>Ga0326727_10000463_pt1 | contig 168113 bp, 152 predicted proteins | sample MB2enrmetagenome_FD_207643 | JGI IMG/M metagenome (GOLD analysis project Ga0326727, IMG submission 207643) | Lab enriched peat soil microbial communities from McLean, Ithaca, NY, United States - MB29MY | ecosystem: Environmental > Terrestrial > Soil > Wetlands > Peat | place: USA: New York... | reverse complement strand
GCGGTTGCCTTCCTTTTGGTCGTAGGAACAGAGGATTCGTTCACGCAAGTCCAAGAATATGGTTCGCATGAACGAATCCTACCATGCCTGGAAATAAATGGCTACAGTTTTATTTAAAATGCTCTAGACGACCTGTTTTGCAGCCCGTCCCGTTTCATTCGGGGGACTATATTTTGGCGGTAAATGCCTGTCCAGCTTCCGGTTGATTTGGATTGTCTTTTCTAGGTAGGGACGCCGCGCTGGGGCGTCCGCGCCCGGAGCGGAGCGCAGGGCGTACTTAACACGGCAGACATCGCAGCGCGATGTCTGCGCCCAAAATAAAAACGGACGGCGCAGCGCGCCGTCCCTACCAAAGTCAGCCCGATCCTACAAATACTTCGCCAACAGCGGTTCCAGTTCCTTCCTGGTTTTGGCCGGCCACTTCTTCTTGTCGGTCAGGATGGAATTTTTCAACGCGGAATGAGCCGGCCAGTCCGGCTCGACGGGAATTTGATGGATGGCGCGGGCGACGATTTGCTTAGCCATGTCCGCGTTGTGATGGAGATTGGTCATGATCATTTCGAGCGTGACGTGGCCGTCTTCCTTCCAGCAATCGTAGTCGGTGGCCATCGCCAGCGTCGCGTAGGCAATCTCGGCTTCCCGGGCGCATTTGGCCTCGCCCAGGTTGGTCATGCCGATGACGTCGAAGCCGGCGCGGTGGTTGAGGATTGATTCGGCGCGGGTGCTGAAGGCCGGGCCTTCCATGCAGACATACGTGCCGCCGTTGTGCGCCTGCGCCCGGCAAACAATGGACGTCTTCAAAAGAATCTGCCGCAATTCCTCGCAAACCGGATGGGCGAAGGAAATATGCGCCACGATGCCGCGCCCGAAAAACGTGTGCCCCAGCGATTGTTTGGTGCGGTCCACAAACTGGTCCACCAGCACCACGTCGCACGGCTTGATTTTTTCCTGTAACGACCCGACGGCGCTGACGCTCATGAGCCAGGCTACGCCGAGCTTTTTCATCGCCCAGATATTGGCGCGATGGTTGAGCTCGCCGGGCAGGAGGCAATGACCGCGCCCGTGACGGGGCAGGAAAACCACGTCGCGCCCGGTGAGTTTGCCGGTCAGAAACTCGTCCGAGGGTTCGCCAAATGGGGTTTTGACCGCCACCCATTTCTGGTGCGTGAGGCCTTCGATGTCGTAAAGGCCGGTGCCGCCGATGATACCGATGCGATGACTAGACATGCGTGATTTATAGCATTCGTCCGGCCAAAAGTCGCCAGCATTTTTCACTCGTGGGGCAAGACTCCCGGCGAGCCGAAGGCCGGCATTTGTTTGCTTGACGGCTCGCGAGTACGCTCGCCCCGCCAAAGAAAGGGCGCGTTTTCACGGTTGGCGCGGGGGCGGCAGTCTGTTAGGCTTGGGGCGTGGAACTGTTTCAGCGCATTCTGAAGACGGCCATCGAAGGCGGCGCATCGGACGTGCATTTGAAAATCGGCACCCCGGTCATTCTCCGCATCAACCACGAACTCATTGCGGTGGATTCCCCCTTTCCCACCCCGGAGTGGATGAACAAAATCGTCGAGGCCATCACGCCGGCGCATCTGCAAAAACGCCTGGACGAAGAACGGGAGATCGACTTTTCGTATTTTGTTCCCGGCATCGGCCGGTTCCGCACCAATCTGTTTCAGCAGCGCGGCCAATGGTGCCTGTCCATGCGCTTCGTCAAGACCGTCGTGCCGAACTTCGAAGAACTGGGCCTGCTGCCGCAGGTGCAGAAAATCGCCGAATGTTCCCGCGGCATTGTGCTGGTGGCCGGCCACACCGGCTGCGGCAAATCCACGACGCTCGCCGCCATGATTGAGCACATCAACGGCAATTTTAAAAGACACATCATCACGCTCGAAGACCCGATTGAATACATTTTTGAGGATAACCAGTCGGTGATTGAACAACGCGAGATCGGCCTCGACACGCTGACATTCCACCACGCCCTCCGGAACGTTCTACGTCAGGACCCGGACATCATCATGATCGGTGAAATGCGGGACGACATCAGTTTTTCCGCGGCCATGAGCGCGGCAGACACGGGGCATCTGGTGCTGTCCACGCTGCATACGACCAACGCGTCGCAATCCATCACCCGCATCCTGGAATTTTTCAAGGCCGACGAACGCGAACAGATCCGCCGGCAACTCGCCGGCAGTCTCTACGCGGTGATTTGCCAACGCATGGTCACCACTATTGACGGCAAGGCCGCCCCGGCCCAGGAAATCCTTATCAACACGCCAATGGTCAGAAAGCTTTTGGAAGAAAACCGGCTCGACAAATTACCTGCCGCCATTGAAACCAGCCAGGACGACGGCATGATCACGTTCAATCAGTCCTTGTTCGATCTGGTCAAGGCAGGACGCGTGACTGAGAAGGAAGCCATGTCCAAGGCCACCAACCCGCAGGCTCTGGAAATGAATTTCAAGGGCATCTTCCTGGATGACAGCCGCCGCATTATCAGCGGTTGATTCAAGGATTTCGAAAGCGGTATCAAAATCGCAATTGACTTAATCACGACTTTGAATATCGTATTTGTGATATGCGAGTTTCGAAGGAAACCGACTACGCGTTGCGCGCCTTGTTCACCCTGGTGGATCATTATGGCGGTGTGCCAATACCCATTCGCGAATTGGCCCGGCGGAATGACGTTCCTAAGCGTTTTTTGGAGCAAATCATGCTTAAGCTCAAGGCCCAGGGCTGGGTGGACAGCGTGGCGGGCGTGCGCGGCGGATATGTGCTCGCCAGGAGTCCAGGCAAGATTACGATGGGCGATGTGGTGCGGCATTTCGACGGGATTTTGGCGCCGATTGATTGTGTTTCGGTCTCCGGCTATAAACGCTGTTCGCAGGAATCCGTCTGCCGGTTCCGCCGCGTGTTTTATGACGCGCGCAATTATGTCGCCAGCTTGATGGAACGCGCCACGCTCGCCGAAGTCGCCAAAGGCGCACCGGTGTCAAAACAGGAGGTTTCAGCCGGTTTTATGGGCGGGGAGGGCATTTAGAAAAAAATCAAAAAACTTGTTGACAAGCCAGGTTAGTTGTGGAAAATAACGACAATATAAGTCGTTTTTATAAAATGAGCAGTGATATGGAAACTTTGATTTCAATTGGTTCTTTAGCGAACGGGAACCTGCTGTTTGATGATAGCTTTTTATTTGGATCTAATAACGATTAAACAGGTCGCTATTAAAAATATTGTATCGAATTATATTGAAATGAGCGCGATTCAAATTAAACCGGAGCACAGTACGAAGGAACGGTTGGACTGGCTGGAAGTGGTTCGCCGTCAGGTCGATTCGTTGCGCTACGGCGTCGTGCAAATCGTCGTTCATGATTCACAGGTCACGCAGATTGAGAAAACCGAGCGTCTGCGGTTGGAGAAAGCCCGCACCCAAAACATTTAACGCTGACCGGAAAACTGGAAGCCAACACCAAAACAAATCATGCCGACCGGATGGCCGGAGGTGAAACCGAACACGAAAACGCAAAACATGAAACTCAATCAATGGTTAGGTGCAATCGTTGCGGGCATTTCCCTGGCTGGTCATTCGCGGGCGGCGGATGGTACGGATACAAACCGCGCTGCGGACCTTGAGGCTTTGCAGCAGCAGGTTCAAGCGCTCAACCAAAAAGTCCAAGCACTCGAACAGCAGCGCGCGTTGGAACTACAAACCAACAACAGCGCGGCCCAGGAACAAATCCGGAATCTGGAGCAGGAGGTACGCAGCATCGAACACCAGCGGGAAGTGGATCAGGAATCCGCGGCGGCCACCGCCAAGGCGCAGCCCCGTTTTACGGTCGGGGCGGATGGCGTCAATCTGGTGTCCGCCGACACCAATTTCGCCCTCGCCTTCCACGGCGTGTTACAGGTGGACAGCCGCAGCTTTTTTGCGAATGACAATGTTCCGGGCGACAACAGTTTTCTACTGCGCCGGGCGCGGCCGATTCTGCAAGGCACCGTCTATCGCGATTTTGATTTCATCTTCGTGCCGGATTTCGGTGGCAGTCAGGTACAGATTTTCGATGCGTATGTGAACTACCGTTATTCCCCGGAGCTGCAATTCCAAGCCGGGAAATTCAAATCGCCGGTCGGCCTGGAAACCCTCCAGCAGGACGTCAATATCCTGTTCAACGAACGGTCGCTGGCCACGGATCTGGTGCCGAATCGCGACGTGGGGTTCACCCTGCACGGCGACCTGTTCAACGGCGCGGCGAGCTACGCCGTCGGCATTTTCAACGGGGCGCCGGATTATTCGGGCACCACGACCAATGCCGACTTCGACAGTTTCAAAGCCTTTGCGGGACGGGTGTTCTTCCAGCCACTGAAGAATTCGGACGTGGCGCCCTTGAAAGGACTGGGATTTGGGCTCGGCGGCAGTTATGAAACCGACCACGCCTGGACCAACACAGCAGCCACCGCGCTTACGTCCGGTTACACCACGGATGGCCAGCAAAAGTTTTTTGCTTACACCAACGGGGTGGTGGGCCATGGCATGCACTGGCGGCTGGCGCCGCAAGGCTCCTATTATTACGGACCGCTGGGCGTGTTCGGAGAGTATGTCATTTCTGATCAGGAGGTGAGGAATGTACCCCGGCAATTAAATGCCGACCTGCAAAACACTGCCTGGGATGTGTCAGGAAGCTGGCTGCTGACGGGGGAAGACGCCACACCCAATGGCGTGGTGCCAAGGTATCCGTTTAATCCCAACCGCGGGCATTGGGGCGCGTGGCAGGTGGTAGGCCGGTATGCCCAGTTGGACGTGGATAACAACGCGTTCCCGAATTTTGCCAATCCCAATTCTTCGGCCTCGAAAGCTCAAGCCTGGTCCGCCGGCTTGAACTGGTATCTTAACCGGAACATTCGCTTTGACGTGAGTTTCTCACACACCTGGTTCGAGGGTGGCAACGGCTCCGGCGCCACGGTCACCAAACAGCCGGAAAATGTTCTGTTCACCCGCATCCAGTTGGGATTTTAACCATACGAAAATTTGAAAAATTACGACCCATGAAATCATTTCGGAAAATTCCGGTGCTGCTGGCGTTCGCTATCGCCGCAGCGGCCAACGCGAAGGAAATCACGCTCCTGAATGTCTCCTACGACCCGACGCGCGAGTTGTATCAGGATTACAACGCCGCGTTCGCCAGATATTGGAAGGCCAAAACCGGCGACGACGTAGTGGTGAACATGTCCCACGGCGGCTCCGGCAAACAGGCACTCGCCGTCATCAACGGTCTCGAAGCCGACGTGGTGACCCTGGCGCTGGCGTCCGACATTGACGCCATTGCGCGGCAGGCGAAATGGCTGCCCGCCGACTGGCAAAAACGTCTGCCGGACAACAGCACGCCTTACACCTCCACCATCGTGTTCCTGGTGCACAAGGGAAATCCGAAGCACATCGAGGATTGGGACGACCTGGTGAAATCCAACGTCGTAGTGGTGACGCCGAATCCCAAAACTTCCGGTGGGGCGCGCTGGAATTTTCTTGCCGCGTGGGCTTACGCGCGTGACCGATATGGTCACGACGATGCCAAAGCGCGCGATTTCGTCAAGCGGCTATACCAGCATGTGCCGGTGCTCGATTCCGGCGCGCGCGGTTCAACCACCACCTTCGTCGAACGCGGCGTCGGCGACGTGCTGTTGGCATGGGAAAACGAGGCGCATCTGGCCATCAAACAATTTGGCGCCGACAAATTCGACATCATCACGCCGCCCTTGAGCATCCTGGCCGAGCCGCCGGTAACGGTGGTGGACAAGGTGGCAAAGAAACACGGCACCACCGATGTCGCCAAGGCTTATCTCGAATATCTTTATTCCGACGAAGGCCAGGACATCGCCGGCCGGAATTTTTACCGCCCGCGTTCGGAAAAGGCGGCGGCCAAATATGCCGGCCAGTTTGCCCCCGTGAAACTCATCACCGTGGACGACGTGTTCGGCGGCTGGCAGAAGGCGCAGACGAAATTTTTCAGCGACGGCGGCGTTTTCGACCAGATCTTCCAGCCATAAAACCGGTTCGTGGTTCTCTGCAACGGGCGGCGGCCGGTGAAGGCCGGTTGCCGCCTCCACGAAGCAAAAACCAACAATGTAATCGAAAAGTTTATGTCAATCGCAGCAACTCAAACCCCTGTTATCGCCCAACCATCACCGGCGCACCGGCGATCCATCGCCGACCTGCTCGCGCCGCTGGAGGAAATCGCCGCCCAATCGCCGAACCTGGTGGCGAATCATGAAGCACGTTTCACCAGCGGCGACAAAACGTACACCTTATCGCGTTATCTGTTTGTCGGTCCTCGGGGCGGCGACACGCCCATTCGTGTTGGGATTTTTGCGGGCATTCACGGCGACGAGCCGGAAGGGGTGCATGCAACGGTCCGGTTCATCAAGTTGCTGGAAGCCAACCCGGAACTGGCTGCCGGTTATTACTTGTCGTTTTACCCCATTTGCAATCCGACGGGCTTCGAAGACGGCACGCGCCATTCTCGCAACGGCAAGGACTTGAACCGCGAGTTCTGGAGTAATTCCAGCGAGCCCGAAGTCCGGCTGCTACAAGCGGAATTCATTTCGCGTTCGTTCAACGGGATTATTGCGCTGCACACCGACGACACGAGCGATGGTTTTTACGGCATCGTGCGTGGGGCAACGTTGACCAAACACCTTATCGAACCGGCACTGGAAGCTACCGGGAAATTTCTCCCGCGCGACCGGCGCCCGATCATTGATGGTTTTCCGGCGCGCAACGGCGTCATCCGCGACGCGTACGATGGCGTGTTGAGCGCGCCGCCGAAGATCCGACCGCGCCCGTTTGAAATCATCCTTGAAACGCCGCCGGCGCCGCCGGCCTTTTTGAAGGAATGCGCGTTCGTCACGGCGCTGGCCACCATTTTGACCGAGTACCGCAAATTCATCGCTTACGCACCCAACCTGTAAATGTTTATGAGCAAAATATATAATGACATCACTGAAACCATCGGCAATACGCCGCTCGTGCGGCTGAATCACACGGCCAAGAAACACGGCGCCGTCGCCGACGTGCTGCTGAAACTCGAATTCTTTAATCCGCTGTCCAGCGTCAAGGACCGCATCGGGGTGGCGATGGTGGAGGACGCGCTGAAGGCGGGAAAAATCAACCCCGACACCGTGCTCATCGAGCCGACCAGCGGCAACACCGGCATTGCGCTGGCGTTCGTCGCGGCGGCGAAGGGATTGAAACTGATCCTGACGATGCCCGAGACAATGAGTCTGGAGCGACGCAAACTGTTGAAAATTCTGGGTGCCAAACTGATTTTGACCGAAGGCGCCAAAGGTATGAAAGGCGCCATCGCCAAAGCCGAGGAACTGCATCAGCAGATTCCCAACAGCGTCATCCTTCAGCAATTTGCCAATCCGTCGAACCCGGAAATCCACCGCAAAACCACCGCCGAGGAAATCTGGCGGGATACCGACGGCAAGGCGGACTTTATCGTAGCGGGCGTCGGCACGGGTGGCACGATTACCGGCGTGGCGGAAGTCATCAAGTCGCGCAAGCCGTTGTTCAAGGCCATCGCCGTCGAACCAGCGAAGTCGCCGGTCATTTCCGGCGGCCAGGCCGGCCCGCACAAATTGCAGGGCATCGGGCCGGGATTCATTCCCGCGAACCTGAACACGAAAATCGTGGACGAGGTGATCAAGGTCAACGAAGAGGATTCGGGGCCGATTTCCAAGGAAGTCAACCGGTTGGACGGTATTCCCGTCGGCGTTTCCAGCGGCGCGGCGATTTGGGCGGCGTTGCAGGTCGCCAAACGGCCGGAGAACAAGGGCAAGACCATCGTGGCCATCGTGCCGTCATCGTCGGAACGCTATCTTTCAACCTGGCTCTTTGCCGACATCAACACCGATCCCGACGACATCACGGGTTTGATTCCCGCCGACAGAACATCCCATTAACCAATCAGAAAACTGAAGGCCCGAAAAATCATCAAATAATAACCGTTCAGCCCGACCGGACGACCGGAGGTTTGCTGGCAAAAAAATTAGACCACAAACATGAAAACTGGCCAATTCGTCCGAGTAAAATTATTGAATCAACCTGAACTCATTCGCCTTAAACTGTGCCTGGTCGCGCTGCTGTTGGCAGCCGCTGGCGCAGTTCGGGCAGATCAAACAACCAATTCACCGCCCGTGACCGCAGCCGAAAAACCCGCGCCGCTGCCTTTGCACCAAATCGAAGGTAACGGCGGCATATTCTCGACGCTGTCGGCTTATCTGGTGAATCCACCGCGCAACGGCGAACCCGTCGGCCGACCCAGCGTCGGTTTCTCCTACGTTGACCTTGGCCACGGCCAGGACCTTGAGGCGCTGACCCTGACGGAAACCCCGTTGAGCCGGCTGGAATTGGGTTATGGTTACGACAACTTCAATCTGGGCAACCTGCCGCTGGCGGTTTACAAAGCGACCAGCGGGGGCCTCGACCTGAGCAAAACCGACGTGGAATTGCACAATTTCAATGCGCGAGTACAGGTTCTGAAGGAAGGCGAGTTCGACCAGAAATGGATTCCGGCGCTGACCTTCGGCGCCCATTACAAATACAACGACTCCTACGACGACATCAATGGCCAGCTCAAGGGAACCTTGAATGCCATCGGGGTCAGCCAGAATGACGGAGCGGATTTCACCCTTTACGCTTCCAAGCTGTTCACCCAGTTGCCGCGGCCGGTGCTGGTGGAACTGGGCGGACGCGCCACCGAAGGCGTTTGGAACGGGCTGCTGGGTTTCACCGACCGTTATCGTTTCCTCTTTGAAGGCAATGTCGTGGTGTTCGTGACCGATTCCATCGCGTTAGCGGGGGAATATCGCCAGCAAAACACGGATTACACCACCATCCCCGGTCTGATTGGCAAAGCCAGCGACTGGTGGACGATTGACGCCGCCTACGTGGCCAACAAACACCTGACGCTGGCCGTGGGTTACGGACATTTCGGCACCGTGCTGAACAACGAAGCCAACGGCGTCTGGGGCGTTACCACCAAATGGGAATTCTAATTCACAATCCATTCAGGCTGGAGACCGGACGGCGGCTTGCGCTTTCGTTGCGTGTCTCCTCCGAACGCGCCGGTACATGCCGCTCGTTTCGGTCGCCAGCCGTTCCCTTGAACCAACTTTCGATTTGCAAACACGTGGCGGTGACGTTTTGGCCCCATTACCGTCTTTGCGATCGGCAATTGTCTTCGATCAATTTTTCGATACCATCAACATCAACCAATAAAATACACGCATCATGAGTACCCAAACCAGAGGTCCCAATACGCTGGCGTTGCACGCCGGCCAGATTCCCGATCCTACCACCACCGCGCGGGCGGTGCCGATTTACCAGACGACGTCCTATGTCTTCAAAAGCAGCGACCACGCTGCGAACCTGTTCGCCTTGAAGGAATTCGGCAACATTTACACCCGCCTGATGAACCCGACCACCGACGTTTTTGAGCAGCGCGTGGCCGCGCTCGAAGGCGGCACCGGCGCGCTGGGCGTGGCGTCCGGCCAGGCCGCCATCACGTATGCATTGCTGGCCATCACCCGGCTGGGTGACGAAATCGTTGCCGGCAACAACCTTTACGGCGGCACCTACCAGTTGTTTCACTACACGTTCCCCAAGCTGGGCCGCACGGTAAAGTTTGTGGATTCGCGCGACCCGGAGGCGTTTCGCAAGGCCATTACCACCCGGACGCGCGCCGTTTACGTCGAGACCGTCGGCAATCCGAAGCTCGACGTGCCGGATTTCGACGCCATCTCCAAGATCGCGCACAAAGCCGGCATCCCACTGGTGGTGGACAACACGGTGGGCGTCGGGCTGGTACGCCCGTTTGACCACGGCGCGGACATTCTCGCCACGTCCGCCACTAAATATATCGGCGGCCACGGCACGTCCATTGGCGGCGTCATCGTGGATTCTGGCCGGTTCAAATGGAACAACGGCAAATTCCCGGAATTCACCGAGCCGGACCCGAGTTATCACGGCCTAGTTTACTGGGACGCGCTCAGCAACGTGCCCGGCTTGGGCAACGTAGCGTTCATCCTCAAAATCCGGGTGACGCTGCTGCGCGACACCGGCGCGGCGTTGAGTCCGTTCAACGCGCACGAATTCCTGCTGGGTCTGGAGACGTTGCCGTTGCGGCAGAAACAACATTCGGCCAACGCGCTGGAGATCGCCAAATGGCTCAAGACCCATCCGCTCGTGAGCTGGGTGACCTACCCCGGCCTGCCGGATGACCCCAGCCACAAGGTCGCCGCAAAATATCTCAAGCAGGGCTTTGGCGGCCTGGTCGGTTTCGGCATCAAAGGCGGTTTGGAAGCCGGCAAGAAATTCATCAACTCGGTGAAGCTGCTTTCGCACTTGGCTAACATCGGCGACGCCAAGAGCCTGGTGATTCACCCGGCATCGACGACGCACCAGCAGTTGTCGCCGGCGGAACAAGCGGAAACCGGGGTCACACCCGATTACATCCGGCTCTCGATCGGCCTGGAAGACGTTGCGGATATCAAGGCCGACATCGAACAGGCGCTCAAGCAGACGACGGCATAAAGTTTGCAGGTGGGGAACCGGGTAGGCGGAATTGAAACAAATGCCGCCGGCCCGTTGTTTCCATTGAGCCCGGCAGGCGACAGCGACGAAATCATGTCTGAAAAACAAATGCTCGAAGGCGATTTGCAGGACCAGGTTATTGGTGAATACCATTCGGACCTGGGCGTGACGCACGTGCAATTGGCGAAGCTGCCGGGCTTGGTGACCGAATCCGGATTTGCGTTCAAGGAAATCGAGCTGGCCTATCAAACGCTCGGCAAATTGTCGCCGCGCCGGGACAATGTGATTCTGGTTTGCCATGCGCTGTCTGGCGACTCGCGCATGGCCGGCCTCAATCCGTCCACGCGCCAGCCGGGCTGGTGGGACTTTCACGTGGGGCCGGGCAAGGCGATTGACACCGACCGGTTTTTTGTCATTTGTTCCAACGTGTTGGGCGGTTGTTCGGGCAGCACCGGACCGTCGTCCCGCAACCCGGAAACCGGGCGGCCCTACGCCACCGATTTTCCGCCGGTGACCATCCGCGACATGGTGCGGGCGCAGGCAGCGTTGCTGGATCATCTCCAGTTGCCGCGGGTTTTCGCTGTTATCGGCGGTTCCATGGGCGGCATGCAGGCGCTCGTCTGGGCGACCGATTATCCGGACCGGGTGGAGACCTGCGTGCCCATTGCCACTTGCACGGCCCATCACGCCATGCAGATAGCTTTCAATGAAATCGGACGGCAGGCGATTCTCACCGATCCGCACTGGCAGAAGGGGCACTATTACGATGACAAGAACGGTGCCCGTCCGGCGCACGGGCTGGCGGTGGCGCGCATGGTCGGCCATGTGACCTACCTCAGCGAATACTCGCTGCGCGCCAAGTTCGGCCGCCGCCTCCAGCGTGCCTCCCGGCCGGAGGATTTGTTTCCGGATTTCTTTTCTGTCGAAAGTTACCTGCACCACCAGGGCGACCGTTTTGTCCACCGGTTTGATCCCAACTCGTATTTGTACCTGACCAAGGCGATTGACCGTTTTGATTTTCTGGCGGGACGTGAGGCGCGTGAGGCATTGGACCGGGTGCGGGCACGGTTTCTGGTGATTTCCTTTGAGTCCGACTGGCTGTATCCGCCCGCCCAGTCGCGCGAGCTGGTCAAACTGCTCAAGCGCCACAATCTGGTGGTGACTTATTTGAATCTGCCGACGCCATACGGACACGATTCGTTTTTGATTCGCAACCCGGAATTTTCCACGGCGTTGAACCATTTTTTCAACCCGGAATATAACGGCCGCGCCGCGGCAAAAGCCTGAACCACATGCATCCCGCCCTTTACGACCAGGTGATTGAATGGCTGCCGTCCGGCGCGCGGGTGCTGGATTTGGGGACGGGCGACGGCGAATTTCTGGAGCGGCTGGTAAAAACCCGCCAGGTGCATGCCGAGGGCGTCGAGCGTGATCCAGCGCTGGTGACCCGCTGTATTGAACGCGGGCTGGTAGTGCATCAGGGGGACATTGCCGAAGGACTGGATCAATATGCCTCCGGGGCGTTTGATCATGTGCTGTTGCTGGGCACCTTCCAGGAATTGGTGGCACCGGCGGATATTCTCCGCGAGGCCTTCCGCGTCGGACGCGAGGTCATCGTCGCCTACGCCAATTTCGCCCACCTCCGCGTGCGCCTGCAAATTATGTTCCGAGGCCGCGCACCGGTCACGCGTTCGCTGCCGGCGCCATGGTATCGCACGCACAACCTCCACTTTTTGTCGCTGCTGGATTTCCAGGAATTTTGCCGCGACCTCGGCATCCGCGAAACCGGCCGTGCCTGTTTCAACCGGCGCGGCCCGGTGCGATTTCTGCCCAACCTGCGGGCGGAGGAAATCGTGAGCCGGCTGCAAAATTCAACCGCCACTGTCGTTCCGTGAAGTTTTGCTTTCGCCTTGCTTCAGCAACGATTATACAGTCACAAAGGATTTAACATGGCCAGGAAAACCACCAGTGTGTTACCCGGATTCAAGCTGACGCTCGGTTTCACGCTCTTTTACCTGGGACTAATCGTACTGATTCCGCTGGCGGCGGCGTTTGCCAAAACCGGCGCGCTGACGTGGGCGAAATTCTGGGGCGAGGTCGCCTCGCCGGCGGCACTGGCGGCGTATCGCTTGAGCTTCGGCGCGGCGTTCCTCGCGGCGCTGGTCAATGCCTTGTTCGGTCTGCTCGTGGCGTGGGTGCTGGTGCGCTACCGATTCTGGGGCCGGCGCCTGATGGATGCGCTGGTGGATTTGCCGTTTGCGCTGCCGACGGCGGTGGCGGGCATCACGCTGGCGGCGCTTTATTCGGAGAACGGCTGGATTGGCCGCTGGCTGGCGCCCTACGGAATCAAAATTGCCTACACGTGGCTGGGCGTGCTCGTCGCGCTCACGTTCATCGGCCTGCCGTTTGTCGTCCGCACCCTGCAACCGGTGCTGGAAGATCTCGACGTGGAAGTTGAGGAAGCCGCCGCCACCCTCGGCGCGAACCGGCTCAAAACGTTTTTCCGCGTCATCCTGCCGATGGTGTTTCCGGCGCTGCTGACCGGATTTGCGCTGGCGTTCGCCCGCGCGCTCGGCGAATACGGCTCGGTCGTTTTCATCTCCAGCAACATCCCGCTGAAAACGCAAGTCGTGCCGGTGCTCATCATGAGCAAGCTGGAGCAATTCGACTACGCGGGCGCGACGGCGCTGGCGGTGGTCATGCTCATCATTTCCTTTTTGCTGCTGCTGGCCATCAACCTGTTGCAATGGTGGAACACGCGGCATCGTGAACGCGTTTGATTTATGGGACCCGCTTCCACCTTTCAAGCCATCCGCCGCGCCGGGCGACTGCGTTCGACGGGCGAGCCGGTCTGGGTGCGCTGGGTACTGATCGCGGTTGCGTTGGCGTTTCTCGCCCTATTTCTGGTCATACCGCTCGTGGTGGTGTTCGCGCAGGCGCTCTCCAAAGGTGTCGGATTTTATGGCCGCACGCTGGCCGACCCGATGACATTGAGCGCCATGAAATTGACATTCATCGCCGCCGGGATTTCGGTGCCGATGAACTGCATTTTTGGCGTGGCGGCGGCGTGGGCCATCACCAAGTTCGATTTTACCGGTCGGAACATTTTGACCACGTTGATCGACCTGCCGTTCGCGGTGTCGCCGGTGATTTCGGGCATGATTTTCGTGCTGGTGTTCGGCGTGCAAGGCTGGTTCGGCCCGTGGCTACTGGCGCGCGACATCAAGATCATTTTCGCCGTGCCGGGCATCGTGCTGGTCACAACGTTCGTGACGTTTCCGTTCGTGGCGCGCGAACTGATTCCGCTCATGCAGTCGCAGGGCCGCAGCGAGGAAGAGGCGGCGCGGACGCTCGGCGCGCGCGGGTGGCAGACATTCTGGCGCGTAACACTGCCGAACATCAAATGGGGTCTGCTCTACGGTGTGATTTTGTGCAATGCCCGCGCGATGGGCGAATTCGGCGCCGTCTCGGTCGTCAGCGGCCACATCCGCGGCGTGACGAACACGATGCCACTGCAAATCCAGTCGCTCTACGACGACTACAATTCCGCCGGCGCGTTCGCGGTGGCGTCGGTCCTGACCTTTCTGGCGCTGGTCACCATCGCGTTGAAAACCTGGGTCGAGCGCAAGGGTGCCGCGCTGGCCGAAGCCAGGGAGAAAATTTCCGCATGAGTGTCGAAGTCCGCAATATCATGAAACAGTTTGGCCGGGTTCCCGCCCTGCACGGCGTGAGCCTGAAGGTGGAGTCCGGCGAACTGGTCGCCCTGCTCGGTCCGTCCGGTTCCGGCAAAACCACCCTGCTGCGCGTTATCGGTGGACTGGAATTTCCCGACAACGACGAGGCGCAGGTCCTGTTCCACGGCGAAGACGTGACGGCGTTGCCGGCGCACAAGCGTCGCGTCGGCTTTGCCTTCCAGCACTACGCGCTGTTCCGGCACCTGAATGTGTTTGAAAACATCGCTTTTGGCCTGCGCGTTCTGCCGTTCTGGTCGCGTCCAAAAAAATCCGAAATTCAGGCGCGCGTGGAAAAACTGTTGAAACTTATCCAACTGGAATCGCTCGGCCAGCGCTATCCATCGCAGCTCTCCGGCGGCCAGCGCCAGCGCGTCGCGCTCGCCCGTGCGCTCGCCGTGGAGCCGAAGGTGCTGTTGTTGGACGAGCCGTTCGGCGCGCTGGACGCGAAGGTGCGCAAGGAACTGCGCCGCTGGTTGCGCAAATTGCACGACGAAATCCACATCACCACGCTGTTCGTGACACACGATCAGGAGGAGGCGCTGGAGGTGGCCGACCGCGTGGCCATCCTGCGCGCCGGGCGCGTCGAGCAGGTCGGCACGCCGGCGGAGATTTACGACCATCCGGCGACGCCGTTCGTTTATGATTTTCTCGGCCACGTAAACGCCTTTGCCGGCCGCGTGCGGGGCGGCGAGTTGGAAATCGGCCAGAGCAAATTCGCCGCGCCCCGGGCCGCCGGCGAAGGCGACACCTCCGCCGTCGCGTTTGTGCGCCCGCACGATATCCGTGTCACGCGCGAGCCGGACGGTCCGGCGACGCTGAAGGCGCGGGTCAACCGCTGCAATGCCGTCGGCCCGATTGCGAACCTCGAGCTGGAGCGGCTCGACAGCCACGAGAAATTCACCGTGCAATTAAGCCAGGAACAATTTCAGCAATTGCAGTTGAAAGCCGGCGAAACGGTGTTCGTGGAATTGCGGAACGTGAAGGTCTTTGCCGAAGATTATTCGATTTGACGTCGTGGCCAACCTTGAGAATCTGGTGCCCATGTACGAATTCCTGGGAAAATTGTTATTCCCACGCCTGCCGCCTGATTTGCAGCGGCGCAAGCTTAACATCCTTTTTGCCGTTGTTCTGCTTGGGTTGGTTTTGGGCGGCGTGATGGCGGTGCTGATTGTCTTCAACAACAGAATCAGTGTGCGTTGAATTGGTCCAAGTGTCAGTGCGTTCGAGCGAAGGCTGGGGTGGTCAACGGGATTTGAACCCGCGACAGCCAGATCCACAATCTGGGGCTCTAACCGGGCTGAGCTATGACCACCAGCCGGCTGACAGATTAGGTTTATCAGCCGTGTCCGTCAAGTTTGAGCCGGGGTGAGGGTATTCCATGCGCAAAAACAAGCCGGATTGGCCCTTTATACCTCGTCATTTTGGGCTAGCACGGTTCTTGCTTTAGGTGGCGTGTATGAAGTATCAGGACGAGGGTGATTACGAGTTGGTTGAGCCCTTTGAAACGAATGATAATTCGTTAAAGGGGGTCAGCTCGGAAATTGCTTTTACCCTCGGAGTGGAATGGCAGATGTTCCGCCAACGTCTGAAAACGGGACGGCCCTTTCAAACATTATGCCTTTCGCTCAATACGAAACGCCTCGTAAAAATGGCCGAGCGCCAGCGCCGATTCGTTGAAGACAGACCCACACCGTGGGCAGGTTGGTCGGAAATCTGGGTGGGTGATTATTTGGGCTGAGTTTCCACCACCAAAACCCAAGTGATGTCTTTGCGAGTACCCTTTTCCCGGCAGTATTCACAAGGAGGAAAAACGTGGCCTTGAGGGATGACCCGCTCAACTGAATGACCGCAATTCCCAACGGCACGGTACACTCCAGAAATAAGACATACCTGTCCACTGGTTCGGCTCATAATTTACCTTCGATTTCCGCAGCCACAAAAACACCTGTATTAACAGGTAGTTTTGCATAATCTGCACAAATTAGTCAAGCAGCATCACCGCCGACCTGTGTCCCGATTCAGGACAGGCGAGGGCGGATTATTGTCGTGACTTGCCTTTAGGAAGCTCCTGCTGACTCTTAATTTCGGCTGTCATTACGGGGGTTTTCCCTGTGTCAGCACTTCCCGGCAGAAAGTGAAACCACAAAAGTCACGGCAAATAAATTCTGATGATATTCAAAAGCTTTGCTAAAATCTTTCGTCAGGACCGTTGAGATTGCCGGGCCATTCTTCCGGGAGTGGTTTATTATATTGCGTCCTTGCACCGGGATGGCCAGCGCTCCGAAACCGACCACAACTTTCCGAAAGCCAAATGCGGCCGTTTTCATTTTCGTTCCGCCATTGCAAACCTCCGGCGCCCGCCTTAGAATTTTCACAGTTCAATCAGCGCATGGCGGAATACAAAGTTCAATTCGAGGTCTTCGAAGGCCCGCTCGACTTGCTCCTCTACCTTATCAAGAAGGAGGAAGTGGACATCTACCAGGTCAACCTGACCAAACTCGCCACCCAGTTCATCGAATACATCGACCTGATGCGCCAGTTCGACCTGGAGATTGCCGGCGAATTCCTGGTGATGGCCTCGACGCTCATGTACATCAAGAGCCGCGAACTGCTGCCCGTGGACCAGCAGGTGCAGGTCGAGGGCGAGGAGGAAGGTGAAGACCCGCGCTGGGAACTTATCCGCCAGCTCGTCGAATACAAAAAATTCAAGGACGCCGCCGCTCGCCTGCAAGTGCTCGAAGCCGAACAGGAAAACATTTTCCCGCGCCTGCCCGGCAAACTCGAATTTGAAGGCACCGCCCCGCCGCCCAAGCCGGACGTTTCAATTTTTGATCTGCTCAATGCCGTCAACGGCGTGCTGCAACGGTTCACCAAGCGCGAAGACCGGGGCGACATTTTCGAGGACAAATGGACCGTCAGTGAAAAAATCGAGTTTATCCTTAAGACGATTGCGGAACGTGGCGGCGTGCGTTTTGCCGAGTTGTTTGCCGGCGCCGCCAGCCGTTCCGAAGTCATTTGCACCTTTCTGGCGCTGCTGGAATTGATCCGTTTGCGCCAGCTCGTCTGCTCGCAACCTGAACCGTTCGGCGAAATTGAAATCCGTCTTGCGACCACTGATGGAACAACAGCCTCCGCCCCGGCGCCGGCTGGAACCACGACAACGCCCGGACCCGAGTCCGCGGTGGTTCAAGTCGATCCGCAATCCTCAATCCCCAATCCGTCATCACCCTAGCATGGAACTGAAATTTATCCTGGAATCGCTGCTGTTCTCGGCGCAAAAACCGCTGAGCGTAAAAGATCTTCGCGACGTGCTCGCCGCGGCGGCCGACGCCGAGGGCGCCGATGCCACCGCCCAGTCGCTGGGCAAGGTCAAAGAAAGTGAATTGACCGCCGCGTTGGAACAATTGGCGCAAGACCACGCGGCTGCGGTGCGCAGTTACCGGCTTGCGTGCGTGGCCGGTTCATGGCAATTCGTCTCCCAGCCGGATTACGCGCCCTGGCTTCGCGCGCTGGTGGGCATCAAGGCCCGGCCGCCACGGCTGTCGTTGCCGGCGCTCGAAACCCTGGCCATCATCGCTTATCGCCAACCCATCACCCGTGCCGAGGTGGAACAAATCCGTGGGGTGAACGTGGACGCCACCATGCAGACATTGATGGAACGGGGATTGGTGGAAGCGGTGGGCCGTGCCGAGGTGGTGGGCCGTCCGCTGACCTACGGCACGACCGCGTTGTTCCTTGAATATTTCGGCTTGCGCGGCCTGGAAGATTTGCCGGCGGCGGACGAGTTGCGCCGTATTCCGGTCGAAAAACCGCCCGGGCCGGTCACCGCCGAGCCCGGGCTGGCCACGAATCCACCGGAGCAACTTCAATTGAAGGAAGAAGGCAAAATACAGAATGAAGAGAGTGGAAGCGGGAAGGCGGAAGTGCCGGCCAATCCATAATCATCGCGAAAATTAACGCCTTCACGGGGTTTGCGATCCGGATGAAGTCGGAGGGAAAGCCTTGAGCCGGGCCTGGATGGTTTCCACGAGTGCGGCATTGCCTTGGGCCGTGGCCAGGGCCAGGGCTCGCTGCAAATGTTGGATTGCTTCAACCGTCCTTCCTTGCCTGGCCAGCGCGTTACCGAGATTGACATGGGCGTCGGCATAATCCGGATTGATTTGGAGCGCTCGCTCATAGTGTTGAATGGCTTCCGTCCACTTCCCTTGTTCGGTTAACACGTTGGCCAAGTTGTTGAGGGCTTCGGCGTAATCCGGCTTGATTTCGAGCGCCCGCCGGTAGTGTTGAATGGCTTCCGCCAACCTGCCTTGTTCAGCCAGCGCACTGCCCAGATTAATTTGGGCGCTGGCGTTGGTGGGATTGAGTTCGAGCGCCCGCTCATAATGTTGCATAGCTTCCGTCAACTTTCCTTCGTTGGCCAACGCGGTGCCCAGATTATTCTGGGCTTCGTCGTAATCGGGTCGCAGTTGCAGCGCCCGCTCGTAATGTTGAATGGCTTCTGTCAATTCCCCACGGGCGGCCAGCGCGTTGGCCAGATTATTGTCGGCCAGGGAACTTTCCGCCGTGCAAGCCAGCGAATGGGTCCAGAGGGTAACACTGTCTTTCCAATATCCGGTTTGGACATAAGCGCCGGCCAGCAAGCCGGCGAGAATCAGCCCGGCGGCGGACCCCAGCAACGCACGGCGATACCGCCAGCCACCGCACAGGTCCGTCACTCCCCAGGCGATCATGATGTACAATCCGATTTGCGGCAGATAGGTGAACCGATCCGCCCGCGCCTGGGTTCCCGACTGCACCAGGCCGATGACGGGCACGAGCATGCCCAGATACCACAGCCAGCCAACCAATAAATAGGGATGCTTTCGCCGCCCGGCCAGCACTCCCGCCGAAATGACCAACAATACCAGCGCGGCCAGGACAATGTTCCCAATCGGCAAATGGTCTCGGGGATGCGGATAAAATACGGCCAATCCGACCGGATAAAACATCTGGCCAATGTAATCGGCGTAGGCCACGAGGGCATTGCCGATTCGCGCGGGAAAGCTGAAATCCTCAACCGAGCCAATGGCTTTTTTTTGCGCCAACACCGTGACCGCACTGAAAACAATCGTCAGCAGCAGGAAGGGCGCTTTTTCCAATAGCAATGATTTAAGAACCGGGCGTTGAGGAATTACTGATTGTGCCACTGGCTGGCTGTCGCTGGTCATTCGCCCGAGTGGCCAGTAATCCAGCAGCACCAGGATGAAAGGCATGGTCACCAACATGGCTTTGGACATCAGGCCGAGGGCAAAAAACAGCAGCGCCAGCCGGTACGAAGAAGAACGAAGAAAAAAAGCAGCTCTCTGCCTCCCGTTTTTCGCCGCCGGTTCCTGTGCATGGCGGACGTACGCCCACAAGGTCAGCATGAAAAATAAACCGCTCAACACGTCCTTGCGTTCCGTCACCCAGGCCACCGATTCCACCCGCAAGGGATGAATGGCGAACACGGCCGCCACGAAAGCCGCCGGCCAGAACGCTCCGGTCATCTTCCGCAGCAGGAGGAACAGAAGAACGACGCTGGCCGCGTGCAGCAGGACATTGGTCAGGTGATACCCTCCTGCATTCAAACCGTAAAACTGGCAGTCCAGCATGAAGGACAAAGAAGTCAAGGGATTCCACAGAGCCGCCTGTTTGTGGGTGAACACCTCGATGATGCCTTGCCAAGTTAAACCGCGGGTGATGGCCGGATTGTCGGTGACATTCAGGTCGTCATCCAGGTTGACGAACTCGTAATGGACGGTCCGGCCGAAAACAATCCACACAGCGAGGGCCAGCAATAGGCAGACAAAAAAAGTGAGCCAGCGGTGATGCGGTTGTATTGCCGGCGGACCTGGATCACCGCTTGAGCCAACCCGGGAACCGTAATAGGCCGATGGCCCGCTGTCACGGGGAAGGTCGCGTTGGCGTCGTCGGCTCATGCGATTTAAGCCAAACGGTAGCCGGGCGGCGGTTTGCGTCAAGTTCAGCCGCCATCGTTACCGCGAAATTTAAATCCGGGCCAGCGCCTGCTTCAGGTCGGCGATCAAATCTTCCGTGTTCTCCAGGCCGAGGGCGACGCGCACGAGATTGTCCACCATGCCGATGGATTCGCGGTAGGCCGCCGGATAGTCAAAGAAGGACATCATGGACATCTGAGTAACCAGGCTCTCGGAACCGCCCAGGCTGGGCGTGATGAGGAATAATTCCAGCGCGTCGATGAACCGTCGCGTTGCCTTGTCGTCTCCTTTCACCAGAAAAGTGATGACGCTGCCGAAACCGCTTAACAGTTTTTTTGCGGTGCGATAATCCGGGTGCGACGGTAATCCGGGATACCAGACCTTTTCGATTTTGGGATGCGCTTCGAGGAACTTCGCGATTTCCAGCCCGGCACGATTGTGTTGTTCCATGCGCAAACCGAACGTTTTCAGTCCGCGTTCGAGCAGGAAGCAGGTGAGCGGGCCGGGGATGGACCCGATCATCCGTTGCAGTTTGTTAAGGTCTTCGAGTTGCTTGTAACCGCCGAGCGTGACTCCGGCCAGGAGATCGTTGTGACCGCCGAGATATTTCGTGGCCGAGTGGATGACGATGTCCACGCCCAGTTCCAGCGGCTGGATGTTGAACGGTGTGGCCAAGGTCGCATCAATCATTGTGAGCAGCTTGTGCCGTTTGGCGACTTTCACGATGGCCGGCAAATCCGGCACGCGCAGGTAGGGATTGGTCGGCAGCTCGGTGAAGATGATGTTCGTGTCGGGCCGAATGGCCTTTTCGATGGCCGCCGCGGTCGGTTCCACCAAGTCGCTTTGATTCCCGAACTTTTGCAGCAGGTTCGTGGCGAAATCGCGCGTCTGCCGGTAACAATCACTGGTGAAAATGATATGGCCGTCCTTTTTCATGTAAGCCATGAGCGTGAGAATGACGGCGCTCATGCCGGTGGAGAATAAAATGGCGCGCTCGGCGCCTTCGATGGCGGCGAGCTTGCGTTCGGTTTCCTGCTGGGTGGGATTCCCATAGCGGCCATATTCGTGTTCGCGAATGACGCGGCCCTGGCCCTTGGCCTGCATGAACTCGAAGACCTCGGACGTGGATCCGAAACTGTAATTCGAGGTGTGAACGATGGGCGTGGAGACGGCGTGATGCGCCTTGCGGTGTTTGCCCTGGCCGTGAATCGCCAGGGTCGCCGGACCCCACTTTTGTCCGTTGTGAATTTTGGAACTCATAATACAAATCCATGTCGGAGCGACGAGCTCCGCGAATCCCTGCCTCTCCATGCTCGTGGTAGGGCCGAGCTGCCGCTCGGCCAGGCGGCGCAGCAGCGCCGCCCTACCAAGTTCGATACCTCATAGACCTCGGCCCTCCGGCAACTACACATCGAACCGTCTCCTTTCCTTGAGCGCCTTTTTGAGTGCGTCTTTCACCGCGGCCAAACGAGCGGGCAGTTCAATCGGCCTGTTCACATAATGGCATGGGAAATCCAGTTCCCGCTGGTGGTATTTCACTTTCATTTCGACAAATTTCAGGCCATGGGCCGTCGAGATGACGACCACACGCTCTTTTTTGTCAATCTTGCCGGCCTTGAGCAGCTTGATGAGCACCGCCAGCGCCACGCCGGTGTGCGGGCAGTTGAACATGCCGGTGCGGTCACCCAGCGCCGCCGCGTTGGCCAGCTCGGCCTCGGTGGCCTGCTCGACGATGCCGTTGAATTGTTGCAACGTACGGATGGCTTTCTTGATGCTGACCGGATTGCCGATTTGAATGGCGCTGGCCAGCGTCTTCTGCGCCTGGATAGGTTCGAACGTTTTGAAATTCTTCAGATACGACCGGTACAACGGATTGGCGCGCTGGGCCTGGGCCACGACAATGCGCGGCAGCTTCGAAATCAGGCCGAGGTCTTTCATCATCATCAACCCCTTGCCGAGCGCGGACACGTTGCCAAGATTGCCGCCGGGAATAATCATCACATCGGGCACCTGCCAGTCGAATTGCTGGACGATTTCGATGCCCACGGTCTTCTGGCCTTCGACGCGCAGTGAATTCATCGAGTTGGCCAGGTACAGCGTTTCGTCCTTGGTGATTTCCTGAACGACTTTCATGCAGCCGTCGAAGTCGGTGTCCAGCGACAGCACCAGGGCGCCGTTGGCGATGGGTTGGATGAGCTGGGCCAGCGAAATTTTGCCGCGTGGAAGCAGGACGATGGACTGGATGCCGGCCGCGGCGCAATAGGTGGCCAGCGCCGCCGAGGTGTCGCCGGTCGAGGCGCACGCGACAGCTTTAATCGGCGCGCCTTCGGAAATCATCTGTTTAACCTGCGAGACCAGCACCGTCATGCCGAGGTCTTTGAACGACCCGCTATGGGTATTGCCACAGAGTTTGATCCAAAGGTCGTTGACCCCGACAATTTTGCCAAAGCGCTCAGCCCAGAACAGATTGGTACCGCCTTCGTAAAGCGAAACGACATCATTGTTGTCGATATTCGGCAGGATCCATTCCTTCTTGCCCCACACGCCGGAGCCGTAGGGCCACTCGTTGCTCATGTAGCGGTCTTCGAACAGCTTTTTCCAGGCGGCGGGGCTGCGGCGTTTCAACGCCTTGAGGTCGTGCTGCACTTCCAGCAACGAGTGGCAGCGTTTGCATTGGTACACGATGGAGTTCAGCGGGTAGGTTTGCCCGCACACCGGGTTGATGCATTGGAACCAGGCTCGATATGACATGGTCGTCTTTCTTGTGCCGCAGATGGTTCAAGTTTTGGAACGGTACTGCGGTACCAATTACGCACCACAGCATGAACTTTCGATATCCGCTTTTCAAGAAAACAGCAGCGGCCGGCCGAAAAATTAGGCCCATTACTGCGCTGGGTAAGCGGCCGCTAGTGGGAGCGGTAATGAAGGGAAGCGGTAATAGAGCGTACCCCGACTTTGCGACGGAACGCCGCATTCATGCGGCAGTGGATCTGCGTGATTGAATGCCCTGCCGAATAAATCCGGCGTTCTATCCGAATGGTGCAACTTTGTTTGTCGCAGTGTCCAAGTACATCCCGGTTAAATCAGCGCCCACTTTCCGCTCGCGTCAGGCAGGGGGCAAACCTATCTTGTCAGGCCATGAAACTGAAATTTCCAATCCTGTCGCTTCTCCTGCTTTTCACCTGCACGCTTTGCGCCACCGCCGCCATGCCGAAATTCAACATGCCGCGGGTCAAGGAACCGAAAATTCCTAACCGGACGGCAACCATCACTGATTTCGGCGCCGTGCCCGATGGCAAGACGCTCAACACCGACGCCTTCGCCAAGGGCATTGCTGCGCTCGCTGACAAGGGCGGCGGAAAGTTGATTATTCCACCGGGCATCTGGTTGACCGGTCCGATTGCTTTGAAAAGTCACGTGGAACTTCACCTGGAAACGGGCGCGCTGGTTCTGTTCAGCCCGGACTATAATTTGTATCCACCTCTTCAATTGGATATCAAAGGCCGCTCGCGTACTGTGGCTACCTCGCCCATCCACGGCGAAAATCTCGAAGACATCGCCATCACCGGCAAAGGTATATTTGACGGCTCCGGCGATGCGTGGCGTCCGGTGAAAAAATATAAAATGACCGAGAACCAGTGGAAACAACTGCTGGCCAAAACCAACAGCGTCCTGGATAACGGCAATCTGTGGTGGCCGTCGGCCGAGGCGAAAGAACGCGAACGGCAGGAAGGCCGCCAACGTCCGAACCTGGTGAAGCTCGTCAACTGCCACCGGGTTCTACTCGAAGACGCCACGTTCCAGAATTCTCCGTGCTGGAATTTGAATCCCATGCTGTGCGAAAACCTGACCCTCCGCAACGTCAACGTGCGTAATCCGTGGTATTCGCAGAACGGAGACGGTTTGGACGTTGAAAATTGCCGGAACATGGTCCTGCGCAATTCGCGTTTTGACGTGGGCGACGACGGCATTTGTCTGAAATCCGGCGCGAACGAGGAAGGCCGCCGCATTGGCGTGCCCACCGAAAACGTTTTGATTGAAGATTGCGTCGTCTATCACGCCCATGGCGGCGTGACCATTGGCAGCGAAATGTCCGCCGGTGTGCGCAACGTGCGCGTCAACAATTGCCTGTTCCTGGGCACCGACCTCGGCCTGCGGTTCAAGAGCCAGCGCGGCCGCGGCGGCGTGGTGGAAAAAATCTACATCAGCAATGTCCGCATGACCGACATCATGACCGACGCCATCGGGTTCGACATGTATTACAGCAACCAGGGGCCGGGTGAAGGAAGCGAAGGCGGTTCCACCGAAGCGGTGCCGGTTTCGGAAACGACACCGCAGTTCCGTGATATTTACCTTGAAAACGTGATTTGCCGGGGCGCGCGGCGGGCGATTGCCTTGCAAGGACTGCCTGAAATGCCCATCCGCGGCATCCACCTCGACAATGTTTCCATCACCGCCGAAAACGGCATGGCTTGCACGGATGCAAAGGACATCACTCTGAACAACGTCGAGATTCTCAACACCAAGGGTCCGGTAATGAGCCTGCTCAACAGCCGCGACGTGCAGATTGACCATTTGACGTACGCGCCCGGCGACAGCGCGGTGATCAAGGCGGATGGAACCAACAATACCGCCGTCATCACACACACCGATTTGAAGTCCGGCCGGTCGGACTTTGATTTATCCAACGGCGCCGCGCCCGAAAATTTCAAGGTGGAATAATTGTCCGTGTAGCCGCCGACTTGAGTCGGCTCAGATTTCAAATGGAAAATAATGAGCGGACTCACGTCCGCTGCTACCTTCGGCCCAGCCGTTCCAGCAGCTTGGCGTGAATCCCGCCGAAGCCGCCGTTGCTGAACACCACCACGATGTCGCCGCCCTGGGCGCTCTTGGCCACGTGCGCGATGATGGAATCCGCGCCCGGCAGATAGGCAGCATCCCGGCCCGCGGCTTTCAAGTCCTGCATCAATTTTTCGGGATTGAGCCGCTCTTCGGGCGCGAGTTGTTCCAGCCGCGCCACCTCGGAAATCACCACCGCATCGGCATCGGCAAAAGCGCCGGGCAATTCCTCCTGGAAGACCTTCCGGCGCGTTGTATTGCTGCGCGGCTCGAAGATAGCCCAGATTTTCTCATGCGGATATTTCAGGCGCAGCGCCCGCAATGTGGCGCGGATGGCCGTCGGGTGATGGCCAAAGTCGTCCAGGACCGTCACTCCGCCCGCGACGCCGCGCACTTCCATCCGGCGTTTCACACCCTTGAATGTCTCGAACGCGGACTGGATCTGCTGGTTTTTCAGCCCGCAATGTTTCGCGCACGCCACCACCGCCAGCGCGTTCCGCACGTTGAATTCGCCGATCAGGTTCAGGTGGAATTTAAAACTGGGAATTTCAAATTCGCTCGCCGTCGGGCCGTAACGGATGTTGAAGGCCTGCACGGCGTTGCCTTCGCCGAGGCCGAAGCGCTTCACCGGACAATGCGTCACCTCGAGCAGCGGGGCGAGATTCGGGTCGTCGCCGTTGCCCAGCAGCAGGCCGTTGCGCGGGATGATTCGGATGAAATGCGAGAACGTTTTTTTGATGGCGTCCAGGTTGTCGAAAATGTCCGCGTGATCGAATTCGAGGTTGTTGATAACGCCGATTTCCGGCTGGTAATGGACGAACTTGCTGCGCTTGTCGAAAAAAGCCGTGTCATATTCATCGCCCTCGATGATGAACCACTCGGAGTCGGTAAACCGCGCGCCCTGGCCGAGATTGTTCGGAATGCCGCCGAGGAGGAAGCTGGGGTTCAGCTTGTTGTGCTCGAACACCCACGCCAGCAGCGCCGTGGTGGTGGTCTTGCCGTGCGTGCCGCAAACCACGATGGAGCGTTTGCCGTGGATGAAAAATTCCTTCAGCAATTCCGGCAGCGAGCAATACCGCAGCTTGTGGTCGAGCACGAATTCCGCCTCCGGATTGCCGCGGGAGATGGCGTTGCCGATGACGACGAGGTCGGGCTTGTGCGCCAGGTTCCGTTCAGCGTAACCGTTGACGACTTCAATCTTCCGGTCCGCCAGGAATGTGGACGTGGGCGGATAGACATTCTGGTCCGAGCCGGTGACGGCGAACCCTTTTTCCTGCATGGCGACGGCGGCAGACGCCATGGCCGTGCCGCCGATGCCGACGAAGTGGACTGATTTGATTGCCGATGAAAACATGGAGGGGAAATTTAACCGCCAAGACGCCAAGGCACAAAGTTTTTTGAATTAATTTTGAAAGAAACGCATGGCTTGCACCGAGAAACCGTTGTATGAGTTACGCCATGACGCTGCTGACGGAAGACCCGATTCCCACGCGTTACACCTTGTTGAGCCGGTTGGAAGACCGGGGGGATCAGGACAGTTGGCGGGATTTCTTCAACACCTATTGGCGGTTGATTTACTCGGTTGCCATCAAATCCGGACTGACGGAATCCGAGGCCCAGGACGTGGTGCAGGAAACGGTCATTTCGGTGGTCAAGGACATCGATAAATTCAAGCGCGACCGGACGCTGGGCTCGTTCAAAGGCTGGCTGCGCAACATCACCCGCTGGCGCATTGCCGACCAGTTCCGCAAGCGCACCCGCGCCTTGCGGGCCGATGATTCCAAAATCGTTGAGGATTCGCCGCGGCCGGATGTGGCGGAAATTCCCAACCCGACGGGCGAAACATCGGAATCCGTCTGGGACGAGGAATGGCAGACCAATCTGTTCAAAGCGGCGCTGGAAACCGTCAAGCGCCACGTGAAGGAAGAGCACTATCAAATTTTCGATTTATACGTGCTCCGGCAAACGCCGGTAAAAGACGTGGCCCAAACGCTGAGGGTCAGCGTGGGGCTGGTTTATCTGGTTAAATACCGGATTTCGGCGCTGCTCAGAAAAGAAGTGCGCCGGCTGGAAAAACAATGGAATCAAATTTGAGGAAAAGGGAATTGATCCATGACTGAGTCTGCCCATCCAATTCCAAAGCAAACGGGCGCGCCGGTCCCGCCGCCGGTCCCGCCCGTCGTGCCCGACCATGAACTGATCCGGATCATTGGCGGCGGCGGCAGCGGCGAGGTGTGGCTGGCCCGGAACGTTCTGGGCATGTGCCGCGCGGTCAAGGTGGTTCACGCGCGCGCCTTCGGGCAGCGCCGGAATTTCGAGCGCGAGTTCAACGGCGTGTTGAAATTCGAGCCGGTTTCGCGGTGGCACGACGGGCTGATGGACATTCTGCAAGTGGGGTGCAACGACGCGGGGGGATATTTCTATTACGTTATGGAGCTCAGCGACGACGTCAACACCGGCCAGATTATCGTGCCGGAACAATACGTGCCCCGCACGCTGGCTTATGACCAACGGCAACGCCACCGCCTGCCCATTGGCGAATGTATCCGGCTGGGCGCCGCCATTGGGTCAGCCTTGGGTTATCTTCATCGCAATGGCCTGATCCATCGCGACGTCAAACCGTCCAACATCATTTATGTGAACGGGTTCCCGAAGCTGGCGGACGCCGGGTTGGTGTCGGAACAGTCCGGGACTGGCGCACAGGTGGGTACGGAAGGGTTTATCGCGCCGGAAGGTGCCGGGTCGCCACAGGCGGACATTTACTCGCTCGGCAAGGTTCTTTACGAAATCAGCACCGGTAAGGACCGCAACGAATATCCGGAATTGCCGCCGCTGGCGGATACCGCTGAGGACCGGGATTTGGTTCAATTTAATAAAATCGTCCTGAATGCCTGTCGCGCCGATCCGCGCGAACGCTATAAAACCGCCGATGAGCTGATGATTGCCCTGCTTTCGTTCCAATTCAGCCACTACAATCCCCGCATCGAACACGCCCGGGAACGGCTGTTCCGCTTCATCAGTGTTGCCGGTCCGTACATCGGCTTTTGCGTCATCCTTGGCATGCTGTGGCGACTGATCTGGCTGCTGAAACATCCTCCTCACCACTGACCGGTTTTGCGTTGCGGAACCGGTTATGCATTAAGCAGATACACCTTGCGCTAAAGATTCTTGAAAGATTCACTCAGTAACTTATGAGTCATGGTGGGATGAAAATATTTTGGACAAATACTCCAGCCGCTTTTATCGCTTGCGGACGCCATAATCTCAGAGGGGGTACATAGCAGACCCGGTGAGGTTTGGCCCGCTAGGTTTGTTTTTACCAATTGCCTATAACACTTCTATAAATTTAACGGCTTCAACCCCGGATTGCTTTCGCGCGGCCAAGATGCGATACCAATGGCGTTATGAACGTCTCGTTGAAAACAACCGCAATCGTCATTCTTGGATTGTTTCTGGCCGGGTGTCAGTCCCCGACGCCGAAACCAGAAACTCAGGCGATAACGGTTTCCCCGGCGGGAGTGACACCGACGTTGTTCCTGGCCGGGGACTCGACGGTGCACAACACTCATCCGGGATTGGTGGGCTGGGGCGACGTCATCGGCCAGTTCTTCGATTTGACAAAAATCAGCGTCACGAACTTCGCCCAAGCCGGGCGCAGCAGCCGCACGTTCCAGACCGAGGGGTGGTGGGACAAAATTATGGCGGACGCCAAACCGGGCGATTTTGTCCTGATTCAATTCGGCCACAACGACGGCGGGCCGATCGACGACACGAACCGCGCCCGCGGTTCAATCCCCGGTCTCGGCGACAAGTCGAAGGAAATTTACAACCCGGTCATGAAAAAGCACGAGGTCGTTTACACCTACGGCTGGTACATGCGCAAATTTATCGCCGATGCGCGGGCCAAAAGCATGACACCGGTCATTTGCTCGCCCGTGCCGCGCATGCCCACGCAGCCGCGCAAACCCAGCGACGTTGACCGGTATGTGGTCTGGTCCGGTGAAATTGCCACGAACCAGAACGTTTCGTTCATCAACCTGAATCAAATCATCCGCGACCATTACGCCGGATTCACTACCAACGAGATCAAAACCATTTTTTACACGACCAATGACAACACGCATTTCAGCCTCGCCGGCGCGGAGGTCAACGCCGCCTGCGTGATTGAAGGATTGCGCCAGTTGAAAAATTGCCCGTTGAAGGATTACATCCGGGACCAATCCAAACCGCTTCCGTAGAATTGAATCGCTTTTGCCTCATTTTGATGTTGGGCGCTTGTGTGTTCGTCTCCCGGACGCGGGCGGAGGTAACGACCAATCTGCCAGCCGAATGGATTGATTCCGACACCGGCCACCGAGTCGTCCAGCTTTCGCGCGAACCGGGCAGCCAGAGCCTGTATTTTAATCTCAACGCCTTCACGCCGGACGGGCAAAAGATGATTTTCAGCACGCCTACCGGCATCTCGACCGTCAATCTGAGGACGCGAGCCATCGAACAAATCGTGGATGGCCGCGTCCGCATCATCATGGTGGGCCACAAGACCGGCCAGGTTTATTACAGCCGGGACAATGTAATTTATGCGACAGACCCCGACACCAAGATCACGCGCGAAATCGCCAAACTGCCGCCGGGCGGTTCGGTGTCCACGGTCAATGCCGACGAGACATTGCTGGCGGGAACCATCACCGGTCCGAACAACTCGATGACCAACGAGGAAAGCGTTGATTTCGGCCCCAACCGTCTGATAACCGAGCAACCCCGGAGCAAAGCCAGAAATATTGAAACGCGGTTTGACGAACATCTGCCGATGGAACTTTTCTTCCTCAATATCCAGACCGGTGAAATCAAAAAATTCAACCGCTGTACCGACTGGCTCAATCATCTTTTGTTTTCGCCTGCCGACCCCAATTTGCTGATGTTCTGCCACGAAGGCCCGTGGCAAAAAGTGGATCGCATCTGGACCATCCGCTCCGACGGCACGGGACTGACGAATATTCACAAACGCACGATGGCCATGGAAATTGCCGGCCACGAATTCTGGAGCGCCGACGGCTGGACCATCTGGTACGACCTGCAAACGCCGCGCGGCGAGGATTTCTGGGTGGCCGGTTACAACGTCTCGACCGGCGCGCGAACGCGATATCATCTCCAGCGCGACGAATGGTCGGTGCATTACAACGTGTCGCCGGACGGAAAATTATTCTGCGGTGACGGCGGCGAACCGGGCATGGTCGCCCATGCTGAAAATGGGAAATGGATTTACCTGTTCCATCCGGCGCCCGTGCCGGACACCAGCGGGACGAACATTGATGAAACCGGGCTAGTCCGGCCGGGCGTCTTCAAAGCGGAAAGGCTGGTGAATATGGCCAAGCATGATTACGCGCTGGAACCCAACGCCCGCTTCTCGCCGGATGGAAAATGGGTCATCTTCCGCGGCAACCTGAGCGGCAAAAGCCAGGTCTATGCCGTGGAAGTGAACCAAGCCGACGGGAAGTGACCCGGCGGTGGTCAGACTCAATCCTCCTCCGCCGGGGGATTTTCCCATTCAGGATAAATTTCCGGTTTGAGCTGGCCGCGGCGGATCAATTCCTGCAAATCGCGGATGATGGTGCGGCGGGCCACCTTGAATTCGCGGGCGAGCGCCGAGATGTTCGGACGTTCCTTGGTTCTTTCCAGTTGCTCCCGGATGCGGTTCTGGCGCGCGAGGCGATCCGTGGAACGGCTGAACAATTCCTGGGCGTCGACGCGGCGCGAGCGTTCCAGTGCTTCGAACTGCCGGACCACCTCGGTTTCGCCGCATTCCTTGAGCGCGATTTCCACCGTGTGCCGGAGGTCGTGGACGTCCACGGGCTTGGGCAGGCAGTAGTGCGCGCGGCGCGGGCCTTGCAATGCCGCCATCTGCTGGCGCACTTCCAGCGCCCCGGAAACGATGATGATGGGCACGTGCGGCAGCAGTTCCTTGAACTCCGGCAGAAAATCCAGGCCGAGCTGGCCCTCCGACAGCACGTGGTCGAGGATGAGGACGTCCGGCGGCTGGCGCGGGATTTGCGCGAGCGCTTCGCTGCCGTTCTTCACACGCGCCAGCCGGTATTTTGCCAGCGCTTCCTCGTAGATTTCGTACTGCAGATCGTCGTCCTCAACAATCAGAATGATCGGCGGATTCATAAAATGAATGATGAAGGCAGAAGGCAGAATGAAGAAGTATTTCTTCACCAGCGTCCCGACCCGGCTCGTTTATTTCTGCATTCATCATTTTGCTTCCGGTGTTTTTTCCGGATTATACACCGGCAGGATAAGAGTGAAGGTGCTGCCCTGGTCCACAGCCGATTCCACTGCCAAACCGGCTTCCATTTTCTTGGCCAGTTCATAAACCATCGAAAGGCCCAGCCCCGTGCCGCGCCGGACGGACAACGCCTTGGTCGTGAAAAACGGATCGAAGATGCGCGACAGGTTTTCCGGTGGAATACCACAGCCGAAATCACGCACGGAGACGGCAACATAAACTGCGGCGGGTGGCGGTGTGAGTACCAACCCGCCCGGCAGCCGTTCCAGCCTTTGCGCCGTCAGGATGATTTGCTTGCGGGTGGTCAAGGCTTCGGCGGCATTGAAGATGAAATTCAGGAGAATCTGTTGGATGAAGTTTTTTGAGGCCCACACTTCGGGCAATCCTGGCGCGGGTTCAAATTTCACCTCCACCTCGCGCAGGAAACGATCGCCCAGCAGCTTGAGGGTTTCCCGGATGACGGCGTTCAGGTCGCACGGTGCGGGTTGTTCCCCGGCGCCGCCGCTGAAGCCGAGCATGGCGTTCACGATGCCCGCGCCCTGTTCCACCACGGTCTTGATGCGGTCCACGCGGGTGCGGATCTTCTGCGGATTGTCCGGGCTCTCCTCGATAAGCTGGGCGGACCCTTTGATGATGGAGAGGATATTGTTGAAATCGTGCGCAATGCCGGCGGCGAGCGTGCCCAGCGCCTTCATCTTCTGGCTATGCAACAATTCGCGGCTGGCGGCTTCCAATTCGCGCGTGCGGTCGGCGACCTTCCGCTCCACCTCGGCATAGCTGCGGAGCAGTTGCCGGTGGCGATTGAAGGCCAGCGCGGCAAAGAACAGCGCCACCGTTGCACCAACCAGCGCGATGGAGACCAGCTGGATTTCCCGGTACCAGGGCACGGTGACCACAAATTCAATTTGCGCCGGATTGGGGTCAATATTCCCATTGCGATCCATGGCACGCGCCAGGCAGACATGTCGGCCGGGCGGCAGATCATGAAAGGAAAAGGTATGCGCCTCCGCGAATGGCGACCAGTCGCGGTAATCCAGTTTGCAGGAGTACAGCAACCGGTCCGTCGGCGTGAACCTCCATTTGTCCCGTCCGCTGAACACCAATGAAATGGTCTCGCCTTCACGAATACTCAATTCCCGGTCGGCCGGTTTTTCGATGAAAGTGTGCGGGGGAGCCTGGTCGGCCTCGGGATGGTAACAGCTTAATCCGTGTGGCGTGCCGGCCCAGATGTTTCCATGCCGGTCTTCAAAAATATCCTGCACGGTGGCGTCAGGCAGACCCTCTTCCCGGCCATTCTGAATCCAGATTTTCTGGAAGAAACGATGGACCCCGGCATCATCGGCCACCCAGACGCTGCCATCACGAGCACACTCCAGGGCGTTGATGTGGTCAAATCCGGATTGTACGGACGACCAGTCGCGCCCGTTGAATTCCCAAAGTTCATTCTGCGTGGCGCACCAAATCCGCCCGTCGGGCAATTCCGTGAAATAAAGGACCACATCCGGCACGACGCGGCTGATAATCGGAAACGCCCGCCACTTTTTTTCATGATACCAGGCTATACCCTTGTCGCCGCTCAACCAAAGATCCCCGTTGCGCGCGGCGAACAAAGTGGAACAAACGCCGACCGCTTCCGGGTCGAGTGCCGTCTCGGTCAACGGCTGGTATTGGACCCCGTCAAATCGGTCGAAATAACACGCGGTGAATTTTCCCGTGGTTGTTTCAAAGTTCCAACTTTGGATTCCCAGACTGCCGTCCCGCAGCAAGCCCAATAGTTTCATACGCCGGACATTGTCCCGGAAGTGGAGTTCGGGGCTGAACACCCCTGAATCCGGATGAAACCGGAACAGGCTGTCCCCCGCGTCCAGCAAGAGGGTTCCATCCTTGAGCGAAAACAAGGCGTGGACGGACTGCGCGTCGTGCCGGGCGGTTTCCGGCAAGGCAAAGTCGCGGTGAATTTCACCCTGGAGCGAGTGAAGCCGTCCGTCAGCCACAAACCAAAGCCGCCCGGCATCGTCGTTCACCAGGCAGTGAACCAGGGCATTGAACTGTTGGAGCGGAGGCGGATTGCACCAGAGGGGGGGAAGGTAATGAAACAAGCCGGCGGAAGTAGCCAGCCAGAATGTGCCGCTGGATTCCGTCGCCACGTCGTAATACCAGCGGGCGGAAACATATTGATCCTCCGCGAGTCTGGTTTCTCCCGGCGCCAGCCGCAACAGGGCATCCGCGGTGAGAACCCATAAGGTCTGGTCACCACTACGCCACGCGCACCGGATTTTGTCCACATCGACCGGCTGCACCGTCCAGCCGGCGCCGTCGAAATGTACCACGACCGTCTGTCCGCTCACGCTGGATTCGGCGACAACGGTAATGCCGCCTTCGTCGTCCTCGCGCGGCGCGCTCAGGTTTTGGATTTGGAGCAATTCCGGCGGCAGATAATCGGTCCAGGTATTGTCGAGTTTCGACAGCTTGCCCAGCCCCCGTTTGCCAGTAATCCAAAGTCCGCCGTCACGGGCCACCACCATGTCGGTGAATTTTTCGAGCCGCGTCTGGCCACACTGGAGCATTGTTTGCGTTTGTGAAGGCGCCGCGTTGTCTGCTCTGAATTTCATCAGCCGGTCGGGACACAAAAAGATGACCTGGTCCCGTTTGGCGGGATAGAACAACGTGGTACAATTGGATCCCGTGCTGATTTCCCCAATCAGATTTGTCACCCAAATGCCGGGTTGGATCTCCTGCAAAAGGCCATTCGGAACCATCGCCCAAAACTGTCCGCCGGGAGCTTCAGAAATCTCACAGGCCGGTTCCGGCAAGGAAAGGGACTCCACGCCGTAGCCATCCAGTTCGGTGACAAACAACCGATTGCGGTGCAGGGCCACAACTTTTCCGTTGGGTGCAACCGACACCGAAACACAAGCGGACTGGTGCATCCCGTCGTCCACCTTGTACGCACGCCAATAGGAAGCGTTCTGGCCGTGGCTGGCCAGCGTCAACGCCAGAAGCGTTGTTCCCGTTAGGAAGATGCGCCACCTGAACTTCATTTTGCCGGTCAATGATCGGATTGCTCCGGATTATCCACCGATTCGGCAAAGTGTGCAATCAAATGCAAAGGGTGGGCATCCAAACGCACAGTTCTCACCGGCTGGGATCGGGAATAAAATGGGCCGGAATGATGAGGCAGCGGCAATTTCAAATTCGAATATCCTGGCCGGAACCATTGAAATTCCGGGTGCCAGTGAGAATCAGCCTTTCAACTTTTTCTCCAGAATTTCGCCGGCGAGCGCCGGGTTCGCCTTGCCCTTGCTCAGCTTCATCACCTGGCCTTTCAGGAAATTCAACGCGGCGGCCTTGCCGGACTTGAAATCCGCCACCGGGCCGGGATTCGCCGCAATCGCCTCGTCGCAGAACTTCTCGATGGCGCCGGTGTCGCTCACCTGTGCCAGGCCCTTTTCCTTGACGATGGCCGCGGGTGATTTGCCGGTCTCGAACATTTCGGCAAACACCTGCTGCGCCGCCGAACTGCTGATGGTTTTGGCCTCCACCAATCCGGCCAGCTCGACGATGGCTTCCGGCTTGAATTTCAAGTCCGCCAGCGTCAGGTAGCCGCCGACGTGAGGAAGCGGATTTTCCGCAGCAATAAAGCTGTCCGCCTTGTTACCTCGGCGGCTACTTTCATTCGCTTCGGCCAATTTTGCGCGCAAATTGTTGATGACCCAGTTGGCCACTGCCTTGGGATTCTTCGACTGCTTCGCAACGCCTTCGAAATAATTTCCCAGCGGCACGTCCCACACGAATGTCTGGGCGTCAGAGGCGGGCAGTTGATAATCGCGCATGAATCGTTGCTTGCGCGCCAGCGGCAGCTCCACCACGCGCGCCTTCACCTCCGCCAGCCACGCGTCCGTCGGCGCCTGCGGCATCAGGTCGGGGTCCGGAAAATACCGGTAATCGTGCGCGTGCTCCTTGGTGCGCATCTCGTCGGTCACACCCGCGTCATCGTCCCAGCGGCGCGTGGATTGAATCAGCTTGCCGCCTTTCTTGAGCACTTCGATCTGGCGCGGGATTTCGTACTCCAACGCGCGGCGCACACCGGAAAAGCTGTTCATGTTCTTGATTTCAATCTTCGCGCCCAATTCTTTCGTGCCCTTCGGCCGCACGCTCACGTTCACGTCGCAGCGCACCATGCCCTTTTCCATGTCGCAATCACTCACGCCGCCGTAAATCAAAATATCCTTGAGCGCGTTGAGATATTCGTAGGCCATGTCCGCGCTGGTGATGTCCGGCTCGGAAACGATTTCCATGAGCGGCACGCCGGCGCGATTGAAATCCACGCCGCTGTTCCGCTCGAAATGGATGTTCTTGCCCACATCCTCCTCCAGGTGCGCCCGGGTGATGCGCACCATCGGCAGGCCGTTCGGACTTTTGAGCCTAGCTTCGCCGTTAAACTCGAACTCGACCCAGCCGTTGGCCGTGGATGGCTTGTCGTATTGCGTGATCTGGTAGTTCTTCGGCATGTCCGGATAGAAATAACTTTTCCGGTCGAACTTGGCGAAGCGGGGAATCTCGCAGTTCAGGAGGTAGCCGGTGAGCACCGTCAGGCGCAATGCCTCCTCGTTGGGCACGGGCAGCACGCCGGGCAAGCCGAGGCAGACGGGGCAGACGTTGGTGTTCGGCGGCGCGCCGAAGGCGTTGGCACATCCGCACCACATTTTCGATTTCGTCTTGAGCTGGACGTGGGTTTCAAGCCCGATGACCGCTTCGTATTCCATAAATGCCGGGAAATTTTTACCACGGATATACACGGATGAACACGGATTTTTTACGCGAAGGGAACACGGAGGGCGCAAAGATGTTTCTTGCCGCGCCGAAACGGAGTGAAGGCGGGAACCACGAAAGCGCATGAAAGAACACGAATTTTTCAACTGCCCGCCGGAATTTTCACCTGCAAAGATTCAGCCCAGGGAATCAAAGCGGGCAGGATGGTCGGATGCAATTGGACGCCGTGAGCAAGCTGGTCGGCGCGGCGGGCGAGCGCGGCATGGCCGGGCAATCGCACCGGTGGTTTGCCCGCCGGCACCGGCGTTTCGGCACAGAATCGGGCAAAGAATGTGGTCTCGCGCAGAAAGGCTTCGCGCCCACCGAATCGTTCCGGGTTGATGAGCTGCAAAAAAACCGAGGCGCCCCAGCGCGTTTCGCCCGTCGCGCGGCCATGGCCGCCCAGGGCGTTGGTGAGCGCTTCCACGAACAGGCCCAACGCAAATCCTTTGTAACCCAAATCCGCTCCCCCCAGCGGCAGAATCGCTCCGCCGCGGTTGTTGAACAGCACTTGCGGATCTTCGGTCGGCTTGCCTTCGCGGTCCACGAGCCACGGTCCGGGCAGACGTTCGCCCGCCGCCGCCTGCCGCTGGCAAAACGCATTTGCCGTTGCCGACATGCTGACATCAATCAAGACCGGTTCGCCGTCAGTCGGAATTCCAATGGCCATCGGGTTGGGACTGTAACGTGGCGCCGCGCCGCCATGCGGCGTGACGGTGTGGGATTGCGGGTCGGAACAGGTCAACAAAACAAAAATGCCCGCGTCGGTGACCGGCTTGAGATAAGCCTGGAGACAACCGATGTGATGGCTGCGGCGGATGACGACGGTTACAACCGGATGTTTGGCCAGGCGTTCTTGCGCCACATGGATGGCGCGGCGCACGAGCCACGGCCCGGGCAGGTAACGTCCGTCCCACGTAACCGCCGCGTCGTGGTCCGCCACAACTGCCGGCTCGCCGTTCTTTTCCATCATGCCGTCCTGAAGCGACTTGAGATAGGCGGGCAGGAGGGCGAAGCCGTGGGTGGTGTGGCCAAGCAGGTCGCCCTCCAGTAATACCTCCGCCACGTCGCCGGCGCGGTCGGCGGCCAGTCCGGCGGTGGCGAGAAGGGTCTCGCCGAATTGCCGGAGCGCCGCAGCGCTAAATCTGGCCTGGCCCGTTGTTTTCATGAAATTGAACGCGCCTGATTTGAGCAAATCCTCGCCGGGTTCGCCACGCAGAAATTTTAAACCTTTAATCGGCCGGCTCGAACCGCGCGGCGGCATACGGGAACGTCAAAACCGTCCGGTGCGGCAGCCGAATATTTGATAAAAGAAACTTGCTCGCTTTCCGGGCACTGGTCAATTATCATGACTGATATGCAGCCACAAAAGGCAGGAAGTCCCTTGCGGGTCCTGATCATTGACGACGAGGAAAATATTCGCCGGATCATGGTTGTCTTGCTCGAAACGATGGGGCACGAGGCAGTGAGCGTGGATAACGGCGCCGCCGCGTTGCAGCAACTTGACAGCAGCACGTTCGACATCGCCTTCCTGGATATCAAATTGAACGGGGAAAACGGCCTTGATTTGCTGCCCGGACTGTTGCGGCTCAATCCCGACCTGGAGGTGGTGGTGTTCACCGCCTATGCCTCGATTGAAACGGCGGTGGAGGCGATGCGGCGCGGCGCGGTGGATTTCATTACCAAACCGTTTACGCCCGAACAGGTCCGGCAGGTGATGAGCCGGTTGATCCAGACCCGCAAGCTCCGGACCCGCGTGGCGGATTTGGAATCCCGTATTTCGGCCGACACGTTGTCGGCCGACCTGACCACCTGCGAGCCGGCCATGCATAAGGCGCTCGATCTGGCGTTCAAGGCCGCCGCAACCCCCGCCACCATCCTGTTGCTGGGCGAAAGCGGCACCGGCAAATCCATCATTGCCCGGGCATTGCACGAAAAGAGCCCGCAAAAGGACAACGCGTTCGTAACCGTGAATTGTCCGAGCCTGTCGCGGGAGTTGCTGGAAAGCGAATTGTTCGGCCACGTCAAAGGCGCCTTTACCGGCGCGGTGAGCGACAAGGTGGGCAAGGTGGCGATCGCGGACGGCGGCACGCTGTTTCTCGATGAAATCGGCGAGTTGCCGCTGGAAATACAACCCAAATTGCTGCGGCTGTTGCAGGAAAAGGAATATGAACGCGTCGGAGAAGCCAAGACGCGCCGCGCCAACGTGCGGGTGATTTCCGCCACCAACCGGGACCTCGATAAAGCCGTTCAAGCGGGGCGTTTCCGGGAGGATTTGTATTACCGGCTCCACGTCATCGCCGTCCAGATTCCCCCGCTGCGGGAACGTCCGGGCGATTTGCTGAAAATTGCGCAAGGGTACCTTCAATTTTTTGCGCGGCAATGCAGCAAACAGCTCAACGGTTTTTCCAGGGAGGCGGAAGCGGTCCTGCGCCGGTATGCCTGGCCGGGCAATCTGCGCGAACTGCGCAACGTCGTCGAACGGGCCGTCATCCTGGCCGATACCCACGAAATTCACCTGTTGGATTTGCCGGAAAAACTTTTCCCCAGTGCCCACCAGGCGCCAACACCGGGAGTCCAGATCGGGGCGCGGGTGTCCCTGCGGGAAATCGAAACCGAACATATCGCGCGCGTGATGAAACAGGCGGCCACGATGACTGAAGCCGCAAAAATTCTGGGCATCACGCGGGACACGCTGCACCGCAAAAAGAAGGAAATATACGGTGCCTCGCACATTCAGAACGGATAACCTGTTCCCGCACCATGTTGCGCACCCGACTGTTCTTCTACCTGATACCGTTCGTGGGCATTCTGCTGGTCGTTGGCGTTTACGCCATCGTGCTCTTTGCCCATCTGGCCAAAGACGTTGACGCGTCAGTCACGAACAGTTACCAGTGTTTCACTTCGGCCTCAGCCATGAGCCTAGCCTTGTCGGGAATGGACCGGGAAGTGTCCTGGGTGATTTCCGGACCCCGCATCAGCGACAAGGCGGCGTTGCAGGAATACCAGCAACATTTCGAAACCAACCTCGACCTGCTGCTCCGGGCCAGCACGCTGCCGGGCGAAAGTGCCTTGAGTCTGAACGTGGCCACCAATTACCAGATTTTCCTCAAGGCGGTTGACAAAATCGGCGCCATCGACAACCCGGCAAACCAGCGCCAGATATATGAACAGGAAATGGTGCCGAGCGGACAGACGATCACCTCGCTGCTGGAGAAAATCCACGATCTGAACCATCGGGCCATTCTGGCCACCAGCCAGAATATCCGGCGCATCACCCAGGAAGTGACGCGATTCATGATCTTCGGCACCGTCGTGGCCCTGTTGATTTCCGCTTTCGTCAGTTATCAGTTCAGCCGTTCGATTCTGGAGCCGATTCAATTGTTGATCCGGGCGACGCGGGACCTGGGCGAAGGTAAGCTGGACCAGCCCGTGCCGGTCACCACCCAGGACGAACTGGGGGAACTGGCCCAGGCCTTCAACAAAATGGCCGCCCAGCTCCAGGAATATCGCCAGAGCACCACGGAGGAAATCGTCCGCATTCATCGCACCATGGAAGCCACGCTCGCTTCGTTTCCCGACCCGGTTTTTGTTTTGGACAAGGAGGGGCAAATCCAACTGAAAAACCCGGCGGCGGACAGCCTGGCGTCCGGTCTTAAGCTGGACGGCCGCTTGCCCGACAAACTGCAACTCATCGCCCAGAATTCCCTCGTCAGCGGCGAAAATTTTCTCCCCGACAGCTTCAACGAGGTCATCACCTACCGGATCAACGACGTGGACAAGTTCTTTTTGCCGCGCGTGCTGGCCATGCGCAACAAGGAGGACGCCCTGTTCGGCGTGGCGGTGGTTTTGTACGACGTCACCCGCTTCCGCCTGCTGGACGCCACCAAGACCGACCTCGTCGCCACCGTCAGCCACGAAATCAAAAGCCCGCTGACCAGCGTGCGGATGGTGCTGCACGTCCTGCTCGAAAAAACCGTCGGCGCCCTGACACCCAAACAGGACGAATTGCTCCAGGCGGCCCGGAACGACACGGAACGGCTGTTGAAGATTTTGAACGACCTGCTTGATCTCGCCCGGCTGGAGGAGGGCACCGACGCGTTGCATCGGGCGCCGGCCGCGCCGGCTGAACTACTCACCAGCGTCATGAAGGAAATGGCCGATAAAATCACCGCCAAGGGCTTGAATGTTAACTTTACCATCGAGCCGGATTTGCCCGCCATCCTCGTGGACCGGCAACGCATCAATCACGTTTTCACCAACCTCCTCTCCAACGCCATCAAACATTCACCTGCCAACGGCGAAATCATCCTGGGCGCGAAGCTGGTCAAGGACAAAGAAGTCGAATTCAGCGTGACCGACCACGGCCCGGGCATCCCGGAGGAATTTCACACCCGGATTTTTGACCGCTTCTTCCGCGTGCCCGGCCAGCAACAGGCCGGGGCCGGGTTGGGATTGTCCATCGCCCGGGAAATCGCCATAGCCCATGGCGGGCGCATCGGCGTGAGAAGCGCGCCCGGCCAGGGTTGCAACTTTTACGTGGCTTTGAAAAGCGTGATGTCTCCGTCCGAATGATTTCTCCGGCGCTCGCCGCGTTGTGGCAAATAAAATTCCCTTAAAACTTGCGCCGGCGGGAGACGTTTTCTAAAACAAACCGGCATGTCTGCGACAACCCGATTCAATTTGAACCAGTTCCTGGCCGCGCGCACCCGGGCCGTCAATCGCGCTTTGGATAAATTTTTACCGTCCGAGAAAACCAGGCCCGCCACCATCCACCGGGCGATGCGTTATTCGCTCTTCGCCGGCGGCAAACGGATGCGCCCCGCGCTCTGCCTCGCCGCCGCTGCCGCCTGCGGCGGACGCGAAACCGATGCCCTGCCGCTGGCGTGCGCTGTCGAGTGCATCCACACCTATTCGCTGATCCACGACGATTTGCCGGCGATGGACAACGACGATTTCCGCCGCGGCAAGCCGACCAACCACAAGGTGTTCGGCGAAGGCATCGCTGTGCTGGCGGGTGACGCGTTGTTGACGCAGGCGTTTGAAATCGCCGCGCAAGCCAAAGGCTGGCCGCGCTATCCACACCGCGATTTGATTCTGGAAATTGCGAAAGCTGCCGGCTCGCTGCAACTCGTCGCCGGCCAGGTGGCGGATTTGGAAGGCGAAGGCAAAAAACTTTCCGTGGCCGAATTGCGCTACATTCACGAGCGCAAGACGTCGGCGCTGCTGTGCTGTTCGGTGCGGCTCGGCGGCATGAGCGCCAATTGCACGGCGGCGCAGCTCAAGGCGCTCACGGACTTCGGTTATCACGTCGGGCTCGCGTTCCAGGTGATTGACGACATTCTTGACGTGACGCAGACCAGCGAGCAGCTCGGCAAGACGGCGGGCAAGGACACAAAAGCACAAAAGGCGACCTACCCGGCGATTGTGGGCCTGGAAAAATCGCGGAAAATTGCGGAACAACTGACCGACAAGGCGTTTGCCGCGCTGAAAACTTTCAAAGGCCGCGCCGTCGCCCTCGAAGCGCTGGCGGAATTTTTGTTGCAGAGGGACAGGTAAACATCGGAGGGGCGAGTTCCACGAGCCCCCAATCTTTAAGTGATTAGGGCGTCGCAGCGCTCCGCCCTCCGACATTTACGTTTTCACCCACTCCACTCGCCGCTGCCCAGGTAGCGTTTGAGCTTTTCCTTGAGCGTTTCCCGGCCGCGATGAATCAACGATTTCGTGGCCGACAGCGAGCAATCCAAAACCGTGGCGATTTCCTCGTAGCTCAATTCCTCCTGGCGGCAAAGCAAAATGGCGCTGCGCTGGTTTTCCGGCAATTCGGCCAGCGCTTCTTCAATTTTTCGGGCCAGCTCGGTCTGCAACAATTCTTCCGGCGGCGCCGTTTGCGATTTGTCCTCGTATTGCCGCTGGGGCTGTTCCTCGTTGTCGGTCTGGGTTTCCTCGATGGATTCGGCGGGATGCCGGGCGCGGCGGCGGAGTTCGTTCAGGCAGAGATTGCGCGCGATGGTGAAGAGCCAGGTGGTGAATTTCGCAGTTTGCTTGTACCGGCTGCGGGATTTGTACACCTGCAGGAAAACATTTTGCGCCAGGTCCTCGGCCTCGACTTCGTCGCGCAGCGAGCGAAAGACGAAATTCATCACCGGTTGCTTGTATTTCTCCACGAGTTCGGCGAACGCCTCCCGGTCGCCGCGTTTGACGCGCAGCATCAGGACGGCATCGGGATCGGGTGGCACCGGCATCGCGGCCAAAGTCTAATCGAAGCCGCCCGCACGACAAGAATTCGCTGCTTCGGAGGGGCGAGCTCTGCGAGCCCGCAAAGTCAGGGACTCGTGTAACTCGTCCCTCCGATGGCTTGCCTTGAAATCGTTTTGCCCGCAACTTATGCGCCCGTGCAGGATTTGATTAAAAAAATTGAGGCCGACGCCAAAGCGCGTCTGCCGTCGCCACCGAACAGCAGTCCGGCGGAAATGCTCGCCCGTTACAAGGGCTTTCTCAAGGTCGAGACGCACCGGCTCAAACTGCAGCATCGCGCCGGCGGCGGCGGGCGGGAAATCTGCCAGGCCCGCGCGGCCATCCTCGACGCCCTGTTGCGGCATCTCTGGACGGAGGCGAGAAACGGCCTGTCGCCACAGGCGCAAACCGAGTTTCCACCATTGGCGCTGATTGCCATCGGCGGTTACGGCCGCGCGGAACTGAACCCGCACAGCGACATTGACTTCATGTTTTTACACGACGGGCAAGTGGCGGCGGGCAAACCGCTGCCGCATTTGTCCAGGCTGATTGACGGCGTGCTGTATCCGCTGTGGGATATCGGCCTGAAAGTCGGCCACGCGGTACGTAGCATCAACGACTGCGTTAATGTCGCCAACACCGACATGCAATCGAAGACCTCGCTCATCGAGGCGCGGTTGATTGCGGGCAGCGAGGCATTGTTCAAAAAATTTGAGAAAGCCATCGTGACCCGGTGCGTGGAAGGTTACGAGGGAAAATACATTGCCGCGCGGCTCGAAGACCAGACGGCGCGGCACGGCAAGTTTGGCAACTCGGCCTGCATGCAGGAACCCAACATCAAAAACGGCTGCGGCGGCCTGCGCGATTTTCAAAACGTGTTGTGGATGGCGTTCTTCAAGTATCGCTCGCGCTCGTTGAAAGAGTTGCAGGAACGCGACTTTGTTACCGACGCCGAACGCCGGCAGTTGGAAGCCGCCTACGATTTTCTGCTGCGGGTGCGGACGGAATTGCATTACCACGTCAATCGCGCGCTCGACGCGTTGGGCAAAAACGTGCAGCCCGCCGTCGCCCTCAGCCTCGGCTACGGCGAGCGGTCTCCCAGCAAACGTATCGAAAGATTCATGCGCGACCTCTACACGCACATGCGGAATATTTTCCTCATCACCCGCACGCTGGAACAGCGCATGGCCCTGCTCGCGCCGCTGACAGCGCCGCTGACCTCGTTGCGCGCCTGGCTGCCCAAACGGACCCGGACGGTGGAACCGGTGGACGGATTTTTGTTTGTGGACGGCGAAATTCGCGCGGCGTCCAACCGCATTTTCCGCGACTCGCCGCGCCGGTTGATGCGCGTATTTCTTCACGCCCAACAGCACCGCCTGCGCCTGCACCCCGACCTCGCGCAACTCATCCGGAACCAGCTTTCGCTGGTGGACCACCATTTTTTGAACGACGCGCACGTGCGCGAGACGTTTCTGACCATCCTCGAACGTCGCGGCAGTGTCGCACCGATCCTGCGCGCCATGCACGAGGTGAATTTGCTCGGCAAATACATTCCGGAGTTCGGGCGGCTCACCTGTCTGGTGCAACACGAATTTTACCATCAATACGCCGCCGACGAACACACGCTGGTCTGTCTGGAGCAGGTGGACCGGATCTGGGAGGCCCAGGACGCGCTGTATAAACATTATGAGCCGCTGCTGCAAAGTCTGGAACGGCCCGGCCTGCTCTACCTCGCGCTGCTGCTGCACGACGTCGGCAAGTCCGAACACCACAAAAAAGGCCGGCACGCCGAAGTCAGCGCGGCGATGGCCCTGCGCGCTGCGAAACGGCTGCGGCTGGATGGCCCGGCGTCCCAACTGCTGCACATCATCATTGAAAATCACCTGCTCATGGCCAGTGTCTCCCAGCGGCGCGATCTCGACGACCCCGCCGTCATCCGCCAGTTCGCCCGGCAAATCCAAACGCCCGAGGCGCTGAATCTGCTGACGGTGCTGACGTTCGCGGATTCCCAGGGCACGAGCGACAAGCTATGGAACGGCTTCAAGGACGTGCTGCTCTGGCAACTGCACGACCGCGCGATGACACTGCTCGCCGGCGGCACGGAATTCGTGCGCGCTTCGCAAATCCAGCGCGAATCCCTGTTACAGGAAGTCCGCGTCCTGGCGCCCAAATCGATCACCAACGAGGAGATCAACGCCCATTTTTCCACGCTGCCGCAGCGTTACTTTGAAATTCACACGGCCCGGGAAATCGACAAGGATCTCGAATTGGCGCATCGCTTCATGCATCGGCAAATTCTGGAGGAGAGCCGCGTGTTGACGCCGGCCACGGCCTGGCAGGACGAGCCTGACCGCGGCTACAACCTCGTCAAAGTTTGCACCTGGGACCGCGCCGGGCTGTTCAGCAAAATTGCCGGCTCGTTCAGCGCCGTGGGCCTGAACATTCTCAGCGCGCAAATCTTCACGCGCACCGACGGCGTGGTGCTCGACAAATTTTTCATCAACGACGTCCAGACCGGCAACCTCGCGCTCCGCGAACGCCAGGACAAATTCACCGCGTTGCTCGGCCGGGTTTTGAATGGCGAGGACATCGACCTCTCGGCGCTCATCGCGCGCGAAATCAACCGCCACCCGGTTTATCAGGCCTACGCCGGCGAGCATCTGGCCACGCAGATTCATTTCGACAACGCGGTTTCCGACACGCGCACGCTGGTGGAAATCGAAACTGAGGACCGGCTTGGCCTGCTTTATGCGATTTCGCAAACGTTCACCGAACTCGAACTGGACATATCCGCCGCCCGCATCGTCACCGAACGCGGCGCGGCCATTGACACGTTCTATTTGCAGGAAGCCGGCGGCGGCAAAATCCTGTCCGCCGAGCGCCAGCTTTTGATTGAAGACCGCTTGCGCGACGCCATCAAAAAACTTGTCGTGGAATCGTGACCATGCGTTGTAGCGTCGAGCCTGCGGCTCGATTTCTTTGGTGCATTGTGCCGGCAACCTGTCCAAATGGGTTCTTCAAACCAGTTGCCAGCCGCCAACCAGTCTGGTAAAAAATAGCAGCTTCAATGCGGGTTTGCCGCATCGGACGCACCGACACACGTTTGGCGAAAGCGGGCCGGCCCGCCGGTCTTCCCCGGTGGGGTACGACCTGATAGGCCGTAGCGCCAACAGACTCGGTGAAAGAGGCGGGCTTGCCGCGCTGAAGCGCAGCGTAAGCGGGTGTGGTTCAGTGGTAGAATGCGGGCTTCCCAAGCCTGAGATGAGGGTTCGATTCCCTTCACCCGCTCCAATCTTGATTTCACTCAATGAAATCAATTGTTTTGTGAGTTTTTAGGTTTTCAAAAATGCGCTACTGCTAACACTAACTGCTAACATGTCCAGCTATGTTTGCGGATGTCAGGACTCGATTTTACGGCTTTCCGGCGCGAGTGCGCGGTGAAGTTGTCATTCCCCTGTTTCCAGCGCGGCAGGCAGGCGCGTAGGCACGCTGGCGAAGCATTTCAATGTGTCTGCCGATTTGTTTCTTCCGTGAAAGCACCAGCCTCGCATCGTTCAAAAAACGCCAAGATGCTGGCCAGGTGAAAAAGCCGGACGCCCTTGACGCGGCCCGGTTCACGGATGGACACGGAGCGGATAAAGCCTTTTGCCGCCCATTCGTAGAGCTTCGGGCGTGAACAGCCGGAATAAAACTCATGCCCACTCTTTGGCGCCCTCACCCATACCGGCAAATTGCCGTCCCGGTCGCTGGCAAGTTCTGAGGCGCGGGACGGTGCGTTCTTCAGGTTGTCTGGCATTTTGGCCGTGACCATGACGCGACACTAACAGAACCGATCACGCATTTTTTGCAGTTGCTGCAAATTCGCACGCCCGGAATGTGCTGAACAAACTTGCCGAACGCCTCAACGAACAAGCCGCATACTCTTTTACACAGATGCCGGAGTCACGTCTGGATGACAATTTCTCCGCACGGATTGAATCACAAACCATTGAGCAAACCACCCGGATTGAGACCGTCGCCGCGCAACTGAAAAGCTGGCAGGAGGAATTACTGCAATCGGAGAAGCCGTCCATTTCTCATCATGTTTAACCCCATTATTTCACAGGCAAGCCCTACCCCTTCGCCAGTGAAGGATTTTTTGTCCGCGAAATGGTCGTGAAAAGGACGCGGAATGTCCGCGCCATGTCCGGCTGGATGTCCGCGCCCATGTCCGCGCCCATGTCCAGTCCGTGTCCCCGCAAGTGTCCGCGCCGTGTCCGCGTTGATGGCCGCAAAAGTCCCCGGACAGTCCACAGGCTGGCCATCACAAGTCCGCAAAATGTCCGCAGACAGTCCGCGTGGCGTGGAGTCGTGCGCGTGAATCAGAGGCCTATTGTGTGTCGCCGGTCGGCGCGTCAATGTCTTGCTCGTCCCGTTGCCCTCTGCGCTCCACATTGCACCCGCCGCCCGGCTCCGGGGATTTTGCCTCTATGATTCTGCGCCCGGAGAACTGCTTTGCGATGATGATGTGACTTGCACTTGGCACACCATCGTCGCCCAGTCATTGCAATTGAACTGACCGATAAAACTTTTGGCCGACAGCGGGCGAACTGGTATCAACCCAAATGTAAGGGCTGAAAGGCAACATGAGATTTGTGAGCGGTTGCCATGTGGAATTAAGATTGGTGGTGGACTGAATTTGATAGACCGCGCCAGCCGACCCATTAATTGTCACGCCGGGGTATGTGGAAATGGTCAAAGTGGTAGCAGGCGAATTCGATTGTGGTCCAAAAACGCCTGATTGGTAGATGTTTTGCTCATAATTACTAACCATGAGAAAAGTTCCTGCGCCGTATGTAAAAAACACCAATGGATCGTAAGATATGGGGAACCGATTTGTCCAATCAACCGCGTTTATGCTTGTCCAAATACTAGTTCCATATTCTCCTATAAATTGATTACCCCCATAGTTTATTGGATGGAAGTAAGTTTCGGAAGGAGTGCTGCAAATTATGTTTGTAGTCCACAGCATAAGGTTACTGGAAACAAAAACTTCATCAATAACGGGATTGGCTTTGTCGTTTTCACCACTTGCCACGAACACACCATTGCCATAAGCAATCATAGGCACGTAAGTTCCTGAGGGATATCCTAAGGGCAAAGTGGAATCATAATTCCAAACGATTCCATCAGTTGATGACAAAATTATACTCTGAACGCCGGACCAGTAGGCGGCAATCACGAATGTTCCGTTTCCATAAGCGATGGAGCTAGGAGAAAAGCCGGGCTGAAATTGTGTCCAATTCCAGTTTGAAGATGTCATCGAAGCGGCAACGATCTCATTGGGGCCAATAAATACCCAAGTATTGTTTCCATACGCTGCGGCAATAAGGGCATTGGACGATGAATAAATTGTCGTCCATGATATCCCGTTTGTTGATTTAAGGATGTAATTTGCCTTATTTTGAATATTTGTTCCAAATGTGAGAAACATTCCTGCGCCGTAAATGATACCTGGATCATATTGTGTTACACCAAAAAGTGCCCCACCGTTAATTATTGGCGGTGCAACATAAGTTGTCCAATTAACCCCATCATATGAAACTAGTCGTGCTCCATTTCCCACGGCAACAAACATTCCATTCCCGTAAGCGATACTAAACACCTCATTAACCAAAGGATCACTTGCACCCGACCAAGTCAACGTCCACGAGTTAAGAGGATCAGATTGAGCAAAACATGAAGAGCAGTAAAAATATGCCGAAGCAAAAATTGCCAACGCAGCGATTTGCGCCGAGACAAACCGAATCGGTTTCATGTCGGCAGATTAGTTCATTTGAGCAGACTGGCAAGTGCTACATGGCCTCCGCCGTGTCGGGAACCGCCCGCCGGATGTCCCCGCTGGCAGGTGTATCGCCTTGAACATTGACCTGTTTGCTACCCGCTTGTGCAATGTTGATCTGCAAAGCAGGCGTCATTCGGGCGAGTCGGCGGATTTTAGCCAACGACTCACTCGCTCTCTGAAAACGAAGCTGCGCCGATTCTAAATAATCCTGCCAGAACCGCCCTACCTCAAGGCTGAAGCCATCCCCGCTCAAAATTTTGTTGTTGTAATTTTGTTCCGCATTACGCAACCGCAACTGCGCCGTAAGAACATGGTCTATGTGCATCTGCTCCAATGCAGACGAACTATCGTAGTCCATTTTCTTCTTCAAAATGTCCATCTCCGCCCGCAGAAGCTCATTGGCCACGCCGGAACTCGTCTTGTCAATGACCGACGACCAGCATGGAAGCATTCCGATGCTCGCCAACCACCAAGCGTCAGGTGTTGAGACGATCAGGTTGTGTAGATGATTAAGGTTTTCGGTGCTGGGGTTTTTCTGCTTGAGTAACTTCTCAAGAAGTTTGATGGCTTCTTGCTTTGGGGCGAGAACTTGCCCCCTCTTGCCATCACTTGTCGCCAATTCGCCTTTTTCGCCATTGCCCTTTGTGTTTGTGGAAACCGGCGAGCCGGAGGCGTTGGTCGGTGGTTGTGGCAATGATTCTGGCTTGTTCGTCAAACTGTCGGTCAAGTTGCTGTTGTTCATAACGTAACTTCCTCTCTTGCTGGCGTTGCTGTTCGCGCTCCTGTCTGGTTTCGGCGCTCATTTCTGCGGCCATGCCCGCCAACGCACCGCCGCCGATGTAGGTGGAAACCACCCGTCGCCCTTCCCGGCGTTTTTCGTAGTAGTAGAACCGGCTGCCTCTTTGTTCCATGCCCATTGTGCTACACCTTTCGCGCATCCCCGCTTCTCCCGGTTGTATATTTCCGCCAACCGTTCGCGGAATTTTCGCGGAATGATTCGCGGAAGAATTTCCGTTCCGCCAAATCTCTAGGGCGTTTGGCGGACGGAAAGTGTTCACGGCTTGAAATTGAGCAGTCCATCTTGTTCGTTTAAGTTCTGGCTGAATTTCCCGTCTGCCTTCAATGCTTGGTAACAGGCCGTCTTTGCCAAGTGCGTTTGCTCCATGAGTAGTTCAACGGCGTTGTTCCGTGTCAGTTGCCGCTGGCCGCCTTCAAAAAGCGTGTCCAAGTCGTCAAGGCTCACCGTGCGCCGTTTCTCGCCGTCGCCATCAAAGGTTTTCCAGTCAAAATCATTGGCTGGTACAAAGAGGCCATTCCGCCGTTCCCATGCCGAGCGTTTGCCGAGTTCGCCGTCATTGTTTTTGCAGCACGTCCACACGATGCGGTTGTCTGTCGTATCATCGCTGGCCGCTTGCATGATGAAAACGGCGCGCGGCACGCTGCCAATGACATAGCTGCCCGCCAGCAAATTGAGCAATGCCCGTCCGTTGGCGCGTTCGTCCGCTCGCGGTTTGCGGGTGTGTGCCACGATGCCCAAAGCTGGGGCGTCGTCACCATTTGGCAACACAGCCAGCAATTCTTCAAATGCCTGCGCGTAATCTTTGGCCTTGTCATCCCGTGCCAGCCGGTTGAATGGATCAAGAATGAAAATATCGGGCTGAAAATTATCAATCTCGCGCCGGAGCAGGTCGCAAAAGGCCAGCTTGTCGAAAGCGAATCCAAACGGCGGCGGTGAACACACGCGCACAAATTCATCGAGCGTGACACAATCCAAGTCGGCAAATTCATTTTTCAGACGCACGCGGCCGTTCTCCGCTTGGACAATCATCGTCTTGAACGGGCGATGCACCTTGAGGCCAAACCAATCGGCGACTGTCGCGCCCGCGATGGCCAGCGCAACAGCGCCACGGCTCTTGCCGACGCCAGGTGGACCGCCAATCACAAACGGCGCAGCCTTTTGAATGTGATAATCGCCTACAAGTTTGAATCCTTCCGGCGGTGTGAAAGCGGACAGTTCCGACGGTGTGAAAAATTCTATCATCGGCTTGGCAAGTTTTGTTTCCGTGTCCACGTCCGGCGTGTCTCGCATTTCGTTTGTGTCGAGCGGTGCGTTCATTGTTTGGCCTCCAATGGTTTGAAATTCACGAAGAAAACTGTTTGAGGCTTCCCGTTGTCTCGCGTCCCGTCCGGCATCCGCACGAATTGCGAGCGCGTCCATGTCGCCCGATCCGCGCCAAGCGAAACGGCGTAGCGGAAAAACTTTTCAACCTTCACGTCCGGCTGACCGTGAACGTAGAACCAGCCATGAAGTGATTTCCCGCCACTGTGAACCGCACAAACCAGCGGCGCGTATCCGCCCAGGTGAACCAGCAATGCGGCGTGTTCATCGGTCGTGCCGGTGTCAAATTCGCAAATCAAAAACCGCCGCGCCCCGGTGTTGGCGAGCGTGTGTTTCGATTCTTTGCCGTCTTTGGTTGTGCCGCTGACTGCCGACATAGGCGATGGCACGATTAAGGCCAGCATGGACATTTTCCCGCGCCAATCTTCGCGCGGCTTCGTGTTGAAATCGGAATTTGACTTGCCACAGCACAGAAGCGGATTGCCGGGAAATAGCTGGTCAATGATTTTTTCTGTGTGTTGCCCGTTGTCCTCAATTCGCGGATGCGAAAATTCCCAAAGGTCTGCCAGTCCGCCATTGTCGCGCAGAATCGCGGCGCGTTGCTCTTGGTTCACACCCGGCCATTTGGCGGTAGGCTGCATCGGCGAAGCATTGCCAGACGGATGCCACGCACACGCCAGCGCATTTTTCACAGCATCTTCAATCTCTTTGTGGCTGACGTGCCGCCCGCAACCTTGCGCCCGGCATTCCAGCAGGGCGACAATCTCCACGGCGGGTAAATGCGCATGAAGTTGCCGGGCAACCTGAAACAGCCAGGCGTGAACACCATTCCCGGCACGCGGCACAGCGGCCAGCAAATCTTGAAGGAATGGTGGAAGTTCACGAGTCACAAACAGCTCCTTTCGCCCCGTTCAGCACTGGCAATTTGGGCAGCGCATTGCGGCGCATCAGTTCGGCACGCAACTCAGCCGCACCCCATTGCTCGACTGGTTTCGTGAGGTCGCCTTGGCCTCGCGTGGCGTCTCGGCAGCCTGTTCACACTTGGCGATAAAATCCAAGATGCTGGAAAGCAAAAACAATCTTGTTCCTTTGATTGCACCCGGTTCGCGGATGGAACGGGTTTCAATTCGCCCCTTGCCGCCCAGCTCATAAAGTTTGGCACGCGACAGGCCGGAATAAAATTCCACGCCATGTTTTGGTGGCCTTATCCAGACGGGCAAGCCGTTGGATTGATCCTGAAGTAGTTCCCGCGCCTTGGGCGGCACGGGCCTTGTGGTTTGAACCAGCGTAGCCGGGCTGGTGGCCGGGGCAGAATTGCCAGTTTTATTTTTTCCCATATCTTCAATGGCGGGAAGTCAATTTTGTTACCTGACTTCCGCGCACATGAAGTTTCCCACTTGGCGCACTCTCACCTCAAATTTGTCAGGGGGTGAGAGTATTCGAGACGTTATTAAACAGCGGGATCGTTGGCGAGTTTTGCCAGTTCATCTTGGTTTTTTGCCAGTCCTAAAAAAGCCGCTTTGAGTCTGCGCCGAATATCGGCGTTCTTATCCGACGGATATTTTCTCGATGGGGCAGCTATCCGTGCGAGTTCGGGAATTTCGTGAGGTTGGGGATAGGCTTCCAAAAGTCTTGATTCCGCAACTTTCCACCACGCAGTAGAAATTTTCTTGTCGTCACAAAACCGCGCGACTTGCTTCCCGTCTAGTTTCTCTTGAGTCTGTTCCCATTCGACCAGTAAACAGAGATAAAGTTTTTCGGCAATTTTTCTTGTTCCTTTTTCAACAGCCATACGTTGCGTGCCATCGCGTGATGTTTGATGGATGTCGTAGTAGGCATCATCGCCTTGTTTCAGAGATTCGAGAAATATTATGTGCTTCACCGAGTATCCCGGATGCCGCGACATCATCAACGGCCATGATACTTCTTTACGCGCTAATGGCTGGATAATTTCTGGATTCGTTTTAGCAATTTCCATCAGGCTGTTACAACCAAGACTGACAAGATAATGAAGAAGTCCAGCGGCGTCCCGTATCTCCTTCATGGTTGCGCCGGGCTTTTTTCTTAAAAATTTTGGCAGCTTGTTGGTTCGATCCTTGGCTGACTGCTGCTCGGCAAGTCCGCGTTTAACAAGGTCGGCCAGATTTCGTATTACATCGCTGACGCTGGCTGCGTCCACCGCGATTTTCGACAAGCGCCACGGTAAAGGTTTCACGAGGGGTTTCACGCGCTCTTTGGCGGGACGTTTAAGATTCTGTTTTGCCTGCTCCGCAGTCGGCACAAATTTAATTTTTCTAACCAGTCTCCATTCGCCCTTGATCCGAATCTCGCCGTCCCTGTCGAAATTCTGCCATTGGATAGGCATCCATTCGTGACCTGGTAAAGCAAAACGTGGCGGCGTTGATTTTGGAAATTCAAACTCACTCACAAAAATCAGGGGCCGAGACAGAGGATGATGTTACACCTTCACCAGCGTCTTGGCGCAATAGCTATTGAGGCTTTCCCCGGCGGCAAGGGGCGGTGAATTGTCAGAATCCAACTTCATGGAATTGCTGTTGGGCGCGTTGCGCGTGCCGGATGTCGCGCACGGTTTTCTTGTCAGCCCAGCCTTGCTTCCACGGCTTGCACAGGCCGCACGCGGACGCTTTGCGCGCCTTGATCCGCCGTTGTGTGAGTTTCGTTTTCACGGGTTGCACACCATGATTCACGCCATTGCCGGTTGCAACGCAGCCAGCGGCTCCACGTCGCGTTCAATGGCTCGCGCCTTTTCGTGACGCGCCTGGCGCAAATCGTAATCGGCCTGCAAGCCCGTCCACAGTTCCGCGCTGGTGCCAAAAAACCGCGCCAGCCGCAAGGCCGTGTCCGCCGTGATGCCGCGCTTTTCCAGAACGATTTCATTGATCCGGCGCGGCGGGACGTTCAACGCCCGCGCCAGCGCGTTTTGCGAGAGGTCGCGCGGCTTCATAAATTCTTCGCGGAGAATTTCGCCCGGATGAATCGGCGGCAGTTTGTTCGTTTTCATAATTTTCAGTGGTAGTCCACAATTTCCACGTCCAACGCATCTTGACCGTGCCAGCGGAAGCAAATCCGCCATTGATCGTTCACACGGATGCTGTGCTGCCCCTTGCGGTCGTCTTTCAACGCTTCCAGGTGGTTGCCATAAGGGACGCGCAAATCATTCAGACTGCGCGCCTGATGGAGCACCAGCAATTTCCGCCGCGCCACGCGCTGAATCTGCACCGGCAACCGGCGCGAAGATTCATCGTTGAACAGCTTTTCAGTTTCGTGGCAGGCAAAGCTGCGTATCATGTGAGGAGACTATAACGCTTGACGTTATAGATGTCAACTGCGTTTGATAATGTCCGGCAAGCGGGAATTGAAATCAGCCAAGCGACGGGATTTTTTTCACGGCGGCAGGTTCATGGCGCGGTTGTCGGCGGATTACGGCTCCTCTTTGAATCGGAGCTGGTATTGAGCGCGGCCAACAATGGTTGTGATGCCTTCCAAGCGGTAGGTTTTGCCGCCGTCTTTCAGGGAAATCACCTTGAATTTCCAAGTTTCACCCGCGCCGATTTTGCTGATGAAATCTATTGAGTCGTCCACCTTGTTTCCATTGTCGTCGAAGATGCTGTAATTCACTGAAACGGAGTCCAGCGGCCCGGTGGTGAGGTTTTTTATGCAGCCAACGATGTCCATTCCGCCGTAATCCGGCATTTCGGCCTTTACATCTGAAATCGAGACAACTGGAGAATTGTTTTTTGAATCGGTGCCGGCGCTGCTTTCAGGCGGCGGGGAAATTTTGTCCACGACATTGCCAATCGGGCCGGCAAAAAGAAAAGTGCAAATAATCACAACGGCAATGGCTGAAAGAAGATAAATCCAACCGTATTTAATCTTTCCAGATGGTGTGAATGCAGGACGCGGTGGTGGAACGGATAACGCCGTTTCTTTTCCACATTGCGGGCAAAACGCAGTCCGCCCCTCATCCTCAATATTAACCTCAAACTTTTGCCCGCAATGTTGGCACTGGCATTTGGCAATCATGGTCTGCCTTTCTGGTTTACCCTTCGTGGCAGTAATTGTCCAAACCATCAGAAATGTCAATTTCGTTCGCGGGCGTTTTACTTTAAACCAAGGGACGGGATTTTTTTGACGGCGGCGCGGAGATTGTCTATTTCGTGATGCGTGTATTTGCGATGCTCGCCTTCCGTTTTGTGGCCGGTGAGTTTCATCCGCAATTCAGACGACACGTTTTGATTGGCCAGCGCGGATGTGAAGCTGTGGCGCAAGGCGTGGAATGAACGGCGGGAAAACATCTGATTGCCCGCACCCTTCACCGTCTGCGAATCCACACCCGCCTTCCGCATGATTTTTTTGAAGGTTTCGGAAAGCCCGTGCCGGCCACCGGGCCGCAAATTCGCCATGTGCGGCAGGATGAACACTTCCGGCTTGTCTGTCCCCGCCAGCTTGTTCAATCGCGTCAGCAAGTCAGGGTGAAGCGGGGTGGTCACTTTCGCGCCGGTCTTGGCTTGCGTGTAAGTCAGGGTTTCTTCGGTCAAGTCCACGCCTTCCCATTGCATCCGGCAGCAATCGGAAAGCCGCGCCCCGGTGAAATAGGCGAGCATGATTAACAGCTTCCATTCGCCTTCCGCCTTGTCCACTAGCATCTTCACTTCCGCCGGGGTGAATGTCCCGCGTTCCATGCCGACGGCTTCGGGCAGTTCCACGGCTTCGGCGGGATTGGTAGGAATCAAACCTTGCCGCCGGGCCGCGTTCAATGCCCCGCGAATGATCTTCACGTCCACGTTGACGGTTTTGGGTGCAAGCCCCTTGGCCGTGCGATGATCTAAAAAGCGTTGCACGTCCGCCGCTGTGAGGCTGGTAAGGTTTTTGTTGGCACGCTTGCCCAGCGTCTTTAGGAAATCTTCCACGGCCACGCCGTAGCGTTCCCCCGTGCCTTTGGACTTGCGCGCACACTTGCTTTCAAGCCAAGTGTCGAAATGCGATTTGATGGACACGGTTTGCAGGGTTTCGCCCATGTCCGCCCGCTTCATTATGTCCTTCAGGACTTCGCGGGCCTGGGCTTCCACCAGTTCCCCGCGCCGTGCGAGTTTGGACGCCCGCTCGTATTCCATCGCCACGGCCAAGGCGGATTGGCGGTCTTGCTGTTTGGTGCTGCGGAGAATCCGGCGGCCATCCGGTCCAAAATAAGCCGCGTGCCAGTATTGAGAATCAGGGCGACGATGTATGCTTGCCATAGTGCTGCTAATTTTACTGCTAACGTCCACCTATGTCAAGAGCGTTTCACCCTGTAATTATTGCCTTATATTGCTATCGTCCGCCTTGCGGAAACGAGATGAGGGTTCGATTCCCTTCACCCGCTCCACTCATTTCTCCTTTATTTACGGGCATATTCTGCACATCGGTACCGAGTGGTAGTCCTTTGCTGACAATTTGCTGACAAAACTCCCCGGAAGACCGCCACGAATTTGGTTATTCTGGGCATGTCAGAGTCGGTCAACAGCAAAGAAAAAAAGTTTACGCCGCTTGAGTTGAAGCCGAGGCGGTCGATCCGGGTCCATTACACGCCCAACAAGGACCGGGATTATCACACCCTCAGCTATTACGATGAATTTGGAAAACGCCAACGTCGAGTTTTTCCAAACCGCTCAACTGCTGAGGCGGAAGCACGAAAGCTTCGCTGCAAAATCGACAGCGGCGTCATGCCAGGGCTTTTGCTCAGCGGTCGGCAGAGGTTAATCTACGAGCGGGCATTGGAAATCGCTCGGACCACCGGCCTGGACCTGGACATTCTCACGAAGGACGCTGCTGAAGCACGTGCCGTCCTAGGAACCGCCTCGTTGACGGATGCGGCCCGGCTTTATGTGGAACATCGAACAAAAATAGTCCAGAAAACCGTAGGAGAGGTTGTTCAGGACTTGGTCAACGACCGCGTGAAGAATGGGAAATCAGCAGCTTACATTCGAGACCTACGAACGCGCTTGGGGCATTTTGCTCAGGCTTTCAAATGTCCGATTTCGTCCGTCAACTGGGAGGATATTGAAAAATACCTGGACAAAACGGGCGCGAAAGGCCGCTACCGGAAAAATTTAATTGATTGTATTGGAACGCTTTTCAACTTCGCACGGCGTCGGAATTACGTCCATCGGGACCATCCAGGAGTAACGGCAATCACAAGGCCCGCTACCATCCCACGAGAAATTCGCGTTTTCAGTCCTGCGGAATGTCGAAAGCTCCTACTGGGCTTTCATAGTGATGCGAGCTCGGTGTGGTCTAACGTCCAGAGCTCAGGCACAGCCGCTGAGCAGGACGTGGAAACGAAAGTATGCCGAACAAATTCATAAATCAATCGCAACTGGCGGGGGCAGCGGCTGTTGCCTGCAGCGATTTGTTAGGCTTCGATAAATCACTCATCGTCCTTAAACAGCCATACTGCAATCCTCTGGCTTAAAGCTATCAAAAGCACGCTGCATACTGCGATCAGACCAATGCCAATCGAAGAAGAAAAAATCTGCATGTTTGAAACGCCTGCATTCAAACCTCGGGTCTCCAATCCAAAAAGAATGCTGCCGATGAAATTCGGAATGGAATAAAGACACCCCAAAAGTCCCACCATCTTAATAAGCACGTTTGCGAGCTGTCTCGATTTCATAATAGTGCGCTCGGAAGCCTAACAAGTTATTAAATCACGAAAATGAGATGTATCCAATTTCTCATTTTGACTCTTTTTCATAGGTTAGGTTATTTATCCGCAACAACTTAAACCATAAAATGAACCCTATTATTGAAACGCAAAAGGCCGCAGGCATTCCAGCCCAGATATTTCCTGACCCAAAGCTTAGACTTCGTGACCAACTCCGTCAAGTGATGCGCCTCAGACACATGGCCCTGACCACCGAATCCTCCTACTGGTTTTGGATTCGCCGGTTCATCTTCTTTTACCACAAGCGCCATCCGCGTGACATCTCCCCAACCGAGGTCAAAGCGTTTCTGTCTCATTTAGCGGAAAAACAGAACGTCGCCGTTTCCACCCAGAAACAGGCCCTCAACGCCTTGGTCTTCCTGTATCGTGAAATCCTGCATCTCGAATTGGGCAACCTCGGCAATTTTGCCCGCCCAACCCGCCCGGCACGCATCCCTATTGTCCTGACCCCGGATGAAGTGGATCATTTGCTGGCTTCCATGCCTCTGAAATATCAGTTGATCGGCCAATTGCTCTACGGCACCGGTATGCGGTTGCTCGAAGGGTTGCGGCTCAGGGTGGGTGACATTGATTTTAACCGGAACCAAATCATCGTCCGCGAAGGCAAGGGCTTCAAGGATCGGGTGACCATGCTGCCCCAGTCCCTCAAGGAACCCCTGCAACATCAACTCCAGCGGGCCAAGTTCTTTCATGACCGGGACTTGGCTCTGAATTTGGGAGCCGTTTACCTCCCCTATGCCTTGTCGCGCAAGTATCCCAACGCCAATCGCCAGTGGATTTGGCAGTATGTGTTTCCTGCCGATAAGCTTTGCCGCGATCCAAGGGATGGGATCATCCGCCGCCATTACGTCCATGAAGCCACTCTGCAACGGGTCATGCAGGATGCCGTCCGTGTTGCAGCTATTCCCAAACGCATCAGTTGTCACACGCTGCGGCATTCGTTTGCCACCCATTTGTTGGAAGCCGGTTACGACATCCGCACCGTCCAGCAACTGCTCGGACACAAGGAACTGACCACCACGATGATTACACCCACGTCATGTCCACGCCGGGACTGGGCGTGCGCAGCCCCTTGGACGCACGGATACAGTCGTCTGCTAACATCATTCTGCGGCAGACTCAACACCAAAATCATCGGCTTTTCTCATCGCCGCATCTTCGTTAACGCCAAAATGGAAACCGTGTGAACCTGGAAGCTAATGCTGACAAATGCTGACAACTTTTTTTCGGGTTCGTGCGGTTTGGTTCGTGATGGACAAAATTCCACACTTCGATTATCCTCAATAAAAATGCGGTTTGGGGTGAGTTTTGCGTAAAATGGGAGACCTGTACTGAGCGGATTCGATTCCCTTCACCCGCTCCAAATTTCAAGTCGATCATAACGTCGCGAATTATTTCAAGAATGAAATCTTCCTTCCTCCCGATTCTGGCTGCGCTGGCGCTGTGCCTCCGGCCCGTCGCCGGCTTTGGCGCCGAGGCCACGAGTTTTGTCCCGCCCAATCCGCCGGAGATGAAACCGCTCACGAACGCCAGTTCGCCCGCCTACCAATCCACCAAACGGTTCAGGCACGGCGTCAACCTCGGCAATTATCTCGAAGCGCCGCCGGGCCAGTATTGGGGTGTGACCTGCTCGGCCGATGAATTCCCGCTCATGCGCGCCCAGGGCTTCGATCATGTGCGCGTACCGGTGGGCTGGCACCATTACACCGGACCGGCGCCGGATTATACGATATCACCGGAGTTTTTCGGCCGGGTGGATTTCGTCGTCACCAATGCGCTGGCCAGCCACCTCGCCGTCCTCATCAACATCCACCACTTCAACGAATTCACGACCAATCCGGCGGCGCAGACGGACAAATTCCTCGCCATCTGGCGGCAGGTTGCCGCGCACTATGCGAAATTCCCCGATAGACTCGCCTTCGAATTGTTGAACGAACCGCGCGATAACGCCACCACCGCCGTGATGAACCCGATTTACGTGTCCGCCATCGCAGAAATCCGCCGGACAAATCCGCAGCGCACCCTTTTCGTCGAGCCGGGTCACTGGGGCAGCATAAACGAATTGAAAAATCTGGTACTGCCGCCCGACGACAATTTGATCGTGTCCGTGCATTGCTACGACCCGTTTTACTTCACGCATCAGGGCGCGACGTGGGCCGGGCCGGACACCAAAGTGACCGGCATTCGGTTTCCCGGTCCGCCCGCCCAACCGCTCGTGCCCGACCCGTCGCTCAAACTGAATCCGTGGGTCTTGGATTGGATTCAGCGCTACAACACGCTGCCGGCCGACCGGAATCCGTGCGGACCGTCGGCGTTCACGGACAAGCTGAAGCTGGCGCGCGCCTGGTCGGATTATTATGGCCGACCGGTGCATGTGGGCGAATTTGGCTGTTACAGCACCGTTGACCCGCAGTCGCGCGCCCGGTTCCTCGCCGCATTCCGGCAGGCGCTCGACGAACAGAAACTCGGCTGGGCGTTGTGGGACTGGAGCGCGGCCTTCCGTTATTGGGACAAGAAAAACAACCAGCCCATGCCCGGCCTGCACGAGGCGCTGTTCGGAAATTCAACGCACTGAATTCAAAATCCTGGAGTGCGGCGGGAAGCGCAGCGCCACGCCGCTTTTTCAATTAAGCCGGCCTCAAACATTTTTTGATTGACCCGAAACTCACCGACCTCACACTTCCCACCGATGTACAAATTGCTGTCCCGCTTCATCAGCTTTCTCGAATTTGCGTTCAACCGTATCCGGTCCCGCCCTAAATCAAACAACGGGCAAGGGCTGTTGGGAATGTATTTCGTCGAATCCAACGCCAGGCGAAACCGGGCGAATCGGGAGAGGCAATAGCCCCTGCCATCAGCTGATCTGCAGCCACACCGTTTTCAAATACGCCGGTTCGGCTCGGCTGATGGGGAAATCCGGCGGTTGCGGGACAAAGTGCCGCTGCAAAATTTTCCGGCGCGAGGCGTGAATTGCCTTTTCCACGTCCGCGAGGAATTTCTCCGGCGACCGGTCCGCCGCGTTTGTGGAAGCGAACAAAATTCCGCCCGGCCTGACCAGCGGCAGCGCGGCGGCCACCAGTTTCTCGTAATCCTTTTCCGCCCGAAACGCGCCGTGTTCCTTCGATTGCGAAAACGTCGGCGGGTCGAGTGCCACCGCGTCGAACGCGCGTCCTTTCTTCGCCAGCCGGCGCAGCCAGTCAAAAGCATCACCGTAAATGAAATCGTGCGCCGCCGGGTCGAGGCCGTTCAGCTCAAAATTGCGCCGGCCCCAGGCAAGATATTTTTTCGAAAGATCGAGGCTCGTCGTTTTCGCGCCGGCCCTGGCCGCACAAACCGAGAAGCCGCAGGTGTAGGCAAAGCAATTCAAAAGTCCAAAGTCCGCAGTCCAAGGTCCAAAGTCGAAATCAGCGGCGATGTGATTGGTCAGGAAGCGGCGGCGATTATCGCGCTGGTCCAGAAACAAGCCGGTGGAATAGCCCTCGTTAAAGCTCAGTTCGAACCGGACGCCGTTCTCCAGAACTCCAAACCGCTCTGGCGCGGCTTCGCCCCGGACCAATTGCGGCGAGGCTTCGGCGGCGGTTGTACGGCGCACCTGCCGCGACAAAATTTTGTGATACACCCCGCGCGCGGAAAATATTTTTGCCAGCCGCGCCAACTCCTCCTGCTGTTCAGCACGCAACGGTTGTTCAGATTGCGAAAGCAGAAACTCACCGAGCCGCTCGACGTACCAGCCCGGCCAGCCATCACTTGCACCGTGGATCACACGAAAAGCATCCGTCTCCCGCGGGTCAATCAGCGCGGCGCGCAGCGCCAGATTAGGAATGGAAAGGTGGGGCGAGCGTACTCGCGAGCCGGGAAGGGGATTGTCCCATCGGCTCGCGGGTACGCTCGCCCCACCAAACTTTGGATCGGTGTCAAAATTCGCAGGTGCTTGAAACGTAACCGGCTTGCCGGTCGCCGGATGCGCAAAGGAAATTTCTGCCGCGTGCAAAAACACCCGTGCTGCCGGCGTGCCGCCGTAAAGTGTGTCACCAAGGACCGGAAATCCGCTTTCCGCCGCATGGACGCGAATCTGGTGCGTCCGTCCGGTGAGCGGTGAGGCTTCAATATAGTTGCAGGAGACGACGTGAGGAGTTTTTGATTGATTGGCGATTTTAATTTGAGTCTCGTTACCTCGACTCCTACAAAATCGTGTCTCCGCGATTTCCGCGCCCGCGTGCGGCGGACGGCTCAGGTATTTTTCGCCGACGCGCACCAGTGCGGTTTTGACGGTGAACTCGCGTTGCGGCACGGAGCGGTCAGTGAGCAGCAGATATTTTTTGCGGACGCGATGTTCCGTGAATTGTTGCGTGAGCGACTTGTTGGCGAGCGGGGTTTTACCAAAGACCAGCACGCCGCTGGTTTCCTTGTCGAGCCGGTGCAGGATGGCGAGCGCGGCCCAGCGCGGTTCGCGGTGCCGGAACCAGTCGTAAATGCCCTCGCCCGCGTGCGGTCCGGGCGCGTGAGTGTTCCAGCCGGCGGGCTTGTTCACCACCAGCAGGTGTTCCTCCTCAAAAATCACGCACGGTGCCATGCACAGATGAAAACATTTTTTGGCTAACGACTGAAGCGGGAAAAATCTCACCCAAAGACGCCAAGGCGCCAATTAATGGATTGCTACCATCCATCGCCAAATCGGCATTTGACAAACGTACCAATTTTGATACATTGCTTTGCGGATGAAAGCCGAACGTCCGCTCCGGGTCGTGTTTTTAAGACCGACACAGGCAATGAGCCGGTACGCGACTGGCTGAAAAGTCTGCCGAAAGAGGACTGCAAAGTCATCGGCACGGACATTCTGACGGTGCAGTACGCGTGGCCGGTCGGGAAACCACTGGTGGATAATTTGGGCGACGGGATTTGGGAGGTCCGCTCGCGGCTGGACAACCGCATTGCGCGGACGTTGTTCGTGGTGGTGAATCAGGAAATCGTCCTGTTGCACGGTTTCATCAATAAACAGCAAAAGACGCCAACTGATGAACTGGAACTGGCGAGGAAGCGAAAAAGGCAATATTTACAGAATTTATGAGCAAAAAAAATCATCGCGGCAGTGACTTTCGGGATTTCCTGAAAGAAGAAGGCATCCTGGGCGAAGTCGAGGCCCGCGCGTTGAAACAGGCGATGAGCCTGCAAATCAGCCGGCTGCTGGAGGAAAAATCGCTCACCAAGGCGGAGATGGCGGCGCGGATGAAGACGAGCCGGGCGGCGGTGGACCGGCTGTTGGACGCCTCGAATTCCTCGGTCACGCTGAACACGCTGGGCAAAGCCGCCCGCGCCCTGGGCCGCAAGGTGAAAATCGAACTGGTGCCGGCATAAAATCCGCTGACTGAAATCGCGGAATCCGTGCAGGAAAAATCTCACGCAAAGACGCCAATCCGACTTTTCCGAAAAAACTTCGTTGTCATGAATGTTGCGATTATTTTCCCGGCGTGCATCTGGCTCATTTAAGACTTCGAGACTTCCGCAATTATCCGCGGTTGGATGTGGATTTTTCGCCGGGCTTCCACCTGTTGCTCGGCGACAACGCCCAGGGCAAGACGAACATTCTCGAAGCGATTTATCTCATGGCCACGCTGCGCTCGTTCCGCGGCGTCGGCGGCGCGCAGATGATCCGGCACGGACAGAAGGGCTATTTCGTCGGCGGTAACGTCACCGGCCAGGGCGAACACGAGGTCAAGATTTACTGGTCGGCCCGCGAACGCAAACTGGCACTGGACGGCCAGCCAGTCAAACGTCTCGGCGATTATCTCGGCACACTGCGGGCGGTGGTATTTTGCACGGAAGATTTGCATCTGGTCAAGGGCACCGCGCGCGCCCGGCGCCGGTTTCTCGATTTGCTGCTCGCCCAGACCCAGCCGGCTTACCTGCCGCTGCTCCAGCGGTACCTGCGCGCCGTCCGCGCCCGCAACGCGCTGCTCAAGCATCGCGCCAGCGACGAAGCCGCGCTGGACAGCTTTTCGCACGAACTCGTCGAGCTTGGCAACCAGATCATCCGCCTGCGAACCGAACTGGCGCCGAAATTTTCCCCGCTGGCGCGGCTGGCGTATCGGCGCATTTCCAACGACGCCGAGGAATTGCGGCTGGAATATCATCCCAGCGTGAAAAAGGATTTTGCCGTGGAACTCGCGCAATCCCGCGATCGCGAGCGAATATATCGCTCCACGCTCGTGGGACCGCACCGCGACGATTTAAAGCTGCTCATGAACGAGAAATCCGCCGCGCAGTTCGGCAGCGAAGGCCAGAAACGCACGCTGGCTATTGCGCTGAAGATAACGCAGGCGGAATATCTCACCGGCATTCACGGGTCCGCGCCGGTATTGCTGATTGACGACGTGATGGGCGAGCTGGACGTGAAACGGCGCAGCGGTTTCCTGCCGTTGCTGGAGCAGGCGCGCCGGACCGGCGGACAGGTTTTCATGACCGCCACGGAGGAAAACTGGCCGGCGGAACTGGGAAAAGATTTGCAGAAATGGGAAGTGAGGGCGGGAACGATTCGGCGGTGTGGTCAGGGAGCCGAGGATTCCCGTTCCTCCTCCAACTGAGAAGAATCTTTAGGTGGAAAGGGTTGGCCGTCAAGAATGGCCTGGTTGTAATTTTCAATCAGGCGAGACTGGTAATTGTGGAATTTGATGATGGCTTCGGCTTGGGGCCAAAAACGCTTTTCGTCGAGGGGAAATTTTTCATTGGGGTCCCGGGCCAGATTGAATCCGCCGAAATAGTTTTCGTGGAACCCGATGATGATTTTGTTCATTTGCGGGTCGATGGCGGAAATGTAATTGCAGTGGGCGTCCATGCTGAAAATATATTTTCGGCGCGGCGTGCCGCGCAGAACGGATTCCCCCTGAAATCGGGATTCGTCATACGGAAATCCCAGAATGTCGAGTAACGTAGGCACGATATCCACGTGTGAAGTAGGAAATTTCATCACCTGCGGCGAAACGAGTTTGGGCTGCCAGAAGAGTATGGGGACGCGAAACATTTCGCTGTAGATGCCGAACGTGTGTGCCCAAATCTGGGGATGCAGTCCAAAGGCCTCGCCGTGATCGCCCACAATAACCAACAACGTGCGATCGGCCATACCGGTTTTGACGAGATGCTCGTAAACACGCTGCAACTGCACGTCGAGCGTGCGCAGATTATTGTAGTAAGCCTGTTTCTTGGTGACGCCCGGCAAAATGCGATATTCCGGCCCGTAGTCGGAATAAGGAAAATGGGGAATGAAGGACCAGTAGATACCCAGGAACGGTTCGCGAGCGCTATCCAGGCGCGTGATTAAAAAATCAAAGCTATCAATTTCGTTGCGCGCCAGCGCATTGGGCGCGGGATGCCGGTCGGGCGGCAGGGTTTCCATGTTGTAGAAATCATGCAATCCATTGTTGTGCAGCAGGTATTGCGGAAACGTAAACCCGGGCTCGGTGGGATGAATCAAAAAATAGTCGTATTCCGAAGGAAGATATTCATTCAGCGTCGGAATGGCGGCGTCTTTTTCCATGGAGAAAACCTGGCGGCTGGTGGAAGGATACAAACCGGTGAGCAGGGAAAATGCCGCACGGGCGCTGTTGTTGGCGGAAGTATGATGGTTGCTGAGATATAAACCCTCGCCGGTCATTTTCTTCAGGAACGGCATCGGGATTGGGTTGCCCAAGGACGTGTCAAAAACGTAATCAGCGCCGCAGCTTTCCAACACGAAAATCAAAATATTCCAGGGCCTGCCGTCGGCGGTCGAAGCCGGCCCGTTCCGCGGAGGAGGCCGCTCCGGACGTGGATTGACAAAGGCTTCATCCACCAATCGTATCGAATTTGTTTGCTCACTTCCCGGCAAATCATTGAGGCGCGCGTAATATTCGTTTTCCCTGGTCAGGTCGGCCACCCAGTCCTGAATGGCGTCTCTCAAAAAGTAAACGACCGGATTGGCGATAATTTCGGTCGGCAATGTCTGGGGAGCGGCAAGTTGCGCGCACAAAATGACGACCAACAAGGAAAGTAAAATATATTTATCAATCCGCCGCCAGATCCGGGCAAACAAACACGTCAAAACGAAAACCAGTATCGGGGCCAGAATGAAAACAATATCCGGCCAGGTCAGCACCCGGAAAAAATCATCTGTCTCCACCATCGTCGGCGCGATGGTCACGAAATCCAGCGTCAGACCGGTGTCCAGTTGCAGCAACAGTTGATAATGTGTCCGTTCGGCCAGCGCCAGCACCAGCAGCAGTAAAATCACCAACATTCCTTCGCCGATTTTGAAAAATGTTCTGGCGGCCAGCCGTGGCAATAGCCGGTGCATCCATATTTTCAAAACCAGGTAACAAAGCCCCGACAAACCGACAAAGGTGAAGTCATTGAAGGTCGCCTGCAAAAACTTGCCCAACGGCACCGCCGCCGGTTGAAGCCTGGCAATTTGTGTCGCCTGCGAATAGATGACAGCGCCCAGTTCAACCCGGTAAAGCAAAACCATGGTCACCAAAGCCGCGACAAAGGCGCGCCAGATGGTTTCGCGCTCTCCTGTCGCCCGGAGAAAACTTACGGCATTGGCCCATGCCTCCCTGAATGAATGATTCGACCTTTGTACGGACACGCTTTGCTCAAAGCAGACCACGCCGTCAACGGTGGGTCAATCCGATAAAATCCGAACGTCAGCGGTTCCGGCGATGAGAACTTAGACCGGCGCCATCAGACATGAAGGAGAAGACCGGGAGAAAAGCATTCGTCGTTCGATGTTCGATGTTGGATGTTCGGCGTTCTTCCTTTAAACTCCGCGCATGAGAATTTTGTCGGGTATCCAGCCCAGCGGCACACTGCATCTCGGAAATTATTTCGGGATGATGAAACCCGCCATCGAGTTGCAGGAAAAAGGCGAGGCGTTTTATTTCATCGCAAATTACCATTCCATGACCTCATTGTTCGACGCTGCCGAACGCCGCGCCAACACGCTCGACGTGGCGCTCGACTTCCTCGCCTGCGGTCTCGACCCAAAGAAATCTGTTTTCTTCAAGCAATCCGACGTGCCGGAGGTTACGGAACTGGCGTGGTTGCTTTCGAGCGTCTTCCCCAAGGCCCGGCTCGAACTCTCCCACAGCTATAAAGACAAGGTCGCCAAAGGCATCGCTCCCAATCACGGTCTCTTCGCCTATCCCGTCCTCATGGCCGCGGACATTTTGATCTACGACTCGAACGTCGTTCCGGTCGGGCGCGACCAGAAGCAGCACGTCGAAATGACCCGCGACATGGCCATAAAATTCAATGAAATTTACGGCGAGACGTTCATCATTCCTGAAGAGCAAATCCGCGAGGAAGTCGCCGTCGTGCCCGGCACGGACGGTCAGAAGATGAGCAAAAGCTACGACAACACCATTGAGATTTTTGGCGACGAAAAGGCGCTACGCAAAAAAATCATGGGCATCGTCATGGATAGCCGCACGCCGGCCGAGCCCAAACCGGATGCGGACAAGAACCTCGCCATCCAGTTGCTCAAACTCGTCGCGCCGGCAAACGTGGCCAAGGATTTTGAAACTCGCTTGCGCGCCGGCGGCCTGGGCTACGGCGATTTGAAGAAGGCGTTGTTCGAAAATTACTGGAATCATTTTGCCGCCGCGCGCAAGAAACGGGCGGAACTGGCGGCAAATCCCGATTACGTCAACCAAGTCCTTGCCGACGGGGCGGCGAAGGCGCGAACGCTGGCGCAAAAAGTTTTGCAACGCGCCCGCAAGGCCAGCGGGTTGGAATAGGCCTCACGCAAAGACGCAAAGGCGCGGAGGGGACATGACCGAAAACGAAATTGCCACTCAAATCGTTGACGCAGCGTTCAAAATCCACAAGCAGCTTGGTCCCGGCTTGTTGGAATCAGTTTACGAAGTCGTGTTGGCTCACGAGTTGAAGAAACGCGGACTACGCGTCGTGCGGCAAGCGCCAATTCCAATTGTTTACGACGACATCAAATTCGACGAAGGCTTTCGGGCGGATTTGATTGTTGGGGGCAAAGTAGTCGTCGAACTTAAATCAGTTGAAGCCGTTGTGCCGGTTCACAAGAAACAGGTCTTGACCCACCTGCGTCTGGCAAATTTGAAGCTCGGTTTGTTGATCAACTTTGGCGAGGAACTGATCAAAAACGGGATTTCAAGAATTGTAAACGGCCTTTAAAAAGCTTTGCGCCTTTGCGCCTTGGCGTGAGGCCTACACAATTTTCAGCTTCGGCAAATCCTGCGAATCCACCAGCCCCGCCGGTTCGTGCTTCGCATTTACCACAATCAAATCGTCAATGTTCCGTTCGTTGAAGATTTTTAGTGCTTCCACTGCCAGGGCGTCTTCGTGGATGCAAATCGGGTTGCGCGTCATCACCTTTTTCAACGGCTCAAACAGCAGATTTTCGTCCGTGGCCATGTGCCGGCGGAAATCGCCGTCGGTGAACACGCCCACCAGCTTGCCACGAGCGTTGACGATGCTCAGGCTGCCGGACTTGGCATGCGTCATTACCAACAACGCTTCTTTCACCGTGAGATTTTCATCGGCCACGGCATTGCGCTCGCCGGTGCGCATGATGTCGCCGACCTTCAGCAGCAAAGCGCGGCCAATCGCGCTTTCAAGGGTGTCTATCTCGATCAGCCGGCGGATTACCATGTGGAATTCATCTACCTGCCGCAGCACTGGCGACTGGCCTGCACTTTGTTTTGGATTTCAGCCAAGATTGTGATTGCATGGGTGGCGGCAGCCGCAATTTGTAACCGGTTTCAACGGAACAGCGGGACTGTCACCTGATAGAATAACGAATCGCATGGATCATCAATCGAGCGAGAGACCGCCGGTCAAAGCGTGTCACCTTTGCGGTAGAGGAAGAATTTACTATCAGTTTTCAACCTCTAACTACCGCGTGGTGCGGTGCGAAGATTGTGGACTGGTGTTTCTCAATCCGCAACCGAGCGACGATGAGTTGTCCCGGATTTACGGGAGGGGCTATTTTCTTGGTAGCGATAGCAAGGCCGGACGCCAGGCGGTCAGTGAGCTCAAACAGGCCACGGCGCGGCTTTATCTCTCGGAAATCCGCCGCTACCATGGACCGGTCGTTGGCCGGCTGCTCGAAATCGGATGTGGCGACGGTGATTTTCTGGAGCTGGCTGAGGTCGAGGGGTGGCGGGTCACGGGAATTGAGTATTCGTCAGCTGCTTGCGAAAAAGCACGGCAAAGACTGAAAAGCGGTGAAGTGCGGGACGGCGAATTGCAGCAAGCCGGATTGCCGGCGGAGCAATTTGACCTTTGCGTGCTTTCCGATGTCATCGAACATGTCCGATCGCCGCTCGATTTTCTGCAGGAAATCCATCGTGTACTGAAACCGGGCGGTACGCTGTTCGTTGTCACGCCGTCGCTGGATTCATGGTCAGCTCGGTTCCTGCGGCAAAGATGGATGGAATTCAAAGCCGAACATCTGACCTATTTCGACCGCCAGACTCTCCAAACCGCGCTCTGCAAATCCGGTTTCTGCGATGTCATTGTCCAACCCGGCTGGAAAATTCTCAATTTCGATTATGCTAGGAGACACTTCGAACGGTTTCCCATACCCATGATCACCCCGGCCCTGAACGTTATGGCCCGCGTTCTGCCCCGGAGCATGCAATTTCAGCATCACCGGGTTATTGCCAGTGGCATGATGGCTTTCGCGCGAACAACAACAATAAGGCCGCAGCCGATGCTGTCGGTGATTGTTCCGGCGTATAACGAAGCGAAGACGTTCGGCACGCTGATGGAAGCCCTGCTGCACAAGGAAATACCCGACCGGCAAATGGAAATCATCGTCGTCGAGAGCAATTCGACCGATGGCACCCGGGAAACCGCTTTGAAATACAAAGACCATCCGCGTGTCAGACTGATTCTCGAAGACGAACCCCGGGGGAAAGGCCATGCCGTGCGCACGGGCTTGAACGCCGCTTCCGGAGATTATGTGCTGATTCAGGATGCCGACCTCGAATATGACCTTGAGGATTACGATTCCCTGCTGGAACCGCTTCTGGCCGGGCGCGGCGCCTTCGTGCTTGGTTCACGGCATGGCGGACATAATGTCTTGAAAATGCGGCAATTTACCAACCAGCGCGGCTTGAGCGTGTGCTTCAATCTGGGCCACTGGTTTTTTACCACCCTCATCAACGTGTTATTCTGGCAGCGGCTGCGCGATCCCTTCACCATGTTCAAAGTCTTTCGCCGCGACTGCCTCGCCGGACTGGAATTCCAGTGCAACCGGTTCGACTTCGATTACGAATTACTGATCAAGCTCATCCGCAAAGGATATCGCCCGATTGAACTGCCGGTGAATTATCGTTCGCGTTCGTACCAGGAAGGCAAAAAGGTGCGAATGTTCCGGGACCCTCTTTCATGGCTGAAGGTGTTAATCTGGCTGCGTTGGGTAAAAATCGACCCCTTGGCTGTCGCTGGCCGGAAGCAATCACCCCCGGCTGCACCCGATAATTCAACTTTGAACCATTGACTGGTTGAACTTTGGATATGCCCTTTACGCCACACGACGAAACCGCCGGCGATGAACGCCATTATCAACACGCGGAACAATTGTGGCTGAGCCGGCGGATTTCAGAATGGAGCGCAAGGAATCCGGTTTGGACAATTGTACTTGTTTCGCTTCTGGCGGTAGTTGTCAATTGTTACCCCATCATCTTCTGCGGCCGGAGTTTTGTTTCGCCGGTCTGTCAGGGCTCACTCGTTTATGGCTCGTGGCCGCCATTGCCGGGAATGGAGTCGAAGCCCGTCGTGCCCACAATGAACGGGCATGGCAGCGACATTGCCTCCACATTGTGGTGGGGGGTCCCCGTGGGTTTTATTGAGTCCCGCAGCCTGCTACAGCACGAAGAAATTCCGTTATGGAACCGATACAGCCATGCGGGTGATACCCTTATCGGCCAAGCCGTTTCCATGCTGGGTGACCCGTTGCAATTAATCGTCATCTTTGGACACGGATCGGCCTGGGCATGGGACATCAAATTTCTGGCGGCGAAATTTCTTTTTTGCGTTGGTTTCGGGTTGCTCATTCTCGGGCTTTTGAAAAACCATGGATTGTCCCTGATATATTCCACCCTCGCAGCGTATTGTGGGGCCTATTTCTATATTAACAATCACCCGTCTTTTTTTGTTCTAACCTATGCCCCCTGGATTCTGCTTTCCGCCCGGGCACTGCTCGACGTGCGATCGGAGGAATATCTCCGTTGGGGATTGGCCTGGTTATTGGCAAACTTTGCCTGTTTCAACGCCGGCGATGTGGAATTGGCGGTGATATTAATCGCCGGGTTGAATTTGGCTGCGTTTGCCTGCGCGTTGGCCGGCAACGGCCACGCCGTCAGTCCGGCCAGAGTGCTGGGGCGAATGGTATTGGGCACATTTTTATTTTTAGGCCTGACGGCACCAATGTGGATATCGTTTTTGGTATCGCTCAAAGGTTCCCTGACGGCGCATATGGAAGTGAAAGTGGTTCAACTTCTACCCACGGCGTTGCCAGGCGCATTTGATGATCTTTTTTATCTTCTGCTCCGCGCAAACGAATTCTGGCCTGCGATGGCGCCCGGAACCAGCCTGCTGATCCTGACGGGTTGCAGTTTTTCCGTGTTGATGTGGCGTCAACTGAAAAAGGACCCGTTCTTTTGGGTCAATATGGGGGCCATCCTGTTGTGGGGAGGCTGCGTTTTTGGGTGGGTCCCGTCTTTCCTTATCGCCGCGATACCGTTATTGAATCGCGTTGGTCATGTTGGCGCCGATTTTTCCTACCTGCTGGTTATTCACCTGACGATCCAAAGCGCCTACGGGTTCAACTGTCTGGTGAACGTGGAGAGTCTTCGGCAGGTGGCGGGAAAAGTGATCGGCGTTGGGGGAATCTTGGCGGGGATGATTTTTCTGTATGCATCAGGATACGAGCACCAGCCGATTCCGTGGCTCTATTTTTTAGGTACCGCCACGGGAGCTATTGGCGCGCCGCTGCTGTTCCTGTTCTTGAAAGGGCGCCGGCGTCAAACCCACATCCTCGGCTGGGTGGCCATTGTTATTTTGGGATTTATCCCCAATTTCCGCTTTGGACTCTATGACCGGGGCAATGATACTTTTCTCATAGTACCGGGTCCCCGGGAGACTTTGAACGCCCCGAGCAAAGCGATTGACAAGATCAAAAAGGACAAATCGGGACCGTTTCGGGTTGTTGGTTTGCAATGGGGCCTCATGGGCGATTATTCGGCGGTTTATGAACTTGAAGATATCCGCTCCTGCGCCCCCTTAAGCAACGGGGAATTAATGAATCTCATCTGGTCGTTCCCAGGCGTGGAATGCAACGAGCATTGGAGTTGGATGTTCGAGGTGATGGATCCAGTCCAGGCGCAGCCACTTTTGAACCTGCTTAACGTCAAATATCTGCTGGCTCCGCGCGTCACCAAGTTCGAGGGACAACTCGATTTCCGCATCATCGACCAGAGTGATTTTTGTGTGGTGGAAAATTTGCAGGTGTGGCCACGGGCGTTTTTTTCCAACCGGGTGATTCCTGTTGACTCCAACGAGGAGTTCATCCGGCAACTTTTGGAAAAAGGCAAACAACCGTTCATTACCGTGACTACGGAAGCAATCGAAAAATATCCGGGCATCCGACCGTTGAAAGCGGTGGTCGGCGCACTCGTGATACCGGCGACAAACTATCGGCTGTTGCCTGATTCGACTGCGTTCGATATCCACGCATCCGCTGCGGGGATCGTCTGCCTGACAGAAGGACAAGCCAAAGATTTTACCGCCAGGGTCAACAATGAACCCAGGGCCGTACTGACCGTCAACCGAGCATTCAAGGGCATCTATATTGACCATCCGGGAGATTACCACGTGGAGTTCATCTACCGGCCGCATTTTTGGCGGCTGGCCTGCACCTTATTTTGGGCTGCGGTTGGGGGCGTTATTATATTGTCATGCGCAGGTTTCATCCACGCCACGGTCCAAAGTAAAAACAGGGTGAACACCTGATCCGTAGCCGGAAGTTCCTGCCTGATAGCGATGCGTGAAAATTGCTGATGAGCGTTATCGAACAGACACGGGAAACCGGGGGGAATGGTTTACATTATTTTCAACTTTGGCAGATCCTGCGAATCCACCAGCCCCGCCGGTTCGTGCTTCGCATTTACCACAATCAAATCGTCAATGTTCCGTTCGTTGAAGATTTTTAGTGCTTCCACTGCCAGGGCGTCTTCGTGGATGCAAATCGGGTTGCGCGTCATCACCTTTTTCAACGGCTCAAACAGCAGATTTTCGTCCGTGGCCATGTGCCGGCGGAAATCGCCGTCGGTGAACACGCCCACCAGCTTGCCACGAGCGTTGACGATGCTCAGGCTGCCGGACTTGGCATGCGTCATTACCAACAATGCTTCTTTCACCGTGAGATTTTCATCGGCCACCGCGTTGCGCTCGCCGGTGCGCATGATGTCGCCGACCTTCAGCAGCAAAGCGCGGCCAATCGCGCCGGAGGGATGATATTTGGCGAAATCGCTTTGCTTGAATCCGCGCGCCTGCAATACCGCCATCGCCAGCGCGTCGCCCATCACCAGCATCGCGGTCGTGCTGGCCGTCGGCGCCAGATTGAACGGACAGGCTTCCCGGGGCACGCGCACGTTCAATACCACGTCGCTGTGCCGCGCGAGCGACGATTTGACGCTGCCGGTGATGGAAATGATTTTGACCGAAAACCGCTTGAGCGCGGGCAGCAGGTTCAGCAATTCCTCCGACTCCCCGGAATAACTTAGCGCCAGAACTACATCGCCGTCGGCGATGATGCCCACGTCGCCGTGCAAAGCGTCCACGCTGTTGAGCACGAGGCTGGTTGAACCGGTGCTGGTGAAGGTGGCGGAAATTTTCTGGCCGACGTTGCCGGATTTGCCGATGCCGACCACGATGATTTTGTTCCGCTGCTTGACCGCCTCGACAACCAGTTCGACCGCCTGTGCGAACGAGTCGTCGAGTTGTGCGCGCACGGCTTTGAGCGCCGCCAGCTCGATGTCGAAGACTTTGCGGGCCTGGACGAGGTGTGTCATCGGGCACAAATTGCCAGCAACCGTCCGGCATATCAACGGTGAATCATGCCCTCCAACCGCACGCGCTCAAGGCATTCACGCGGTTCAAGATGCTGCCGACCATGATCCGGTCCTGATCACGTAATCGGATGGTTGCAATGCCATTTATCTCACTTCTTTCGATTCTGTTCAATGAGTGTATCGGCAATATCAACCAAAAGCAGGGAAGCCTGCTTGGAAGCAATAACCAAGAAGCATCCCAACAAACCGCCGACAATCCCTACAACTACCGTAAACGTGCTATCATTCTGCACGCCGGAATATATGTAGAATCCTGCTAAGATGATTATGCCAACAATGGAGAGCATGGCTAAAATGTCAATCATGCCACGCAAAGTTGAATAACAAGTCTGTTTCCTAACCGACTCCAGAAAAACTTGGGGCAATTGCGCCTGCGCTGAGGCAGCAGATGATAACTGCTCTCCGCTCTGACTTGCCTCCGGCAGCACCGATTCTGGGCCGGTGGAAGCAAGCAGGTCTGCCAGAGTAATCCAGTCGGGACTGTCTTCTCGCCTTACAAACCAGTCGGGCTTGACAGCACCATTTTCGAGTCGAATGGCGAGATTATCACGTGTGGCAATGATTTCATCGCCGTTGGGTCTTCTGAGTTTGTATTTCATGCGCTGCGCAATTGCTGCCTAAAATTTAATCAGCAGGAAAGATTTTCCTGCTATCGGATAATCGCGGCCGATTCGGGAAAATCCATTTGTCCCTTTCCATGAACTTGGGAATAAGTTTTTCGTGGTTGGGAGTCAACCCAAAAGGCCGTTTGCTCACAACCACAGGCGCCTCTCATTAGCACCCGGCTTCAGCCGGGTGAAACCAGTTGTTACGAGGATAAAACCCGTTTCAACGGGTTTCCCTGCACACAGAAGCCGTTAAAACGGTTTCCCGACGTTTTCGCCCATCATCACCGGGCTGAAGCCCGGTGCTAATGAGATTTTTCCGCCGCGGTTCAAAAATCACTCCGTGTTCGGATAGGAGCCGAGGATTTTGATGAAATTGCAGTGTTCACCCAGCACCTCGAGAGCTTTGGCCACCTTGCGGTCCTCCACGTGACCGTCGCAATCGATGAAGAAGAAATATTCCCACGCCTTCCGCTTGCTCGGACGTGATTCGATCTTCGTCATGTTGATTTTGTAACGACGGAACGCGGCAATGGCCTGATGCAACGCGCCGGCTTTGTCGGCAATGCTCACCAGCAGGCTCGTGCGGTCGTCGCCCGTGGGCGGACTGCATTGGCATCCGAGCACGAGGAAGCGCGTGGCGTTGGCCACGTTGTCCTGAATATCCTGCACGAGCGCCGGCAGGCCGTATTTTTCGGCGGCCAGAATGCCGGTGATGGCGGCCGTTCCCTTGTGGCGTCCGGAAGTTTTGCCCGGCGGATGGGCCACCAGCTCGGCCGAACGCGCGTTGGACGAGGTTTCCAGAATTTCCACGTGCGGCAGATTTTTTTGCACCCACGACCGGCACTGGGCCAGGGCCTGAGGATGGACATACAGCCGTCGGATGTTTTCCGGTTTGCAATGGCCGGCCAGGCAATACTGAATCGGCAGCACGATTTGCGAAACGATCTTCAAATCGCTGTCCACGAACATGTCGAGCGTGTGGGTGACGACGCCTTCGGTGGTGTTCTCCACGGGTACCACGCCGTAATCCGCGCGTTTCCGGCTGACCTCGGCAAATACGTCGGCGATGGTCTTTTGCGAGACGTATCGCAGACTGGAACCGAATTTTTGAATCGCGGCCTGATGCGTGAACGTCGCCTCCGGGCCGAGATACGCGATGGACATGGTTTTCTCCAGCGCCAGCGCGCTGGACATAATTTCGCGGTAGATGGCGCAAAGCTGCTCGTTGGTGATGGGACCCGGGTTCGACCGACAGACGCGTTCCAGCACAGCGCGTTCACGGTGCGGCGCGTAAATTTCCTCACCCGCCTTGAGTTTGATGTCGCCGATGGCGAGCACGTGCCGGGTGCGCTCGTTGAGCAGGCGGACGATCTGGCCGTCCAGCCGGTCAATCGCCTTGCGATGTACGGGAATGTTCACACCGGAGGAGCATGCAGAATTAAAATTAAAGAATCAAATCAGTTTCGTGGGATTAAATCCGCGCTTGCAAATCATCCGCAATCCGCTTCGATAGAGGCATGTTTCCGTACGTGGCATTGACCAAAGACAAAGACTGGCAGCCCGGCCCGTACGAAGGCGTCGAGCTGATGGTGCTGCACAAAAATGAAAGCACCGGCGGCGTGGTGGTGCTGCGCAAATTCAAGGCCGGCTGCACCATCCCGGCCCATGCGCATCCGGACGCCAACGAATGGGCCTACGTGCTTTCCGGCGAATGGCAGGAAGGCGACCAGACCTACACTGCCGGCACGCTGTTCTTCGCCCCCGAAGGCGTTCGGCATGGCCCGCACGTCGCCCGCACGGAAGTCATCAGCCTGACCATCTTCGACGGCCCGCTGTCGGTGGCGTGATTGCCGTGTGAAAACCGCGCCATCCAGCCGGATGAAAATTATTTCCGGAGGACAAACTGGCGTGGACCGGGCCGCGCTGGATTTTGCCATCCAACACGGATTGGAACACGGCGGCTGGTGTCCGCGTGGCCGCCGCGCTGAGGACGGCGTCATCCCGCTGGTTTACCAACTGCGTGAGACCGATTCGCCGGATTACGACGAGCGCACGGAGAAGAACGTGCTGGATTCGGATGCCACGCTGATCGTGGCGCGGGAAAAGGAATTGTCCGGCGGTACGGCTTTCACGAAGGTCTGCGCGGAGCAACACAACCGGCTTGTGTTAGTGATTTGTGAAACGGATGGCGTGGCAGAAGGTGCCGCCGCGCTTTTGAAATTTCTGAAACAAAACAAGGTTCACACGCTCAACGTCGCCGGTCCGCGCGAATCGCAGGCGCCCGGCATCGGAAAATTTGTTGAGCGCTTACTTCAAGCCGCGGTGTTCTGACAGGTAGATGCCTCAACCTTGCGCTGGCGCAGAGTGCGGAAGAATTCGACGCCTTCGCGACAACGGCGTACAAATATGTCTTTGTCCTCCAGCATGGTCTTGAGGATGCGCAGGATGGGTTTCGGACGGAAGTAATACGCGCGGTAGAAATGCTCAATGTACGCGAAGATTTCGTCCTTGCTCAGACCGGGATATTCGATGGTGCTGCTCTGATAACCTTCGCCGCCCAGAAGATCGGTTTTCTCCTTCTTCGCGAACCAGCCGTTGAGCTTGGCCTGCTCGTACAGTTCCGTGCCCGGATACGGCGCGGCGAGGCTGACTTGGATGCTGAGGCAATCCAGTTCCATCGCGAACTTGAGCGTCTCCTCCATGGTTTGCCGGGTCTCGACAGGCAAACCGAGGATGAACGTGCCGTGAATCAGCACGCCGGCCTTATTGCATGCCTTGGTGAAGCGGCGCATTTCGTCGAGCGTCACGCCCTTCTTGATGTTTTTGAGAATTTCCTCGTTGCCGCTCTCGTAGCCGACGAGGAACAGGCGCAGCCCATTGTCCTTGAGCAGTTTGATATTGTCGTAATCGAGGTTGGCGCGGCTGTTGCAACTCCACGTCAGGCCCAGCGGTGCGATTTTTTTGGCAATCTCCCGCGCGCGCGGCAGGTTCGCCGTAAATGTGTCGTCGTCGAAAAAGTATTCCTTTACCTCGGGGAAAAGCTTTTTGAGGTAGGCCATCTCGTCGGCCACGTTCTGCGCCGAACGGACGCGGTATTTGTGGCCGCCGATGGTCTGCGGCCAGAGGCAAAAAGTGCATTGCGCCGGGCATCCGCGCCCAGTGTACAGGCTCATGTACGGGTGATTGAGATAACCGTTGAAATATTTCCGCACGTCCACGTCGCGACGGTAGATGTCCGCCATCCACGGTAGTTCGTCGAGATTCTCAATCAGCGCCCGCTCGGGGTTGTGTTTGATTTTGCCGTCCTTGTCCTTGTACGAAAGCCCGGCAATGGCCGAGAGCTCGCGGCCTTCGGCGACTTCCTTGCAGGTGTAATCGAATTCCTTGCGGCCGACCCAGTCAATCGCCGGCGACGCCTTGAGCGTCTCGGTGGGCAAAACGGCGGCGTGGGCACCGACAAAGCCGATTTTCGTGTCCGGCTTTTGCGCCTTGATAGCCTCAGCTACCCGGCAATCGTTCTTCAGTGACGGCGTGCTGGTGTGGATGATGACGTGGTCGAAATCTTTGGCAATGCGGAGACATTCGTCCTTGCCGATGTTATGCGGCGGGCAATCAAGCAGCCGGGAGTTGGGCGTGAGCGCAGCGGGCAACGCCAGCCAGGTGGGATACCAATAGCTGGTGACTTCACGCACCGTCTGGTAACGCGCGCCGGCGCCGCCATCAAAGCCGTCAAAACTCGGCGGTGAGAGGTAAAGGGTTTTGCTCATGCAAATTTCAAAAATTACTCCGCCCGCATTTCGGGTTTCTTCGCTTCCTTGATTTTCGCCAGTAAATCGTCGCGCTGTGACGTGTCGCCTTCGCCGCAGAAGGTGCCGACGTGCTCCGGCTGTCCGCCGTTGTTGGAGAACGCGCTGCGTGCGCCGGCGGCAGGCGAATTGATGGCCGCCTTCGCCTCGGCCAGATGGCCTTTGCCGATGGATGCGCCGTTGTAAACGCGCCGGGCCAGTTCCGGACCGGCCGGATACGGTTTCGGTCGGGGCCAGAAATTGTATTTGAAGTTCTTCCAGTTGTCGCCGGCCTGGTAATTGGTGCCGAGCGCGCCGCTGGGGTCATAGCCGCAGTGGACCATGCAATGTTCGCAACGGTGGTCGCGCGCCTTGCCGTCCACCACGCCGTACTTCTCCCAATCCACCTTCGCCAGCATTTCCTGATAGCCGTCGTAATGGCCGTCGGTCATCAGGTAACACGGCGCTTTCCAGCCCTTGATGTTGTACGTGGGAATGGCCCAGGCGGTGCAGGTCAGCTCGCGTTTGCCGGCAAGAAATTCCTGGTACACCGGCGTGCCGAAAATCGTGAATGCCTTGCCCCAGTCGAGAATCTTCGCAAATTTCTGCCGCGTCATGTCGCGCGTCAGGAAAAAGTCCTTCGGATCCTTGCCCAGCCGCTTGACCATGTCTTTCTTGGCCGCGTCGTAATCGTAGCCGGGCGAAATCGTGTGGCCGTCCACGCCGAGCGCGCTGAGGAATTTGAACATGTCCTCGATTTCGGCCATGTCGGTCTCTTTGTAAATTGTCGCGTTCGTGGCGACCTGGAAGCCAAGAATTTTGGCCATCTTGATGGCCTCGATGCATTCCTTGAACACCCCTTCGCGTTCGACGATGAGGTCGTGCGTGTATTCGAGGCCGTCCACATGGACGTTCCAGTACATCCATTTCGTCGGGCGGATGACGGCTTTTTTTCGCGCGGCTTCGTCGGATTTGCGGATCGTCTCGGCGTCCTTGTCGGAAATCAGGTTCTGATCGAGCAGTTGTTTCAGCGTCGGCTCGACTTCGGACGAGTAAATGGCCGCAAGATAATCCTTCATCTTTTTGCGCATGAACACGCCGTTGGTGCAGACGTAGATGACGCGACCTTGCGCGAGCAATCCGTTCACCAGCTCTTCAATCTTTGGATAAATCAGCGGCTCGCCGCCGCAGATGCTCACCATGGGCGCGTTACATTCCTCTGCCACCGCCAGACACTTTTCCAGCGGCACCATGTCTTTGAGGCTGGTGGAATACTCGCGAATGCGGCCGCAGCCGGTGCAAGTCAGGTTACAAGTGTGCAGCGGTTCGAGCTGCAGGACCATGGCAAACTTGGGGGTCTTGCGCAGTTTGTGCCGAATGATGTGGCCGGCGATCTTTGCCGACAAGGCGAAGGGAAATCGCATAAGATTATTGGGCTTGAGCCAGTTGGATGGCCGGGGAAGCCGTCGCTATAGGAGCAGGAGCGGCATCCCGGAGCGGAGCGGCCTTCACGCCCGGCAGAAAGAAGGTGGCCGGCGAGACGCTGCCGCCGGCATTGATACCGGAGCAGCCGCCAGCCAAACCGCCCAGCAACGTCAGCATTGCCAGCCATGAATATTTCCAATTTAATCTCACCTGCCTAGTATAAAGCAGCCCCATGCGATGGCAACTTTTAATTCCAAAGATGGAATTTCTTAATTCCAGAAGATGGTGGCTTGCCATCGTCCGGTGGATGGTCCTGCTTTTTCTTTTTGCCGGCGCGGGGACTCTTTTTGCCGGCGAAGCGACCAACCGGCTTTTTGCCGTTCGCGCGGCGGAGGAATGGCATCGCACCCAGACGCAATTTCAATTGCACACCAACAATGCCGCGGCTGCCTGGCAGTTCGGCCGCGCCTGTTATGATCTCAACGATTTTGTCACCAACAAAGCCGGGCGCGCCGACCTGGCCAACCAGGGCATTGCCGCGTGCCGGCAGGCCGTCGCCAGTGAATCCAATTCGGTTCCCGGTCATTATTATCTGGCCATCGAACTGGGGCTGCTGGCGGACACCAAACGAAACCTGGCGGCCTACAAACTGGTGCGCGAGATGGAGCGCGAATTCAAAACCGCGGACGAATTGAATGAACATTTTGATTACGCCGGTCCCGCGCGCTGCCTCGGTTTGTTGTATCGCGACGCGCCAGGGTGGCCGATCAGCGTCGGCAGCCGACACAAGGCGCGCGAATGGCTGGATAAGGCTGTTAAACTGGCCCCCGATTATCCTGAAAACCGGCTGAATCTGGCCGAATCGGAATGGCAATGGAAGGACCGGGAAGTCGCCCGTAATGAATTACAAAAACTCGATGTCCTCTGGCCGTCCGCGCAAACGAATTTTGCCGGCGAAGCCTGGGAACAAAGCTGGAATGACTGGACGGCGCGCCGCGTTGCCTTGCACAAAAGCCTCAAGGAAACCGTCCCGTCGGTAAAACCACCGGATAATCCTCCGCTTAATAAAAACTGAAATTTTATGTGGCAGCAGGCGCACCGGTGAATTATTCTATCGTCTGAAAATTGGAGCCAAACCAGAGATCTCAACGTCATGGCTAAAAAAATCATCGCGGCGCTCGCCGACTCGGGCCTGTTCCTGCGGGAATGGATTGCCGACCCGCAGCGGACGGGTGCGGTCGCGCCCAGTTCGCCGCATCTGGCCGCCGCCATGGCCCGCTGGCTGCCTTCCGACCCGGAAAGCTACGTGCTCGAACTCGGCCCCGGCACCGGCGCCGTCACCGAGGCGCTCATCCGACGCGGCCTGCGCGAGGACCGGCTGGTGGCCATTGAAAAGAATCCGACGCTCGCCCGGCTTTTGCGCAAGCGCTATCCCAACGCCTGTATCATCACTGGCGACGCCTGGCATCTGGACGAATTGCTGCAGGACCGCCAGGTACCGGTCACCCGTGTCGGGGCCGTCATTTCCAGTCTGCCGTTGGTGAACTTCCCTCCGGAGCAGGCCGAGCTCCTCGCCGAAAAAATCCGGGCGGTGCTGGAACCGCAGGGGACCTGGGTACAATACAGTTACCACATCCACAAGCGGCGCACACGCGGCACCTCGCGCTTTCACCTGTGCGCCTCGAAAATCGTCTGGTTCAATTTGCCGCCCGCCCGCGTGAACGTTTATCAGAAGTAACTCCGGAAAGTTTCGGTTACTTCGACACCTGTTTTTTCTGTAACAGCCCGACCAGGTTGCGAAATTGTTCGCCATCTTTACCCTTCATTGACGGCATTTGCGCCGCCGTTTCCGCCACTATGAGCGCGTCGGCGAACCGTTTTTGCTCAATCAACAAATTCACATACCGGAACACTGCCTCGGTCGAGTAGGGACATAACGCCCAGGCCTGACGGAAGGCAAAGTCCGCCGCGTTATTCATCCGCTGCTTTTCCGTGTCGCCGGCTGCGTGTTGTGCGCGCCACGCGTAAAGTCCGGCTTGGGAACTCCGCAGCTTGGAAAACATCTCGTGCGAGTAGGCGTTTTGTATGAAACGCGGGTCGCCGGTGAAACCGCTGAAATCCTGTTTTCCAAAAGTCTTTTTCGCAAAAGCGGCCACCCGTTCAACCGGTGTGTCGTCGTTTAGCCAGCCGCCAATCATCGGCGTCACAAATTTGGTCCAGTATTCATGATCCTGGCTGACCATCTCATCAGACAATCCGGACAACGGCTGGCGGTTTATTTTGAAAATCAGGCCGTGCGGCTCCAGGTACGGATACATCCAGTCGAGCGGGAAGCTTTCCTCGATGTAAAACTCGCGGTCGGGATTTTTGTCGAAGACGACTTTGGCGAGCAGGCCGTTGATTAGCATCACGGCAATCTGGCCGCGTACGATTACCTTGCCATTGGCATCCTTTCCGATGTCTTCGCCCGGCATGAGTTTGTTCTCCTTTAGGCGGCGCTCGGCATCCACCGTGTAATCCTGGAAACATTTCTGGAAATCTTCAGCGGTGGGAATGTAAAGTTTGTTTCCATACATTCCCCGCACGTAATCCAGATAAGTGCTGTCGGCCAAGGCATTCTGGGTCATTGTGAAAAAGGGGTCGCCGTTCACCTGTGACTTTTGTATCGCGGTAATAAGGAACCGCCCCGGGTCGGTCCCGCCGAAATAAATGCTTCCGGGCGGGATGGATTGAATGATGTCGTTGGCAAAAGCCGCGGAATACTTTTCGTCCCCGACAAAAAAAAGACCAAACGCGCCCCAGGTCTCCAACACCGCTTGCCACGCCGTCCCCCGCAAACGCTCATCGGTTTTGCCGGAGTGCTCGTATTGTCCCGCGTGCTTTCGGAATTCCGTGAACGCGTTGCTGACCGCCAGCCAGTCACCCCGGTCCGCTGCGGCAAAAAACGCCTGGAACACCGATACATCGTTGGTGCTGGCCCGGGCCTGTGCCTCCTTTTCCGCCACGAAAGACTTCAATTGGGTAACCACTTCGGGATTTTTGATAGCCTCCCAGCTCGTGGAACGCTTTTGGGCGCAACGCCCGGTCAATGCGAGACATAGCATGAGTGCCGCGATGGAGATGATGATAGTTTTCATGACGATTCCGATGTTTGCGGACTGTGCCGCTATGGCTTTGATTCACATAATAGACACCGTAGCGGCGGAATTTGTATAGAAAATTATTTACCGACCGATTCCCGACTTCCAACGGCAAATTTAGAATTATTCTAAATCTTGACCAGTGCAATAACGCGTGTTATCGTTTGCCGCCATGAGGAATTCCGGCCGCAAGAAAACCGACTGTCGCCTGACCGAACGGTTGGGCGCGGGGGGACTGCGTTCCACACCACAGCGCGAACACGTCTATGACGTGCTCCTGCAAAAACGCGACCACCCCACGGCCGAGGAGGTCTTCATTCGCGCCAAGCGCGGCATGCCGGACATTTCCATGGCCACGGTCTATAACTGCCTTGACGCGCTGGTCAAATGCGGCCTTGTGCGCCAGGTGCAGATTGACCGCGGTGCCACGCGGTTCTGCCCCAATATGCGCGAGCACGGCCATTTTTACTGCGATGCCTGCGACACGGTCTATGATGTGGATTTGCCGGCGAAGCCGAACTCACGTATCATCCTCCCGCACGGCTTTACGGCTGAGCATTTTGAAGTCGCCATCCACGGCATCTGCCCGGAGTGCGCGAAAAAGAAACGGAAGAAGTGAATTTTACAAACGATGAGCACCGCCAGCGAAACGATTGAGGGTCTGGTCAAACAGGAATACAAGTACGGCTTCTACACCGACGTGGAAACCGACTCTGCGCCGCCGGGTCTGAATGAGGACATCATCCGGCTGATTTCGCGCAAGAAAAACGAGCCGGTGTGGCTGACCGACTGGCGGCTCAAGGCGTTCCGTCACTGGCAGACTATGACCGAGCCGACCTGGCCGAAGGTCCATCACGACCCCATCAATTACCAGGACATCACCTATTATTCCGCCCCCGGAAAGGCGGGGGACGGGCCGAAAAGCCTCGACGAAGTTGACCCGAAATTGCTGGAGACCTACGAGAAACTCGGCATTCCGCTGCGCGAACGCGAGCGGCTCGCCGGCGTGGCCGTGGACGCGGTGTTTGACAGCGTGTCGGTCGGCACCACGTATCGCAAGCAGCTGGCCGAGAAGGGCATCATCTTTTGTTCGTTCGGCGAGGCGGTGCAGGAATATCCCGACCTTGTCAAAAAATATCTCGGCATGGTGGTGCCCTACACCGACAATTTTTTTGCCGCGCTCAATTCCGCTGTCTTTACCGACGGCTCGTTCTGCTACATTCCCAAAGGCGTGCGTTGTCCGATGGAACTTTCGACGTATTTCCGCATCAACGCCGCGAAATCCGGCCAGTTCGAACGCACGCTCATTGTCGCCGACGAAGGCGCGTATGTGAGTTATCTCGAAGGCTGCACCGCGCCGATGCGCGATGAAAACCAGTTGCACGCGGCGGTCGTCGAACTTATCGCGCTGGATCATGCAGAGATCAAATATTCGACCGTGCAAAACTGGTATCCGGGCGACGAGAACGGCAAGGGCGGCATTTACAATTTTGTGACCAAGCGTGGTTTGTGCAAGGGCCGCAATTCGAAGATTTCCTGGACGCAGGTCGAGACCGGCTCGGCCATTACCTGGAAATATCCCAGTTGTGTGTTGCAGGGCGACAATTCCATCGGTGAGTTTTATTCGGTGGCCGTGGTGAACAATTACCAGCAGGCCGACACCGGCACCAAGATGGTGCACATCGGCAAAAACACGCGCAGCACCATCGTGTCCAAGGGCATCTCCGCCGGGCGTGGCCAGAACAGCTACCGCGGCCTGGTGAAAATCCAGAAGAGCGCCGCGCACGCACGCAATTTCTCGCAGTGCGACTCGATGCTGATCGGCTCCAAGTGCGGCGCGCACACGTTCCCCTACATCGAGGTGAAGAACACGTCGGCGAGTGTCGAACACGAGGCCTCGACGTCCAAGATTGGCGAGGACCAGATTTTTTATTGCAACCAGCGCGGGCTTTCGACGCAGGACGCCGTCAACATGATTGTGAACGGTTTCTGCAAGGAAGTCTTCAAGGAACTGCCGATGGAATTTGCGGTGGAAGCGCAGAAACTTTTAGGCGTGAGTTTGGAAGGCAGTGTGGGGTAATATCTCCCTGTCATCCTCGTTCTCGTCCTCGTCCTCGTTTGTTCGGTTTCGATTACGAGGACAAGAACGACGACGAGGACGAAAAACGGAATGGTGATAATTTAACCGAAAACGATGAACCAACCAATCCTGGAAATCAAAAACCTCAGCGCGGGCGTTGAGGGCAAGCAGATTCTCAAAGGCATCGACCTGACCGTTAGCGCCGGCGAAGTCCATGCCGTCATGGGCCCGAATGGCTCCGGCAAAAGCACGCTGGCCGCCGTATTGGCCGGGCGCGACGGTTACGAAGTGACCGGCGGCGAGGTCATTTACGACGGCAAGAACCTGCTCGACCTCGACCCGGAGGAACGCGCCCGCGAAGGCGTCTTCCTCGCGTTCCAGTATCCGGTCGAAATTCCCGGCGTCAACAGCACCTATTTTCTCAAGGCCGCGTTGAATGAAATTCGCAAAGCCAAAGGCCAGCCGGAACTCGACGCCATGGAATTCCTGACGCTGGTCAAGGACAAGGTCAAACTGCTCGAATTGAGCGATGACCTGCTCAAGCGCTCGGTGAACGAAGGATTTTCCGGCGGTGAAAAGAAGCGCAACGAAATCTTCCAGATGGCCGTGCTGGAACCAAGACTGGCCATCCTCGACGAAACCGATTCGGGCCTGGACATTGACGCGCTCAAGATTGTTTCACAGGGTGTCAACCGGCTCAAACGCGCCGACAACGCACAATTGGTCATCACGCATTATCAGCGGCTGTTGAATTACATCGTGCCGGATTTTGTGCACGTGCTGTGCGCCGGCCGCATCGTGAAATCCGGCAGCAAAGAACTCGCACTCGAACTGGAGGCGAAAGGTTACGACTGGATTACCAAGGCCGCCTAGTTAAACTGGCGGAGATATGAATCTGGACGAAGCACAACGGCAACGGGTGACTGCGTGGGTTTTGCAGGGCGCGAAACTTTCGGAAATCCAAAACCGACTGGCGGAGGAATTCGGCATCAAGCTTACTTACATGGAAGTCCGCTTCCTCGTGGACGATTTGAAGCTGACGCTGAAGGAACCGGAACCGCCGAAGCCTGCCGCACCGCCGGATCCTCCACCCGCCGGCGTAAAGACCAAGCCCGAGCCCGGCGCGAAACCGTCCGGCACTGAGCCACTACCACCCACGTCGGGCAAGGTTTCCGTGACCGTGGACCAGCTTGCGCGGCCCGGCGCCGTTGTCAGCGGCAAGGTCACCTTCAGCGACGGCCAGCAGGGGGAATGGTATCTGGACCAGATGGGAAGGCTGGGGGTGGCGCCGAAACAACGAGGCTACAAACCGTCCGCCACCGACGTGCAGGAATTCCAGGCGGCGCTGCAGAACGAGTTGGCGAGGATGGGATTCGCATAAATCATAATCTTAATCTTCATCGTAATTCTGATCCGTTTTAAGCGATTACGATGACGAGCACGATCAGGATTAAGACGGGATATGTGCTTCAACTTGCCGCGCGCGTTGTACCTTGGCACATTGAGGGGGCATGCGCGAAAAATTCAGGGTCTGGGCGGAAAGTCTTGAAACCTTTGCCCTCGAAGTCATCTCCGGTGAACGTCACGACGCCAAGGCGGCGTTGATGCGCGCCCTTTTGTTTGGCAGCTCAAAGCTCTTTCAGGCCGGCGTTAAAATGCGCCGCTGGCTGTACAACGTCCGCATCCTCCGCGACCAGACCCTCGGCGTCCAGGTCATCGCCATCGGCAACCTCACCGTCGGCGGCACCGGCAAAACCCCGGTTGTGGAAAAGTTCGCCCGTGAACTCCGCGACGCCGGACGCAACGTCGCCATCCTTTCCCGCGGCTACCGTTCCAAACCGCCACCCCTGCATCGCTGGCTGCTCAACAAAGTTCTGTTGCACGAAGACCAGAACCCGCCGCGCGTCGTTTCCGACGGCAAATCATTGTTGCTGGATTCGGAAATGGCCGGCGACGAACCTTACATGTTGGCGTCCAATCTCCGGGACGTTGTCGTGCTGGTGGACAAGAACCGCGTGAAGAGCGGACGTTATGCGATAGAAAAATTCGGCTGCGATACGCTGCTGCTGGACGACGGTTTCCAGTATTGGGATTTGCAGGGACGCCGGCATGACGTGGTGCTGGTGGACCGCCAGTCGCCGTTCGGCAACGAACATCTGCTCCCGCGCGGCACGTTGCGCGAGCCGCCGTCGCACCTCGCGCGCGCGCAGACGATTTTCATCACCAAGAGCGACGGACAGACCGCGGAACTGCGCCGGCGCATCGCCGAATTCAATTCCGAAGCCGCCATCATCGAATGCGTGCATCACCCACTGTTTCTGGAGGACGTGTTCACCGCCCAGCGGCGCAAACTGGATTTGCTGCAGGGAAGCAAGGTTGCCTCGCTCAGCGGCATTGCGCAGCCGGAAAGCTTCGAGCAAAGCCTCGTCAAACTCGGCGCGGAACTGGTTTATTCCAAGCGATTTGCCGATCACCACCGTTTCACCCAGCAGGAAATCCTCAACGTCATCAACCGCGCCAAAAAACGCCAGGCTGCCATGATCATCACCACCCAGAAGGACGCCGTGCGTTTTCCCAAGATTGACCGGCGCGACCTGCCGATTTATTTCATGCGCGTCGAAATTCAGATCGTCAGCGGCGCCAACGACTTCCAGGATTGCGTCCGCAAAATCTGTTTCCGTTGACTATGGACACGCTGCTCTACTGGCCCGCCCGCGCGCTGATTGCGTTGATCCAGGTGCTGCCGCTTACCCTCGTCGCGCGCCTCGGCCGGCTGGGCGGCGGGCTGGTCTTCTGGCTCGACGCGCGCCACCGGCGGGTGACGTTGAGCAACCTGACCATGTGTTTCGGCAACGAAAAATCGCCGGACGAAATCCGCGCGCTGGCCCGGGAAAATTTCCGGCGCATCGGCGAAAATTTCGCCAGCGCGGTCAAGACCGCGGCGATGACGTTCGATGAATTGCGACCGCACGTTGAATTTGCCAATACCGACCGGCTGCAACCGCCGCGGCGGATCGTGGTGGCCATCGGCCACTTCGGCAATTTCGAGTTGTACGCCCGGTTTCATCAGTTTGCGCCCGGCTATCAATGCGCCACCACCTACCGCGCCCTCAAGCATCCCGCCTTCAACCAGCTGATGCAGCAATTGCGCGAACGCTCCGGCTGCCTCTATTTCGAGCGGCGCACCGACGGGCCACTTCTGCGCACGGCGATGGCCCGTCCCGGCATCATTCTGGGGCTGCTGGCCGACCAGAGCACGAACGGCCTGCGCGGGCCGTTTTTGGGCCATGATTGTTCCACCACCCTCGCACCCGCTGTCTTCGCGCTCCGGTACCATTCCGAACTTTTCACTGCCTTCTGCTTCCGCGTCAGCCCGGCCCGATGGCGCATCGAGCTGGGCGACGAAATCCCGACCCACGAAGACGGCCGACCGCGGCGCTCGGAGGACATCATGGCCGACGTCAACCGCTCCTTTGAAACGGCGGTGCGCCGCGACCCGGCCAACTGGTTCTGGGTCCACCGCCGCTGGAAAGCCGGTGAGTCCCGAGTCCAACGTCCACAGTCCACAGCCGAAAACTGCACCTGATGAATTCACCGGAGGCCAGACGCCCGATGCCGGACCCTTCGCGAATCCTGGTTCGCGGAACCAACTGGCTGGGCGATGCGGTCATGACCACGCCGGCGCTGGTGCGATTGCGGGAGAAATTTCCCGATGCGCATATCGCGCTGTTTACGCCGAAAAAACTGCGCGACCTCTGGCTCAATCATCCGGCGGTAAATGAGACCATTACGTTTGCTCCGGACGAAAACCTGCTTTCCATCCTGCGAAAATTACGCGCCGGGCATTTTGATACCGCACTCGTGCTGCCGAATTCACCGCATTCCGCGCTGGAAATCTGGCTGGCCGGCATTCCCCGGCGCATCGGCCATGCGCGCCCGTGGCGAAACTGGTTTTTGATCCAAGCCATCGCACCGCGACGGGAAGCCGTGAAAATGCGGAAATTGTCCATAGTGGAAATCAGACGCAGGACAGGCGTCTCGCCTGTCTCCGTTCAAAACAAAAATAATATGGAGACAGGCAAGATGCCTGTCCTGCGGCCAACTGCCCATCAAATCCACGAGTACCTGCACCTCGCCGCAGCGCTGGGCGCCGATCCGGAACCGGTCCCGCCGCAATTATTCGTCACGCCGAATGAAGTCGCGGGGGTAAAGAAAAAATTCGGTTTGAACGATATGAAATGGCCAATCTTTGGCCTGAACCCTGGTGCGGAATATGGTCCGGCCAAGCGTTGGCCGTTGGAAAAGTTCATTGCCGTTGCCCACGAAGTTCAGCAGCGAACCAACTGCACCTGGCTGGTTTTTGGCGGGCAGGCCGATGAAACTATTGCTCGCCGGATTGAATCCGCCATCGCCAGTCCCCCCACCGCCGTTTTGGATTTCGCCGGGAAAACCTCGCTGCGCGAACTGATGGTGCTGCTGAGAATCTGTCGCGTGCTGCTCACCAACGACACCGGCCCGATGCACGTGGCCGCCGCGCTGGGCACGCCGGTCGTTGTACCATTCGGCAGCACCTCGCCGGAATTGACCGGCCCGGGTCTGCCGGGCGACGAACGGCACCGGCTGCTCAAATCCGCCGTGCCGTGTTCGCCCTGTTTTTTGCGGAAATGCCCCATTGACTTCCGCTGCATGAACAACATTACCGTTGACCAAGTGGTACATGCCGTCATGTCTACCATCCCCGCCGCATAGCCGTCAGCCGGGAAAGACTCAAGGCAAGCCGGACGAGGTTGGTTTGACAAGAAAGGCGCCGCCGGAGGTCGCTTTCCACAGGGTTTAATTAGACTTTCTGCACCCCGGTCTTCGTGGTAGATTTGGTTTTGTGGACACGGTCACCCAATTGACGAGCCGGCTCGTCGAATCGTACGCGCGCGTCGGCGGCATCAACCATCTGGACGGCAAAAATCTGCCGTCCAAACGCGCTATCGCGTCCATCACCGTGGATTTGCTGCGGCTGCTGTTCCCCGGATTCTTCGATGAGAAGCTGATTCATTCGTCGGAAATCAAGGTGGTCACGGCGGAATTGCTCGATGAAGTGCTCGGCACCCTCGAGGGCGAAATCCGCAAGAGCCTGGAATATAATCCTCCGTCCCACCTGTCCAAAAAAAACATCACCATGGCGGCGCACAGCCTGACGGAGGAATTCCTCGGCAGCCTGCCACGCATACGCGAAATGTTACAGACGGATATGGAAGCCGCCTACGCCGGCGACCCGGCGGCCAGGAGCAAGGAGGAAGTGCTGGTGTCCTATCCGTTCATCGAAGCCATCGCGGTGCAGCGGCTGGCGCATGAGTTGTATTTGAAGGACGTCGCGCTCATCCCGCGCATCATGACCGAATGGGCGCACACCCGCACGGGCATGGACCTGCACCCGGGCGCGCAAATCGGGTCGCACTTTTTCGTGGACCATTGCACCGGCACGGTCGTGGGCGAAACGGCCATCATCGGCGACCATGTGAAGATGTATCACGGCGTTACGCTCGGCGCGAAGTCCACGGCGCACGTCGAGGAACTGCGCGGCCACAAGCGGCATCCGACCATCGAGGATAACGTGACGATTTATCCCGGCGCGACCATTCTCGGCGGCGATACCGTCATCGGCGCCGGCAGCACCATCGGCGGCAACGTGTTCCTCATGGAAAGCGTGGCGCCGAATTCGCTGGTGCTCTACGATGCCCCGGAAGCGCGCGTGCTGAACAAGCTGGCCCGGAAAAACCGGGCTGTGGCGGATTTCCAGATTTGATGTTGTAGTCTTTGAAAGCGCTCATTGAAACCAGAAACACGCGGCCGGCACGGGTCTTCCTCGTCGGCGTCGAGCTTAAATCCCGCAACCATTCGGACATCGGCGATTCGCTGGCCGAACTCGGCGAACTGGCCGCCACCGCCGGCGGCGAGGTCGTCGGCGACGGCCGGCAGAAAATCGAATCACCAAACCCCGCCACCTTCATCGGCCGGGGCAAGGCGGAGGAATTCGCGCGCTACTGCAAACGGCAGGACGTGGACACGGTGATTTTCGACGACGACCTGTCGCCCGCCCAGAGCCGCAACCTGGAAAAGATTTTCAACTGCAAAGTCATGGATCGGACGGCGCTCATCCTCGAAATCTTTTCGCAGCGCGCCCGGACGCGCGAAGGCAAATTGCAGATTGAACTGGCGCAATTGGAATATCTGCTCCCGCGCCTCACGCGGTACTGGTCGCACCTGTCGCGCCAGCGCGGCTCGACCGGCTCCATCGGCGGCGAAGGTGAATCCCAGCTCGAAGCCGACCGCCGCAAGGTGCAGGAACGGATTGACAAGCTCACCCGCGACCTCGACAGCGTGCGCCGCCAGCGCGCCACCCAGCGGGCCGGCCGGCAACGGAGCCAGTGGCCGCTCGCCTCCATCGTCGGCTACACCAACGCCGGCAAATCCACCCTGCTCAACGCGCTTACCGGCGCGGACGTGATGGCCAAGGACATCCTGTTCGCCACGCTCGACCCGACGACGCGGCGGTTGAAACTGCCGACGAACCAGAACGTGCTGCTCACCGACACCGTCGGTTTCATCCGCAAGCTGCCGCACGGGCTGGTGGAGGCGTTCAAGGCGACGCTGGAGGAGGTGGTGCGGGCGGATTTGCTGCTGCACGTCGTGGACATCAGCCATCCCCAGGCCGAGGAACAGATTGCCGCGGTCAACGCCGTGTTGGCGGAAATCGGCGCGGAAGGAAAATCCACCATCATGGTCCTCAACAAAACGGACAAGCTGGCGGGCAACGGCACGTTGAATCGGTTGCAGGAAAAATTTCCGCAGGCGGTGGCGATTTCAGCCGTGACCGGCGAAGGTATTGCGTCGTTGCTGGCGGAAATCGGAACGCAGTTGCGCCCCAAGCGCGAGTTCCTCGAATTGCGCGTGCCGCACGAGCAGGCGGCGGTGATTGCCCGATTGCATCAGGTCGGCCAGGTCGTTTCGCACAGTTACCGCGGGCCGGCGGCGCGGTTCAAAGTCCGCATTCCGCCGCATTGTCACGACGAGTTCGCGCCGTACATCGTAAACAAGTCAGAATGAAGAAGGCAGAAGGCAGAAACATTTCAGCGCGTTTAGCACTTCAGGTTTTGTTTCTGCATTCTTCCTTCCACCTTCGACATTAAAATGAATCCCCCGCTTGCCCTGACACGGAGAACCACGTTATAGTGCCGTCAAGCATTGGTTATGTCACAAACGGGTCGCCAGTCGCTCAATACCAGCAACGTCCTCTGCGTCATCATGGGTGGCGGACAGGGAACCCGGCTGTTCCCGCTGACAAAGGACCGTTCCAAACCCGCCGTGCCGCTCGCCGGCAAATACCGGATCGTGGACATTCCCATCTCCAACTGCATCAATTCCGGGTTCCGGCGGATTTACATTTTGACGCAGTTCAATTCCACCTCGCTGCACAGCCACATTTCGCGGACGTATAAATTCGACCAGTTCACCAGCGGCTTCGTGGAAATTCTTGCCGCGCAACGGACGCTCACCGACGCTTCCTGGTATGAAGGCACCGCCGACGCCGTGCGGAAAAATCTGATTCACTTCCTCAATCACGATTTCGATTTCCTGATCATCCTGAGCGGCGACCAATTGTACCGCATGGATTTTCGCCCCATGGTGGCGCAACACGTTGAAACCGGCGCGGACATCACCGTGGCAACGATTCCGGTCAGCCGCCGCGATGCCCAATCCTTGGGCATCATGCAAATCGGTCCGGACTATCGGATCACCCGGTTTGAAGAAAAGCCCAAAGACCCCGCGGTGCAGGATTCCTTGCAATTGGAACGGGATTGGTATCCCAAACTCGGGATCGTCGAGCCTGCGGCGCAGGGCGAATTGTTTCTGGCGTCCATGGGCATTTACGTTTTCAACCGTGAATTGATCCACACCCTCCTTGATAATCCGCTGCCCGATTTCGGCAAACACGTCATCCCCCAGGCCATCAAGGAACACCGCGTCTGCTCCTACGTTTTCCAGGGTTACTGGGAGGACATCGGCACCATCCGTTCGTTCTTTGAAGCGAACCTCGACCTCGTTTCCGAGCTGCCGCGCTTCAATTTCTTCGACATGAACGCGCCGATTTTCAGCCGCCCGCGTTTTCTGCCCGGCTCAAAAATCAACGGCGCGCAGATCGACCATGCGGTGATTTCCGACGGCTGCATCCTCAATTACGCGCGCATCAAAAACAGCATCATCGGCCTCCGCACCGTCGTCGGCGCCGGCACGGAATTGAATCGCGTCATCGGCCTGGGCAGCGATTATTACGAATCGAAGGAATCGGTGGACCGGCACGAACGCGAGGGCAAGCCGCGCATCGGCATCGGCGCCAACTGCAAAATCGAAAACACCATCATCGACAAAAATGCGCGCATCGGAAACAACGTCGTCATCTCGCCCGCCGGCAAGCCCGAAAAGCTCGACCACGAACTCTGCTACATCCGCGACGGCATTATTGTCATCCCCAAAAACGCCATCATCCCGCACGGAACGGTGATCTAAACGTAGGAGACGACGTAAGGAGTCTCTAACTGCCTCAAACTCCAAAGAAATTTGAGACTCGTCACCTCGTCTCCTACAACAGAGGGGCTTTGAAATGATTGCGAAATCACTCTCGACGCGCCACCGCCACCGGCTTAGGCTCGCTTCCATGAACCTGGACAGGCTGCTAAACGTAGCCGTCCATTATCCGTTAACCCGATGAAAAAGTTCGCCGCGATTTGTACGCTTTCTCTGTCTGTCATCGGCTGCACCTCGGACCGAATTCACCAAGATAGCTTCGCATTATTGCATGATCTGGTTAAGCGGACGCTGGTCGACAGTTGTGATTGTGGGCCGATAACAACGAACAAGGTAGTTGGTGGTCGTTACTTTGAGGTCAAGCCACAGCCTAGTGGTTTACTGGTCACTGTTTCCGAGCGCCAGTTTTTCAGTCAAACGGAATGGGATAGGCGCTATTCATCCGGCACAAATTTGATGTGCCAGTTCATGGAGATGGCGAGGACGAACCATCCCATCGACACTAATCATGCAACTGACGCTAAAACTATGGAGCGGTTTGTGGGACTCACGAATTTTTTTGGTTTATCCAAGTTACCAGATTGGCACTATCAAAATATTGGGGTGGATGTCAGCGTACAGGAGGTGGATGAGGTATATCCCGGCCTAGACCAAGACAACACAGAAGCAGAGAAGCGTTATACGGAAATCGTGAGGTTCTTGAAGCTATATCATCGGGCTAATAAGAAGACTGACAGCAAAAAATGATTCTCTGGCTGGCCTAATTGCCCTGTACCCTGTGCCATTTACTTTTCCCCGGTTCGCTGTTAAAACTTCCGCGTGTTCAACGAAGCCGCCATCTGGAAAAATCTTAATTCACCCCGCCGGCTGTTCCTGATTGCCGGACCGTGCGTGATTGAAAACGAAAAGCTCTGCCTGCAGGTTGCCGGCGCCCTCAAGAAAACCTGCGCCCAACTCGGCATCTTCCTCGTCTTCAAAGCCAGTTTCGACAAAGCCAACCGCACGTCGGCCAAATCCTTCCGGGGCCCCGGCCTCGAAGAAGGTTTGCGCGTGCTGGACAAGGTCCGCGCCGAATTCGGCGTGCCGGTGCTGACCGACGTGCACACCGAGATGCAGGCTGTCATCGCAGGTGAAACCGTGGATATTCTGCAAATTCCCGCGTTTCTCTGCCGCCAGACGGATTTGATTGAAGCCGCCGCCACCACCGGCCGCATTCTCAATTTGAAAAAGGGCCAGTTCCTGTCGCCGGCGGAAATGGGCCAGGTCGCGGAAAAAGCCCGGCGCGCCGGGGCGAAACGGATTCTGCTCACCGAGCGCGGCACGACGTTCGGTTACAACAATCTCGTGGCCGACATGCGCTCGATTCCCATCATGCAAGCTTTCGGGTTCCCGGTGGTGTTTGACGCAACCCATTCGGTGCAATTGCCCGGCGGCGGCGGCGACAAATCGAGCGGCCAGCGCGAATTTGCGCCGGTACTGGCCCGCGCGGCGCTCGCCGCGGGCGCGAACGGATTGTTTTTCGAGACCCATCCGCACCCCGACCGGGCGTTGAGCGACGGGCCGAACATGATTCCGCTGGCGGAAATGCCGGCGCTGCTGCGGAGTTTGCTCAAGATTTTCAAAGCGGTAAACCAGTGACACGTGACAAGTGGCAAGTGACATGAAAACCGGCAAAGCCCGACACTCGACGCGTCCCGTCACCCGTCACCCGTCACTCGTCACCCGCCTGAAACTCATCAAGTTATTCCTCTGCGACGTGGACGGCGTGTTGACCGACGGCTCGGTGTTCATCGGGGGAGAGCGCCCGCCTTCGCAAAGCTCCGGCGCGGCAAGGGAAATCAAACGGTTCAACATCCGGGACGGCCTGGGCATGGTGTTTCTGCGCCGGAACGGTTTCAAAGTGGGCTGGGTCTCGGCGCGGCCGTCGGCGGTCACGGAAATGCGGGCGGCGGAATTGCACATTGATTTTCTCGTCCAGCAGGGCGACCGGATCGGCAAAACCGCCGCGGTGGAAAAACTGTTGCGCCGGCTGAAACTGGATTGGAGCGAAGTCTGCTTTGTGGGCGATGACGTGGTGGATTTGGGACCGTTGAAGCGCGCAGGATTTGCCGTGGCGGCGGGTGACGCCCGGCCCGAGGTAAAAGCGGCGGCGCATTACGTCACGCGCGCGCCGGGCGGGCGCGGCGCGGTGCGCGAAGTCGCGGAAATGCTTTTGAAAGCGCAGGGCAAATGGGACGCCATTGTGGCACATTACCAGGAGTAACAGGTGACTTGTGACCAGTGACCGGAAAAAGGCAATCGGGCGATTCACGGCAATCGTGTGGCTGTGTGCCGCTGTTGCCGCCGTCAACGGACAGACGCAGCAAACGAGCATCCAGCACGCGAGCGATTTCACTTCCACCGAGTACTACCCGCCGCCGAACCAGCAACAGGTCAAATCCATTTTGTCCGGCACGGAGGCGTTGCCCCAGCCGGGCGGGCTGTTGCTCATCAAACACCTCAAGCTCGAGGTGTTCGGTCTGGACGGCAAATTGGAATGGGTGGTGGAGGCGCCGGAATGCATTTATGATACGTTCAAAGGCGTGGCGAATTCGCCGGGACACCTGGAAGTGCAGACCGGTGACGGAAAATTTCACGTCGAGGGCGAAGGTTTTTTGTGGCGGCAAAACGATTCCTTCCTCACCATTTCAAATAATGTGCATACCGTGGTCGAACACGGAGCCATGATGAATATCAAATCATGAAACGAATCGGTCTCATCGTGATGGCCGGGTTGGGAGCGTGGGTGACCCACGCGCAAACCAACGTGGCGGAGCAAAATCCTCCCGCCACCGCGGCCACCAATGCGCCCGCCGCACCGACGCCACCGCCACCGCGCCCGCCGACGCGAATCGAGTCCGACAACAGCGCGGATTTCGATTTGAACGGGCGGCAGGCCATTTACCGCGGCCACGTGCGGGTGGATGATCCGGAGATGAAGCTCACCTGCGGCCTGCTGGTAGCGGACGTACCGCAGGCGGGCGGGCACCCGAACCGCATCGTCGCCGAAACGAACGTGGTGATTGATTTCACGGACACCAAGGGCCAGACCAATCACGCGACCAGCGACAAGGCGGTTTATTCTTACAGCGTGCAAAACGGGGTGACGAACGAGACGCTCACGCTCACGGGCAATCCGCAGATGGAAAACGCGCAGGGCACGCAGGCCGGCGATGTCATCGTCTGGGACCGCGCAAACAACAGGATTCATTTTGAGAACCCGCACATGGTTTTCCGGCAAAACCTCAGCATCGCTCCGCCGATGACGAATTCGCCGCCCGCCCAAACCAATCCGCCTCCGGGAGCGGTTCAGGGCAACGATTCCCCTGTACATTGAATGGAACCCACTACTCCATCCGCCAACGGCCTGTTACTGACCACTGAAAGTCTGGTCAAGGAGTACCACCGCCGCCGGGTGGTGAACGACGTGTCCATTTCCGTGAACGCGGGCGAGATTGTCGGATTGCTCGGGCCGAACGGCGCGGGCAAGACGACGACGTTCAACATGGTGGTCGGCCTGGTGAAGCCGGACGGCGGCGCGGTGAAATTTCAAGGCCGCAGCATTACGCACCTGCCCATGCATGGGCGCGCGCGGCTGGGCATCGGTTATTTGACCCAGGAACCGTCGGTGTTCCGCAAACTCACGGTCGAGGAAAACATTCTGGCGATTCTCGAAATGTGCCGGCTGTCGCGGGACGAACGCGCTGTGCGTCTGAAATATCTGCTCGACGAGCTGGGCTTGACGCCGCTGGCCAAAAGCAAGGCTTACACGCTCAGCGGCGGCGAAAAACGGCGGCTGGAAATCACCCGGGCGCTGGTGACCAGCCCCCGCCTGATGCTGCTGGACGAACCGTTCAGCGGCATCGATCCCATTGCGGTTTACGAGGTGCAAAAGATTGTACGGCGGTTGAAGGAACGCGGATTGGGCATTCTGGTGACCGACCACAACGTGCGCGAGACCTTGAAATTAATCGACCGCGGCTACATCATCCACAAGGGCCAGGTGCTGGTGGAGGGTTCGTCCGAATTTCTGGCAAACGATCCCAAGGCGCGCGAAATTTATCTGGGACCGGAATTTAATCTGTGAATTGGCAACATCAAATCGTCACCGTTGAGCGGTTCTACAAGGAACACGCCGCGGCGCTGCAACTGCGGCTGCTGGCAGGGGAACGCGGTCTGAAGCGCATCATCCGCGAATCGACGGTGAACCGTCCCGGCCTCGTACTGGGCGGGTTCACGCACTATTTCGCCTACAAACGCGTGCAGGTTTTCGGTAACGCCGAGGTGTATTATTTGCGGTCGCTCACCGCCGCCCAGCGTGCGAAGCGTTACGCCGATTTTTTCAACTTCAAAGTCCCATGCCTCGTGTTCAGCCGCGGTCTCCGGCCGGACCGCGAATTCATGGCCTGCGCCGAGAAGGCGGGCGTGCCGGTCTTTCAATGCCCGATGGTCACGATGAAATTCATCAACGCCGCGACGCTCGCGCTCGAGTCCATGTTCGCGCCGCGCGGCTCCGAGATGGGCAGCATGGTGGACATTCTCGGCGTGGGCGTGTTGATTCGCGGGGAGAGCGGTATCGGCAAAAGCGAGGCGGTGCTGGCGCTCATCGAACGCGGCTACAGCCTGGTTTCCGACGACGTGACGCGGGTCGTTTTGGAGGACGGCCGCGAAGTCGTCGGCACCTGCGCCGAATTGACGCGCGAGCACATGGAAATCCGCGGCATCGGCATCATCAACGTCGCCGCCATGTTCGGCATCAAGGGCATCCGCAACCAGAAACGTCTGGACCTCGTCATCACGCTCGAGTCCTGGGACGAGGTGGCGGATGTGGACCGCATCGGCATGGAACAGGAATTCGTGAAAATTCTGGGCATCGACATTCCGCACATTGTTATTCCCGTCCGGCCCGGACGCGACCTGGCGCGGCTCATCGAGGTTGCCGCATTTCAGACCAAATTGAAGATGTCGGGCCACAATGCGGCCCAGGAATTGAACGACCGCCTCATCGCCCACATGATCAACCAGGGCAAGACCCCGCCACCGATGTAAAATCCAGTGGCATTTTGTCTCCATATCGTTTAAAATGAGCAAATCGATGAGCGCAAAGAAGCTGTCGGACAGCGAGTTCTTTACCAAGGAACTCACCATCTCAAACAAACTGGGGATTCATGCCCGGCCCGCAGCCATGTTTGTGAAGACCGCCAACCGGTTTGCCTGTGAAATTTTCGTGGAAAAAGACGGCGAAAAAATCAACGGCAAGAGCATTATGGGCCTGATGATGCTCGCGGCCGGGCCCGGCAGCAAACTGATCCTGCACGTCCGCGGCGCCGACGCCCAGGCCGCAATCCTCGAACTCGAAGCCCTCGTCAAACGTAAGTTTGATGAGGAATGAACCATAATTTCCGGTGGCACGGTGCGGTCCGTGCGTTCCTTTCGTTGCGTTTCTGCGTCAAGTTGAACTTGAAACTTGAATCTTGAAACTTGAAACTGCTCCGCATGGCAGCGCCTCAATTGGACATCAAATACGTCGCGCATCTGGCGCGGTTGCAGCTTGCGCCCGACGAGGAAAAGAAACTCGGGGCGCAGCTCGACGGCATCCTCGGTTATATCGAGAAGTTGAAGGAACTCGACGTGGCCGGCGTTGAGCCCACCGCCCACGCCGGGCCGCTGGTCAATGTGATGCGCCCGGACGAAGTCCGTCCGTCGCTCCCGCACGCTGACGCCCTGCGCAACGCGCCCGCCCAGGCCAACGGACTGTTCATGGTGCCCAAGATTGTGGAATGAAGCGATTATGAAACAACATCGAACATCGAACATCAAATATCGAACACCGAATCTGCGGAAATGCAGAGCAATTCGATGTTCGGCGTTCGGCGTTCGGCGTTCGGCGTTTCCTTCTTAAATCCGATGCTGAACCAACTGACCATTTCCGAACTGACCGCCAGGCTCGCCAAACGCGAGGTCTCCGCGCGTGAGGCCATGCAGTCGTGTCTCGACCAGATTGCGCGCGTGGATGGGAAAATCCACGCTTTCATCAGTTACGATGCCGCCGACGCGCTGGCGCAGGCGGACGCGGCGGACAAGACCATGGCTGCCGGCACAACCCCTGCCCAAAAGCCGTTGCTGGGCGTGCCGGTCGCGGTCAAGGACGTGTTCGCCGTCAAAAATCAACCGCTCAATTGCGGTTCCAAAATTCTCGGCAAATTTGTTTCGCCCTATGACGCGACAGTCGTCGAAAAATTGAAGTCAGCCGGGGCCATTGTTTTCGGGCGGCTGAACATGGACGAATTTGCCATGGGCAGCTCGACGGAAAATTCCGCGTTTGGCGTCACGCGCAATCCGTGGGATCCCACGCGCATTCCGGGCGGTTCGTCCGGCGGTTCGGCGGCGGCGGTGGCGGCCGACGAAGCCATTGCCACGCTTGGTTCCGACACCGGCGGCTCCATTCGCCAGCCGGCGGCGTTGTGCGGCTGTGTGGGCCTGAAACCCACCTATGGCCGCGTCTCGCGTTACGGGCTGGTCGCCTTTGCCTCGTCGCTCGATCAAATCGGTCCATTCACGAAAAACGTCTGCGACGCCGCGACGATGCTCGGGGTCATCAGCGGACACGACCCACGCGATTCCACCAGCGTACCGCAACCGGTGCCGGATTACGCCGCCGGACTGACCGGATCCGCGCCGGACGGGCCCTCCATCAAGAGTTTGAAACTGGGCCTGCCGAAGGAATACATGATTGGCGGGCTGGATGCCGAGGTGAAGGCCGCAGTGGACACTGCGGTGAAGCAATTTGAAAAATTGGGCGCTGAAATTGTGGAAATTTCCCTGCCCCACACCGACTACGGCGTGTCGGTTTATTACATCATCGCCACGGCGGAAGCATCGGCCAATCTGGCGCGCTTTGACGGCATCCGTTACGGGGCGCGGGTGGAGGGGGCAGACCCGATTGAACTTTATTGCCGGACCCGCGGCGCGGGTTTTGGCGCGGAGGTGAAACGGCGCATCATCCTGGGCACCTACGTTTTGAGCAGCGGCTATTACGACGCGTATTATCTTCGCGCCCAAAAAGTCCGCACGCTCATCCGCAATGATTTTTTGCAGGCGTTTGAACAAGTGGACGCCATCGTCACCCCGACTTCGCCGACGGCCGCTTTCAAAATCGGCGAAAAGTCCGACGACCCGCTGCAAATGTATTTAAGCGATATTTTCACGATCTCGTGCAATTTGGCGGGCATCTGTGGCATCAGCGTTCCTTGCGGGTTCACCAAAAATCCAAAGCTGCCCATCGGTCTGCAACTGCTCGGCAAGCCGTTTGGCGAGGAAACCCTTTTGAAACTTGCCCGGGCTTACGAGGCAAACACCTTGTGGCACAGGGAAAAAACGGCTATCGTAAATTGAACCAAACATCCGGTATGAAACCAAGCCCGCGCGCCAGCAAAATACTTTTTTTTGCCGGGGTGTCCTTTCCCCTGCTGGCCCTGATCGTGATGAGCTGGCTCGTGCATCAGACGAGCGAACAATTTCGGGATTCCTTTTTCCAGGTGGGGCACACCTACAAGGTCCTGGACCTGGTCCAACAAACCCAATCCCACCTGTTGGACGCGGAAAGCGGGCGGCGCAGTTACCTGTTGACCGGCGGCAACGACTATCTCAACTCATACGGGCGGGCCATGGCGGCGGTCCGCAACGATATCGAACAATTGAAAAGCCTCGTCCAGGGCCGGGCCGAACAACGGACGAACATTCTGGCATTGCAAAACCTCATCGCCGAACGGCTGGCCATCAATCCGAATGCGCTGGCCGGTCATCCGGCCGGCGAGCCCGGGGCGCTGGCCATCACGTTGACCGACGAAGGCAAAAAAACGATGGAGGACATCGACCGCGTGTTGTTTCAGATGAACCAGGAAGAAGAATACGTGCTGAACATCAACCAGCAGCGCGCGGAAACCGACGCCCTGTCCAGCCAGATTACGGCGGTGGTGCTCATTGGCACCGTCATCATGGTGTTGATCTTCATCGCCCTTATCCTGCGGCGACTCGAAAAATTGCAGCGGGTCGTCACCATCTGCGCCTGGACCGGCCAGGTCAAACACGAGGACCAGTGGATCAGCCTGGACGAATACCTGCAACGCCGCTTCGGCCTTTCCGTTTCGCACGGTCTGTCCATGGAGGCGGCGAAGAAGATGATTGCGGAAATCAAAGTAGCCAACCGGCCGGACCGGCCGCCCGGCCGGTCTAACGTCGTTTAAACCATCATCGAACTTGCATTCCAAGTAACTTGATGGTTACTTAAGGGGATACATGACCAGAATGGTAAAATCCAACGATGCAGTATCGGTCCGAAATCCCGAACGCACCCGCGAACGCATTCTGTCCGCCGCCCTGCAGGAATTTGCGGCGAACGGCTTCGCCGGGGCGCGCGTGGACACCATCGCCCGGCGCGCGGCCATCAACAAACGGATGCTCTACCATTATTTCGGCAACAAGGAACATTTGTTCCGCGAAGTGCTGCGCCGCAAAATCACCCAGCGGCAGGCCTCAGCCGAAGGTCTGTCCGGCGACCCGGCAGAGAGTTTGCCCTTTTGGTTCAAGCTATCGTGCCAGGATGCCGATTGGGTCCGTTTGCTGGAATGGGAGGCGTTGCAGGGCGGGAACAAAAAGGTCATTGATGAAAAAAGCCGGCGGGCGCTGGTGAGCCGGGCTCTGGACCGTATCCGTCAACAGCAGGCGCATGGCTATCTGTTCGGTGAGTTTGAAGCAGGCCACCTTTTGCTGGCCATGCGGGCGTTGACCACCTTTCCGATGGCATTTCCGCAATTGACCCGGCTTTTTACGAACCGGTCGGTGGGCGACCCGTATTTTCAAAAACAACACGCGAAATTTCTGCGGAAATTCGCCGCGGCGTTCAAACCCGCGGCCAACCGCGGCCGTAAAACCAATTCCGAAAACTAAAGATGGCATGAGAAGTTCAACCTTGATATCCACCCTGTCGGTTGTTGCGGCGATGCTGGTCAACGGCTGTTCCGGCGACACGAAAAAAGGCGCGGCCGGCGCGGGGGCACCGGTGCTTGTGGCGCAAGCGGTGGTCACCAACGTGCCGGTGCAGATCAATCCGCCGCCGGTCGGCCACGTGACGCCGTATTCGACAGTCACCATCCGTCCCCAAATCGGCGGGATTATCAGCGAAGTACATTTCCAACAGGGACAGGAGGTCAAACAAGGTGATTTTCTGTTCACCATTGACCCGCGGCCGATGCAGGCGGCATTGGCACACGACAAAGCACAGTTGGAAAATGCGGAAATCCAGTTCAACCGCGAGCAAAAATTGTTCGACCAAAAACTGATTTCGCAGGATGAGTACGACACCAGCCGGGCCACCCGGGACACGCTGGCAGCGACGGTACAAACAGATGAATTGAATTTGAGCTTCACCGAAATTCGCTCGCCCATCGATGGCGTGGCGGGTGCGCTGCAATTTTACCAGGGCAATGTCGTCAAGGCGCCGGACGACACACTGGTCACTCTGAATCAGATTCATCCGATATACGTCCAGTTCGGCGTGCCGGAACAGTATTTGCCGGAGATCCAGCATGAACGGCAGAACAAGTCTTTGCCGGTGGCCGCGATGTTCCAGGGCCTGAATGGCCCGCCGCCGCAGGGGGAACTGACGTTCATTGACAACACAGTGGACCCCTCCACCGGCATGATTCAACTCCGGGCGACCTTTCCGAACGAACGAAGCCGGCTGTGGCCAGGGCAATTCGTGACGGCCGTGTTGACCTTGTCGGAGTTGACCAATGCCGTGGTGGTGCCGTCGTCCGCCGTGCAGACCGGGCAAAACGGCGAATACCTCTACGTGGTCAAACCCGACCAGACCGCCGAGGAACGGCCGGTCACCATCGGTCTTACGTACCAAGGACTGACCGTGGTGCAAAAGGGATTGCAAGCGGGTGAAATTGTGGTCACCGACGGTCAGTTGCGGCTTACGCCCGGCGCGAAATTGGATATCCGGAGCGCGAACACGTCAACCAACGCGCCATGAGCATTCCGGAACTGTTCATCCGCCGGCCCGTGATGACCACGCTGGTCATGTCCGGCATTCTGCTGGTCGGCTTGGTCGGTTTTCTCCAGTTGTCGGTGAGCGATCTGCCCAGCGTGGATTATCCGACCATCAACGTTTCCGTCAACCTGCCCGGCGCCAGCCCGGAAACCATGGCTTCTTCGGTCGCCACTCCGCTGGAAAAACAGTTCACCACGATTCCCGGCGTGGATTCGATGTCGTCCATCAGCGCTCAGGGCGTCTCGCAAATCACCATCCAATTTTCACTGGACCGGAACATTGACGCGGCGGCGCAGGACGTGCAGGCGGCCATCACGCGCGCGCAGAAGCAACTGCCGTCCAATCTGCCGGCGCCGCCGAGCTACCGAAAGGTGAATCCGGCGGACGCGCCGATTCTTTACCTCGCCATGTCGTCACCCACGCTGCCGATTTCAGACGTGGACAATTATGCGGAAAACCTGCTCGCGCAGGAAATCTCGATGGTCACCGGTGTCGCGCAGGTCAGCGTGTTCGGCTCGCAGCAGTACGCAGTGCGGATTCAGGTGGACCCGGACAAGCTGGCAGCTTACGGCCTGGGCATTGACCAGGTGGAGCAGGCGGTCGTCGCGGGCAGCGTGGACCAGCCGCTCGGCACCCTTTACGGCAAGCAGCAGGCGTTTGTCGTGCAGGCGAACGGCCAGTTGGAAAACGCCGCCGCATTTCGTCCGTTGATCGTCGCCTGGCGCAACGGCAAGCCCGTGCGCCTGCAACAATTGGGCCGGGTGCTCGACAGTGTGCAAAACGACAAGGTCGCCGCGTGGTATTATACGCATGACTCCAGCGCGCGCGCCATCGTGCTGGCCATCCAGCGCCAGCCGGGCGCGAACACGGTCGAAACCGTGGACGCGATCAAGCGGTTGCTGCCGCAATTTCGCTCGGCCGTTCCCGCCGCGGTGAAGCTGGACATCCTCTTCGATCGTTCGCAGTCCATCCGCCGGTCGGTGTCGGACGTCGAATTCACATTGTTCCTGGCGGTCTGCCTCGTCGTCCTGGTCATCTTCCTTTTCCTGCGGAACCTCTCGGCGACGCTCATTCCGAGCCTGGCGCTGCCCATGTCCATTATCGGCACCTTCGCCGCCATGGCGCTGCTGGGATACAGCCTCGACAACCTGTCGCTCATGGCGTTGACGTTGTGCGTGGGGTTCGTGGTGGACGACGCGATTGTGATGCTCGAAAACATTGTGCGGCACATGGAAAACGGCGAACCGCCGATGCAGGCGGCGCTGAACGGCTCCCGGGAAATCGGCTTCACCATCATTTCGATGACACTTTCGCTGGTGGCGGTGTTCATTCCGGTGCTGTTCATGAGCGGATTGCTCGGCCGGCTGCTGCATGAATTCGCCGTGACCATCATCGTGGCCGTCCTGGTGTCCGGCTTCGTTTCGTTGACGTTGACGCCGATGATGTGCAGCCGGTTCGTGCATGCCGAGCACGGAAAACGGCACAGTCCGCTCTATAACGCCTTCGAGCGATTTTTCAATTGGATGCGGGATGTTTACGACCGCACGTTGCAGGTGGTCATGCGCCGCCGGGGCACTACGATGGTCGTGTTTACAGTAGTGTTGTTCGCCACAATCGCGCTGTTCATGTGGATTCCCACCGGATTTTTCCCGGATGAAGACACCGGTCAGATTTTTGCCTTCACCGAGGCGTCCCAGGATATTTCGTTCGATGCGATGCGCGCGCATCAGCAAGCGGCGGCCAAAATCGTTGCCGCCGATCCCAACGTGGACGGTTTCATGTCGGCCATTGGCGCCTCCGGCTCGTCCGCCACCCTGAACCAGGGCAGGCTGTTCATGCGGCTGAAGGACCGCTCGGAACGCAAACTGGACGCGAACCAGGTCATCCAGGAGTTGCGCGGGAAATTCTCCCAGTTGGTGGGCTTCAACGTTTACATGCAAAATCCGCCGGTCATTCCTGTCGGCGGCCGGCTGACCAAGACGCTGTATCAATACAGTCTCCAGGACACGGATGTGAACGAACTGTTTCACTGGGCGCCGATATTGATGAACAAAATCGCCGAGAACAAAGCCGTGTTTCAGGACGTAACGAGCGATTTGCTCATTGCCACGCCGCAAGTGAATGTGGAGATCGACCGCGATAAAGCTTCGGCGCTCGGGGTCACAGCCGAACAGATTGAAAATGCGCTCTACGACGCCTTCGGTGAAATGCAGGCCTCCACCATCTATTCGGACATCGCCGAATACTGGGTCATTTTCGAGGTCGAACCACAATTTCAACTCGACCCCAGCGCGCTGTCGCGGATTTATATCACCAGCTCGTTCACCAGTTCCGGAACCAACAATCCGCCGCCGACGCTGGTTCCCTTGAGCGCCGTCGCCAAACTCACGCGCAGCCTCGGACCGGCCACCATTTCGCACGCCGGCCAGTTGCCGGCGGTCACCATTTCCTTCAATCTTCCGCCGGGCGTGTCTCTGGGTACCGCCGTCGCCCAACTGCAAAAAATCGAAGCGGATCTGCACCTGCCCGCGACCATCACCGGCAGTTTCCAGGGTTCGGCGGCAGTCTTTCAATCATCGGAAAAGGGACTGGGTTTGTTGCTCGTCGCCGCCATCCTGGTCATCTACATGATCCTCGGCATCCTTTATGAAAGTTTCATTCATCCCATCACCATTCTGTCCGGGCTGCCCTCGGCCGGCTTCGGCGCGTTGCTGACGCTGATCCTGTTTCGGCTGGATTTGAATGTTTATGGCTTTGTTGGCCTCATCATGCTGGTGGGTATCGTGAAGAAAAACGCCATCATGATGATTGACTTTGCCATCGCTGCGCAACGCGAACATGGCAAATCACCGGCCGATGCGATTCATGAAGGCTGTTTGCTGCGGTTCCGCCCCATCATGATGACCACCATGTCCGCGCTCATGGCCACGTTGCCCATCGCACTGGGATTGGGCGCCGGCGGTGAATCGCGCCGGTCGCTCGGCCTGGCGGTCGTGGGCGGACTGATGGTGTCCCAATTGCTCACTCTCTACATCACGCCGGTGATTTATCTCTATCTGGAATCGGCCCACCAATGGTATCTGCGCAAACATGCCCGGCGGGCGGCGGTTCAAACCGGTGTCAAACCGGCCGCAGCCTGATTTGCGGACTTCAATTCAATGTGGCCGTTTCCGCCTGCATCACCTGCGGAATGTCCGTAATCCTGAGCACCCCCAGATAATCCGGTCCGTCCCGCTGCTGTGATTTCGGCAGACCGGTCAGATTCAGCCGGCTTACTTCCGGTTCGAACAATGCGGCATAAAGGGCATTGACCGCCATGTTGCTTTCGGCCTGCAACTCAATCTTTGCCGAGCCCATTCCGGGCAAGGTATGCAGCGCCTGGACCGCCCGGCGAATATCCCAGACCCGCATTCCGTCCAGCGTCTGGCCCAGCAGCATGAAGCGGCGCCGGATTTGCGTCAGCCTTTTTTCGCCGCCGGACCAGGCCGTCAAACCAACCCCGCGCGGGGCAACAAACGCGAGCGCGCCATGCCTCGCCGCCAGTGCTTGTTTCAGAGTTTCAAACGCAGCGTGATTTGTCGCTGGCACCGTACTGGCCGATTCTTCAGTCAGGACGCCGCCCGATTCAGCACCCACGGCGGCCAACCAATTGGTCCAGCCGGATTGATCCAGCACCCGGAGTTCGACCGCTCCCACCGATTTCGAATTCACCTCATCCAACAAATACAGCCGCAATGTTACGTCATGCTGGCTCGTGAAATCCCAAGCCCGGAAGCGCACGCCATTTGTTTCGGCGGAAGAAACCAACTTCGGCACCGGTGGCGCACTCTCCTCCGGCCAGCCGGCAAAAACCTTTTCGCGCAGCGCGGCGCGGAGTTCACCAGCTGATTTCTTTTCCGGCTTTGCCAGGGGCACAAAGGTTTCGGCGACGTTGGTATTGATGGCATCGGCCGGCAGGGTTTCAAAAACCTTGAGCTGTTCGGGCGAGAAAAATCTTTTGGCGGCGGTTTCCACCGGCGTTTCCTCGCCTTTGAGATAACGATTGAACCAGCGCATCACGGCGAGTTGCAATTCCGGCGTTTCGTCGTGCAGGCCGGGCGCCAGTGCCAGCCCCAGCCGGTTGGTCGCGCCGTAAAGGCCGTAGATATGGCGGATTTTTTCATAAATACGCAGCGTGCCGGGCAGCTGGAACAGCGGGTCCCGGTCCGTACCGCCAATCAACAGCGGGCGCGGAGCGGCAAGCGCGGCAACCAGGGGAAAATCCCAGCGGTAAATATTGATGAAAAAATTGCAGTCGCAGTGGTGGTCCATGACGCCGTCCACAATATGGCTTTCCACATCAGCCATGCCGGCCAGGGGCGCGGCCACCTTGATGCGGTCATCCAGCGCAGTGACCGTCCAGCTGTACGCGCCGCCGCCGGAGTGTCCCGTGATGCCCAGCCGGTTGGTGTCCACCTCGGGCCGGGTGCAGAGATAATCCAGCGCCCGGATGCCGAACCACGCCTCGACGCCCGCGGGCGTATAACCGCGCGAATTCCACCACCACAGGCCGTAATCGCGCGTGCCGGCGTGGATGCCTGGAATCTCGCCCGCCAGCAGCGTGTCGGGCACCAGACAGACGTAACCGTTGCGCGCATACCACGCGCCGTCGCGCTGGTAAACTCCCTTGTTGCCATAGTTGATGCCGTTGGTTTTGGCCGCCCAATGTCCGCACTCGTAGAGAACGGTCGGGGCGGGTGATGACCGGTCGCGCGGCAGATATAAATTCGCCGTGCAATAAAGGTGGGGTGAAGGTTGATAATAAATTTTCTCCACAATGAATTCATCGTTGGTGATGCGGCCCGTGACGACGGGTTTCAAATCCGTCCGTTCCGGCAGCGGCCACAATCCGAGCATTTCCTGCAATTGCCGGCGATACTCGCCACGTTTCGCCTGCCAATCAGCCAGCGTGTTGACATCAGCCAGACAACGTTCCGAAAGCGCGCCGGCTTCGGTGCGGAAATAATCGGCGAGCGTCGCGTCGCCGGGCGCGGGCCGGCCGGTGAGCCGGGGAATCTGTCCGTCACCGGTCAGGAGTGCTCCGAAGAGGAACGCCATCAGGAAAAGGCTTGTACGCTGCATGGCAACATCATGTTTGGAACCGGCCCGGCCCGGCAAGAACTTTGGCGGAATGGCCGGCCGGATGTGTTCCTCCACGCGAGCCATTCCGAATGGTTTGCAACTTGTTTTTCCATGCTGGTTGCCGCACTTTGAAGAGAATAGATTTACGGCGCGTAAAGATGCAACCGGGTACTAAAAAAGTTCTGCGATTCCTTGGCAACTGGGCCATCAACACTCTCGCGGTGTTGGTGGCGGTCATCCTTTTGCGCGGCCATATCCGTTGTGAAAAACCGACGGATCTGATCGTCGCCTCCCTGTTGCTGGGCATCCTCAACGCCTTTGTAAAACCGGTACTGATGCTGCTGGCGCTGCCGCTGGTGATTTTCACCCTCGGCCTGTTCACCTTTGTCATCAACGCCCTGATGCTTTACGGCGTCGGGTGGTTGATGGGCCCGGACCATTTTCAGGTGGACAGCTTCGGCTTTGCGTTCCTCGGCGCGCTCATCATCAGTATCGTGTCCATCGCCCTGAACGCCCTGACGGGCATGAGCAATACCCGTATCACGTTCCAACGCCGGCAACGCCCGCCGAAATCCGATGACGACGGCCCGGTGATTGACGTGTAAAAAATTAGTAGCAGCCGAGGTAACGAGGCTCCATTTATTTCCGATTCTCGATTTTGAAATCAAAGCCTCCTTACGTCGGCTCCTTCAATTTTGTTCGATAAGCCGCGCGCAAGGTGTGGATGCCGCGCGCCTGAAATTCCCGCTCGAAGTCCGTGAGCAATTCCGCCAGTTCGGACGGCGTTTCCAGCTGCCGGAATTCCCTGCACGCATCAAACACGGCGGTCATTTGGGCAAAATAATCCTCGTCATCGGTCCGCAAATAGACCACACCCGCTGACGCCAGCGCTGCCGCGGCCAGGCGCGGAAATGATTCATTGATGAGCCGGTTTTTGTGGTGCCTTTTTTTTGGCCAGGGATCGGGAAAATAAATGTGCAACACGGAAGCCGAATGGCGTGGCAGGAGGTATTGCAAAAAATAAGACGATTCGATCTGCACGCCGCGCAAATTCGTCAGCCCGGCGCGCCGGCCTTTGCGGTCGAGCTTGCGTAAGCGGCCGAGGAGCCGTTCGACGCCGATGAAATTCCGGTCCGGATGCCGCCCGGCATATTCGACGAGGAACGAGGCGTCGCCGCAGCCGAGTTCCACCTCCAGCCGCTGCGGACGCGGGAAAAGCTCCGCCAGGTCAAGCGGTTTGACGACGGAAGAAAGCTGAACGATGAGATTTTTTTGGCCTTCCACGCGGGTTCCAAATCGTAAATCGTCAGTCGCCAATCAAAAATTCAAAAGTGGTCGGGGCGGTGAGATTCGAACTCACGACCTCTTGTACCCGAAACAAGCGCGCTAGCCAGGCTACGCTACGCCCCGACATCAGGGTTGAACAGCTTGCCTGTGTATGCCGCAAAAGGCAATGCTGAAATTCAGAAATCCCCGGCGAGCAGAGATGCATTCAACCTGACGCAAAAGGGGCCGGTTCAATCGGGCCGGTAACCGGAGAACTTCCGCACAGGAAGGTTTTCCAAATGGCTCACCGGGCCGGTCGCGGGAATGTCCAGGACCTGTTCCTGCCGGGCGTGGTCCTGCAGGAGCACGGTTACTTGCGCGCTCCAGTAATTCAAGGACGTCAGCCACCGCTTGACCGGCAGGCTTGACGGCGGCGGCTGGTTCAGATGCTTGAGTTGCAGGTTTCCGACCACCCAGACGCTATTGCCGCCCTGCAAGGTGTCGGCAATTTCACGCAGCACTGGAGCCATTGAGTCCGGTTCGTTCATTTTTTCCCAGACCAGGTCGCTGCGATGGATTTTGTGCGAGTCAATCGGCGGCACGGTCACCCAACGGGCCTGGCCGTGATAATACCGGTCAAACGTGATTCCTTCCCATGCGCTTTGGACCACGATCAGATCACCCGCCGAAGCCTGCTTGTCGAGAACGGCGGCGATCAGGTCCAAATTACTCCGCCGCGTATGCGCTTCCTCCCACGCGGCGTCCGCACACCACGTCATCATTACTACCATAAACCCGATGCGCAACAGCCCCCAGGGACGCAACGCGGGCCAGTTCGCACCCAGGATTCCGTCGAGCGAAATCGCGCCCAGGCTCGCGAGTTCGACGTAATACCACGCCTGTGTCAAATAATGCAGCCGCAGCAGAAACAGGAAATATCCCGCCGCCCCGAGCAGCAGGCTCACGACACAGAACAGAGCCAGGTCGGCGCGGGACCGGGCGCCAACTGGCGCCTCAGGTTCCTGTTCCGGGGTTGGTTGTCCGTGCGGTCGCTGCAGCCAAAGCGCCACAACGGCTCCAAACAATATCAGCCCAAGCCAGAGCCAGATTTCCGGGCCGGACGGGCCGTCCGGATGGGCGCTGCTCCGCGCCGTCAAAGCAATGCCGAGTTTTTGCCACAAGGTCGAAAAACCGATGGATGGCTCCTGAAACAGGGACCCGGAAACCGAACCCTGGCGGAAGTTGGGCAGATAAATCAGCAGCGAGGCGCCCGACAGAGCGCCAATTCCCGCCACCGCTCCCAGCGTCTTCCATTGCCTCCGCCGAATGGCCACCAGGCCCGCACCGGCCAACATCGCGCCCAGAAACACGATGTCATAATAAATACAATGGACGAACAGCAGGCAGGCCAACCCGGCCAAAAGAATCCGCGCCCGGGACGGGAAGTCCACCATCCGCCAGATCATGCCGAAACTGAGCACCAGCAGACAGTTCGCCAGGCCATAAGCCCGATTGGCTCCGATGATGAAAATAAATGCCGGCAGACTGCCCAACAGGGCGACGCTCAGGATCGGAGCGCGCCCACCCGTCCAGCGCGAGCACAACCAGAGCAAGGCCAGGAAAATCAGCCCCACGTACAATCCCAAAACACGGATGCCCGCATCGCTGCCTGCCAGACCCAGGCAGCTGCATCCGCGCAACAACAGCAGCCAGAGCGGGGGAAATGATTCGAGGTGCCAGGATTCCTTCAGCGAGGGCATTTGCGCCACGTTGAGGGTATTGATTTCATCTCGCCATAGCGGCCCGGCGTCCATCGCCGTCAGGACCAGCAAGACCGCGGCGAACGCCGTGCCGGCCAGGGCCACGGCGGTTTCTGCCTCCATCTTGAACGGGCGCGTCACGGACATGGTCTTGAGATTGGCTTGATGAATGGTCACAATTGGTCATGAGTCAACCGCCGAGGCACGGTCAACCATTTGGATCTTCACCCAATCCTACTTTCTCTACCCCTTGAATAAGGAGGCTAAAACGAAAAATTCAAGGATATCTTCAATATCGGCCAGACCGGGACTTTATTGATGGCGTTGTAAACATCGTTTTTATAAGAGGTCCAATCGACTTGATTCTGTTCATCGCTGACTTGAATTTTGGGATGGCCCATATAAAAGGCGCCGACTTCAAACCCGAACGAGAAACAATGGTTCCGGTCAAAATACAGATTCCCGCCGATGGACGCGTAGGGATCCGTAGGTTGTTGCTTGTACTCGAAATGGACGATATCTCCGTTAGGTATTGGTGTCCCGTTAATGCTGATCGAGCCGTCGCCGACCGCCGTGCCGGTCAACTGGTTTTGATCAAAATAAACACCCAAGCTTACGAAGAATGAACTGTCCCTGCTCGGGTAGAGATTGATTCCGACCCGTTGCGACTTCAGGCGCAAAGTTGCGGAAAAAGGGATATCCTTGATGGTCCAATTCTCCGTATAATTGAAATAGTCTGCGCCTCCCACCACGCCAATATGGTCGGCGAGCCGCCAGGTAGCGGCGCCTCCATAGCCGGTGGTTCCGACCTCCGCTCCGAGCGAAAAGGGTTGGTAGGGTAGCGTCTGCTTTGACAAGGGGATTGTGGCTACTATCGGGGGCATCACCACCATGGGCGTGACCGGCGCGGGCGCCATTGCCGGCAGATTGGTGATAGCCGGTAAGTTCGTGGAAACTGGGGCGGTCGCTGTTGCCGACTCGTTTGTAGTCACTGGCACGGGTGCGGGAGGCGGCAGGTTTGTAGTCGTCAGTCCATTGGTCGTTGCCACTTCGATTCCAGTTGCCGGCAGGTTCGTGATCGCCGGTACAGTCACGGTCATGGGCGGATTAGTGGCTTCCGACGCCGTCAGGGACACTGGCATAGCCGCATTGGTCATGTCGTCCGCTTTGGAACTCCCTGGGCAGGCAACCAACGTTATCGCGATGAAAAGACAGGTTTGGCGGATCGTCTGATGGTTTAGAATCGAGCGCATAATATTATATTATATCTGCGTTTTGAATATTGAGTCAGATTGTTAAATTTCCGCCAGCTCAGGACCGTTCAATCAGGAACGGCCTATTCCTGCCACCAATGCTCAGAACAGTCAAGATAAAACCCGGCGGCATTTTATGCTCTTCGGCATCGGATGCCGCGGCCAATAATTTGGGCTAAAAATTTGTGGTGACAATTTCCTGGCAGCCGGTAAACTTGCTTATGATGCGAATGCATCAGAAGTATTGGCCATATCGATAATCTGAACCCGATTAAATTAAAAGAGCCTTCATATGAAGAGTAAAATCCCATGCTTGGCAGTATGTTCCGCACTTTTGATGTTGCTGACTGGATGCACCGACGTGGGCCAAGTCAGCGGCCAAACCGCAACTTCCGTTTTCCTTGGGTCAAAGAATTATAAAGTCCTCAAGGCGGGCGCCATGGGACGCAGTTCGGGGTTCTTCTTGCTAGGCATCGTTCCGATTACAAGCCCCAATTACGCCACCGCCAAGGAATCCTTGTATAAATCAGTGGGACAGCCGCTCAATGGCCGGGCCATTGCCCTGGCCAACCAGACCGAAGACCAGTCAATGCTATACTTGATCCTGTTCTCCATTCCGCGGGTGACCATCACCGCGGATGTGATTGAATTCATTGATACGCCACCGAGCGGAACCGTTGCGCCAAAATAAGAATGGGCCGGCTCAAATCGCCAGCAACAGCCGTTTGATTTCCTTCAATCGCGCGCCGGCTTGTTTCTTCGTCAGCCGCGGAAACTTTCCACCCAGGGTGATGAAATCGCCCTGCCGGGTGAGCATTAGCTTGTCGTCCTTAACCTCGATGGCCGTCACGGACTTATCGGCGGCGAGAATCTTTAATTCGGCCACTTGCAGCAGCAACTCCACCGCCGACGGCAGCGGGCCGAAGCGGTCACGCAATTCCTTCTGCAAATTGTCCAGCGCGGATTTTTCGTTGGCCTGCGCCAGCTTGCGGTAAATATCGATGCGGTGTTGCGGTTCAACAACGTAGTTGTGCGGAAGACCAGCTTGGTGGGGCGAGCGTACTCGCGAGCCGGACGACGGCTCGTCAGTAGCCTCGCCCCACCTTCTATTTTCGCCGCTTATAGTCATCTCCAGAAAATCCAGTTTCACGCCCACTTCCACCCGCGGCCTGACCTTTTCACCCTTCAACGCGCTGATGCTTTGCTTGAGCAACTGGCAGTAAAGTTCAAAGCCGACGGCGGTGATGTGTCCGCTTTGTTCCGCACCCAGCAGATTGCCCGCGCCGCGGATTTCGAGGTCGCGCATGGCAATTTTGAAGCCGCTGCCGAGCGTGGAATATTGCCGGATGGCACTGATGCGTTTGCGCACGTCGGTCAGCAGAGTCGCGTGGCGCGGCAACAACAGGTAGGCGTAAGCCTGGTGTTTGTAACGCCCGACCCGGCCGCGCAACTGGTAAAGGTCGCTCAACCCGAACCGGTCGGCGCGGTCGATGATGATGGTGTTCGCGTTCGGAATATCGAGCCCGCTCTCGATGATGCTCGTTGAAAGCAAAACGTCCGCCTCACCGTTGACGAATTTTGTCATCACCTCCTCCAATTCGTCCGACTCCATCTGGCCGTGGCCGACGACAACACGGGCGCGGGGCACCAGCATCTGCAACTTCGACCGCATGAGTTCGATGGTCATCACGCGGTTGTGCAGAAAGAACACCTGTCCGCCACGGTTCAATTCGCGCTGGATGGCGTCACGGATGACGCGTTCGTCGTATTGCAGCACAATGGTCTCGACCGGCAGGCGGTCATGCGGCGGGGTCTGGATGGTGCTCATATCGCGGGCGCCGGTAAGCGCGAGATAAAGCGTCCGCGGAATCGGCGTGGCGCTGAGCGTGAGCACGTCCACGAGCGTACGCAACCGCTTGAACTTTTCCTTGTGCAAAACGCCGAAACGTTGCTCCTCGTCAATCACCACCAGACCAAGGTCCTTGAAGGCGATGTCGTTCTGAATCAGCCGGTGCGTGCCGATGACGATGTCCACTGCGCCGTTGGCCAGGTCTTTCACCACCCGCTGTTGTGCCCGGTGCGTACGAAAGCGCGAGAGCAGTTCGATGCGCATCGGGTAATCCGCCATGCGTTCGCGAAACGTGTTGAAATGCTGCTGCGCCAGAACCGTCGTCGGCACGAGCATCGCCACCTGTTTGCCGCCCATCACGGCTTTGAACGCGGCGCGGATGGCCACGTCGGTCTTGCCGAAACCCACGTCGCCGCAGATCAACCGGTCCATCGGCTTGGGCCGTTCCATGTCGGCTTTCGTTTCTTCAATGGCGCGTAACTGGTCCGGTGTTTCCTCAAAAATAAACGCGCCTTCAAACTCGCGTTGCCACGGTACATCCGGCGGAAACGCGTGACCGGGCCGGGATTCGCGCGCCGCCTGGATTTGCAGCAGTTCGGCCGCTACATCGCGGACGGCGCGTTCGGCCTGCGCCTTCGCCTTGTTCCAGCGCGTGCCGCCGAGCGGATTAAGCGGCGGACGCGCCTTGCCCACGCCGACATATTTGCTGACGAGGTGCGCCTCGGTGACGGGCACGTACAGTTTCGGCGGCTCATCGCCGGGATTGCGCGGCGCATATTCGATGATGAGGCATTCAATTTCGGATTTCGGATTTCGGATTTCGGATTTGCCGGTCGTCGCCGGCAGATTTTTCAGGCCGAGATATTTCCCGATGCCGTATTGCAGATGGACAACCAGGTCGCCTTCTTCCAATTCGGTGAAATCAATGTCGAGGGCGGACCGGCTGGCCAGGGCGTGCGGGGATTTCAACCGGCGCGGCCGTTGGATTTTGTAGCGTCCGAAAATTTCCGCATCGGTGACGACGACGACCTTCGCCTCGTCGCAAATGAAACCGCGCGAAAGATTGCCAATATGAGTCCAACGTCCAACGCTCAAAGCCCAAGGTTGTTCGGGCGCGTTCGACGTTGGACTTTGAACTTCGGGTTTTGGGCTTTCCGCCAAGCCCAATTCCTGCCAAATCTCGTCAAATCGCTGCCGTTCGCCGGCGTTGTTGCAAAAGACGTGGACAGCGTAATCCTGGCGGAACCAGCGGTGGAGCTGATTGAAAAATTCGCGGCGTTGCGCCTCGGCCACCGGCAATTCCGGCGCGCGTTCACCGAGCGGACGAAAGGCATCGAGATTTTGAAATTGCGGATTACGGACACCGACTTTCGTCGCGTGCTCGCGATTTATCGGAGTTGCGGATTGCGGATTTGATTCCTCAACTCCGGCTTCTTCAGTCAATTCGACGGACGCGAATCCACCCTTGTTCAACCTGGCGAGAAAATCCGTCCAAGAAATGAAAAACGGATCGTTTGCGGGAATTTGCAGCGCATACTCGTCGGCACGGAGGGAGCATTGCTCCGGTTCGCAGAGGAGGTAAATCGTTTCCGGCGGAAGATGGTCGAGCAAGGTCGCCAAACCAGTTGGCTTCTGGCTTCTGAATTCTGAATTCTGAATTCTGCTCCTGATGATCCCCAGTTCGCCGCCCGGCGGAAGGGTGATGGAACTGATTTCTTCGCGCGAAATTTGCGTAAGCGGATCGAAGTGGCGCAGCGATTCAAGTTCATCGCCGAAAAACTCCAGTCGCGCCGGCCACGGGCTGGTGAGCGGCCAAACGTCGAGAATGCCGCCGCGCAGGGCAATTTCACCTTTCCGGGTGACCTGGGCTTCGGGTTCATAACCCTGGTCTTCGAGCCATTCGATCAAATCGAGCGGATTTATTTTATCGCCGCAGGAAAGTGTGCGAGTGTTGTTTTTCAAGTCATCCGGCGCGAAGGTCTTCTGCAGTAATGCCGTGACACTCGTCACGACGATCGGAACTTTCGGAGGGGCGAGTTCCACGAGCCCCTGAAAATTTGGGCGTCGCGGAGCTCCGCCCTCCGAAAAATTTTGATTCAGGGCGACGAGCGTTTGAAGCCGGTCGCTGATGGTGTCGGCATGCGGAAGCTTGCCTTCATGCGGCAGCACGTCCCAGGGTGGATAAAAAAGCGGTGGCGTACCCAGCCAGGTCTCCAAATCCTGCTGAAAGTTTTCCTGGGTTTTGAGATTGTCAGTGACAACAACGATGGGACGGTGAGGAAGAATTTTGTTGAGCAGGGCGGCAAAAAACGGCTGCGCCGACCGGCTGACGCCGTCACAAGTCAACACTCCGCCATTCTCCAGTCGCCGCGCCAGAGACTGCACCGCGGGAGTTTGCGAGATGTCAGCGAACAATTTGCTTGTCGCCGACGCTGCCGCGTTTTGCGCCAAGCAAGAGGAACTTTGCCGCGGAAAACCATTTAGTCAAGCGACGGATGCCTGGGTGAACGGTCATCGATCCGATTAAAACTGCGGGCGGCGCGCCGTCAGGGCGGGCTGGTTGACACTGTGGAACGCCAGCCGCTGGCAATGGTTAATGGCACATTTTCCAATGCGCTGACCCGGTTGGTCGCCGGATCAATCAGCATCACGGCGTTGGTAATATGGCCATCCAGAAAATATCTGAGGCGAGCGCTCCACGCATCCGAATAAGGTCGGTCTCCCCAGCCGTCCGGACCAGTGGGGGCCGGAGGCGGGTCAACCGGCGGCTGCCCGTCAGGCGGAAGCGTGTGAAGTTTTCCGACAATCCAAACGCTATGTCCGGAACGAAGGGCCGTTTCCACCTGTTCCAGCACAGGGGCGATGGCATTGGTCATCTGAAGTTTAAATTTGAGCAAATCGTAACGGTGGAACCGGTAATCGTCCAGCGGCGGCAGCGTCGTCCACGGCGCCGTGCCCCGGTAATAATGTCCAAAGGTAATGCCCAAATACCAGGGATGAACGACAATCAAGTCGCCCGGTCGGGCATTTTCCGAAACTTGCGCGGCCAGGCAGTCGCCGTTCGTCTGCGACAACTGCAACTCTGATTGGGCAGCGGGAAAGGCGAGCAACGCGACAGCAATGGCAATGGCCAATACTCCGATACGCACAGTCCGGTGAATACGCGGCAATATGACGTCGCAACACATCACCGCGAACCCCATGGCCGGAATATAATACCAGCGCTGAGTGAGTAACCCGGACATCTTGACAAAAATTCCGAAGCCGGCCAGCCCCATTACCAGGGCGAGGCTCGCGAACAAAAGCAAATCACGATCGGACCGGGTTTCATCGGACGAAGTTTTTAACCAGATGCAACTCATCCCGAACAAGGCCGCGATCAGAACCAAAACCAGCCAGACCCCCATTAGCGGTCCAGTTGCTTGAACCATCCGGAGCAGAAACCCCAACAAATCAACGCCGGATTTGCTCACCACCCACCAACTTTGCGCCTGGTGCAGGGGACGGACATAAGGCAGCAAGGAAAGTGCCGCGGGCAATCCAATACTTAAAACGCCCAAGGCGCGGTACGATTGGCGCCGACGAAGACAAACCGCTGCACCCGCAATACAAACGGCCAGCAAAAAAACCGCGTCCTGATAAAGTGTCTGCACACCCAACATCGCGACGATCCCGGCGAACAAACCACGCAGCAGTGTCGGGGTCTCGACAAAACGCCAGACGAGCAACATCGTGAGCAAAATAAATGCTGTCCCCAGTCCGTAGGCCCGGATGGAATCGCCGTAGCGAATGACGGTGAAATTCAGACCGGCAAGCGCCAGGGAGAGGAGGGGCAATCCTCCGCCCATCATCCGGCCGGCGATCCAAAACGCCGCCAGTAGTAACACTCCGCAAGCCAATCCGAGCACCCGCAGTCCCAGGTCGGTTGTCCCGAGTCCGGTAGCCGACCACATTCGCACCAGTGCCGGAAACAAGACGGGACAATGATCATGCGGCAGCGCTTCCCAGACCTGGCCATACGACGGCAGCGTGGCAATGCTTTTGACAGATATTTCATCGCGCCAAAGGCCGCCGGCGTGAACGAGATAAAAGCAATGCAGCCACACCGCGGCACCGGCAATCAATACCGCCACCAGCCATTCGATCCGGCGCAACAACGTGATTTGAGACGGGGCGGTCATGATTGGTTCAATGACTGTTCGCAGTATTCTTGCGTTGATATAGTTCCAGGCCGCTGCCGTGAATATCCCGCCCATAGCGCGCGACCCATTTCTCGCCCAAGGCATAAACGGTTTGTGTCGGCGAAATAATGTCGGCCAATCCGACCAACGTGTAGTTGGTTTGATAGGCATCCCACCAATTGAAAATGTCCGGGGCCGAATCGGGCCGACGGTTCCAGGACATGATGTTGTCGGCAAAGACAACAAATTCCGGCCGGTTCGTTTCGATGTCACCGATCATTTCGTGTTGCATTTTCAAGGCAAACGGCTGCGGTTCCATCTGCGCGTAGGTGTAAATGTGGCCGGTGGCGGAATGGCGGCGGGCGAGAAAATAAATCTCCGGTTCCGAGCCGAGAACGACCACGCGGGCGTCCGGTTCCGAATTGTTGCGGATGTATTGAGCGATGATTTCCGCCTCTGACAACGGATCGGCGCCATACAGGGTGCGCGCAATTTGCGCCGGCGCGTCCAAAAACCAGATGCCACTTCGGGCCGCGATCGTTGCCGCCACCATCAGCACATAAACCCAGACTGGCCAGTTGCCCAGCCGGGAATTTTTCGCGCGCCCCTCCCAAAGCCGGTGCATGCCACTAACCGCGCAACCGCCAAGCAGCGCCACCGCCGGCAGGGTCAGCAGGAAATAGTGCTTCCGAAAATAAAATCCGGGAACGACGGTCAAGGCCGACATCAGGCAGAATCCCAGAAGCCAGACCCGCGCCGGACGCAACCGGTCGTCAAACCAGATCAGGCCCAGCCCGGCAGCAGCCACCAGCCACAAGAGTGGATCCGTTCCCGCCAGGCGGCAAAATCGTTCCCAAAATATTTGCGGCGCCTGGTCAAGAGGAATGACCGATTCGTATTGCCGGGCATAATCAATCGTCCAAAACCAGAATTTTCCAAAAACCCCCGCGTGCCAGAGCATCAAGCAGCACAAACCGAAGGGAAGAATCATTGCTCCGCCAAACACCACCACCGGCCAAAAGCGTCCGATCAGTGGCAATTGGGTTTTACGAGCCTGTTGGATGGTAAAAGCGATGGCCGCCCATAAACCGATGAACGCCACGTGTTGTTTCATTAAAATGCCCGTTCCGAACAGTGAGCCGGCTACGAAGACAATCCACCAAACCGTGCTTTGGCGCGCCTTCCACAGCAGGCACAAACCGGCAGTGGCGAAGAACGCGGCAAAATGCGTGGCGTGCCCGGCCAGTCCCAGCATGGCCGGACTGGCTGCCATTACCGCGTAGGCCGTGGCGGCAACCATTCCCGCCGTCTCATCCAGAATCTGTTTACCCAGCCAGAACAGCATGAACGCCGTCAGTGTTGTCAGACACAACACCCCAAAATGAATTCCCGCCGGGGTCGGGCCGAACAACGCCATGATGGCCGCATAAGCCGCATAGGTGCCGGGAAATTTCATGTTGTAGGCGAGTTGGTAGGGCGGAATGCCCTGCAACATGAGTTGTCCGGCGTAGGCGTATTCGCCTTCGTCGCGCTCCAGCGGAAAATTCAGCAGGCGAAGCCGGGCGACGGCTACCGCCACCAGTACCGCCACCATGAACCACCAGGTCCAATGCCGTTGAAAAAGCTGACCTCGAACAGGCGAGGCCACGACGGATGGTTGCGTCATGGGCGGCAATGGAACAAATCAGCCGGCGGTGAACAAGTAAATTCAGGCCGTTTCTGTTTGACCCGCGTTTGGACGCCCGCGCAATCTTTCAGCGCATGAGCCACGAAGCCATGGCACCTAATCCCGGGATGATTTTGCCGTTTGCGTTGTTGCTGGGCGTGATGGCGCTCGCGCCGTTGCTGGCGCCCCAATGGTGGCTGCGGCATTACGCAAAAGTATCGTTCGGCCTGGGCGCCATAACCCTCGGCTACTATCTTCTGGGTTTGCAGGCTCCGGCGCGGGTGTGGCGCACCGCCTACGATTACTTCAGTTTCATTGCGCTCATCGGCTCACTCTTCGTCGTTTCCGGCGGCATTCATATCCGCGTCAGTGGCGAAGCCACGCCGTTGGCGAACGTCGTTTTTTTGCTTATCGGCGCGGTCCTTGCCAACGCCCTGGGAACAACCGGCGCGGCGATGCTGCTGATTCGTCCCTGGATTCGCATGAACCAATCCCGCGTGGCGGCGCATCACATCGCGTTCTTCATCTTTATCGTGGCCAATGTCGGCGGCTGCCTGACGCCCATCGGCGATCCGCCGTTGTTCCTTGGCTTCCTGCAAGGGGTGCCTTTCTGGTGGGTTGCCAAAACCTGCTGGCCGATCTGGGCAACGGGCGTCGGAATTCTGCTGGCGATGTTTTACGTGGTGGACCGGCTCAATTTCACGAAAGCCCGGCGCAAGGTAAAGAGCCTGGAACCAACGCCGGAAACCTGGCGTCTGGACGGATTGCCCAATCTGTTTTTTCTCGCCGTCATTCTCGGCGCGGTTTTTGTGACCCGGCCGCTTTTGCTCCGGGAAGCGCTCATGGTGGCTGCCGCCGCCGGTTCTTATTTCACCTCCCCGAAATCCATTCATGTGGCAAACGATTTCAATTTTCATCCGATTCGGGAAGTCGCGGTTTTGTTCGCCGGAATCTTTGCGACGATGATGCCCGCGCTCGACTGGCTGGGACAAAACGCGGGCGCTTGGCTGGGCCGGAACCCGGCGGTGGACGGGTTCTTTTGGGGCACGGGCGCATTGTCCGGCGTGCTCGATAATGCCCCGACCTATCTCGGTTCTCTGAGCGCCCTTTTTGGCGCGACGGGCGCGAAGGACATGGGCGAGTTGTTGGACCGGCACGCCCTGGGTCTGCTGGCCATCAGCGTGGCCGCGGTGTTTTTCGGCGCCGCCACTTACATTGGCAACGGGCCGAATTTCATGGTCAAAGCCGTCGCCGACCGGCAGGGGGTCCGCACGCCGACGTTTCCCGGATTCGTTGCGAAATTCACGCTGCCTTTCCTGCTGCCGATGTTACTGATTATCTGGCTGATTTTTTTCCGCGGCTGAAAAAGTGCGGTTTAAAACATTTTCTTTGCGCCCGGCGGCATTTTTCGGGAAAGTATGCCGTTTAAGAAACGGGTGCTTCCGGTGCGCACATTATACAACATTTTGTTCATGATTTTTTTCGTGCTGTCCTCGCCATATTACTTCATGCGGCTGTGGCGGCGCGGCAACTGGCTTCACGGTTTCGGCGAACGTTTTGGCCATTACCCCACGGGCCTCAAACAAGTGCTCACCAACCGTCACGTCATCTGGCTGCACGCCGTCAGCGTCGGCGAAGTCAATTTGTGCACGCAACTCATCCACGCCCTCGAACTCCAGGCACCCAATATCAAAATTGTGGTGTCCACCACCACCACCACCGGCATGGGCGAATTACGCAAACGGCTCCCCACGCATATCAGCAAAATTTACTACCCGATCGACCGGCGGAAATACGTCAGCCGGGCGCTGGCCGTCATCAATCCCATCGCCATCGTGCTCGTCGAAGCTGAAATCTGGCCGAATTTTCTCTGGCGTGCCCAACGGCTTGGCATCCCGGTGTTCCTGGCCAACGCGCGGCTGTCTCTTCGCTCGTTTCCGCGTTACAAAATGTTTGGCTTTTTGTTCCGTCCGCTGTTTGCGTCGTTTGCCGGTGTCGGCGCGCAAAATGAAACCGACGCCCGGCGCCTGCAGGAGGTTGGCTGCCGTCCGGAAGCCATCCGGATTGTGGGTAATTTGAAATTCGACGCGGCCAAGCTGAAGGAACGGCACCTTCTCGACGTGCCGGGACTGTTGCGGCAAATCGGTGTGGCGCCGGATGCGCCGGTTCTGATCGGCGGCAGCACGCACGCGGGCGAGGAGATTCTGCTGGCGGAAATTGCGCAACGGCTCCGCGCGCGGTTTCCCAAACTGTTTCTCGTCCTCGTGCCGCGGCATTTCGAGCGCGCCCGGGAGGTCGGGCGGCATTTGGAGGAGCGCGGCGTGAAATTCATTTATCGCAATGATATCATCACGAACACGCAATTGCCGGAAGGCGAGGTGAATTGCCTCCTGGTCAACACCACCGGCGAACTGCGTTTTTTTTACCAAAGCGCGACCGTGGTGTTCGTGGGGAAAAGCCTCACGGCCGCCGGCGGCCAAAACCCAATCGAGCCCGGGGCGCTGGGCAAGGCGATGGTTCTGGGACCAAACATGCAAAACTTCGCCGACATCACGCGCAGTTTTATCGCGCAACAGGGGGCGATACAAGTGCGCGACGACGCCGAACTGGAGGAAGCGATCGCCGGCCTGCTGGCCGATGAAAATCGCCGCGCGGAGTTGGGACGCAATGCACAACGGGTCGTACAGGAAAATCTCGGCGCCGTGGACCGTACGGTGGAAATGATTCTGGAACATCTTAAAAAACACGAGATTTACATCGCTTCCGAAGTTTAAAGTCTTTTGCCGGCGCCATTTTCAGTTGCTGCCGGAAAAAAACATTTCACCGCTTGACGCGCCGGATTTGTCGTTCCATATTTTCAGTGCTTCCGGTGATGAACCGGAAGTGTCGAACGCGTATGTCAAAATCGAAGGCTCGGAAGGCTGAGGTGGACTCGTCCCCGAACAAAGAAAGACCCGCCGGAGCGGTGTCTGCCGGAAAGGCTTTCGGTTCCCCCGTCTTCCCCTCGACCAACGGCTCGTCCCCGTCCGATTCGGATGCCGCGTTGTCGGAAAAAATCAAGGAACTGGTGCGCCTCGCTCAGGAACAGGGACGGCTGACCTATACCGACATCAGTGAAGTGCTGCCGGAAAGCGCGATGGAGCCGGACAAGCTGGACTATATTTTTGCCAAACTGCGCAGTCTCGACATCGAAATCGTGGACCAGGCCGAAGTGGACCAGGTCAAATCCCCGGAAACCGAGGAAGACGACACCTCCCGGCTGGATATTCTGGATGACCCGGTGCGGATGTATCTCAAGCAGATGGGACAGGTGGCGTTGTTGACCCGCGAACAGGAAGTTGAAATTTCCAAGCGCATCGAAGCCGCCGAAAACGAAGTCCGCAGGGTCATTTACAGCCTCGGTTTCGCCGGCAAGGAACACATTGCCCTGGCGGAGAAACTCCTGGTGGAACCGCCGCGGGAACGGTTTGACCGCGTCATCCTCGATAAAAAAGTGGACAACCGCAATGCGCACCTGCGCGCGCTGCAGCGGCTGGTGGAGCAGGTGCGGGAAGTTGACCGGGAAGTGGATGAGAAATACACCGCCTGGCGGAATGCGACCAATAAAGCCAGACTGAATCGCGCGCTGGCGGCATTCAAGCGGTTTGACCAAAAATTGCAGCGGCTGTTCCCCAAATTTTGCTGCAAGCACAAGGTGATCGAGGAAATGGCGCTCGTGGCCGAAAACATCCACGACAAATTGCAGTACAGCCTGCGTGCGCTGGCCGACGCCGAGGCCCAGCGCGAATCCAGCGCCCAACGGCACCTGGTGGAAGCCGAGCGGCAGAAAATCAAGGCGCTCGAGGAATTCGTCCGGATGCCGTACTCGGAATATCTTGCCGCTTTCGACTGCCTGCGCGAATTTTCCACCCGGGCGCTCCAGGCCAAAACCGAAATGGTCGAGGCTAACCTGCGCCTCGTCATTTCCATCGCCAAAAAATACACCAACCGCGGCCTGTCATTCCTCGACCTGATTCAGGAGGGCAATATGGGCCTGATGAAGGCCGTCGAGAAATTCGAGTATCGCCGCGGTTACAAATTTTCCACCTACGCCACGTGGTGGATCCGCCAGGCCATCACGCGCAGCATCGCCGACCAGGCGCGCACCATCCGCATCCCGGTGCACATGATCGAAATCATCAACAAGCTCATGCGTGTCCAGAAACGCCTGTTGCAGGATTTCGGCCGCGAACCCACGCCCGAGGAAATTGCCGACGAGATCCAAATTCCCGTGGACCGCGTGCGCGCCGTTTTGAAAATGGCGCAACAGCCCATTTCCCTGCAATCACCCGTCGGCGACACCGACGATGCCAACTTTGGCGACTTCATCGAAGACAAGACGGCCGACAATCCCCTCGACATCACCAGTTTCAGCCTGCTCAAGTCCAAACTGGGCGACGTGTTGTGCAGCCTGACCGAGCGCGAACGGAAGGTGCTGGAACTGCGTTTTGGGTTGGGCGACGGTTGTGCGCGCACCCTGGAGGAGGTTGGACAGCAATTCCGCGTCACCCGCGAGCGCATCCGGCAAATCGAGGCCAAGGCGCTCCGCAAAATGCGCCACCCCACGCGCATCCGCCAGTTGCACGGTTTTCTGGAAATTGAAAAGACGGAAGTGGACTGAGGCGGCGCCCTGCTTAAACTCCGTTCGTTCGGTGAGTTTGCCTTTTCGCCTCCCGTTTCGGAGTGACAGCCCCGTTTATATTTTGCCAGCTTGTCGAGCCGTAGCCCGCTTGCTCGTCCAGCTATCAGTCCGCCTTCGCGTTTACCGCTTCGGCGCGACAGCCCCGTTTATGATTTGCTGGCTTGCCGAGCCGTAGTTCGGAGCATCTGTGAAAAATGGGGACGCAACCCATCTTCGTTTCACTTCGACGCGGCAGCCTTCGTTCTTCGCTGCGCTCCGAACGAAGGCTGGTGGGCCCGCTCGGACTTGAACCGAGGACCCAGCGATTATGAGTCGCTTGCTCTAACCAACTGAGCTACGGGCCCAAAACCATTTAATCACCCATCAATATGATAATTCCCATTGTCCCACAACGCGAAAAGTGGGACAGGTTCCAACGCTCGGCGGGAAGCACCGGCGACTTCACCTCCGGCTCGACACCGTCACCGGCGCCAACACAAAGCCAAAATCCACCGCCAATCCGACCGTTCAAGCCGGCGCGTTGCAAAAAGTGAACAGCCTGTGAACAACTTTTACTTCCCACGGACGCACGGCAGCCGTAAAAACCGGTGAATGAAAGCCATACTATTCCTTCTGCTTACAACCGTTTGCGCACTTTCCCAGGACACAACTAATGCACCAGCTTCATGTCCCGCCACGGTTGGCCGTTTCCAGCTCGTAGCCGCCACCGTGGTAAAAACGACTCCCACAGGAACCGTCACCGAGCCGCGACTCTTTCGCATCGACACGGCTACTGGCAATGTTTGGGGCTATACTGCCACCCAATTACCGATGGTGGTGGGCACGACCACCGTGCCGCGTGAAATTGACGGGTGGACACTTATCTCCGCGAATAACCCGATCGATCAATGGTCTGCCGCCTTGACCAACATGACTCCCAGAACGACATCCAAGGAAGCGCCGCAGTCGAAAGCCCCCGCAAAATAACCGCCAGTCAAATGCTCATGAAGCGCCCGGTCTGACCGCCGAACCATAAGCCCGTAATAAACTCGTTTAAATTTCCCTCCCGCCGCGTGCGGCCAATCGGCCCTGTGGACTGATTTATTTTCCAGTCGCCGGGCCCGCCGCATTGCGTTCCTGCAATTGCTTCTGGAGATATTGATCCTCCGGCGCTTCGAGCCATGCCGTGTACCAGATGTCGCCCAGCATCTGGCCGGCCTTCACGAGCTGGTCGTCAAGAAATGTGCGGCCCTCCAGACCTTTTTCTCCTTCGCCGGTGAGCTTGCCTTCCTTCTCCAGTTTATACAATGGCTCGACCAGTTTGTTTTGTTTGACGATGTAATTCACGGCGTCGCGGAACATGCCATCGGGTTCGCCGGCGTTTTTAATGCGCTCGGCAGGGCGGATTTTCGCTCCCAGTTTTTTGACATCAATTCCGCCGGTCTGAAGAAAATACCCGCCGTCAATCCACTGATGAAAGGTGCGGTTGGTCGTGTAACCGTGCGGATTGTCGCCCGTCCAGCCGTTAAAATGCATCGTCGTGTGTAACGGCTGCGAGCCATCGCCGACAAAATGTCCCATCACCCCCATGACATAAACGGCATTGGCCCGGGCGTTGGCGATTTCTTCCGGTGTGCCGCCGTATTTCCGGAACGTTTTAAGATAGCTGAAACAGGACTTTAACTTGTCGTAATTTTCCGTGATGGACCATGGCAGGAATCCGATCAACTCGCGCGTATGATCAGCATCCTTGGCCGGGTCAATGAACGGAAATCTGTCTGGATGCGCCGCGCGTTCCCGCGCGATGATGGCGACAAAATCGTAACGCAGCAACGGCAGCGTTTCCGGAGTGAGCCCGTAAAGTTTCAGGTCCTCCAAATCAATGTAATGGTCCGGGCCGTTGACGTGTCGCAACGGCAAATCGCCCACGTTCCGCCAGCGATCCGGTTCGCCTCCGAGAAAAGCGATGCGGTTCTTGAACGCGGAAGTCAGGTTGAGCCCGTTGAAATCCGCCGGTAACGACGCCAGCGCCAGCTCGTTGATGGCGTGATGCTCCTCGTAATCCCACGCCCCGGCTTTAAACGTCAACACGCCCAGTACTACTGCAAGGGTGAATAATTTCTGAGACATAATGGAATCTTTGATGCGCTCCAAACTAACGGAATCCGCTGCAATAGCAAAAACGAATTGGTCCATGGCTGATCAGAAAACGGTTCCTGGGAGCGCCAGCGTCTCGCTGGCCAGTTTTACGGTCATACGCCGGCGGGACGCCAGCGTTCCCAGGACGAATCTGCCCGACGACAAATTCGTGTTCCCTGGTGTTCATCCGTCCTTCGCAAGGTTGCTACGGAGGACAGGTTCGTGGTTAAATTTCCCGCGATGAAAGTCATCACCGATGAACGCTGCGCCGGCTACTCCCAGCCCGGTCATCCCGAACGCCCGCTGCGCATCATCGCCTCGCTCGAACTCCTGTGCCGTCAGACCGAGCTGCCGATTGATTGGGCCGAACCCGGCCAGGCGAGTGACACGCAGATTCTCCGCGCTCATGCGCCAGAACATCTCACGCGGTTGAACGTGGCGGAGGATTTCGACGCCGACACGCCGTTTTACGACCATATCGCCGGTTACGCTCGCGCCTCGGTCGCCGCCGCTCTGGACACGCTGGCCGCCGCGCGCCGGGGCGAAAATGCTTTCAGCCTGATGCGGCCGCCTGGTCACCATGCTACCCGTAATCAGGCAATGGGTTTTTGCTATTTGAACAACATCGCTATCGCCGTGCTCGAAGCCGCCGCGACCGGGGCAAAACGCATCGCGGTCTTCGATTTTGACGTGCACCATGGCAATGGCACGGAGGCGGTTTTGCTCAACCGGCCCGGCATCGCGTTTTTCTCCGTCCATTTGTATCCATGCTATCCCGGTACCGGCAGCGAGAACGTCGGCGACAACTGTTTCAATTATCCCGTCGCGCCGGGGTTGCCGCGCCGGGATTACCGTGCCGCGCTGGAGCGGTCGCTGGACGACTTGAAAAAATTCCGGCCCGACCTGGTTGCCGTGTCCGCCGGCTTCGACGCCTACGTGCGCGACCCGCTGGTGCCGGGCGTGCTGGTGCTGGACGATTTTTACTGGCTCGGCCAGTCGCTGCGCGCGCTCGGCGTACCGCTGTTCAGCGTGTTGGAAGGCGGTTACAGCCGGGATTTGCCCCAACTCATCCTTGCCTATCTCAAAGGCGTGGAAGGGAAATAGTTCATGACGGTTCCCAGCCGCGTAGCGGCGGCATCTTTGTAGTTATCCCGTTCCTCCAAATCAAAGCTCCGTCAGGAGCGGCATATTTCGATGTCGCTCCTACGGAGCTAAATTTCATTCGGGAAATTATCTACAAAGATGCCGCACCTACGGTGCTGGTAGTCCTGGTGGTTACCATTTAGACTCTGCGCATGACGGTTCTCGAAGCGATTCAGAAGAGCACGGAATTTCTCGCCAAAAAGGGCGTCGAATCGCCACGCCTGCAAACCGAACTGCTGCTCGCGCATCTGCTCAAGCTGCCGCGCATGAAATTGTATCTGAACTTCGAGCGCACACTCACGCCGGCCGAGACGGATGCGCTACGCGAATTTGTCAAACGCCGCGGACAGCGCGAACCGTTGCAGCATATTACCGGCTCGACTTCGTTTTGCGGACTGGAAATGGCCGTAAACCGCCACGTGCTGGTTCCGCGCCCGGAAACAGAATTGCTGGCGGAAGCAGGATGGGAATTTCTTAATCAACTTCCGGAGGGGCGAGTTCCACGAGCCCCAAATCTAATAGAAAACAAAGATGGGGCGTCGCAGAGCTCCGCCCTCCGAGCTTTAGACTTCGGCACCGGCACCGGCTGCATTGCCATCGCGCTGGCGGTGAAATGCCCTTCGGTAAAAATCGTGGCGACGGATATTTCCCCGGAGGCGCTGAAATTGGCCAAACAAAATGCCGGGCAAAACAACGTCGCCGACCGGATTGAATTTGTACAAAGCGATGGATTTGCAGCGCTGCGAAACGTAGGACAGGCATCTTGCCTATCTCCATCTGAAAAGAATAAATCAGAGACAGGCGGGACGCCTGTCCTACACTTCGACCTCATCAGCAGCAATCCGCCTTACATTCCATCCGTCGAAATCGCCACGCTCCAGCCGGAAGTGCGCGATTTCGATCCGCATGCGGCGCTGGACGGCGGCGCTGATGGTCTGGATTTTTACCGAAAGCTGGCAGCAGAGGCGAAACTGTTCCTGAAACCGGACGGGAAAATCATGCTGGAATTCGGTGATGGCCAAGCTGACGCCGTCCGGAAGATTTTTGAAACGGAAAAGTGGATTGTCGAAGCGGTGAAGGAAGATTACAGTCACCGGCAAAGAATTCTGGTCGCCAAATCAACCTCCTCGTCGTCCTCGTGATCGTAATCGAGGGTGAGAATGAGGAAGAGGATGAGGACGAGAGATAAATCATGGAAAGCTTTTTAATCAAAGGCGGCGTGCCGTTGCACGGCGCGGTAACCATCAGCGGCAGCAAAAATGCCGCGCTGCCCATCATGGCGGCGGCGTTGCTGACCGGCGAACCGTGCGTCATTCGCGGTGTGCCGGATTTGAGCGACACGCGTTTCATGGCGCAGATTCTCGCTTCGCTCGGCGCGACGGTGAAATTCGCGCGCGGCACGCTCACGGTCCGCGCCTCAAAAATCCGCGGTTACGCCGACTATGAACTTGTCCGCAAGATGCGCGGCTCGATTTGCATCATGGGCCCGCTGCTGGGCCGGTTGAAACAAGCGCGCGTGTCGCTGCCCGGCGGCTGTATCATCGGCGCCCGGCCCATCAATCTGCATTTGAAAGGATTTGAATCGCTCGGCGCGAAAATCACAATTGAAGGCGGTTATGTCAGCGCGGCAACGAAACAACTCAGCGGCGCGCCGATGTTTCTTGGCGGGCGCTCCGGCTCGACCGTGCTGGGCACGGCGAATGTGGTGATGGCGGCGGCACTGGCCGATGGCGTGACGGTCATCGAAAGCGCGGCGTGCGAACCGGAAGTGGTGGACCTGGCCAAGTTTCTGAATGCGATGGGCGCAAAAATTTCGGGCGCGGGTAGCCCGACCATTACCATCACCGGCGTCAAGAAATTGCATGGAGCGAAACATGAGGTCATTCCCGACCGGATTGAAGCGGCGACTTACGCGATTGCCGCCGCCGCGACCGACGGCGAAGTTACGCTGCGCGGCGCGCGCGCCGACCATTTGCGCGCGGTAATTGACAAATTGCACGAAACGGGCGTGGCGGTAGAGCGGTGCGGCGCTCATCTGTTGGCCCGCCGCCGCGGCGAACTTAAATCGGTGGACGTGACCACGTTGCCGTATTCCGGTTTCCCGACCGACGTGCAGGCGCAGATGATGTCGCTGCTCACGCTGGCGCCGGGCATCAGCATTATCACGGAGCGGATTTTTGAGTCGCGCTTCATGCACGTGAGCGAACTGGCGCGGCTCGGGGCGGATATTGAGATTGAAGGACCGAGCGCGATCGTCAAAGGTGGCAGACCATTGAGTGGTGCGCCGGTGATGGCAAGCGACTTGCGCGCGTCGGCGGCGCTGGTGATTGCCGGACTGGCGGCCAAAGGCGCCACGCAGGTCAATCGCATCTACCATCTGGACCGCGGTTACGAAAACATGGACGCGAAGCTGCGCAAGTTAGGCGCGCGGATTGAGCGCATTCAGGAATCGTGAGTAAAATATTTCCGGGGACGCAGACGAATTGTCCACGTCCCCGATTGTCCCCGTGACCACCTCCTTCCGTAGCCGCCGTTGTGAACGGCGTTAATCCGTATCGCCGGACGCATCTGCCAACTCGCATTGGCCGCCGGTTTTATCCAGATCGGTTGTAGCGTCGAGCCTGCGGCTCGAAATCGGCGCACAGCACCGACACTACAACAGCCCAACAACACATCATCTGGTGCCCACCGGATTTGACCCGGCGCGGCGAGAAGCCGTTGGCGCAGTCCGACACAAACGTCGGACCGTATCAACGGCTCCCCGCGCGCGTGGAGTCACCGCAGCCGACACATGTCCCTGCTTGAAGCTGGTGCGGGTTCATACGGCGAGCAGCTCCCGGCTGCGCCTAAAAATCCGCGCCTGGCGTTCCGCTTGACGGAAAGCCGCCGCGATTTTTTCCTCGAACAGCACGGGGAACACCAGCAACGGGTACAGCGTCGCCCAGGCCAGTGCCGCCGCGTCGTTGGCCGCGCGTCGCAACGGAGGAGTCAGCTCCGGCGCGGGCGCTTCGGCCAGCCGCCGCGCGAGCAAACGGTTTTTGAGCCGTTCGAACTCGGTTTCTTGCGTGGCGCGAAACGGCGCCGGCGGGGCCGGTCGCACTTCGAACCGCGTTTCGGGGCCGAATCTGGCCGGCACCCTTATTTCATTTTTGTTCATGTCTTTTCCTTTCTTTTGGTTTGGGGTTAAAAGCGAAAAACCCGCGATTGACTGGCAATCGCGGGTTTTTGAAAAATTGTTCTTGTATATCAGAACCTCACTCCCACGATGCCAAAACGCCGGCAAACACGCGTCCAAATGGACGGACGTCCATCGGTCTGCGTGTGCTTCAGCATTTGGGCAAACGTATTCATCTTCAACGCGGAGGAAGAAACACCATCCGGAGGCATTTGTCAAATTTTTTTACTTGAAAAAGCAGCTTTTCTCAAGGCTTGTCGGATGGAGAAGAGGTGCTAAATTGGTTCAAGCATGAGCGAACAATTACGGATGGTCACCTGCGGGTGGTGCGAGACGAAAGTCTTCATTCCGGGGGATCTGGCGCCGTTGGCCACGGTCCCGTGCAGCAAATGCGGGCATCCCATCATGATGCCGATGATGATCCGGCAGTTCGAGTTGCGGAGCGTCATCGGTTCAGGTGGCATGGGCAAAGTCTATCGGGCCTGGGACACGACGCTGGAGCGCATGGTGGCGGTGAAGTTGATGCGGAAGGAACTGCTCGAGGACAAAGTCGCGTTGGAAAGTTTTTATCGCGAAGCCCGCGCCTGCGCCCGGCTCAACCACACGAACATCGTTCACATTTATTCCTTCGACGAATGGGAGGGCCAGCAGTATCTCGTGATGGAACTGGCTGACCACGGCAGCCTGGACGCGCGTATCGAGAAACTGCGCCTGTTGCAGGAACTGGACATGCTGGACATCGGCATCAAAATCGCCGACGCGTTGAACATGGCGCTCAAACACGACCTGCTCCACCGGGACATCAAGCCGGGCAACATTTTGTTCAACGCGGACCACGAGCCCAAGCTGATCGACTTCGGTCTCGCCCGTAAAGCCGATCAGGAACACGAAGTGGAGGACGTGACTTGGGGCACGCCGTATTACGTGGCCCCTGAGAAAATCAAACGCGAGCCGGAAACATTTTTGTCGGATATGTACAGTCTCGGCGCGACGCTTTATCACGCGATGACCGGTCACGTGCCGTTTGAAGCGCCGACGGTCGAGGAAGTAATCACCGCCCAGGTGCAAACGCCCCTGACGCCACCGAATCTGGTCGTGCCGGAAATCACGCAATCCACCAGCGATGCGCTGGTAAAGGCTATGGCCAAGAATCCTGCGGAACGCTTTCTCAGTTACGACGAATTCATCATGGCACTGGAAGCAGCGCGCAGTCAGCTGATCGTGATGCAGAACCAACTGCAACAGCCGCAAGCGCAAAAGTCCAAGAGCCTCACCAGTTGGTGGAAGCGGGAATAAAAAAGGCGGGCGTTGCCGCCCGCCTGAAGATCTAAAAACTTCCCGGCGTCACTGGCTGCTGCCGGAACCGGAAACCTCTTTGTTTTTCTTCTCGGGTTTGCCGCCGAAGTGGAGGGTGATGGCCTTAAGCTTGCCATCAGCAGCTTTTGTGTAAGCACCGCCGACCCGTTCTCCCACCACACCGTCGGCCAGCGTGGCCGACTTGCCGTTCTTGGTAATCACGGTATCCGGGGTGACTTGCAGTGTGAGCTTGCCCACGGTAAGCGTCATTGCTTTGGTATCCACGGCGCTTAAATTCCCGTGGAACGGCAGGTTGCCGTGCTTCCCGGGCTGGGCGTGAGTTTGATCGGACGATGCCGGTGCGTTCGTGGTGGACCCTTCCGCGCGGGATAACGCAGGCAGAAAGACAAATGCTGCAGCCAGAAGGCCCAGAACTGTGATTTGAGCGATTTTCTTTGTCATAATGGTTGATGGTTGGATGGCTTTTGATTACGGAAAAGAGAATACGGCCCGGCCTCATTAAATCCAGCTATTTTTACCACGCACCCTCGGTCAGCAACTCGGTGATGTTTCGCGCCAGATCCTGTGCCAGCAGCGGCAGCGATTGTCGTTCCGAGTCCGCCAAATCCGTACCGACGTTGATCAGCGTGTACCCGTTCACGTTCTTATCGAACAATACCTTGCCCGTGGCACTCTCGCGGGCGACGACATGCGCGGTGATGCCCACCCGGTAATTCTCGGTGGTAGTGACGTCATTGTTCAAATAGCTCAACCCTTCGCGGTTGTAACGTGTAATCACCCCGCTGACAACAACGTCGCCGGCACCGTGCGTGGCGAGGTGGTAGGTGCCGTCGGTTTGCAATCGTTCCCGCAACGCCTGGGTGACCGCATCGCCGAGCCGCGGTTGAAGCGTCTGGTTGTTGAACGGCAATACTTCAACCGACTTTTCGCCCGCAATCCCGCCATTGACCGGGCCGAGATGGTAGCCGGCGCACCCGGCGAGCAACGCCGCCATCACAGCTACGACAATAATTACCGGCAAACGCATGTCACTCAACGGTTGACGCTTGAATACGCGGTTTGAGGGCTTCAATGCGCTGGCGGGCAGACGCGGCGTAAGCCGAGTTTGGGTCCAGTTGGAGCACTTCATTGTAATAAACCACCGCGCCGTTCCACTTCCTGCTCTTTTCGTAGAATCTGGCGATTTCAAAATTGCCGCGCACCTGTTCCGTCTTGAGCCAGGCAATGGCTCTTTGTGCCTGCGGCACGCGCCGGTCATTGGGATATAGCGTGATGAAATCCGTGAATCTCTCGATGGCCAGAACCGCATTGTTTTGATCGTATTCGGCCTTCGCCGCCTGCCGCGCATAGGAAACCCCCTCCCGGAACAGTGCGTCGGCGGCAATGACCGGCAGGTTGTAATAACGGTCGGCTGCGGTCGCGTACGCTTTCACCGCTTCGGGATAGTCCCTCTGCCTTTCCCGCGCGGCCCCGATGCGCAATTGGGCGTGGGGAGCGACATCGCTGTAAGGACCGTTGTTGACGATTTTGTCGAACATTTGCGCCGTTTGATCCATCGAGGGATAGGGAATCAGCCCCCAGAGGCGGAACCATTCACCGCCGAGGAAACGACCGGCAATGGCGTACTGCCGCCACAGTACTTCTTCATAGTGACTGCTGCGCGGATATTTTTCGATGATGGTCTGGTAGGCGTTGAATGCCGCTTCATCCCTGCCGGTCATTTCCAGGCTGCGACCGATGAGATATTGTGCATCCGGCGCGTAGTCGGACAATGGCCACACGCGCAAGATGCGGTGTGCAGCATGGAGCGTGGTGCGGTAATCGTTTTTGGCGAATGCCTGTTCCGCAACGTCCAATTGTTCCTTGGCGTGGGGACGCTGCCACTTGTTGTTCTGGCCGTACATCTCGTAATACCAGCCTTCCCCCGGCACATAAAACAACGGTGCCGGCGCGCGAAACGGAAACAACAGAACGCACGCGGCAACGAAGAGTAGCAAACCAAATGAACGTTTCATGGAGCGACAGTAACGGCCTGAAATCCGCAAGTCAAGGCACGCGCGTGTGGATTCATCCACGGTAAACAATTATGACCCCGTAATCTTCCAATATCTTTTGCGTGGTGACGTCGACGTGGGTGTAGCCGATCGGATGAATAGTAATCAAGTTGGCTTCCCCGATTTCATTTAAAAATTCCGTAATCTTCTCATCAAATTTGTCGTGGCCCGTTTCGATGCACTGGGCGCGGCGAATTGTCCGAATCCGGATTTTTTTATCGGCGCCCCTGGCTACCGCCTCCAGCGGCGGCTTGGATTTGGCAATCAGTACTTCACCCGGTTTGTCGCGTACGGGTACTTTGAGATGCATTTCCACTTTGGCGGCGGCCGATGAAGCTATGGTGTGGCTGGCTTGCGCGCCGCCCAGCGGTGCCGCGGGAGCTGATTCAGTAACTGGTGGCGTTGCTGCCGCCACCGGGATCATGATTTTTTCGCCGCAGGACGGGCACTGAATTTCCGAACCCGCACCGGAGTTGTCCACGGCCAATTCCTGTTCACAATGAGGGCAATTAAAAACAATATCCATAGGCCGGCATAGGTTGATTGCAGACCAAGGTTAAACCCGCGCCATCCCGTAAACCAGTAAAAAATCGCGCCGTTTTACTCCCACTCAATCGTCCCGGGCGGCTTGCTGGTGATGTCGAACACGCAACGGTTTACACCCTTGACCTCGTTGATGATGCGGCTGGCCAGTTTCTCCAGCAGATCGTAGGGCAACTTCACCCAGTCGGCCGTCATACCGTCCTGCGACTCCACCGCCCGGATGGCGATGGTATAATCGTAGGTGCGCTCGTCGCCCATCACGCCCACGCTGCGCACCGGCAACAGGACGGCAAAACTCTGCCAGATTTTATAGTACCAGCCGCTGTGCTTCATTTCGTTGACCACAATGCTGTCGGCATTGCGCAAAATCCGCAACCGCTCGGGCGTTACCTCGCCAAGGATGCGCACGGCCAGGCCGGGTCCGGGAAACGGCTGGCGCCAGACAATTTCCTTCGGCAGGCCAAGTTCAAACCCCAACTGGCGGACCTCGTCTTTGAACAGGCATTTCAACGGCTCAATCAGTTGAAATTTCATCTTCTTTGGCAGCCCGCCCACGTTGTGGTGGCTCTTGATCATCGCGGCCGGGTTGCCGGCAATGGGCACGGACTCGATGACGTCGGGATACAGCGTGCCCTGGGCGAGGAACTTTGCCTTGCCGGCCCGCTTCGTCGCCGCCTGAAAGACCTGGATGAACGTCTTGCCGATGATTTTGCGTTTGCGTTCCGGCTTCGTCACACCCTTGAGCCGGCGCAGGAAACGTTGCGAGGCGTTCTCGTATTGCAACCGGATTTTGAAGTGACGGCCAAAGACCTCGCGCACGACGTCGGCTTCGCGCCCGCGCAGCACTCCGTTGTTGACGAAAATGCAGGTGAGCTGATCGCCGATGGCCCGATGCAACAGTGCGGCGGCCACGCTCGAATCCACCCCGCCGCTCAACCCCAGAATCACCCGTTCGCGTCCGACCTGCCGGCGGATTTCCCTCACCGCCTGTTCGATGTAATTGCGCATGGTCCAGTTCCGGCCACAGCGGCAAATGCCGTGGACAAAGTTGGAAATGATTTCCTTGCCGCGCGGCGTGTGGACGACTTCCGGATGAAATTGCAGGCCGAAAAATTTCCGGGCACGGTTTTCGATCGCGGCGTATTCGGAGTTTTCTGTGACGGCGACCGGTTTGAAACCGCGCGGCAGCTTCGTGAGCTTGTCACCGTGCGAATTCCAGACCTGCAACTTTTTCGGCAGCCGGGCAAAGAGCGCGCATGACGCGTCCCGGACCGTGAGCGTGCCCTTACCGTATTCGCGTTTCCGGCCTTTCTCGACCCGGCCGCCCAGAAATTGCGCGAACAATTGCACGCCGTAACAGATGCCGAGCACCGGCACGCCGAGCGCGAAAATATTTTTATCCGCCAGGGGCGCGTTCGGAGCGTATACGCTGGCCGGACCGCCGGACAGAATGAGGCCCCTGGGCTTGAGGGCGGCGATTTCCGCCGCCGGGGTGTCGTAACGCAGGATGACCGAATACACGTTGCACTCGCGGATGCGCCGCGCAATCACCTGCGTGTATTGCGACCCGAAATCCAAAATGACAATTTGTTCGTTCATGAAATCAAAACCGAAAGGCACTCTTTGCCTGTGCCGCGCGCTTTTGGCGAGCGAAAAATGTTTTCACCCGGCCCGGACTTGGTTAAACAACACCCCCATGGCCGTTCCAACACCGTCAGCGGGCAAAGCGCGGTGGAATAAAATCTTCCGATGGTTTGCGCTTCATCCCTATTGGACGCTGACGCTGGCCGTGCTGGCCGCACTGGGGCCGTTCCTGACCAAACCGTTTAACCTCGATGACCCGCTTTTTATCTGGACCGCACGCCAGATTCATGTCCACCCGGCCGATCCGTATGGTTTCAACGTGGAATGGGGCTGGACGGCTTTCCCGATGTGGAAAGTAACCGAAAACCCGCCGCTGGCCGGATATTATCTGGCCGCCGCGGCGGAAATTTTCGGCTGGAGTGAAATCGCCTTGCATTGCGCCCTTTTGCTGCCCGCGCTGGCGGTGGTTTGGGGAACATACCGGCTGGCACGCCGTTTTTGCCGGCAACCCCTGCTGGCCACACTGGCCGCCTTGTTCACGCCGGTGTTTCTGGTTTCCAGTCTCACGGTGACGTGTGATGTGCTCCTGCTGGCGTTCTGGGTCTGGGCCGTGGTGTTCTGGGTTGAAGGGACGAACCAAAACGATTCCCGGAAATTATTCATCGCCAGTCTGCTGATCGCCCTGGCGGAACTGTCCAAGTACTATGGCGCCTGTCTGCTCCCGCTGCTGGCGGCCCACAGTTTGATGAACCGACGCCGGGTGGGGCAATGGGCTCAATTTCTACTCATTCCACTGGCAGTTCTGTGCAGTTATCAATATGCGATGCAGGCGGCCTACGGCAGCAGTCTGCTGTATCGGGCCATGGATTATGCCTCGTTTTCCCAGAACTTGTTCGCCTTCTCAAAATTGCACACCGGTCTGGTGGCGCTGGCTTTCACCGGTGGATGTCTGGCCGCAGTCGCGTTTTTCATGCCGTTGCTCTGGCGACCGCGCGAACTGGCGATCCTGGCAGGCGGTGCAGGACTGATCCTGTTCGCTCTCGCTCTTGACGGGGAAATGTGGAAGCGCAGCGGACCAGTCATGACTTTGCCGCACGTTGCGATCGAAACCCAGTTTGTCTTTTGGGCCGCCATCGGGTTATCGATCCTGGCGTTGGCGTTGATAGACCTGGTGAGCCGACGCGATGCGCTGGCGGGGTTGCTGGGGTTGTGGGTCCTGGGCACTGTTTTCTTCGCGGCATTTTGCAACTGGACGGTCAATGCCCGATCACTGTTGCCGATGACACCGGCGGTCGGGATTTTAATTGTCCGGCGGCTGGAACAGCGGGGAACTTCTGCCGACGCCGGGATTTGGTCCCGCGGTGTTATCGTCTCCCTGGCAGCGAGTGCTTCGCTGGCTGGGGGGGTAACCCGGTCCGATTTTCTCCTGGCCACCGCGGTCCGTCGATGTGCGGAACAGATTTGCTCCCGATACCGCCACCGACCGGGCATGCTCTGGTTTCAGGGGCATTGGGGATTTGAATATTACATGCAATCTTTCGGGGCGTCCGCGCTGGACCTCAAGGACTCTTCCCTGAAGCCGGGCGATGGTCTGGTGCTGCCATCCAACAATACGAATCCGTTGCCGCCTAATCCGGAAAAGACCGAATTGATGGAAACCCTGACGATTCCCGGTCCGCATTGGCTGACGACGTGGAACACGGCGACTGGCGCCGGATTTTACGCGTCGGTCTGGGGGCCGCTGCCATTCGCCTTTGGCCCGGTACCGCCGGAAGGCGCTTCCGTGTACCTCTTGAAACAATAGTCCCGGCTTCTGCCGCCCCGGCATGCCCTCGCCGAACAGAGAATTGAGGCCGGTGAAAAAATGTTTTCACCCGGCCCGGACTCGGTTAAACAACACCCCCATGGCCGTTCCGACATCGTCTGCGGGCAGAGAGTGGTGGAATAAAATCTTCCGATGGTTTGCGCTCCATCCGTATTGGACGCTGACATTGGCGGTGTGCGCCGTGCTGGCGCCGTTTCTGACCAAACCGTTTAATCTCGACGACCCGCTTTTCATCTGGGTTGCCCAGCAAATTTATCTGCACCCGGCGGATCCTTATGGATTCGATGTGAATTGGGCCCAGACGGTGTTCCCCCTGTGGAACGTCACGGATAATCCCCCACTGGCCTGTTATTATCTGGCGCTGGGAGCGGGGTTCTTCGGCTGGAGCGAAATCGGATTGCACCTTGCCTTTCTGCTGCCCGCGCTGGCCGTCACTTGGGGGACATACCGGCTCGCGCGCCATTTTTGTGATCGTCCGATGCTGGCAGCGCTGGCGGCGTTATTCACGCCGGTGTTTCTGGTTTCGAGCCTTACGGTGATGTGCGACATGTTGATGCTGGCGTTCTGGGTCTGGGCGGTCGTGTGGTGGGTTGAAGGGCTGGAAGGCGACGATTTCGGGCGTCTGGCCGGTTCCGGACTGTTCATGGCCCTGGCAAGTTTGACGAAATACTACGGCATGTGCCTCATCCCGCTGTTGGGTGCCTATGGTCTGCTGAGCAAAGGCCGTCCGGGACGATGGATGATTTATCTGCTGGTTCCCGTGGCAACGTTATGGGTGTACCAGGCCGCGACCAGATTGCTTTACGATCACAATTTGTTGTTCCGGGCGGCAGAATTTACGTCGTTTGTGAAAGGCTTCTATGGATATTCGCCGGTGGCTGCCGTTTTGGTGGCCTTGGCGTTTACGGGCGGCTGCGCGGCGGTGGCGGTGGTTTTCACGCCATTACTCTGGCGGACCCCGGCGCTGGTGTTGTTGGGCGCACTGACGGCATTGGTGGCCAGTATTTGCCTGGCCACCGGGGCAATGAGCCATTTAGCCGGCGCGGCCCGATGGACATCGCCGGTGTCCGTGAAACTTCAAATTATTCTCTGGGCGGCAGGAGGAATTTGCGTGCTGGCCCTCGCTATCACTGACGTTTTTTACCGGCGCGATGCCCGCTCGTGTTTGTTGGCGCTCTGGGTGGTGGGGACCTTTTCGTTCGCGGCTTTTTTCAACTGGACGATCAATGGACGCACCATTCTGCCCGTAGTACCAGCAATGGGAATTTTGCTCGTCCGCCGATTGGGGCGTAATTTCCCGGCCGGCCACCGAGCCTGGTCATGGGGAGTGTTGCCTTGTCTGATTGCCAGCGCCGTGCTGGCTTTGCTTGTGGCCCGCGCGGATTTTCTTCAGGCCGAAGCGGTCCGCCAAAACGCCCGGGAAATCTGTGCCCAATATCGTTCCGGCAGGAGCACCGTGTGGTTTCAAGGCCATTGGGGATTCCAGTATTACATGGAAAAGCTCGGCGCATCGGCGCTGGATCTGGCCAATCCGGCTTTGAAAGCCGGAGATACCCTCGCCGTGCCCCTGAACAACACGACCCTGCGTTCACCCAAGATAAAACTGGGAAACCTCACGCCCGCCGGCGTCATCACGGCGCCCAAGTCGCGGTTCCTCGCCACGATGGATCAAACCGCCGGGGCGGGTTTCTATGCCGCGAACCTGGGCCCGCTCCCCTTTGCCTTTGGTCACGTTCCCCCGGAAAGCGTTGTTGTGTATGCTCCCTGGCCGGCATCATCTCCCAATAAATGAAAGTGCTCGTGAGGGCACAACGGGGCCGGTAAAAAAATTCGTTCGGGCCGGTGTCAGTCTTAAACAATTTTCTTTGCACGGCCGGCGGGTTTCCATTGTCACGCCCGACAGAATCCGCTAAAAGGCTGATATGAAACCCGTCCTACATCCCGGTTGTGCGGCTGCGGGCTTCTCGTTGTTGGAACTCTTTATCGTGCTGGCGTTGATAATCGCTTTGTCGATGATGCTTTACGGTTTTGGTTCCGCCAGTCATCAGCGTTCGCAAAAAAAACTTTGCGCGGACAATCTGCAAAAAATTTATCTGGCAATGCAGATTTACGCGAACGACTTCGGCGGCCGGTTGCCGCAAAACACCAATGCGGTGACTTCCGAGCCGGTGTTGGATGAACTGGTGCCGCGCTACACGGCGGACACCACCATTTTCATCTGCCCCGGCGGCCGCGACCCGCAAATCCCGTCCGGCGAACCGCTCGTTAAACACAAAATCAGCTACGCGTACTACATGGGCCGCCGGCTCGACACACCCCAAAGCGCCTTGATGTCTGACCGGCAGGTGGACACACGACCAAAGACCACAGGCGAATTTGTTTTTTCACCGGACGGAAAACCGCCGGCCAACAACCATCACAGATACGGCGGCAACTTCCTGCTCTGCGACGGCAGCGTGCAATCCAGCCCGGCGCAATTGACATTCCCGCTCCCGGCTACGCCAGGGGTTGAACTGCTGAACCCCAAACCCTGACCCTGGAGGCGCATGAAAATCCAATGTTCCTGCGGCGCGAAGTATGACTTTGATGTCACGCCCGAAATGGTGCGGAACCCAATCCGCTTCGTCTGCCCGAGCTGTGGCTTGGATTCATCGGATTTTGTCAATGAACTGATTCGAAACGAAATCGCCGAACAATTTCCCGCAGCCGCGGCGTCTTCCCGGCTCGCCACACCGGCCGCTTCGCAACTGAAAATTGCGCCGGCGGAAGCACCGGCGGAACCGCCGCCCGAAGCGCCCTCTTCCGGGTATTGCGCGAAACACCGCAACATCCCGGCGACGGGGAAATGCATCGTTTGCGGAAATCCAATCTGTCCGCGGTGCATGGAGTTGTTCGGTTACTTTTGCTCGCCGCTATGCAAAAACAAGGCCGACCTACAGGGAATTGCCGCCCCCGTTTACAGCGGCCAAAAATTCCGGGCCGAAGCGCGGTTTTTTCAAAAAATTGGATTTATTTTTGGCTTGATGGGCGCTGCGCTTGCCGTGGCCGTTGTTTTATGGATTTGGTATGCGTGGTTCGGTTCGGTGCCGCACACGTATTTTTCCGTGCGATTTGAAGACACCGACCGCGCGTATGCCGGCGCGGCGCGGCTCGTTGGCGAGGACCAGATTGTTTTCCTGCACGGCGGCACCCTGGCACGTTACGACCTGAAAACGAAAAAACCGGTCTGGTCACTGGAATTAATCACCAGGGAACAAATCGACGACGTCGTTAAATCAGAAAACGACTCGCGCGCGCGATTAAACCAGTCGGATGAACTTGCCCGACCGCCATCGCCAGAGGCATTGGAGCGCAGGGCAAAAATCGCGCTCCAACGCGAACTATCGTTGCAGGTTTCCGGCCAGAACATCTGGGTGGCCGGGCCGGACGGACTTACGCATTATGATTGGGCCGACGGCAAGGTATTGCAGGAAATTCCGCTGCCGCAACTTCATGGTGAAGTTTCCCGGCACGGGGATGAATTACTGGTGCCGGGAACCGGCCCGGACACGGAGTTCGTTACGCACGTCAACCTGGCGAGCGGCGAGGAACACACAGAGGAATTCCATGAACCGGGCACCGCCACTGTCGCCGCGGCCGGAGTGGCAAACGGAAAGCCGGCCGGCACCATCCCCGGCGCCGCCAGCCAGTCCACCGACGCGCAGAAGCTGGCGGAGGAGGCGCAAAACGTGAATCTGCCGGGACGGATTGCCTTGCCGGCGCTGCTGGGCAACGAGATTCACCAGCGCCAAATCATGGCCGAACTTCAGGACAACAACCAGGGCCGTCCGGCGCCGGGAAACCTTCCGAAACCCGGGGGAACAGCTTCTCAATTCACACTCATTCCCGACCAGAATGGTTTCATGCAAATGAGGATACGTCTGCTTGAAAAACACATCGTCACGCGCGACGCGATGAAAGCGGCGCCGGGAAAATCCTCACTGGATGGCAATCTGACAGTTGCTAAAACAGCGGATGTTGCCAATGAAATGCTGAATGAAATGCAGCGCAACAGCGGCGGCGGCACGGTTTCGGAAGACCAAAGCCGTTATCAGGTCACCCTCCACCGGCCGGAGGCAACGGAGGCGTCCGACTGGATCGGTGAAGTCATCGGCCCGCCGCAATTATTTCCGCTGGAAACTGTAAACGTCCTCACCGCGGGTAAAACGGTCATCGTCTTTGACAAATCAAACAAAAAACTCTGGGAAGCCAACCTGACTTATCCGGTTCCTCCCGCCAATCCTGAATTCGGCGAAGATGCATTATCGTTCGGCGCCGGACCGTGCGTTGAACACGGCGGCCTGCTTTACATTTTTGATCAGGCGGTTCTGAGCGCCTTTGACCTGGCCACCGGCAATGCGCGCTGGCGGTGGCCGTCCGTGGGTGTTGTGGGTTTGTTTTTCGACAGCCAGGGAATGTTGTATGTCAACACCACCACCGGCAACCCCGACGACATCAGATATGCCCGCCAGATAGATGTGACCAAATCCACCGCCGCGGTTCTCCTTAAAATTGAGCCGCAGACCGGCAAGACCTTGTGGAGCGTCAGGCCCGGCGGTTTTGCCTGCTACCTGTCAGGAAAGTACCTTTACGCCGTCCGCTCGTATGATCCCAATTCCACCGACGCGGAAGTCATGAATGGACTGGAAGGCCTGCAAAAACCGCCCTATTTCCAAATTGCGCGTATCAATCTCAAAAATGGACGCACCCTCTGGGAATACGACCAGGGCCGCGTGCCCGTTGCCATTCACTTCAAAGACAATTTCATCGAACTGGTCTTTAAACGGGAGGTACAAGTGCTGACTTACCTGTCATTCTGAAATTTTACTGTGGCACCACTTTCACTTCACCCTTGGTCGCATCATATTCAATTTTGTACCCGATGGGGGCGTCGGGAATTTTGGCGACGTAGTTGGGGACCAGTTCATCAAGCGTTTTCGGGTAACGCCCTTCTTGCGTATTGAAGAGCTGGACGGCCTGGTTGAGATACGAAACATCAATCGTCTTGTCCGCCGTCTTTTTCGCGTTGACCAGGGTATTCCCGTAATCCAATGCCTTTTTGGTGTCCTGGACCGTGCCGTATTTACTGTTTTTACCGCAACCGGTCAGAACCAAACCGGTCGCCACCAGAATCAGCAGGAATGTTTTCATGCGGATAATTTACCTCAAATCGCAAAAAATCCAAAGGCACAATTCTTTCCTGCGCATTCCCATGGGAAATGCGTCGGGTGACGTCCCTCCAATTCCGGCGCGCGATGCTATTGCGGCGGGGCGTTGGTGGTGGCCGGAGTTTCGACCGCGGGCTCCGTCGGCGCACTGGCCGCCGGGGCTGCCGGGGTGGACGCGGCGGGCGCGTTGGTCGCCGACACTTCGGGCGTGGACGTTGCCGGAGTGCTCGGTGTCGATGCTTCAGACGAAGACGCCGCGGGCGCACTGGCTGCGGGGACGGCTGGCGCGGACATCGCCGGTGCACTGGCCGCCGGGGCTTCCGATGCCGATGTCGTCGGTGCATTGGTGGTCGGCATGGTCGCTGCTGGCGCGTTGGTGGCCGGCATTTCCGACGACATGCTCTTCTCCGCCTCCTTATGGCAACCGGTTAATAACCCTGCACAAACCAATCCGGATACTGTTGCTAATGATAAAAACTTCTTCATACTTGGATAAACTCTTCTATCCTTCCGCCCGCGGCAAGCGGAATTTTCAGATTGTTTTTCACAAAGTTTTGGCGGCGGTGAAAGCGTCGGCGACTTGGGCCGCCAATTCCCGCGCCTGCCGGATCAAATCGAAATCCTCCGCCAGATTGCCGAAACGGAATTCCGGCATGCCGCTTTGCTCCCGCCCCAGCAACTCGCCCGGCCCGCGCAGTTTCAAGTCCGCCTCCGCAATGCGGAACCCGTCGTTCGTTTCCGCCAGCACGTTCAGGCGCTTATCCGCTTCCGCCGTTTTCACGTCGGAAATCAAAATGCAGTATGACTCGTGCGCGCCGCGGCCGATGCGCCCGCGCAACTGGTGCAATTGCGCCAATCCAAACGCCTCGGCGTTTTCCACCAGCATCACCGTCGCGTTCGGCACGTCCACACCCACTTCGACGAGCGAGGTCGCCAGCAAGGCGTTTACCTTACCGGCGCGAAATTCCGCCATCACCGCGTCTTTCTCGCGGCTCTTCAACCGTCCGTGCAGCAGCCCCACCCGAAACGGCGCCAGCAGCTTCCGCAAATTTTCAAATTCGGTCGTTACCGCTTTCAAGCCTTTCCCGCCCGAGTCTTCGACGCGGGGATAAACCACATAGGCCTGCCGCCCGGCGGCAAGCTTCTCGCGGATAAATTCCCAGACCTTCGGCAATTTATCGGCCGGGCGAACAAATGTTTTAATCCGGCCGCGGCCGGCGGGCATTTCGTCAATCACCGACACCTCGAGGTCGCCGTAAAGCGTCAGGCCCAGCGTGCGCGGAATCGGTGTGGCGGTCACCACCAGCAGATGCGGGTAGCGGCCCTTGCGCACGAGCTGTTCGCGCTGGGTCACGCCGAACTTGTGCTGCTCGTCAATGATGACCAGACCAAGGTCAGGCAGCTCAAAGCCGGACGTAAGCAGGGCGTGAGTGCCAATGAACAGAGTTGAGGGTTGAGGGTTGAGGGTTGAGGGTTGCGCTTGGCGATGACGTTGGATGTTGAATGTTGAATGTTGAACGTTGAATGTTTTCCGATTCCCCGTTTGCAATTCCACCTCCACTCCCAACGGCTCAAACCAACGGCTGAAATTTCGGAAGTGCTGCTCCGCCAGAATCTCCGTCGGCGCCATCAGCGCCGCGTTGAAACCACTTTCCAGCGCCATCAGCGCGGTACAGGCGGCTACGACGGTTTTGCCCGACCCGACATCGCCCTGCAACAACCGGCGCATCGGATGCGAGCCACCCATGTCTGCCCGGATTTCGCGCAGCACTTTCGTTTGCGCCCCGGTGAGCTTGAAGCCGAGCCGGGCCAGAAACGGCTTCATCAGCCGGTTGTCGCCACCGCAGGACAATGCCTTTGCAGTCGCTTCGAATTTTTTCCGGCGCGACTGGATTTGCACCTGCAGTTCGACAAATTCGTCCAGTGCCAGCCGCCGGCGCGCAATTTCCACATCGGTCAACTCCTCCGGAAAATGAATCATGTGGATGGCGTTGGCGCGGGTGGGAAGGTAGGACAGGCTTCCAGCCTGTCTCTGACTTTTTGAATCAGTGGATGGAGACAGGCGGGACGCCTGTCCTACGGGATTTTGTTCGACGATTTGGTTTTCGTATCTCTCCAGCGTGCGCCAGATCAATCCGCGCAACCAGCGTTGCGGCAGGCCTTCGGTGAGCGGATACACCGGCACGATGCGGTTGATATGGATGAAACTTTCCTCGCCGCCTTCGATAACTTCGGTTTCCGGATGATCCACCGTAAGCGGTTTGGTTTCCACCAGTTTGCCGTAAACGAACACCTCGTCGCCCACGGCGAAATATTTTTCCATGAACGGCAGGTTCCACCACCGGCAATGCAATCGCGCCGTGCCGTCGTCGAGGATGAGTTCAAAGACCGATTTGCTGCCTTTGCGAAAGCGTTTCAGGCCGCAGGCGACCACGGTGCCGCGGACGGTGGCCGCTTCGTCGCGGCTCATTTCGGCGATATTGCGGAAATGCCGGCGGTCTTCGTATCGCCGCGGACGGTGGAGCAACAAATCCTCAATGGTGTGAATGTCAAGCCGCGCCAGTTGGACCGCGCGCTCGCCGCCGACACCCCAAAGCGAAGTCACCGTCAGTTTGAGCGGGGATGGCTTGGTGTCCGGCAGCGACATCGTCCGCACGATACAAATCGTTCGCTACCGCTTCAATGGCAAAGCAATTGAGAATTTAAACTTTAGATGCCTGCAGGGCAGGCGTCTCTACGGATCGGCCGCTCGGCAACACGCATTGCGTCTGAGCCCGTTTGCAATTACTTTTCCTGCCATGCCGGACAATTCCCAGCCGTCCAAATCCGCGCCCGCGCCGCTGTGGCTGCTGGTGCGCGTCAACGCGCTGCAAAGCTGGCGGCGGTTCCTGGCGGTCCGTGAACAATCACGGTTGCTGACCGGTGTCATCGCGCTGTTCATGGCCGGTTACCTCGTCGTGTCGTTCGGACTGTTTTATCACGGCCTGAGATTTATCGCGAAATTCCCGGGGCTGGGCGCCGTGCTGACGGAGCGGCTGATGTACGTGTTGTTTGCCTTTTTGTTCGCGCTGCTGCTGCTGAGCAACCTCGTCATCGGCTACACCAATTTGTTCCGGAACCGGGAGACGGCGTTCCTGCTGACGCTGCCGGTGCCCACCCAGACCATTTTCCGCTGGAAATTCATCGAATCCACGGTGCTGGCGTCGTGGGCGTTTGTTTTTTTGATTGCGCCGTTGCTGGCGGCGTTCGGTTTGTTGCGCGGAGTGCCCTGGCATTTTTACCTGGTGACACTGGCGCTCATTGCGCTGTTCATCGTGCTGCCGGGTGTGCTGGGCGCGATTCTGGCCATCTGGGTGGAAAAATTTCTGGACCGGCGCAGCTTTCAAATCGCCATGATCGGGACAGCCCTCGTCCTGTTGGCGGTGGCGGCGTTCTGGTGGAAGGCCCAGCCGGTGGACGACTCGTTGCTCGACAAGCGCACTCTCGAAGCGCTCGATTTGCTGCTCGCCAAAACGCGTTTCACCCTGTTCCCGTTCCTGCCGAGCTTCTGGCTGTCATCAGCCGTGCTGCAATGGGCCGAGGGGGTCCTGCGCGGCGCGGCATTTTTCACGCTAGTGCTGTTGAGCTACACGCTGTTTTTCGGCGGCATTGCGTTCACCCGGTTGGGCAAGATGTTCTATCACACGGCCTCGGCGGTGCAAAGCCGCGCCGGCAGCCGGTGGCATTGGACCCGCGCCGGCCAGAAACGGCGGCCGGCCGACGACCGGCTCGAAAAAATCACCGCCGGTTTATTCTGGCTCGGGCGCGACACCCGTGCGTTGGCCGTCAAAGACCTGCGGATGTTCTGGCGCGACACGACCCAATGGGGCCAGTCGATGATGCTGTTCGGCCTGTTGGGTGTCTATGTCATCAATTTGCGGAACTTCACGCACCAGTTGGCCAGCCCGTTCTGGGTCAATCTGGTCGCGTTCCTGAATCTCGGTGTGTGTTCGCTGAACCTGGCCTCGGTGACGACACGGTTTGTGTTTCCGCAATTTTCGCTCGAAGGCCGGCGGTTGTGGATCGTCGGCATGGCACCGATGGGCATGGCGCGAGTGGTCAAAACCAAGTTCTGGTTGGCCAGCATCTCGTCGTTGCTGGTCACGTCCGGACTCATCACGCTATCCTGTTGCCTGCTCAAGATGAATTGGGAACGGGTGCTGTTTTTCGGGGCGGTGATTACCGTGATGACTTTTGCGCTCAACGGCCTCGCCGTTGGCCTGGGCGTTCTTTATCCGAATCTGAAGGAGACCAACCCGAATAAAATTGTCAGCGGCTTCGGCGGAACACTTTGCTTCGTGCTGAGTTCCTTCTACATCCTGGCCTCCGTGCTGCTGCTCTTCCTCGGCGCGGCCGGGGTGCATCCGCGCCAGAGCTGGGCCGTGGAAGGCGTTGTCAGCTTCGTCTTCCTGTCCTTCATCATCGGCTGGCTGCCCCTGAAATTCGGATTGCACCAGTTGAAAAACTTCGAGGTGTGAAAACTGCGGTGATTGGCGTCCAGCCGCCGGCAGTTGCGAACTCAGGCCGCGCGGCGGGATTTGGGAGCCGGGCCGTTGGCCGGGGGGCGTTGCAGCGACAAAAATTTTTCCAGCGCCGAGAACAACAGCGGCCCGCTTTCCGCATGCGTCACCTGGCCATCCCGGGCCACCAGGCCAAAGCCGTCGCCGTAAGCCGGCCCGTTCGTCACACACAAATCGGTGGAGCACTCGGCGATTTGTTTTTTGGCGGCGTTGATGGCGCTGGCGCGCGCGCCGTCCCCTTCAAACTTCCAGCCTACGATGCGGGTGCGCGGATACCAGCCGCGCAATTCGCCGATGATTTTGGGCGTCGCCACCAGCTCGACGAGTAATTTGCCCGGACGGGTGGGAATTTTAACCGCCTTGATTTCGGCGAGTTTGCCGGATTCGTTGGGCGCAAGAATTTTCCCGAACGTGAAATCGCTGACGGCCGCCGCGTGAAAAATGGCGTCCACTTTTTTGGACGACAGCGTCTTCAGTTTTCCGCGCAGGTCCGCCGTCGTGGTGAACGTCTCTATACGCTGGATGAGCCGCTCCCCTTCGCCGTAATACGTGGACATGACGCCGATGAGCAGGATGACATTGTGGCCGCGCGCCGCCAGAAAATTGCCCAGTTCCGTGCCGAGGCGGCCGGTGGAAAAATTCGTGAGCCGCCGCACGTCATCCAGCGGCTCGTAGGTTGGTCCGGCGGTGACGATACAGTTCATGCTTGCTTCAAGCATCGTCCGGTTTATGTCAAACGGCAAGTCAAAGCTCGAACATTTATTCCGCTCCGGCCCCCAGGTTTCCAAGTCTATTTCAGCAGCCAGGCCAACAGCGGCGCAACGGCGAGGCCCGGCAGAAAATTGGCCAGTTCCACCCGCCGAACCTCGAAAATCATCAAGGCGATGGCGCACGCAATCAGGCCGGCGGCGGCGTTGACCGGGTCCACCAACCCGTGCGCGGCGAGAAACGGGACCGCGTAAAGCCGGCAGGCGAAGGTGATAAACCCGAGGAAAATGACGACCGGAAACGCTGACAAGGCGGACGGCCAGCTGAACATTTTCACAAAACCGGTCATGGCCAGACCGTCCATCACCGCTTTGACTGCGAGCAACCAAAAGAAGCCGGTCGGGCCGCCTCCCGCGGGCAACCCGTCCGTCACCGCGCCGAGCAGGCCCAGCGGCGCAGCGCAGAACAAAATAGTGCAGGCGATGAAGCCGCCGCCGATGTTGGACGGGGCGCCCGATTGGGCGACGGCAATCAAATTGCCCGCAAAACGGCCCAGCCGGTTTGACAGTTTTTGCAGGTGCAACAACCGGCCAATCCAAAAACCCAGAGTCACGGCGAGCGCGGCGATGAGCAATTGTTTCAAACCGGCGAAAAAGGTTCCGTTGACACCCAGCCAGACGAGCCGCAGACCGAAAAAAACAGTGGCGACGCCGAGGACCGCCCGAAAGAAAACCTGCGCGGGCACGGACAGCGGTTTGCGCAGCGCCAAACCGAACAATCCGCCGATCAAAATGCCCATGGCGTTGAGAAATGCCCCGGTCACACGGTGACTCAACGCGGACGGCGGGCAAAGTGCAAGCCGGAAATTTTTTGCAAGTATTGCCCCGGCCTGTTACTCAAAGGCGGATGGCCGACGCCAAAAACAGTTCCCGCAGTCCATGGTTCTGGATTCCCACGCTTTACGTGGCCGAAGGCATACCAAATGCGCTCGTGGCCACGGTGTCGGTGATGTTGTACACCGACCTGGGGGTTTCGAACAAAGCCACGGCTTTTTTCACCAGCTGGCTTTACCTGCCGTGGGTCATTAAACCCCTATGGAGCCCGGCGGTGGACATTCTCAAAACCCGGAGGCTGTGGATTTGGACGACACAACTGCTGCTGGGGCTGGGCCTGGCTGGCGTGGCTTTGATGATTCCCGCGCCTCATTTTGTCCAATGGACAATCATCTTTCTGGGATTGCTGGCGTTCAGTTCCGCAACGCACGACATCGCGGCAGACGGTTTTTATATGCTGGCTACCACCGAAGGCCAGCAATCGTTCTTCATCGGGTTTCGAAACGTTTTTTTCAACATCGGCAAAATTTCCGCGCAAGGCGGGCTGGTCTATCTGGCCGGCCGGCTGGCCCGGCACACCGGCAACCCCGCGTTCGGCTGGTCGGTGGCTTTCGCGGTTGGAGCCGGATTTTTCCTGGTTCTAGGCGTTTACCATCGCTTCATCCTGCCGCGTCCGCTAGCCGACCAGCCCAAAGTGGCCGTGAACGCCGGAAATTTCTGGAAAGGATTTTTTGAAACATTTGGATCGTTTTCCCAGAAACCGAAAATCATTCTGCTGTTATTTTTTCTGCTGCTCTACCGGTTGGGCGAGGCACAACTGGTGAAAATCATCCCCCTCTTTTTGCACGGGCCGCGGGAAACCGGCGGGTTGGGCCTGGCCACCGAGGATATCAGTGTGATTTACGGCACGATCGGGGTCATCACCTTCGTGGCCGGCGCATTGCTCGGCGGTTTTGTGGTGGCGCGGCAGGGATTGAAATTCTGGCTGTGGCCGATGTTGCTGGCGATTCATCTGCCGGACGCGGTGTTCATCTGGCTGGCCTGTACCCAACCGGACAATCTCTGGCTGATTGGCGCCGGTGTCGCCGTCGAGCAATTCGGCTACGGCTTCGGTTTCACCGCTTACATGCTTTACATGATTTACATCGCGCGCGGCGAGCACCAGACGGCGCACTACGCCATTTGCACGGGATTCATGGCGCTGGGCATGATGGTACCGGGTATGTGGAGCGGCTGGTTGCAGGAACACATCGGTTATCCGCACTTCTTCATCTGGGTATTGCTGGCCACCATTCCGAGCTTCATCGTGGCAAGGCAAATCCCGCTGGAGACGGAATTCGGGAAACGAACGTAACGGCTTTCAGCCGATGGCGGCGTTTGCCGGCGCCACTACAAAAAGAATTGCTTTGAACGCGCCAGTCTTCCCAGAATCAAAGCTCACAATGAAATCAACCTGTTACCACCGCTTCCACCGGACGCTTGTATTGACGTTGTTGCCGGTCGTGGCCCTGCTCGGATTTTCGCCGGGCGTCCGCGCCGGATTGGTGCCGTTCAGCTTCACCAACGCCATCGCCACCACCCAGCCGCATCGTCCGAGCATTATTTTGATTATGACCGACGGTCTCGGTTACGGCGATTTGAGTTGTTATGGCCAGACGAAATTCCAAACGCCAAACCTCGACCGGCTCGCTGCCGGCGGCATTCGTTTCACGAGTTACTATGCCGGCGCCGCGGCGAGTTCACCCTCCCGGGCGGCCCTGCTGCTGGGCAAGGATTCAAGCCATTTGGAACAGCGCGCCGATGCAGACGTGCCGCTGGCGGCCGGTGATGTCACGATCGCACAAATCCTCAAACATTTCGGCTATCAAACCGGCCTGATTGGCGAATGGAATCTGGGTGACGACGGCACGTCCGGCGCGCCGTGGCACAAAGGGTTTGACGAATTTGCCGGCTATTTCGATCCGAACGATGCAGCCAATTACTACGCCGATTATTTGTGGCGTTATGCGCCCCGGAGCTGGATCAACCAGACCAACCATCATCGGGAGGATTTCATCGGCCGGGAGATGTTGTATCCCAACACCAGCGGGAAGCGGGGCCAATACATCCCCGATTTGTACACGAAGGCCATGTTGAACTTCGTCCAGAACAACCAGCCGGACTGGTTCAACCATTACCGGCCATTTTTCCTGATGGTGAATTATAAAATTCCGGGCGACGGCAGTGGTCCCGTACCGACCGATGCGCCCTATTCGGGAGAATCATGGTCGCAGCCGGAAAAAAACCGGGCTGCCATGATCACCCGGCTTGACGGGTACATCGGGCAATTGTTGGAACAATTGCAGAAGTACAATTTAACAAACAACACGGTGATTTTCTTCACCAGCGACACCGGACCGGAGGGAAGTAGCGGCGTGGACTCCAAATTTTTCCGCAGCGCCGGCCCGTTTCGCGGCGGTCGCGGTGACCTTTACGAAGGCGGGTTGCGAGTGCCGATGATTGTGTCCTGGCCGGGAAAAATCCCCGCCGGCCAGGTCAGCGATTTCCCCTGTGCGGCGTGGGATTTTTTGCCGACGGTCGCGGACATCGCCTCGGTCAAACCGGAAGCGGGTCTTGACGGAATTTCCATTCTGCCGACGCTGTTGGGTCAAACCCAGACCAACCGTCATGAAACCTTCCATTGGGAGCTCAAAAACGGGCGGAACGCGGGGCATACCGTGCGTTTGAAGGACTGGGAAATTGTACAGCCGAAGGCCGGCGCCCCGCCGGAGCTTTACGATCTGAAAACCGATCCCGGCGAAGTCAATAACATCGCCCGCCAGCATCCCGAGGTCATCACCAACTTCCAGGGGATCCTGAAGAACAGTCATTAACGCGTCGGCGTGGACGGCAAAGGGGCGTTCAAATCGCGCTCCTGTTTTTCCCCGCGGACGGCAAAACTCATCCACACGATGGCCAGCGCCACCGCCAGCAAAAATGCCGCCAGCACAAACCACGGCCAACGGTGGCGTTGCGGGCTTTCATTGCGGTCGTCCATGAGAATGATTGTATCGCCGGATCGTGAACGGTGCAAACCGGCGAATTGCCGGTGGGAACTCGATTCTGACGCAACGGTTCGGGCGCCAAACGGCTCGACCAATCGGGAATTTAAGCTAGATTAAAAGCCATCGCGCCCATGCACGAAACTGAAGCGCCAGACGATGTGCCCTTGCCCCCGCCACCGGTGAAGACCGCTGACGAGCATCCCTACGCCATTTTCCGGAACCGGGATTTCAGGCTTTATCTGGCCGGCCGGCTGGTGTCGGTGCTCGGCCAGCAGATGTTCTCCATGGCCCTGGGTTGGGAAGTTTATGAGCGCACCGGCTCCGCCCTCGCGCTGGGGTTCATCGGGTTGACGTTGATCATTCCGATGTACCTGTTCACGCTGCCGGCGGGGCACATGGCGGATAATCACAACCGCAAGCGCATCATCGTTTCCATGGCGGCGATCATGGCGGCAGCCAGCCTGGGTGTGGCGGCGGTCTCGTTGTTGCAGGCGCCGGTTTACTGGATTTATATCTGTCTGTTCATCGGCGGCACGGCGCGCACGTTTTCGTGGGCGGCCAATGCCGCCTTTCTGCCGGCGTTGGTGGACCGGAAGGATTTCCCGCGGGCCGTCAACTGGAACGCCGCCATGTTCCAACTATCCTGCATTGTCGGACCGGCCCTGGCGGGCGGCATCATCGCCGAAATGCAACATCATTTTGGCCACAGCCCGGCGGCAGCGGCACCGGTTTATATCATTAACGCGCTTTTATCCCTGGCCTTCTGCGGCTTCGTCGGCCTGCTCCATTACGAGCACACGGTGACGGCAAAGGAGCCCATGACTTTGCGGGCGCTATTGACCGGGTTTAAATTCGTTTACGCAACCAAAATCATTCTGGGCATCATCACGCTCGACATGTTCGCGGTGTTATTGGGCGGCGCCAATGGGCTGCTGCCGATTTATGCCAAGGAGATCTTGTTCGTCGGGCCCCGGGGGCTGGGGCTGCTGCAAGCGGCGCTGCCGCTGGGCTCCATGCTCTGCGTGTTCATTCTGAACCACCGGCCCCCGCTGCAAAAGGCCGGGCATTCGCTGCTCCTGGCCGTCACGACTTTTGGACTTGCAACAATCGGCTTCGGCTTTTCGAAATGGTACTGGATTTCTTTCGTGATGCTGTTCACCTGCGGCCTGGCGGACAATATCAGCGTGGTGGTGCGGCACTCCCTGGTGCAATTGCTCACCCCCGACGAAAAACGCGGCCGCGTTTCTGCCGTCAACAATCTCTTCATCAGCACGTCCAATGAGCTGGGGTGGTTTGAGTCCGGGTTTGTCGCCCAAATTTTCGGGCCGACGCTGGGCAACACAATTGTCACTGGCGCGGTGATTTCCGCCGTGTCCGGCGGCGCTGGAACTATTCTCACCGTCATTGGTGTGGCGCTGATCTGGCCGGAAATCCGGCGCTACGGGAAGCTGGTGTGAGAATTCTTCGCTTGATGCGAAAAGTCTTCGGCGTAAAGTTCAACCGTAATGAACGGAAATTCGGAAAAGTCCAGTAGTTGGTCTTGGTTTTGGAATTTATTGATTCTTCTTTTTGTTATTGGATTACTTCTTGCGATAGCTGTACCAGGATTTATTGTAGACCAAAATGGAATCAAGAGAAATCGCGTTTTTAATAATCTCCGCCAAATTGATGACGCAAAAAATCTATGGGCATTTGAACATGGCGCCACTAATTCCGACCAAATCGCAAGATTGACGAATCAGCTTTCAGAACAAGATTTAATTCCATATTTGCATTTTACAAACAAGCAAGGCGGTTTGGTTCCTGCTGTTGCTGGTGAAATTTATGCAATCAATCCATTGAATAAATCACCGGAGGCCAAAATTGTTCGCAAGAATGATATGCCTTGGCCCAAAGGTTCAATTATTCGTATCTCCGAGAATCCAAAGCTAATTTATAATTTAGAAATAATCTTTCCCGACGGCACAAAGACGAATTATTGAATTGAACGCGACTTGACGCGGGCGGGTAGAGGTTTATTTTCGGCGCATGAGAAGAATTTCGCTTTGGTTTTTGGTCTGCCTTTTTGCCGCAGGTGTGCTCCGGGCCCAGGATTCGGGCACCCAGCAACAGATTGACCAGATTAACGGCCGGTTGCAGGACCTGATTGACGCGCAAGCGTTGCAGGCCAAACGCCTGGACGCGCTGGAGAAGGAAATCGGCGATTTGCGCGACAAATCCGGCGGGACCGGTGTCAGCCCGGAAGACCTGCAAAAACTCGCCGACCAGGTCCAGGAAATTGACAAGAAACGACAGGAAGACCGGGAGTTGATTTTGAAGGAAATTGCGAAGCTGGGCAAAGTCAGCATCCCGTCTTCAGGACGCCGATCAACGCCGAATGTGACGACCAATACGACAACGACAGCGGTCGGCTCAAGCCCCCCCGCCGGCGGCAAGGAAAACGGTTACGAATACAAAGTGGCGGCTGGCGACACGCTGATGATTATTGCCAAGGCGTACCGCGATCAGGGCATCAAGGTGACGGCGGAACAGATCTTGAAGGCGAATCCGGGATTGGACCCGAAAAGCCTCAAGGTCGGGCAGAAAATTTTCATTCCGGCGCCGGCACAATAAAACCGGAAGTTCAAAATTGACAGAAGGCCTAGCGCGCCAGCGTAAAGTGCAGAGTGAGCACCCCTGCCGCCGCGAACAGGCAATAGTAGCCGAAAAGTTTCCAACGTCCGCCCTCCAGCCAGCGGGAGAGCCATTTCAACGCCAGCAGACCGGCCGCGAAACTCAATACCATGCCGACGAGGCCCGGCATTAAAAGATGCAGCACGGATTCCTGGCTCAATGAATGCGCTTTGACAAGCCGATACGCTTCCTGCGCGATGACGCCCGGCGTCAAGACGACGGCGAGCGCGAAGCTGAATTCTTCCAGTTTCTGTTTCGGCAGTCCGAGAATTAAGCCCGTGGAAATGGTCGAGCCGGAACGTGAAAACCCGCGAAACGGCAGACACAGTCCCTGCACGATGCCGATCCAAATGGAATGTTGCGGCTGAATGTCCGCTTGGCGCGGTGTTTTTCCCTCGTGCCACCCGGCGTAAATAATCAGCACTCCCACCGCCGCCAGCGCCCCCGCCATCAACGGCAGGTTGTTGAATAAATTTTCCACCTCGGCATGCGGCTGGCCGCGCATGAAAACCTTTTCGATGAGCACTTTCAGTCCGAAGCCGACGACGACGGTGCAAACCGTCCCCAGAATTACTTGGATGGCGAACCACTGGAACTGCGCGGACGAGGCGAAGTAATCGCGCTTCCAGCGTTTCCAAAAATAGACGATGACGGCGAACATCGTACCGGTGTGTAACAGGATGAGGAACATTACCATTTCGGGACTCGACACGTCTTTCACGCCCATCAGTTTTTCCGCCGCGATGACATGCGCCGAACTCGAAACCGGCAGCAATTCGCACGCGCCTTGAATCAGCGCCAAAATCAAAATTTGAAAATAGTTGAGCATGTTTATGGAACTTCCTGATTTATCCGGGGACAAGCCACTGCTTCCCCATCAGGCACGAGCCATTTGGACGTGAAACCGGTGTTGGAGGCAAGAACGAAGTGGCGCGGACGTCACTTTTTCGAGCCCCAGAAGCTCTTGGTTTCCTCGCCGTGCTGTTTGACTTTGAGCTGGCCGAGGATCGAATGCCAGGAGATGTAAATCTTGTGCCACTGGGCTTCCAGGCCGCGGAGTGCGCCTTCGCTCATTTCGCTGAGGTAGCGCAACGACGGCGCGTTGCCGATGAGGGCGTGGATTTCCTCACGCGTAGGCGAGGGAACTTCAATGGCGGCATAAATCAATTCAATCTCCTGCACAATGATGCTCTTGATTTCGAGAAAATGGCTTTCCTCCGCCGGCCCGAATTTCTTTCCGCGCGCGACGTTGATGAAATAGTTGAACTGTTTCCAGCACTCAATATGTGTTTCAATTTGAGTGACCAGTTGGTTGAGTTCTTTGGCAGTCATAAGCGTGGTCGGATGGTTGAGGGTGAAAAAGCGGCCTGGGGGAACAGAAATATGATGGCACCGCCACGCAATTCGCGGGCGGTGATGTGCAGGCTGGTGAAATGAATACTGACCTCGGCCAGCGGCACTTGTGCTTCGCGCGCCTCGCGGAAGAGGGACAGTACTTCACGGCCGATGTCATATAGCAGTTCCTTGGGATAAATGGAGGAAACGGTGTACGTGACGATGCGACCGTCACGATCCACAGTCACGCTGCCGGCCGGCAATTGTTGGATCGCCGCGCGGGAGCGGAAAAACCGTCTGAAAAATTGTTTCAGGAATCCCATGACGAAACGAGCTTTTTACTTTTTTCCAGCAAAGGGCTGGTGGCGACATTGGGCGGCCAGCCGATGAGAAAACACACATTATCCCGGTTCAAGACCAACATCTGCCGTTCCAGGTTATGACCGGCAACGTGGGAGAGCGGTCCGGCTTCGATCCTTTCCCCGAGGCGTCTGGCGGTTTCAACGGCGCGGCGCGCCCATTTGGCGAGCGGTTCGGAAGGCTGCGCGCCCATGGTCTCGACTTCGCCCTGACCTTCGGGTGGCACGGCCATGACGAAATCCGCGCCTTCCCGCGTAAGTAACGCCAGTTTCCAAATGGTTTTCCGATGAGCGGTTTGCTCGACGGAACCGGGCTCGACGGAATCGGCGGTTTCATCAATCGCCTGGGCGGATTCGAGCAGCAGGGCGTTGACGGGTTTGGTAATGGTGCGTTCGCGTTCGGGTTCGGCGGGCAGATTTTCAAATGTGCCGGACTTCCAGCCCAGAATCCGGTAAAAGGCCGCCTCGCCGCGGGCGCCTTCGGTTTCCGCATCAATCAATTCGCCGTTTTGAATCCACAGTTTCGCCACGAGCGGCCCGCGCGTGATGCGCAGGACGGTGGAACTGCGCGAGAGACATTCCATCTGGATGATGTCCATGAGGCTTTTGCTTTGGATGCCGCGGAAGCCGCCTTCCATGTCGCGGCCCATGAGCGATTCGATGCAGTCCAAAAACATCTGCGAGTTGGCCTGCATGTCGGTTTTGAGCCAGAACAAATCCACGCCCAGCGCGTAGGCGCGCGAGCGGAATTCCTCGTCTTCCAGCCCGCTCAAGACGATGGTGCGCAATTCGGGGAACCGGCGGCGGACAATGGAAAGCACCTGCAGGCCGTCCATGCGCGGCATTTTCAAATCGCAGACCAGCAGTCGGAACGGCTCGGTTTCCAGGAGCGCCAGGGCGCGCGCGCCCGACGCAACAGTGCGGATTTCAGGCTTGCTGGGGAGATGTGCAAACATTTCGTTGCACAGGTTCAGCCAGTCTGCATCGTCATCCAAAACCAAAATTTTATGGCGTGCTTCCATTCCTTAGACGCTCATCGCTAGCGCCGCCGCTCCGCGAATTCAAGCGCGAAAAATGACAACGGCGCAATTTAATTAAACGCAAGCAAACGGCGTTCCCATTTGAGACAGAGCGCAATTAAAATCTAAATACCAGAATGTGAACAGACTAGGGACAAAGAAGTCCAACGCTGAGACAAATCCCCCCTCCTGCCGGCCTTTCTTTCGGGGCTTTCAAAGATTCGGACGGCCAGGCCGGACAAAAAATTCATCGTGGCGTGCTTCCTGCTAAAACATAAAAGCCTGCCGGTTGGCCGGCCGCAATTAAAGTACGTGCCATGTCAAACAGTGTGAAAATGAAGTTCGCCGGGATGCTCCGGAACCTTGCCCGCCGCCTCGGCGAAGAAGAAGCGGCCAAAACCGAACCACCGCGTTCGCTTGCCGCTGCCACAGCTCGAGTAACTGCCGCAACGCCGGCCGCCGGTCGCCTGCAAATGGCGCCGTCCGTGCTTTCGGCAACCTCCGTCGCAACGTCGGCCATGACGCAAGCAAATCCCAATGAATTGCTGCTGCCGCTACAATCAATCCTTGCCGGATTGTCCCTGGATTTGCGCGCAAAAATAATGCAGGCCCCGCCTGCCGGGGCGATGATTGCGGTCCCGCTGGAAACCATTATCTCGCAACTCGCCTTTGGCTCGGTAAAAATCGGCTTCGGTGACTTGCGCAAGGCCGCCCCGGGCGTGTTCGTCAATTCCGGCGGCGAGCATGATCACAAACCGGTGATGCTGCCGCTCAACGAAATTCTCGGCCGGCTGAATCCCGCCCTCTTATCACGCCGTTCCATTCAGAAACAAGTCGAGGTCGCGGAAGATATCACCGGCCCGTTCGGCGCCGGGGGCGAAGGAGCCAAAATTTCCGTTGCCGTCAAACCCACACCGTCCACGGCCATACCGTCGTTGCGGATGCCCACGCCGCCTCCCGCGCCGGCGCCAACACCCGTTCCGCCTCCCTTTTCGTTCACCCAACGCGGCATTACACCGGCAAACCCCGTCCCAACTTCGCCAGTGCGACAGTTTGCCCCACAACCGTCTCATGCGCCGCATATTCCCGCGCCGCCGGCCGGGCCCGTGCCGCCACGAAGTAACGGCATGCCGAAACCGGTTGCGCCCATTCCGGTTGCCCCCGTTCCGCCGCCACCGGCGCCTGTCTCTCCACCGCCGGCACCCGTCTCCATGTTGACAACGCCTGTCCCGCCACCGCCGCCGCAAGCTCCGGTTGACGCGGAGGATATTTCCGTACCCCTGGCCGCGCTCGCGGAAAATTGGCCGGAGGGACTCCGGCTCGAAATCAGACAGTCGAACTTGGTCAATGCCCAGGTTTTGTTGCCGACTAATTTGATTGAACCGGCGTTGAAACGCGGGCGCGTCATCTTCGCCTGGGGAAATTTGCGACCTTTGATCAGACCTACGCCCCCGCCACTGTCCATCCACGACGGCACCGAGTTGGAACTGCCACTGAGTGTCATTGCCCCGCTGTTTTTCGCGCGACAAAGAACCGCGTCCCGGGCTCATGCGGTGGAGCGGCCGCCGGCTGAAATTCCGAATCTGTTTTTTGGTTTTCCGCAACCGGAAACACCACAACCCAAACCGGTTTTGCAACCCCAGATCCCGCAGCCCAAACCGGCTCCCGCAAGAATGCCCGAACCACAGTCCAAACCGCTGGCCGTAACCCCCGAGCCGCCCGTTCCTCCGATCTTCAAGCCGGTGGAAGCCAAACCAACGGATACCAAGCGGATCGAAGCAAAACCTGCGGCGATCAAGCCGTCGGACACGAACTATTATATTTGGAGCGAGACCAGCGAGGCTCCGCAGGTGGACGAAACCGAGTATAAACGTCCGCAACGGCCGGCAACCGATTTTTCCAGCCGTTATGCCACGCCGAACGAAATCGTCGCCCGCGCCATGGAGTTGCCCGGTGTGATGGGCGCCATCGTCGCGTTGCCCGACGGTTTGAAAGTGGCCAGCCAGATTCCGCCCGAATACAACGCCGACACCCTCGCGGCGTTTCTACCGCAGATTTTTGACCGCGTGAGCCAAAGCACTCGGGAATTGCGCATGGGAGCGCTGAATAATTTCAATTTCACCGTGGGTAACGTGCCGTGGAGGATTTTCCGCGTGAATGCGGTCTATTTTGCCGCGTTCGGTCGCGCAGGGGAATCGCTGCCCAGCGCGCAACTGGCCGCTTTGGCCGCTGAACTGGACCGCAAAAAACAATGACATTTTATGGCCATCATCAACCAAGCCACCAAGGAATTGCAGGTTAAAATCGTTTATTACGGCCCGGCTATGGGCGGTAAAACGACCAACCTTGTGCAAGTCCACGACCATGTACAAACCGCAGCGGGCAACAAGGGCAAACTCGTCTCCCTGGCGACGAGTTCCGATCGCACGCTGTTCTTCGACTTCCTGCCCATTGAGGCCATGACGATCAAGGGCTTCAAGACGAAGTTCCAACTTTACACCGTGCCCGGCCAGGTGATTTACAACACGACGCGGCAACTGGTGCTGCGCGGTGTGGACGGCATTGTGTTTGTCGCCGATTCGCAATACGAAAAGATGCCCGAAAACGTCGAAAGTTTTCAAAATCTCATCGACAATTTGAATGCACTCAAGCTCAACCTCGCGGAAATTCCTTATGTATTGCAATACAACAAGCGCGATTTGCCAAACGCCGCGCCGGTGGAATACATGGAATTCCTGTTGAACAATCGTGAATTGCAGGTCCCGTCGTTCAGCGCCACGGCACACAAGTGCGAAGGTGTGTTTGAAACCCTGAACATGATCACGCGCCTGCTGTTGCACAAATTCATCAATCAAAGCGTACCGCAATACGCATGACATGGCCACCCTCCCCCAACTTATCGAGGAAGATATTCGTCGGTGTGATGAAACACTGCGCAGTTTCATTGCCAGCACGGACGCCACGGTCGCGCTGATTATCGACAAGGGTGGCTTTCTCATTACGCATCAGGGCGACGCGCAGGATTTCGACCTGACCACCATCGGCGCACTGGCCTCGGGCGCGTTCATGGCCAACCAGACCATTGCCGGACTGGTCAACGAAACCAATTTCAACAGTATTTACCAACAGGGCGAAAATTACAGCATGTTCGTCACCACCATTGACGAGCATTCCCTGCTGGTCGTGATTTTCAAATCCCACTCCGGCGTGGGCGTCGTCAAGTATTATGCGGCGGCGGCGGTCAAACGGATTGCGCGCCAGCTTAAGATTGCCAAGGAACGGGCGCCGGATGCCGGGCTTGACCTTTCCGTCCTCAACGTCGCCGAAACCAGACCGCTCTTCCGGAAAAAGAAAGCCTGAGACAGGCCATTCAACCGGTGTTATAATTAGACATGAAGTGTGCCGCTGGCGGCGCAGGAATGTGATTATGATGTGGTTTAATTTTTTTGCAGTCAGCCTGGTACTCGGCTATGCCCTGTGGGTGGTTTACCGCGGCTGGCGACTCTTCCGCAACCTGTTGAACGCAACCGCCGTCAGCGAGGTTTTGAATATTATTCTGGAACAGCACCGTTTTTATTTCTTCCATGGGGTCGCCAGCCTTATCGCCTTGACTGTTTTTCTTGGTATCAAAGTCCTGGTCCAACTCTTCACGCCAACTGAGACAACCGTGTTCAACCCGCTTATTTTTGGCAGTTTTGCGAACCAATTCCTGCCCGGGAAATTGGGCTGCCTGGGTGTGGTGCTGCTGGTGATTTCACTGGTGTGTTTTTATCAGCACTTGAAGAACCGACACTACCTCCACGTGCTTTACGCCTTTCGCAATCAACTGGGGTTGGCAGAAGCAGGCTGAAATTTCAGGTAAGGGGACTGCCGTTACGGCCGGGGGGTTTTCGAACGCGGTACACTCCCGCCCAAAGACAGTCCGGGCATTGTGTGGTTTTAATCCTCTAATCGGGGGCGTGTTCCGTCCGCAATCGGATGATCATAGCCGGGAGCGTCATGATGGCCTGAAAACGGTGTCTTCACCTCGTCCCACTGTTTCTCCGCGTGAAGCCCCAGCGGCGACAGGTGGAGGATGGCCAGATCATAACATCGCTTCAAATCCAGCATCGTCCGCCGGACTTCCCGGTCTGTCGTCTTTTGGTACACAATTCCTGATTCTTTGTAAGCATTGAAAATTTCCGCGAGAACCGCGTCCTTCAAATTGCCGGCTTTGATGCTTTCGGCCCCTTTGTTGTCCATGAGTATATTTTTCTTCCGACGAATTTACGTATTGGGGGTGTGACAATTTAAAATTTCACGGCAGTTTGCCGTGACTGCCGTCGCAGAAGGCGCCGGCCTTCGAGTGCTTGCATCCGCACCACGCGACGGTTTTCGCTTCGGTGATATTCACCTTGAGCGGTCCAAAGCCGCCGCCTTTGTGCGAGCCGTCGCAAAACGGTTGGCTCTTGGACTTGCCGCACGCGCACCACCAATAGGTGCCCGGCTCGGCCTTCTGCACAAATGGAAATCTTTGGGCAATGATTGGTTCCATGACGCACGTACAATATTTCAATCGGCCCGAAAAGCAAACTGCTTCTGCAAAATTTTTTCACTGATGTCTCCTTTCCCCAGTCTGGCGGACGTTGCACGACTCACTTGCCGGCCGGTGCAGAAAATGCGCAGAAGGCGATTCCAGTCCTTCAAAGTCAAACTGCCGTGGGAGCGCTTTGTTTTTATAATATGCTAATTACAAGTATATTATAACAAGTGCCGAGCCTGTGGCAATCGCTCTGCTTAGACTTCTCCCGACCGACACATCGTGTCGTGCATCTATCAAAATCAAAGATTTCAGTATGTCGAATCCATTTGGCCTGCCGAGCGTGCTGGTCGCGGAACGGGAAGCCCGTCGCTGTCAGCGGTTCCGGATTGGTGTCTTCACCACGCTGGTTACGGCGACGGTTTTGCTGGCAGGAATGTTGATCCAGGGTTGCCGGAGCCAGCGTCAATCTCCGATCGAAACCGTGGTAGAAAAGCCAGTCAGGGCCGGAATGGACAGCGCGGCGGCAAACCCACCCCCGAATTCGCCACCGGTCCCGGAGCCGGCTCCGGAGTCAGCGGCGGAGACAAATTGTGTCAGTCCCGGCTCTACCAGTCTCCCCGACAACATTACTTTGCCGGCGCCCTCAAAGACATCGGTCGCTCACGGCGCCACCAGCCACCCGCTGTCGCCAGCAAAAGAGGTTCGCAAAACCGCCGTCGTTCACAATCCTCCGGATGTTTATGTGGTCAAATCCGGCGACAGTCTGCTCCGCATAGCCAAGATTCATGGCATGACCGTCAAGGCTTTGAAAGCCGCAAACCATTTGAAAAGTGACCGCATTTTCGTTGGCGAAAAATTAAAAGTGTCGCAGCCTGACCTGGCAGCGGCCACTACAGTGCAGAATTAATCCGCCACGCCGGAGCCATTTGAATTTGTTCGGGTACAAATCCGCAATCCGGCCCGCAAAACCTCAAAGACAATTCCTCCATGGTTTCCGAACCGATGCTTCAACCCCGGTCATTCTCCGCCGCCAACAACGCCGGGCATTTGAATGCGCGTTACGCGACGGACAGAATCCACATTCGGGCCTGTGACGTCGGTTGGGGCGTGTTTGCCAGCCGCGATCTGACCCCGGGGGAAATCATTCTGGCCATTGAGGGTCCGATTATTGATTTTGCTGAAACCAAACGGCGCGGGCCGCACGAATGCATGGCCTTCCAGATCGGCCCCAACCGGTACCTCGACACCCAGCCGCCCGGCGTGTTCGTTAATCATTCCTGTGAGCCCAACGCCGGCATCCGAAAAAACCGATATCTCGTGGCCTTGCGGAAAATCCAGCGGGGACAGGAAATCCGCTATGATTATTCGACCACCATGGAGGAACACTCCTTTACCATGGAATGCCGTTGCGGCGCGCCCACGTGCCGTAAATGGGTCCGTGATTTCTCCACGCTGCCCCCGGCGCTCCAGGAATATTACATCGCTCAAGGCGTCGTAATGGATTTCATCCGCAAAATCATCACCCGCTGAACATCAACCTTGCCGGCACCGGCCGGTACCATTGATTTGTTTGGCCCCGCACCTGGCGGTTGCCCGTCCTTTTCAACTTCTCACTTCCGTCGTTCGGGCTTAACGTTCCGTTGCGATTATGCCCATCCCTTACCGCCAGTGGGGCACGGACCTGGACGCCAATGCGCTCCAACAAATGGAGAATGCCTGCCAACTGCCCGTGTCCGTCGCCGCCGCGCTCATGCCCGACGCCCACGTCGGTTACGGCCTGCCCATCGGCGGCGTGCTCGCCACCGACAACGCCGTCATCCCCTATGCCGTGGGCGTGGACATCGCGTGCCGCGTCAAGCTGACCGTGCTCGATTTGCCGGTGGATTCCATCCACCGCCGTGAAACTGATCTCATCCGCGCTATTGAAGCCGAGACGCGCTTCGGCATCGGCGCCGAATTCAAGCATCGCCGTACGCATCCGGTGATGGACGAGGACTGGACCGTCAGCCCCATCACGAAACGATTTCACGACAAGGCGGCGGCGCAACTCGGCACCAGCGGCAGCGGAAATCATTTTGTCGAGTTCGGCGAACTTACCGTAGAGAACAAGGAACTCGGCCTCGAACCGGGCACGTATCTCGCCCTGCTGAGCCACAGCGGCAGCCGCGGGACCGGCGCGCAGGTTTGCGACCATTACAGCCGCATCGCCCGCGCGAAACGCAAGGATTTGCCCAAAGAACTCAGCTATCTTGCATGGCTTGACCTGGATTCCGCCGACGGCCAGGAATATTGGGCGGCGATGGAATTGATGGGCCGCTACGCCTCCGCGAATCATTTTCTCATCCACAAACACATCGCGCAGCATCTCGGGGCGAACATGTTATTGGACCTGGAGAACCACCACAACTTCGCGTGGAAAGAACATCACGGCGGACGCGATGTCATCGTCCATCGCAAGGGCGCGACCCCGGCGGGCAGGGGCGTATTGGGGGTAATTCCCGGTTCGATGGCCAGTCCGACATTTGTGGCGCGCGGCAAAGGCAACGCCGCATCGCTCAATTCCGCGTCACACGGTGCCGGCCGGGTGATGAGCCGGAACAAAGCCCGGGAAAGTTTCAACTGGAAGATGGTCAAACCGTACCTGGAAGAACGCGGCGTTAAAGTGCTATCCGCGGGTCTGGACGAAGTGCCGATGGTTTACAAAAACATCGAGGAAGTGATGGCTGCGCAGATGGATCTGGTGGAACCGCTGGCAAAATTCTTTCCGCGCCTGGTCAAAATGGCTCCGGCGGGCGAACGGGCGGAAGACTGAACCGCTGATTGAAAGGAACTGGAATCCATGGCGGGTGACGGGCAGGTGATCTCGAAAAACAAAAAGCCGGAGAAGATTTTCTCCGGCTTTTTTGAAAGACTGGCGGCGACCTACTCTCGCAGAACCTATAGGACTACTACCATCGGCAAGACTGCGTTTGACGGCCGAGTTCGGAATGGGATCGGGTCGGACCACAGCTTTATGGCCACCAAAAATTATTGTAAAGAACAACCGCCGAAACGGATTCGGAGGTTCATTGAAAACTGCACACAGGATTACCGCGCATTACAATTCGCGAGTTGAAATCGCTGTCTTCGACGCGGAATTCGTTGAATCGTGAATCGTTGAACCGGTTGCCCGATGTAACGATTTAACATTTTAACGATATACCGTTTCAAAGAAAAGCGATCAAGCCGCACGACCGATTAGTACCAGTCGGCTTAACGTCTCACAACGCTTCCACCTCTGGCCTATCAAACGGGTGGTCTGCCCGTGGTCTTCAGGGAGCTTGCGCTCCGGGAAACATTATCTTGGGAGGAGCTTGGCACTTAGATGCTTTCAGCGCTTATCTCTTCCGCACATGGCTACGCAGCGATGCCTCTGACGAGACAACTGCCACACCAGAAGTGCGTCTAACCCGGTCCTCTCGTACTAAGGTTAGAACCCCTCAAGTTTCCTGCGCCCACAGTGGATAAGGACCGAACTGTCTCACGACGTTCTGAACCCAACTCGCGTGCCGCTTTAACCGGCGAACAGCCGGACCCTTGGGACCTTCTCCAGCCCCAGGATGCGACGAGTCGACATCGAGGTGCCAAACCGGGTCGTCGATATGAACTCTTGGACCCGATCAGCCTGTTATCCCTAGCGTACCTTTTGTCCGATGAGCGACGGCAATTCCACATTAAACCGTCGGATCATTTGGGCCTGCTTTCGCACCTGCTCGACTTGTTGGTCTCACAGTTAACCTGGCTTCTAGCCATACCCTCAACGTACGGTTGCCAACCGTACTGAGCCAAGCTTCGCGCTCCTCCGTTACTCTTTGGGAGGAAACCGCCCCAGTCAAACTGACCCGCACGCACTGTCCCTCAGCTGGTTGACAGCGTGAGGTTAGAATCCTAATTAGCCAAGAGTGGTGTTTCACATTGCGACTCCACGGGAACCGAGGCTCCCGCTTCAAAGTCTCCCACCTACGCTACGCATAGTTAATCAAGACACAATACGAGCTTACAGTAAAGGTGCATAGGGTCTTTCCGTCCTACTGCGGGCAGGCGGCATCTTCACCGCCGTTACAGTTTCGCCGAGATCCTCTCCGAGACAGTCGTTCAGTCGTTACAAGATTCGTGCAGGTCGGAACTTACCCGACAAGGAATTTCGCTACCTTAGGACCGTTATAGTTACGGCCGACATTCACGGGGACTTAAAGACCGAGCTTTGGCTTGCGCCGAACAAGATCTCTTAATCTTTCCGCATTGGTCACTTGTCACTCCCTATACATTGTTTTCACAACTTAGCAGAGAGCTGTGTTTTTGTTAAACAGTCGCTAAACGCAATTTACTGAGACTCACCGAAGTGAGCACCTCTTTTCCCGAAGTTACGAGGCTAATGTGCCGAGTTCCTTAGAGAGGTTTCTCTCGCGCGCCTGAGTGCGTTTACACTCACCCACCTGTGTCGGTTTGCGGTACGGGCCGTCGGGGAAACGACTGCAAACTTTTCTCGGCACAGAGACCCACCGATATGCTTTGGCCGAAGCCTAAGCTCAGCATTCGATTGCCTAGTCGATGTCTCTCCATGCGTCATTCGCAGCCTTAATCCCGGCGGGCGCAGGAATATTTAACCTGCTGTGCATCGCTTACGCCTTACGGCCTCAGCTTAGCTCCCGGCTAACCCTGGGAGGACGAACCTGGCCCAGGAAACCTTGGGTTTACGGCGACCCGGATTCTCACCGGGTTTATCGCTACTCGTGTCTGCATTCTCACTAATCAACGCTCCACCGTCCGTTTCCGTCCGGCTTCACGGCATTGATTACGCTCTCCTACCACTGAAAAGATCCGAAGACCTCTTCAATCCATAGCTTCGGTATGTGATTTGATCGCCAATCATTTTCGGCGCGACCTCGCTCGATGAGTCAGCTATTACGCACTGTTTAAATGATGGCTGCCTCTAAGCCAACATCCTCACTGTCTAAGCAAAGTCACATCCTTTCCACTTAATCACATTTAGGCACCTTAGCTGATGGTCTGGGCTGTTGCCCTCTCGGCAATGAACCTTATCGCCCACTGCCTGATTGCTCTGATATTGGGACCGACGGTATTCGGAGTTTGATTGGTTTTGGTAACCTGGTGGGGTCCCTAAGCCATTCAGTGCTCTACCTCCGCCGGGTACTTCCAGAACACTCGCCCTCAAGCGATTTCGGAGAGAACCAGCTATCACGGGGTTTGATTAGTCTTTCGCTCCTACTCTCAAGTCATCTCAGGATTTTTCAACATCCACGAGTTCGGTCCTTCACTGAGTGTTA
>Ga0326727_10000462_pt1 | contig 168180 bp, 143 predicted proteins | sample MB2enrmetagenome_FD_207643 | JGI IMG/M metagenome (GOLD analysis project Ga0326727, IMG submission 207643) | Lab enriched peat soil microbial communities from McLean, Ithaca, NY, United States - MB29MY | ecosystem: Environmental > Terrestrial > Soil > Wetlands > Peat | place: USA: New York... | reverse complement strand
ACCTGTAGCGCGGCCCTGCTTTTTAGGACCGCGGCATTTCCTTGCCCATCGGGGACAAACCGCGGACCTAAAAAGCAGGTCCGCGCTACGCCGCTTGGGTCCCTTCGGGACCCCGGCTGTAGCGGCGGTCTCCGACCGCCGTCGTCGATCGGAGATCGACGCTACAATTCCGCGCTCTGCGAGCGCCGCCACCGTACGGGCACGCCATGGCGTGCCCCTACGATTTCCTCACAAACCCTTCCACCATATCCGCGATCCGCGCTGCTGCGTCGGGCCTTGCCAAGCTGCGCGCGCAGGTTTCCATGCGTTCGAGCGTGGCGGGGCTCGCCATCAATTCCGTGATTTCCTTCGCCAGCCGCTCCGGCGTTAACTCCGATTGCACGATGACGCGGGCTGCACCCGCCCGTTCCATGGCTCGAGCGTTCTCCAACTGGTGCTGATCCGTCGCGCCGGGGAAGGGAATCAGCAACGCGGCTCGACCGGCAGCGGCCAGTTCGGCCACCGCCGTGGCGCCGGCGCGCGAAATTACCAGATCCGCCCGGGAAAGCGCTCCGGGCATGTCCTCAATAAAAGCGTGAACCTCAACCGGCAAGCCTCGTTCCTGATAGGTCTTCCGAACTTCATTATAGTCGTGTTCGCCGGTTTGGTGGATGATTCTCATCCCGCCCGTGAATGCCGCGTTTTCAGTCGTGGCAACCGTAGCGCCGGGCTTTAGCCCGGCATCCGGAATGTAGGGCCGAACGGCGTTCGGCCCAGGGCCAGCGCTGCTGGCCCCTACATCACGGGATGCGGCATTGCCGCCCCGTGCCGGGCTAAAGCCCGGCGCTACATCGCGCGCCAGAAACGATAAAGCCTCCAACACTGCATGGTTAATCGCTCGCGAACCTTGGCTCCCCCCGACCACGAGAAGGGTGAACGGTGGCACAGCCACTCCTGGCTGTGCCTCAAGACGCACAGGCAAGAGTGCCTGTGCCACAAGTGCCGCACGGTGGTGCGGCGGAATTTCAAAAAACGCCCGGCGCACGGGATGCCCCGTCACTTGCGCCTTCTCTCCGTACAGGTGCGCCGTTTCTTGAAACCCCAACGCCGCGGCGCGTACCACGGGCGCCAGCAGGCGGTTGGTGAAACCCGGCCGCGCGTTGGGCTCGATCAGAATCGTGGGAATGTTGATCAGCGCCGCTTCCAGCATCACCGGCCCGGCCAGGTAGCCGCCTACTCCCACCACCACCTGCGGTTGAAACTCGCGCAAAATTCCCGCCACCTCGATTGCGGTGCGCGGCAACACTAGGAGGTTTCGCAACCACTGCACGCCGCCAATGCCCTTCAAGCCCGCCGCGTCAACGGAACGAAGCCGGAAGCCCGCCGCCGGAATCAGTTTCGCTTCAAGCGGCCGGTGGGTGCCCAGGAATTCGATCGCGTAGCGCTCCCCACGCGCGCGCAATTCCTCGGCAACAGCCAGGGCGGGGAAGATGTGCCCGCCCGTTCCGCCTGCGACCATAAGGATTCGCGCATCATGCATAAAGGACGAAAATCGAAACTCGAAATTCGAAAATCGGGTCGTAGGGGCAATCTGCGGGCGAAGCCCGCTTTGGAGTGCGGTAGCAGCAGCTACCGCTTTCCGAATTCGGTTCATGTGGCTACGGCGCAAGAGACAGAGCAGGGAAAGCGGTAGCTGCTGCTACCGCACTCCAAAGCGCCTGCGGCGCGCCGCGCTACCCCGGCTTATGACCTGTCTTTCCTCGTCCTCCATGGGCAAGGAAGAGCCGCGGACCTAAAGAGCAGGTCCGCGCTACGATTGCTTCATCCTTCAGCCTGCATACTTCATCTTTCAGCTCGCCTGCTGAGAAATATTCAAAAGTATCCCCACCGCCACAAGATTGACGAGCAAAGACGATCCTCCGTAGCTCACGAAGGGAAGGGGAATGCCCTTGGTGGGGACCAATCCCAGCACCACGCTCATATTCACCAGCGCCTGGCCCACGATCATCACCGTCAACCCGAGTGCCAGCAGACGCCCAAAGTCATCGCGGCAGCCGGCGCTTGCCCGCAACCCGCGAACCAGGATGACCGCGAAGACGGCCACAACCGCGACGCAGCCGATCAGTCCCAATTCTTCTCCCACCACGGCGAAGATAAAATCCGTCTGGGGTTCGGGCAGAAAGAAGAGTTTCTGTTTGCCTTCCATCAATCCCACTCCGGTGATGCCGCCGGTCCCCACGGCAATGTACGACTGGAGAATGTGGAATCCTTTGCCCAAGGGGTCAGAGTAGGGGTTCAAGAACGCCGTAATCCGGTTGTGCCGATAGGTGGAGTGGAAAATCAGCCAGTACAGGGCGGGAACCGCACCCAGCCCCGCCAGCACGAAATAGCGCAGATCCACTCCCGCGCAGAAGAGCATGGCCACCAGAATCATGCCCAAGGCCAAGGTGGTACCCAAATCGGGCTCCTTCAACACCAACAATCCCATGACGCCGGCAACCAGCATGATGGGAGCCAGGGTATGCTTCCAGTCGTTCACCTCGCCTTTGCGCAGTTCCAGGAAAAACGCCAGGAAGACGGTCAGGATAATCTTGGCAAGCTCCGAAGGCTGAAAGCTCGCCACCCCCAGGTGAAACCATCGATGCGCATTGTTGGTGGGGTGCATGAACAGGACAACCACGAGCAGCATAAACACCAGCGCCAGCGCGGGGAAAACAACCAGAGGACTGGCCAGGCGGCGGTAGTCCATGTGCATCAAGATCGCGACCGCAATCAGGCCGGCGCCCGCCCAAGCCAATTGCCGAACCAGGAAGTAATCCCCGTTGTTGTACCGATCCGCCGCCGTGACCGCCGAGGCGCTGAAGACCATCAAGGCGCCAAACAACACCAAGCCCACCACGGCGACGAACAGGATCTTGTCGGATTGGAGTTGTCTGGCCATTGGTGATTGGCGATTTGTGATTGGCGATTGAAAGTCGTCGGTCTTCAGTTCTCAGTCGTCAGTCTTCAGTTGTCATTCGTCGGTTGTCAGTCCTCGGACCTCGGATTTTCCTTTGACCTTGGACTTCGGATTCCGGACCCCGGACTCTTTCACCGGCGGGCGCGCCTCAAAGGGCAACGCTTCATCGTCGACGGCCTCCTCTGTTCTCGTCGAAATGTAGACTTCAGGCTCGTCCTCGGGCGGGACCTGCGATTCCGATGCCGGCATATCTACGGCGTCCACCTCGTAGACGTACGTCAACTTGACATGGTGGGGAGCACTGGTGGCTTGTTCCGCCGGCACGGGAACCGGTGGTTCGGGTGGGGGGGGACTACCGATAGCGCCGCGCGAAGCGCTTTGGAGTGCGGTCGCGGAGCTGCCGCTTTCTTCCCGGCCGAGGCCAAGCCGCTGGCCGGTGATGCCGTGCTCCACAACGGCGGCCTCATTCTTTGCGCTAGGAATCAGCAGTTCAGGCTGGGAAGGAGAACCCGCGCTTGGACTTGTCTCCGCCTGCGCCTCAGGAGCCTCATCGCTCTTGGCGGGAGCAACCACCCCGCCCTCCGGGCACCCCTCCTTATCAAGGAGGGGAGTTACCGCCTCCGACCCCGGACTCCGCATCGCGGATTCAAGATTCAAAATTCCGGATTCAAGAACCCGGGCCCCCGACTCCGGACTCCGCGTCGCGGATTCAAGATTCAAGATTCCAGAGTCAAGACCCCGGACTCCGGACGCCGGACTCCGGACCACCCTGCCTGCCTCGACATCCTTGGCAAGACGCTTAACCAGTTCTTTGAACACCCGTCCGCGCTCTTCGTAGTCCTTGAACTGATCGAAGCTCGAGCAGGCCGGGGCCAGGAGCACGGTATCGCCGGGGCGCGCGCGGGCAAAGGCCTCGTACACGGCGGTGGAAAGATCTCCCGCCTGCACCAGTTCCGCCTGACCGGCGAATTGTTCGGCAATCACCGGAGCGGCGGCGCCTATCAGCAAAACCTCGCGCACCCGGTCCTTGATGAGCGGCAGGAGGGGCGTGTAAGGCGCGCCTTTGTCCTTGCCACCCATAATCAGGTGGACGCCGCGCTCAAAGGCTTCGAGCGACTTCAGCGTGGCGTCAACGCTGGTGGCCTTGGAGTTGTTATAGAAGTCCACTCCCTGAATTTGCCGGACAAACTCCAGGCGATGCTCGACCGCCTCAAACGCCCGCACCGCCTTGCGAATGGCGGTAAAATCCGCGCCCAGCACGCACGCCGCGGTGGTGGCCGCCAGCACGTCCTCGAGGTTGAAATCGCCCCGCAGGGTCACGTCGCGGGTTTCAAACAGCACGCGTTCCAGGTGCCGCACGCGGTAGTAGACGCTGCCACCGGAAACAAAAACCCCGTTCGCGAGTTCGCGGTGGCGGCTGAAAAGCACGGCGCGGCTGGGAACCTCCGCGCGAAGGCCGGCTACCCAGGGATCGTCGGCGTTCAGGACGGCATAATCCTTCCCACTCTGGTTGCGAAAAATCTGCCGCTTGGCCTGCGCGTAGGCTTCCAGACTCGGGTGCCGGTCCAGGTGGTTGGGCGAAAGGTTGAGCATCACCGCCACATGCGGATGGAATTCGTGAATGCCTTCCAATTGAAAGCTGCTCAACTCGGTCACATACTTCGTGCCGGGCCGGGCGTGGTCCACCGCCGAACTCAGGGCATTGCCAATGTTGCCGCCCACGAAAGTCGGGAACCCGGAGGCCTTGAGCATGTCGCCGAGCAGCGCGGTGGTGGTGGTCTTGCCGTTCGAGCCGGTAATGCCCACCAGCGTGCCCTCCAGAAACCAGGAGGCGGCCTCGACTTCGGGATAAACCGGAATCTGGCGTTCGCGCGCCGCCAGAAGCTGCGGCAAGTCCCAGGGCACCCCCGGACTGATCACGATGAGTTCGTGCCGGAGAAACGTTTCCAGGCGCTGCGACCCGAGCTCCAGCCCGACTTTTTCCTTGAGGAGTTCGGGCAGAATCTCGCGAAACTCCGCAGGAGGCCGGCGGTCCGTCACCGTCACCACCGCCCCGCGGCGCGCCAGGGCATGAGCCACCGAAAGCCCGCTCCGCGCCAGGCCGACCACCAGGACATGTTTGTTTTGGACATCCATAAAAGACGAAAATCGAAACTCGAAACTCGAAAATCGTGAGCTACGTAGAGTCTGCCTGCTTACGCGCAAGGGTTGCCCGAAGATACCCGTTCAACATCATCGCAACCCTTTGCAGCATCGCGTCCAGCTTGGCTCCTTCATCTTTGCTGATAAAACATTCATCCGTGCAGGTGATAATGTGGTCACGGAGCTCGTAAATCGATCCTCGTGCCTGGCGGCAGAACTGAACGTTCTCCTGGTAACCAAACCGTCCATACCCCTCTGCCAGGTTCGCCGTTACAGAGACCGCTGCGCGGCGAAGCTGAGATGCCAGTCCGAACTTTTCAAAATCCGGCAATTTCTTGGCTAGCATGTATATCTGTCGTCGCATTTCTCTGGCAGCTTTCCAAACTTCCAAATCGGTAAAGTCCTTAACCGTACGCCGAAAGCTTGATGGGGCCGCACCCATTATCTTTACCCTGGACGCAAGATTTGAATTTCGAGTTTCGATTTTCGAGTTTCGATTTTCGTCCTTCCCGATCTACCAACTTACCTCAGTTTCAGCGTCGTCAGCGCAAATAGCGCGAAAATCAACGCGGCCACCCAGAAGCGCACGATGATTTTCGATTCCTTCCAACCGGACAGCTCAAAGTGGTGATGCAGCGGAGCCATGCGAAAGATGCGCTTGCCTCGCAATTTAAACGAGCCGACTTGGAGGATGACGGACAGGGCCTCGACCACGAAAATCCCTCCGATAAAGGGCAGCAACAGTTCCTGTTTGATCACTACCGCGACGGTGCCCAGTGCTCCCCCTAATGCCAACGAGCCCACGTCGCCCATAAATATTTCCGCCGGGTAGGCGTTGTACCAGAGAAAACCCAGGCTGGAACCCACCATCGAGCCACAAAAGATGGTGAGTTCTCCGACGCGCGGCAGATGCTCGAGGTCGAGATACTCCGAAAACACCGCGTGTCCAGCCACGTAGGTCAGTACGGTCAGGGCCGACGCCGATATCAATAGGCACCCGATCGCGAGGCCGTCGAGTCCGTCCGTCAGATTTACGGCATTGGAAGATCCTACCAGGACCAGAATAACGAAGAGCAAAAAGGGAAGAAACGCTAAAGGGTACGTCCAGATGTTCCCGAGAAAGCGCGGAATCAGAAAAGTCGGGTGGAGACGCTTGAAAAAGGGGAAGGTCAGGGTGGTCGAGTAAAGCCCGCGCGCCGACATGGAAACCAGAATGAGGCCGAAGACAAAACTGACCACCACCTGGAGCCAGAACTTTCCCGCTGCCGTCAGCCCCTTGCTCTGCGCGTGGCTGACCTTCTGGTAATCGTCCCAAAAGCCGATGGCGCCGAAAGCCAGCGTCGTGACCAAGGTGAGCCATACAAACATGTTGCTGAGATCCGACCAAAGCAGCGTGGGAAGAACAATACAGAGAAGAATCAGTACGCCACCCATGGTGGGCGTTCCCGCCTTGGAATGGTGCGCCGCCGGTCCGTCCTCGCGAATGTATTGGCCAATCTGGAATTCCTTGAGCTTCCGGATCACCCACGGACCCAAAACCAGAGAGAGGAATAACGCCGTAATGCTGGCGTAGGCGGTCCGAAAAGTAATGTAGTGAAACAGGTTCAAGACGTGGAAGTCTTGGTGGAGTTTGAGATAGAGATAGTAGAGCATAAGAGAACGTCCGGGGTCCGGAGTCCGGGGTTAGGAACTACCGAAACTCGAAACTCGAAATTCGGGGTTAGGCATCAATTTTCGAATTTCGAGTTTCAAGTTTCGAATTTCGAGTTTCAAGTTTCGAATTTCGAGTTTCAAGTTTCGAATTTCGAGTTTCAAGTTTCGAATTTCGAGTTTCAAGTTTCGATTTTCGAGTTTCGATTCTGGCTCCTGCCTCCTGCCCTTTCAGCATTTCAACCACCGTTTCCAAATGAACTCCGCGTGAGCCCTTTACCAGGATGACGTCGCCGGGCGCGATGATGGTTTGGCAAAACTCGCCCGCCGATGTGGCGTCGGGGAAAAATCGCCCGCGCGACGGAGGAAGCCCACCTTCGAGGGCCCCTTCCATAATAAACCGTGCGTCGCCTTGTACGGCAATCACCCACGCCGCGCCGCTCTGCGCGCACTTGCGGCCCACGCCCCGGTGCAGCTCCGGCGACGTAGGCCCTAACTCCAACATCTCACCCGCCACCACGATCCGGCGGCGCGCCCCCGGCCATGCCGCAAGCGTCTCGATCATGCGCTCCATGGCCAGGGGGTTCGAGTTATAACAATCGTTGATGACCGTGACCTCGCCGGGGAGAGTAAGAATTTCACTCCGCTGGTGTAAATTTTGAAATTCCGCCAGCGCCTTGCCGATCTCCTCGGGCAAAATGTCGAAGACACTGGATGCTGCAATGGCCGCCAGGGCATTCTCGACATTATGTCTGCCCGGCAAAGGCAATGTAAATTCGGACTTCCAGTCCGGAGTGGTGACCCTCACGACGCTGCCGAGACCCTCTGCACAATTGACTTCTGCGGCGCGGAACGCCGCATTCTCCGAAAACCCGAAAGTCAAAACCCGTCCGGGAAAACCCTCGGCAAACTTTCGCACCCGCTCGTCGTCTTGGTTCAGAACCGCTACCGCGTCCGAGCCCGTGGTCGCGAGATAGTCGATCAACTCGCGTTTGGCCCGCGCGATGGCATCGACAGAATCGAAGAACTGCAAGTGCGCGGGGGCGACGTTGGTAACCACGCCGACCTGCGGCTCCGCCAGTCGCGCCAGGCGAGCAATTTCGCCGGGGGCGGACATCGCCAATTCCATCACCGCCACTTCGTGCTCGGGTTCCAGCCCCAGCAGCGCCAACGGCAGTCCAAAATCATTGTTCAAGTTCCCCGGAGAGCGCAGTACGCGAAAACGCCGGCTGAGGATGGCGGCGATCATTTCCTTCGTGGTGCTTTTCCCGGTGCTGCCGGTGACCGCCACCAGTCGCTTGCCCCATCTGCGGCGAACCTCGCGGGCAAGCGTCTGAAGCGCGCCGCGCGTGTCCGCAACGGCCAACAGCGCGGGCCGCCATTCCCCCGGAGCGCGCGCGTAAAAAGCCTCCTCCACCACCGCGCCGGCGGCGCCGCGGTCCAGCGCCTGCCCCACAAACTGGTGCCCGTCAAACCGTGGCCCGCGAATGGCGAAGAAAAGCTGGCCGGGCGCGAGCGAGCGCGAATCAATGGAGTATCCCTCGACGGGGCGATCCGGCACCCCACAGGACGCTCCCAAATACGCTGCCACCTCCCCCATCGTTAACTTCATATCTAAGCAATCAGCCTTCAGCTCTCAGCTTTCAGCTAAAGCTCCTGGCTGATCGCTGAGAGCTGAAGGCTGATAGCTACCTTCTGTACCCCATCTCCGCCAGGGCCTTGCGCGCCACGTCCCGGTCGTCGAAATCGATCTTTCCGTCTTTAAGAACCTGATAGGTCTCGTGACCTTTGCCGGCCAGGACCACCACGTCGCCCGCGCGAGCCTCTTCCAGCGCTTTGCGGATGGCAATGCCCCGATCGACTTCCGCGATGTAAGGCGTACCCGTGCGCTGCAACCCTACCAGGGCATCCGCCATAATCAGCAGCGGGTCTTCGCTGCGGGGATTATCGGAAGTCAGCACCACGAAATCCGCCAGCGCGCCGGCGGCTTCGCCCATGCGCGGGCGCTTCGTCCGGTCGCGTTCGCCGCCGCAGCCGAAAAGAACAATCAGGCGATCGTGGGTAAGTTCGCGCGCGGTCTTCAGGACGTTTTTCAGAGCATCATCGGTGTGGGCATAATCCACGACCACCAGGAACGGCTGCCCTTCGTCGATCCGCTCGAAACGTCCGGGCACCGCCTGAAGCTTGGCGATGCCTTCTTCAATCTTGGTGCTGGCAATTCCCATAGCCACCCCCGTTCCAATTGCGGCAAGAATGTTCGCCAGGTTGGCGCGCCCCAACAGCGGAGAAACGATGTGCAGCTTCCCCGCCGGCGTCGCGATGACGGCATCCGTTCCGGTGGCACTGGACGCGACGTGCTTGGGCGTGACTTGGGCGTCGCCGTTCAGACCATAGGTAAGGCGGTTTGGGTACGGCAATTCCAACAACCGCGCTCCCCAAGGATCATCGGTGTTGATCACGGCCCAATCCGGAGGGGGTGTGCCCAGCCCCTCAAAAAGGCGGCGCTTGGCCAGGAAGTAGTGCTCAAAATCCTTGTGATAATCCAAATGATCCTGCGTCAGGTTGGTAAACACGGCGACGGCAAAATGGAATCCCCACACGCGCTCCTGGGCAAGCGAATGGGATGAGACTTCCATCACCGCCGCCGTGCCCCCGGCTTTCACCAGTTCCGCAAAATAGGACAGCAGATCGAGCGACTCCGGCGTGGTGTTGGTGGCCACCCGGGTTTTGCCGCCCATGCGGTATTCAATGGTGCCGAAAACCCCGCTTAGAATTCCCGCCGCGCCCAGAACACTTTCCACCAGATAGGATGTTGTGGTCTTGCCGTTGGTGCCGGTGATTCCGATGAGTTGGAGGCGCTTTTCCGGATGACCGAAAATGGCGCGGCCCGCGTCCGCCAAAGCCCGGCGAATGGCCGGCACCTGGATCCAATACGCGGCCAATTCGGGTGGCGCGATCCGCTCACTGACCACCGCCACGGCCCCCCGCTCCAGCGCTTGAGGGATGTAAGCGTGGCCGTCGGCCTTTTCACCTTGAATGGCAAAGAAGAGTGTTCCCGGCCCCACTTCACGGGAGTTGTAAGCTAGAGAGGAAACCTCCGCCGATGCGTCTGCACCCGTGCGCAGAACCGACAATTCCCTGAGGATTTCGCCAAGCTTCATTTCTCTTCAATCGTCAATCGTCAATCGCAAATCGTCAATTCATCTCGCCATTCGCACCCAAATGCGGGTGCCGGAGGGTACCTTCAAACCGGCGAGTGGGTTTTGTTCCACCGCCAGACCGCTTCCCACAAAATGAAGGTCGAGGCCCAATTTTTCACACTCCTGGGCCACGCGGCGCGCCGCCCATCCGGAAAAATCCGGAACGGCCACGAGGGGGCCGTCGCCCAGAACCACCGTACCGGGATCGTCACCGTCAGGGAGGCCCGGTGGCGTAAGTCCGTCCGGCGAAGTCCGGTTGGAAAAAGATGCCGACTGAACGGGTAAAGTGGCAGCCCCGAAGAATTCTCGACCCGGAGGAAGGAATCCCAGAAAGTCCTCCTGCTTCTGGTCAGGAGTCTTCGCGGGCTTAGGGGGTATGATCTGAGGCCATCTGGAGGGATTATCCTGAGGAACGTTTAAGTACTCAAGAGTCTGCTCTGCGATGGATCGGAATACCGGAGCTGCCACGTCTGCCCCGTAATATGCTCCCACCGGCGAATCGATGACCACCAGAATAGTCACTGCCGGGTGTGTAGCGGGAGCAAAGCCGATAAAGGAAGCGATGTGAAGCGAGTGATTGTACGAACCGCTGGCATCGATCTTCTGCGCGGTGCCGGTCTTGCCGGCGGAGGAATATCCACCCAACTGCGCGGCCTTGCCGGTGCCGTGGTCAACCACGGCGGTAAGAATTTGGCGCATCAACTCGGCCGTGTGCGCGCTCAGCACGCGATGGCCCGCGGCCGGGGGCAAGGCATCATGGTGCGAGCCCAGGAAAACGTCGTGGATAATGTGGGGTTCAAAGAGTATTCCGCCATTGGCCACGGCGGAATACATGGCGACCATCTGCAGGGGGGTCACGGCAGATTCCTGTCCGATGGACATCTCGCCGATCGAGATCCCCGACCAGCGGCTGGGCGGCTGGAGCAGACCCCGCTCCTCGCCGGGCAATTCCACTCCGGTTTTGGAGCCGATGCCGAAGGCGCGGATGTAACGATACAGTCGGTCCTCGCCCAGCCGCAGTCCCATCTTGATGGCGCCGACGTCGCTGGATTCGGCCAGCATATCGGTGACGCTTAGAACATAGTGCGGTTTGTCGTCGTGAATCGTGTGGCCCGCCAATACGATTTTGCCACCCTGGCAGTCAATCATTTCCTCCGGCGTGGCCAGCTTCTCCTCCAGCGCGGCAGCGACCGGGATCAATTTGAAAGTCGAACCGGGCATATAAACCCATCCCACGGCGCGATTCAAACGCGAGGCGGGGGGACTGGCGTCAATATCATTAGGATTGAAGGTGGGCTGATTGGCCAGGGCCAGAATCTCACCGGTGTTGGGATTCTGCACGATCGCCACGCCCCCCGCGGCTTGCGCGCTCGCCACTTCCTCCGCCAAAGCCTTTTCCGCGATGTACTGGATCTTCTCGTCGAGGGTCAGCACCACGTTCTTGCCGGGAATTCCCGCCCACTCGGTGCTGTGGAAGGACCGGCGGCGCGCATCGGTGGCCAGCAGCACGCGCCCGGGCTTGCCTTTGACTTGGTCATCCAGAACGTACTCGATCCCCCCCAGGCCTTTATCATCCAAGCCCACGTAGCCGATGGCTTGCGCCGCCAAGTCCCCCTTGGGATAGAAGCGCTTGGGCTCGCGCTCGAAATAGATGCCCTTCAGATTCAAACCCCGCACGCGCGTGGCTTCTTCCGGCGTGACGCGGCGCTTGACCCAGCAGAAGGAATGCGCCGATTGGAAGCGGTGGCGCAGGTCGTCCGCATCCACCCCCAGGACCGGGGCAAGCAGGGAAGCGACCATGGGCGCCTCGGTAAGCTCGCTCGGCACGGCAAAGACCGAATCCACTCCCAGGCTCATCGCCAGGGGATTCATCTGCCGGTCATAAATGGCGCCGCGCTGGGGCGCCACTTCGATGGTACGCTGCTGCTGGTGCTGAGCGCGGCCCAGAAGCTCCACGTACTGGATAACTTGAAAATAGTAAAGGCGGGCGGCCACGCCGCCGAACCAGAGGAAACAAAGCGCGGCCACCGCCAGTCGCCGCCTCTCCAGGCGAGACCGGTCGGGCTTCGCCGTGCGAGAATCACCCTTGCGTCGGCCCATCGCAGCTACGGCTCGTGTGGAATATCTCCGCTACCCACGGAGAAGTTGCGTGCCAGTTCCGGCTTTTCCAAGGCGTCCGCCGCCGGCTCCGGCCCGCCCAGCCGGATCAATTGTTGCGGGCTTGGTGTGACCATCCCCAGCCGGGTCCGCGCCAGCGTGTCGATCCTTTTCGGGTCGGCAAGCGCTGCTTGTTCCAGCCGGAACTGATGGTTCTGTTCCTCCAGCGTGGCGTATTCGGCTTTGAGCTGTTCAATCTGATAACCGTGCCGCACGCACTGGAAATGCTGCCATGCGAACAGCAGCACAAAAAGAAAAACCAGTACACCCAATCCGAGGAGACTGAAACATTCACGGCGACGCTCCACGTCAACTTCCCGCACCAAGCGGGAATTGTCGATGTGCTTCACAAAGTAAAATTCCGGGAAGCTCGCCCGGCCCGCGGCCGGGGCGCTTCTCGGACGCCGTCTGGTCTTCGGTAATGTGACTGCCGCTGTGGCCATTTAAGTACCGGGACACGGGGTTAGGGATTCGGGGTTAGGGGTTCGGGAATCACCTTCCCGAATCCCGAAACCCTAACCCCTGATCCCTAACCCCTAATCCCTGCTCTTCTCTGCCGCCCGCAGCTTGGCGCTGCGCGCGCGCGGATTGATCTGTACTTCTTCTTCCCCGGGACGAACCACTTTGCGCGTCAGGATGTTCGCCCGGCCTTCGTCCTGCCAGCCCCGGAAGGCTTGCTTGACCCGGCGGTCTTCCAGCGAGTGAAAACTCAGGATCACCACCCGCCCCCCCGGCCGCAGGACCGCGAGGACCCTGTCGAGAAACTGCTCGAGATTTTCCATCTCCGCGTTCACCGCCAGGCGGAGCGCCATGAAACTGCGCGTCGCCGGGTGAATTTGGTGGAGGCCCGCCCGGGAGGGGATCGCTCGCGTCACCACCTGCGCCAGTTCGGTGGTTAATCGATACGGACGGGCCTTCACAATGGCTCGCGCAACGCGGCGCGAGTGGCGCTCTTCCCCCAACTTATAGAAAATGTCTGCCAACTCCCGCTCGCTGGCGTGGTTGACCAGGTCGGCGGCGGTCATCTCGGAGCCGGGATCCATGCGCATGTCGAGCGGCCCCGGCGAGCTGAAGCTGAATCCGCGCGCGGCGTCGTCAAGCTGCATCGAGCTCAAACCGAGGTCGGCCAGCACTCCATCCACCGGCGGCAATCTGCTGGCGGCGTGCCACGCATCGATTTGCGCGAAGTTCCCGTGCTGCATGATCAGCTTCTCACCGAAGCCCGCCAACCTGTCGCGGGCCGCTTCCAACGCCCGGGGGTCGCGATCCAGGCCTAACAGCCGGCCGCTTCCCAGGCGTTTCAAAATCTCTTGCGCGTGCCCCCCGGCGCCCAGTGTGGCGTCGATGTAGGTTCCTTCCGGCCGGACGTTGAGAAAATCGAGGGTTTCCCGGACCAGCACGGGAATATGGACGAGCCGCGAAGCCTCGGCCGCACCCGGTAGTTTTGTATTGCCACTTTGCTCGTCATCCATCACCGTTGGACAAGCCCAATTCCCGGATCGTCAGATTCCCAAACTGTCCAGCGCGTTCATATCGTCATCGGAGAACGGCTCAGACATGGCCTCGCGCAGGGGTTCCAGTTTTCCGACTTCCAAATACTCCTCGTGGCCCATCACCGCCACTTCCCCCTGCATGTCGGCGGACTCGCGCAGAAGAGCGGGAATCAAAATGCGGCCCTGGGCGTCGGCGCGGGCCATCTGTCCCCAATAGTTGGCTTTATCCAAGAACTTCTTCTTGGCCCTGTTCATCGAAGGCAAGGGAGCTAGCTTCTCTTCTATCTTGACCCATACGGGAAGCGGGTAAATCCGCACCGATTTGCCGTCCAGGCTGGTCACAAAGAAATCCTGGCCATACTTTTCGTCAAGATCAGCCTTGAAGGCCGTCGGGATCTTGAGCCGCCCCTTTTCATCCACGGTCGCCGGATTGTTGCCGCGAAACATAGGACCCGCCCTGCAACCCCTTCCGAGCTCAAAACCGCTTCAAACCGATCCAGACTCCCACTTTTTTCCACTTATGTCCACCGACTTTAAAGCCTTCACCGGCCCTTGTCAAGTGTTTTTTTAATTATTTTTAATGTGTTGCGGGTTTTTCAGGTCGGAAGCTTTCATAAATATACCTTAATTATAGAGTACCATACCTAAGGATATTTTTCAAGCATGCATGTCATAATGGATGGTCATTTTGCCCTATAGTGCCAAGATTACATCGAGTTGTTGCGTAGCTGAGCCGCATTTGAAGGCGTATTCGTGACGGCTCTCCATGAGCCCGGCGGCTGGCTACTGCACATGAAAATGTGCGAAGCACTTTGGAGTGCGGTCGCGAAGCTGCCGCTTTGCCCCTTGCCCACAAACCGCAGGAATCAAGGGCGGAAAGCGGCAGCTTCGCGACCGCACTCCAAAGTGCCTTCGGCACCGCAATTTTCCCACGTTCTGTTTGTCGTGGAGGTGAGGGGTCTTTTGCGCAAGGCATCAAATCGCCACGACGATTTCCTTACCGCCTCGAAAGCCGTGGGGGGAGAATGCGCAACAAAACAGTTGCACAATCTTCGGCGCGATATTAATATGCAACCAGGAGGTTGCATATGAGCAACGATCGCATTGAGAAGCGCATAGAACTAAAGGCGCCCATTTCCCGGGTGTGGAGGGCGCTGACCGATCACCGCGAGTTTGGTGAATGGTTCCAGGTGAAGCTGGAAGGTCCGTTCGTGCCCGGAGAGACATCCCGCGGCCACATCACCCATCCCGGCTACGAGCACCTCATCATGGAGGTGGTCGTGCAGAAGATGGAACCCGAACGGCTCTTCTCCTACACTTGGCATCCTTACGCCGTCGATCCCAAAATCGACTACTCGGAAGAAACGCCGACTCTCGTCGAATTCCGGCTGGAGAAGAGCGCCACCGGCACCGTACTCACCCTCACCGAGTCCGGCTTCGAAAAAATCCCCAACCACCGCCGCCTGGAAGCCTTCCGCATGAACGAGGGCGGTTGGACGCAGCAGATGAAAAACATCGAACGCCATGTCGAGCCGGGTTCGTAAAAGGGCCGGCGCCCAAGCACGAGCTCATGCCTCCGTCTTCGCCGCCCTGGGTGACGAACGGAGGCTACGGCTGGTGGCGAAGCTGTGCGGCGGGGGGCCGCAGTCGATCGCCCGGCTGACGGCGGGCTCGAAGTTGACCCGGCAGGCCATCACCAAGCACCTTCGCGTGCTGGAGAGGGTGGGAGTGGTGCGCAGCTCCCGCCGGGGACGCGAGCGGCTATTTGAATTCAAGCCGGAGCCCGTGGAAGAGATCAGGAAATATCTCGACCTCGTATCCGCGCAGTGGGACCAGGCGCTGGGAAGGCTAAAATCCTTGGTCGAGCGAGATTAATCATCAAGCTGAAAAGTGACCTCAATGGTGGTGGCGACCTCCACCGGCACGCCGTTCAGGAGCGTCGGCTGGTACTGCCATTGGCTGACGGCATCCATGGCGGCTTTGATCAGGGCGGGGTCAGGGCCGCTGTTGGGCGCCAGCGAAAGAATCTGGCCGCTGGTCCCGATGACCGCCCGCAGGACAACGGTGCCTTCAATTCCTTGCTTCTGGGCGCTGGCGGGGTAGTCCGGCTTTGCCTGGCGGATGAGGTGGGCCGCCTGGACCAGGCCTCCTACGCGAATGCGCCGCGGCGCGGGCGGCGGGGTGGGCGGGTTTTCCGCGGACTTGTGTCCGTGTACGATGACCTCCTGAGTCACATTCCCAATGGGCAGGGTAATATCCTGATGAAGGTCGCCGGACGGTTTCAGCTCCAGGTCTGCGCTCTTCGCGATGGCGAATCCGTCCTTGGTAATTTCCAGCCGGTAGCGGCCGGCCGGGATGGCCGGAAACTCGAACCCGCCGTCTTCACCCGTGCGCCCAACGATGCTGTGCAGCGTTTCGATGTTGACAAGGGTGACGTGTGCGCCGGGAACAACCGCGCCACTGGGGTCATGGACGGAGCCGAAGATTTTTCCCGTGGCGTTTTGGGCCGTCGCGTGGATGGCCGCCACGGGCAGAAGCAACGCCACCGCAAGAGCTGCGGCGAACACGACGCGCCTTGCCGATAAGGGCCGGTGATTCAGTTGGGGATCAAGTATCGCTTTCATTCGAACCTCCAGTTGAGAGGATTGGGCCATGGCAACGCTCGTTAGCCATTCGCCGTTCAGACGCCGCAGGCTGCGGCTGAGCACCAGAAGGAACTCGGCGTAATCCGAGGCCCGGTGACCGAGACTCAGCACGATGTCATCGCAGGCGCGTTCGCGTTCCTTGCGGGTCTCGAAAGCCGCAAGCCAAACCAGGGGATGAAACCAGAACAAAGCGCAAGCAATTTGAGCCGGCACTTGGGTCAGACAATCATAGCGCTTGACATGAGCCAACTCGTGAGCGAGCACGGACTCGAGTTGCTTTCGGGACCATTGGTGGGCTTCCGCCGGCAGGAGTACGGCAGGATGCAGCGGTCCCCGCGTAAAGGGGATGGCAATCTCGGGGCTGGATCGAAGCTCGACGGCGCGGTTGATGCGCAGGCGTCGGCGGACCATCTCCAAATTGGATTTCGCCTGGCTCGTCTCGAGAAGCTGCGAGCGCCTGGCAAGCCGACGCACCCGCATCTCCCCCACCGCAGTCCGCGCCGCCCATAGCATCGATCCGGCGGCCCATAAGACCAGTATCCATCCCGGCCAGGTCGAGTCGGCTGCGGTCTCAAAAGTTGCGGAGGCCGTCCGCAGCGCTACGTGGTTTGCGTAGACTTGATGGTTCGTGGAGGCCAACGCCAAACCTTTGGTGATCTTGGTTTGCTCGCCCGCCGTGCCGCCCGGCGATGACGGGAGCACGGGCAGCTTCCAGGCCGGCACGGTCAAAGAGGCGATGGGCAGGATCAGCAGTGCCCCCATCGCCAGTGTCCAAACCAGGTGCCGTGCCGCGGCGGAGGCGCGCCGCAAAGCCAGAGTTGACACCCCGGCGAGCAGGAGAAAAAGCGTCCCCTTGAAGGTTGCTTCCAAGAGAAGTGCAAGGCCCTGCGCGGAAAGGCCACGGAGAGACTGCGACGCCTGAAGAAGCCACGAAAGGCCGCCGGTCATTATCCACCACCCTTCCGAGCTTTTGCGATCAACCTTGAAATGTGATCGAGTTCGTCGTCGGAGACCCGCGCCGTCGAGGGATCAAGCAGCGTCGCGACGGCCTGCGCGGCGGAGCCGTCGAAAAAGGTTTCAACCAGGTGGCGCAACGCCCGGCGCCGGACGCGCTCGCGCGGCGCCTTGGGGAAGTATACGTAACGCAGGTCCTTTTCCTCATGCCGGACGTGGCCTTTCTCCTCGAGGATGCGGAGCAGGGCGCGAACCGTGGAGTAACTGGGAGCATCGGGAAGCGCCTCACGAATGTCCGCCGCGGAAGCCCGGTGGCGCTGATAGAGCACATCCATGATTTGACGCTCGCGGCGGCTGAGAGTGTGGTCGGCGGGTTTCGGCATCGGCTGCTCCTGTGATGCTAATCCTATAGCATCTTGCTAAATTATTAGCATACACGATCCCAATGTCAAGCACTTTTTTCAGTGGGCGTGGAGAGGGTGGCGGAGAAAGATTTGAGGGGAATACTTCACAGCATCCGTCCATCGGCCCATTGTGGTTATCGCCAGTTGCGCGGCGTCGTTCCCTCATGATAGGGTTACACGCGCAGGGGCGGGTGTGCCACATAAGGCAAAGTGGCACGGGCGTCCCGCCCGTGCCTGGAGGTTGTACATTTGGGATGAAGTGAATGATGCAAGAAGGAGAACGGTCGAATGCGAGAGTCTCCGCCCTCGCCCCTTTGGGGGAGAGGGTGGCCGGCCACCGGCGTTTTCATCAGCCGGGGCCGGACGGGTGAGGGGGTCAAACCCGTGAAGACTCCATGCTGACTTCTGCTGGGTGGAGCGACGCCTGATTGTCGAGCTCGACGGGGGTGTGCGTGGGCAGCCGAGCCAGGCGAGGAGCGATGCGGGACGGGACGCGCACCTTGAGACCCTGGGATACACTGTGCGGCGGTTCCCCAAGGGTATAGTTCTTGAGGCCCCAGAGTTATTCGTGCAAAAGGCGCTAAGCTCTGTATGGCCGCTACCGGAGGCGTTGGGTTGAGCGCGTTTGGTTTGGACCCCCTCACCCGGCCCGCCCCCGCTGGTGAAAGCGCGGGATGCGGTCCACCCTCTCCCCCAAGGGGGCGAGGGCGGAACTTCTCATCGGCACGCTTCGAAATGTAGAAACTCGACGGCCAGGATGGCCGTGGCACTCAAGGCAACTCAGGAGGGGCACATACCATGACCATGACGAGACGGACCGCTTGCAAACTCATCGCGGGAGCGCTTCCGGCGTTGAAGCTGGGGGCGGCGCAACACGAGCCCTCACCCGGCATCGAGATCGAGCGCGGGCCTTTTGAAGGGACGCGGGAATCCTTGAGCAAGTATGAAATACCCGAGTGGTTTCGCGATGCCAAGTTCGGCATGTGGGCGCACTGGGGTCCGCAATCCGCCATTGAAGCCGGGGATTGGTACGCGCGGAATATGTACATGCAAGGGTCCGACCAGAACATCTATCACGTGGAGCATTACGGGCATCCCTCCAAGTTTGGCTACAAAGACACCATCCCCCTCTGGAAGGCGGAGGATTTCGATCCCGCCTACCTCATCGGCCTGTACAAGAAGGCGGGCGCGAAATACTTCATGAGCATGGCGGTGCACCACGACAACTTTGACATGTGGAATTCCGCCCATCAGCCCTGGAATGCCGCCAATAAAGGGCCGAAGAAGGATATCCTCGGCATGTGGGCGCACGCGGCGCGGGATGCCGGACTCAAGTTCGCGGCGAGCGACCATCTCTGGATCACCTACAAGTGGTTTTCGGTGAGTCACGGGCATGATAAAACCGGCCCCTACGCCGGAGTGGCTTACGACGGCGCCGACCCCAGCAACAACAGCCTGTATGTTGATTCCGACCAGGTTTGGGGAGAGAACCTGGACTGGGACGAAACCGGCATCCCGTTGTGGTGGAAGCGGCACTGGTTTATGCGGATCAAGGACCTCGTCGACAAGTACCAGCCGGATCTGCTCTACACCGACGGGCCGCTTCCCTTTGAGGAATACGGGCTGAGTCTCGTCGCCCACCACTACAACCTGAGCGCCAAGAAAAATGGCGGGAAACCCGAGACCATTTACACCACCAAGCGCGTGGGAGATACCGAAAATGGCGTCGCCCTGCTCGACATCGAGCGCGGCATCGTGAACGATATCTGGCCCCGTCCCTGGCAGACGGACACCTGCATCGGCGAGTGGCACTACCGGCGCGCCGTGAAATATAAGACCCCCAAGACCGTCATCGATATGCTGGTGGACATCGTCAGCCGCAACGGCAACCTGATGTTGAATTTTCCCTTGCCGGCCCGCGGGACTTTGGATCTGGAAGAATTGGCGGTGCTTTCCGAGATCACCAAATGGATGAGCGTCAATAGCAGCGCCATCTATGCCTCGCGGCCCTGGAAGATTTTTGGCGAAAGCCCGGCGGCGAGCGCGGCGGCTAATGACTCGTCGTTCAACGAAGAGAAACGGAAGGATCTGACGGCGGCGGACGTCCGCTTTACCACCCAGGGCGACATCCTTTATGCTTTCGTGATGGGCTGGCCGGAATATCAGGCCGTCATTCGGCCTCTAGCCACCCATACCGCGTTGCGCGTCGGCAAAATTCAGAATGTCGAGCTCCTGGGGTTCGACGGCAAGCTGGAATGGTCGCAGGACGAAACGGGCCTGAAGGTGCTGATGCCCGCCGCGAAGCCCTGCGATTACGCCATTACGTTCAAAGTCAGCGGGGCGATTGCGGGATAATCCGAAATCTTCTCAGCGGCTTCGCCGCTTGCTGTGCGGAAAGGCTCCGAAGCTGTGAAAAAATCCCAGAACGAACAAAAGCATCTCGCGCAGAGGCGCAAAGACGCAGAGGCAGAAAAGAGAAAGAAGGATTTGTTTACTTCGAAATCTCTGCGCCTCCGCGTCTCTGCGCGAGATTGGATTTTTTTTCACAGCTTCTCCGCCTTTCCGCACAGCGGGGCGGCAGAGCCGCATGGAGTTCGATGTCTTTCTCGCAAAATTCCCGGGCCCGTGATAGGATGCGCTTCGGTGTGATTAGGCCTCGGGCGGCTTACGGCGTTTACGGCGGCGGGTCTCAATAAGTCCTCCCGGTTCGGAGGGGTGCGCATGGCGATCTATATCGTCGAGAAGATCATCGATGGGGTCATGATGGTGGATTTGCGCGGGCGGATTACGCTGGGCCCGGAAACGGAAGCGGTGCGCTCGAAATTGAAGCAATTGGTCAACGCCGGCCACCAGCGCCTCATCCTGAACCTGGGAGAGATTACCTATCTTGATAGCGCTGGACTATCGACTTTGATTGCAGGTTATACCTCCGCGCGCAATGCCGGAGGAAATTTGAAGCTGCTCCATCTGCCCCGCGGCGTCTATCAACTCCTGCAGATTACCCGTCTCAGCACGGTCTTCGAAATCTACGAAGACCTGGCAACGGCGGTGAAATCGTTTGAATCGCCAGGCCCGTAAGGGCGAGCGAGCCCCTCCGACATATTGTCAGTGCCCCGTCCTTGCCTCGTTTTCTCCCCTTTGACAAAGAGCTTGCACGCTGGTACAGTGGCCCCAACGTGTGCAAGAGGTAATTCCAGTGGTCATGTTGCTTAACCCGCCATACAAGGTCCCCTACGATAATCGAGGTGTCTATGCAAGGCACAATCAAGCGCGTCATCCGCGACCGCGGATTTGGGTTCATTCGCTCTACTGAGGGTCAAGAGATCTTCTTTCATCGCAGTAGCCTTCAACAATTAGACTTCGATGGGTTGAAAGAAGGCGAAGCCGTGGAGTTTGAAATGGAGCGCGGCGAGAAAGGACCACGCGCCACGAATGTTCGACCCGGTACGAAGTGAGTTTCCAAGCTTCGTACCTCCCCCAGAAATTGCCATTTTCACGCAGCCGGGAAGCTTTGTCTCTGCCCCGGGACAGCGACTCGTTCTGAGCCTTGACAGCCGTAAGGATTCGAGTAGTCTTAGCGCGAGGGTTTAGAACAATAAATCGACACGAACGGAGTCGAGGCTTCGTCCGAAGGGGGTAGCGATGAGAAAACGCCAAACCTCAGGAAAATTGGGGGTGAGCCGGCGGGACTTTCTGCGCAACGCCGGCGCGGGCCTGATGGCGGCGGAGCTTGCCGGTGCTTCTCCGGGAAAAGAGGAGAAAACGGCGGCTCCGGCTGCGCCAGTGCAATTTACGCCGGAGGGCGGGCTGACCCGGATCTCTCCCAACCTTTACGTGCTCCGGGACACCTGCAACGTTTATGTTCTCAAAGACGGGGACCGCGCCATCCTGATCGATTTCGGGTCCGGCCACGTCTTGAATCTGCTCGCCCAGATTGGCGTCAACAAGGTGGAGGCCATCCTGCACACTCACCACCATCGCGACCAATGCCAGGGAGACTCGCGCGCCGTTGCCCAGCGGATTCCCATCATCGTTCCCGAACACGAGCGGTATCTGTTTGACGATGCCGAGAACTTCTGGAGGAACCGCGGCATTTTCGAAAATTATAACGTCAAAAATGATTTCTTCAGCTTGACGCACAACGTGCCGGTGGCCGGAGTTCTGCGCGATTACGACACTTATCGCTGGGGACCTTATGAATTGCTGATCCATCCCTCACCCGGCCACACGCTGGGTTCGGTCAGCCTGATGGGGCGTGTGGATGGGAAAAAGGCGGCCTTTACGGGGGACCTGATTCACTCGCCGGGGAAGGTGGTGAACCTCTACGAGCTGCAATACTTCTACGGGAGCGACGACGGCGTGGACTGCGCCATCTTTTCGCTAACCCGGGTTCGTGAACAGGGGCCGGAGTTGATCTGCCCGTCCCATGGCGATCCCTTCAACCAGACCGACGCCGGGATTGCCGACCTCATTGAGAAGCTCAAAGGTTGGCGCTCGGCGTACTCACCGGGCTCAACCCTGACCGTGGATAATAAACCCTTCGCGGTGACTCCCCATCTGGTGGCATCGGACCAGACCACTTCCAGCTTTTACGCCCTCATCAGTGATAGCGGCAAAGCGCTCTTCGTGGATTACGGTTCGGCCAGCGGAAATATCTTCTGGGTCTACCAGAGGGCCGCCTCCGTGCACGACCGCATGGGCTTTGTCGAGCACACCATTCCCCAACTCAAGGCGCAATTCGGCCTGAAATCCGTGGACGTCATCATGCCCAGCCACATGCACGACGACCATTTGAACGGCTTCCCCCATCTCGTGCGGCATCACGGGGCCAAGGTGTGGTGCTACGAGAACATGGTCGACGTCCTGCAAAATCCCCGCGGCTACAACCTGGGATGCATCCTCGGTGAACCCATCAAAATCGACCGGGCCTTTCAAAACGGTGAGACCTTTAAGTGGGAGGAATATGAGTTTCAGGTTTTCCATTCGCCCGGCCATACGGAATACCAGATGGCGATGTTCGCGACCATCGATGGCGCGCGCGTGGCCTTTACCGGCGATGCCTTTTTCCCCACGGGAAGCTCCGGCAGCCTGCTTCGCCACAACCTGATCTTTCGCAACTGGGTGGAGAACGACAGCCACGTGAAATCCATCAAGACGATTCTCGAACATGAGCCCAACATCGTGGCGCCCGGCCACGGCAAACCCTTTGTGAGCAATAAGGAGGATCTGGAAAACCTCAAATACCGCCTGGAGGGCCAACAGAAATATTTCTTCGCCGCCATCGCCGACCCCGATTGCAACTTCGGGCTGAACCCCAGTTGGGCGCGGTTTTATCCCTACCAGCTTCAGGCCAAAGCGGGCTCGAGCGCGAAGCTGGAGCTGCGGGTGCGCAACTACCGCTCCCACCCCATGCATCTGGAGGCTACGCTGGTTCTGCCGCCGGGCTGGAAGGCGGCGCCGGAAATGTTGGACCTGAGCATCCCCGCCGGGCAAGATGGTGCGGCGCCTTTTTCGGTCATAATTCCCGAAGATTGGGATCGAGCCAAGCCGCGCGTCGCCCTGGCCGCCGATGTCCGAGCAGACAACCAATATTTAGGACAAATTGTCGAGGGCGTCGCCGATATCTCGTTTAGTGCGTAGGGGTTAGCATCACAACGCCGTTGTTAGGCAATGATAATCATTCATGCTTATTCATGCTTTGTCAACAATGTACCAATTCAAATCAACCCATCCGTTGGAGGAATCATGAAGCAGCGCTGCTGGCTGATCGTTTTAGTTCTCCTCATCACCCCCCTGCTGTGGGCCCAAAGCACGCCGGACCAATTGAAGCCCATCTTGGAGAAAGAACTACAGTCGCCCCTGGTGGTGGAGTTCCAACTGCAAGAGTATCTGATGAAGCGGGTACCCAAACTTCCGCTCCCGACCACGCCGGAAGAGTGGACCCGCGAGGGGGAGCAAATCCGCAAGCGCGTGCTCGACCGCGTCGTGTTCCATGGGTGGCCGAGTGAGTGGGTGAACTCGTCGCCGCGATTCGAAGATATGGGAACCCTTCCCTCCGGAAAAGGCTACCGGATGCGGAAACTGCGCTATGAGGTGGTGCCGGGATTTTATTCCACCGCGATCCTCTATGAGCCGGAGAACCTGCCGGGCAAGGCGCCGGCGGTCCTGGATGTGATGGGGCACTACGTTGAGATTGGCAAGGCGCAAGAGTATCAACAGAAGCTGTGCATCAATGAAGCTCTGCGAGGCATGATCGCGCTCGACCTCGAGTGGCTGGGCATGGGTGAACTCAATGACAAGCAGAACGTCCATTGGTTTGGCGGGCACCTCGACTTGGTGGGAGCGAATCTGGAGGGGTTGTTTTATCTGGCCATGCGCCGTGGGCTCGACTATTTATGGCAACATCCCAATGTGGATCAAAAGCGCATCGCCGTCACGGGATTGTCCGGCGGCGGATGGCAAACCATTATCTTGAGTTCGCTCGACGAGAGGGTGAACGTCTCCATTCCCGTGGCGGGGTATACGACGCTGGAGGGAAGGATAGCGGCTCCGGCCGCCGAGGCCGGGGACGTTGAGCAGAATGCTACGGACCTCTTGGTAGGTCAAGATTACTCCACCCTGACGGCGATCCGCGCCCCCCGGCCGACGCTGGAGATCAATAACGCCGAAGACGATTGCTGTTTTCGCGCCGCCATGGTGAAGCCTTACATCTTCGAGGCGGTGCGCCCTTTCTTCCGGCTTTATGGCAAGGAGGATGCCTTGCAGTTCTACGAGAGCACGACTATTTCGGCCCACAATTATGGGCTTGATGACCGCGAGCAGGCCTACCGGTTTTTGGTGAAACAGTTTGGCTTGTCTGGTGGTGACCGCGAAATTGAGGTGGGAGAAGATATCAAAAGCTATAGCGATTTGGCCGTGGGCATCCCCAAAGACAACCTGACCATCCTGGGATTGGCCAGGAAATTTGCGGCGGGAATTAGGCGGTCAACCATTCCTTCGGATTCTGCCGGCAAGGTGGCATGGGCGGATACGGAGAGGAGGAAGCTCCAAGAGGTTCTTCGCTACGATCCGGAGACGGTGCAACAGGCATGGGCGGTCACCAACACCAAACACAACGCCATCGAATCGGTTTCTTACCGCTTCTTGCTGAGCACCGGCCTCAGCGCCACGGGAGTTTGGTTGAAGGATATGCGCACCCATGAGGGCGCACCGCTCACCATCGTCATCAACGACAAGGGCAAGAAGGGCGCTGCGGCGGAAGTTTGGGACCGCATGCCGGAAATTGCCCACCGCATGGATCGAGGCGACCAAGTGCTGGTTCTGGATCTTGTGTTCACGGGGGATGCGGTTCCGGACGGCCTCTTCATTGGGTTTCCAGAGATGCTGGCGGCAGCGGGGAGCCGCCCGCTGGGCCTGGAGGCTGCGCAACTGATTGCCCTGAGCAATTGGGGGCGCGACTGGTGGCACGCCCCCTCAGTGTGTATTGAGAGCACGGGAATCCGCAGCCAGGTGGAAGCGCTCGTAGCTTCGGCGCTTGCGCCACGCCTGTTTTCCGAGATCGCAGTGCAGGGAGGGATGCACAGTCTCGGTTATCTCCTGGATAAACCGGTTAGCTATGAAGAGTTCGCCGACCTGTTTTGCCTCGATTTGTACAAAGACTTCGATTTGGATCGCCTCATCGTGATGGCCGAACCGACCAAAATTCTTGAACATGGTTTTGTGGAGGAAACGGCGAAGCTGGAGTAGATGCTCCTCTGTCCATCGCACGGGACGCTGGGCACCCGGTAGAACATTGACTTCTTGCCCTGGATTGGTCATTCTCACCTTATCCTGATTTTCTGGGAGGATGATGAAAAACAGGGTAGCGCTGACCTTGAGGTCGGCACATGCTGAACTAAAGTTCAGTTCTTTAACACCCCATCAACCCGCCAGGATAAAGCGGAACTATGAAAAAGATTCTGATCTACGATACGACTTTGCGCGATGGTTCGCAGGGCGAAAACATCTCGTTCTCCATGGAAGACAAGCTGCACATCGCGACAAAGCTTGATGATCTGGGGGTGGACTATATCGAGGGCGGCTGGCCCGGTTCGAACGCCAAGGATGGGGCGTTCTTCCAACGCGCGCGGGAGCTGAAGTTGAAACACGCCAAACTCGCGGCGTTTGGCAGCACCTGCCACCCGCGCCAAAGTGTGGCCCACGACCGGAATTTGCAAGCGTTGATCGAAGCCGGTACGCCGGTGGTGACGATTTTCGGGAAGACCTGGGACCTGCACGTCAAAGTTGCCTTGGGCGTATCGCTCGAGGAAAACCTCCACTTGATTCGGAACTCCGTGGCGTTCCTGAAATCCCATGGCCGGGAAGTGATCTATGACGCCGAGCATTTTTTTGATGGGTACAAAGCCGACCCGGCCTATGCCCTCGCGACGCTCCAGGCGGCGGAAGAGGCGGGAGCCGACTTCCTGGTGTTGTGCGACACCAATGGCGGCACGCTGACCAACGATATCCGCGAGCGTTTCGAAGCCGCGGCCAAGCAGGCGAAGGGGCCTCTGGGAATTCACACGCACAACGACTGCGAGATGGCGGTGGCCAATGCCATTGCCGCCGTGCAATTGGGCGCCGTGCAGGTGCAAGGGACCATCAACGGCTATGGCGAACGGTGCGGCAATGCCAACCTGTGCTCGGTGATAGCCAACCTCGAATTAAAGCTGGGAATGCGCTCGATTGGCAAAGAGAACCTCAAGCATCTTACGGAAGTTTCCCATTACGTCAGCGAGCTGGCCAACCTGCCGCCTCGCCAGGATCTGCCCTATGTTGGCAAGAGTGCGTTTGCCCACAAAGGCGGCATTCACGTGAGCGCGGTGATGAAGGAGACCTCCGCTTACGAGCACGTTGACCCCGCGGTGGTCGGCAACGAACGGCGTGTTCTGGTTTCGGAACTTTCGGGCAAAAGCAACGTGATCTACAAGGCTATGGAGCTGGGCCTCAAGATCGACCAATCCTCACCCGACGCCAAAGTGGTTGTGGATAAGCTCAAGGAGATGGAGCACGACGGCTACCAGTTTGAGGGCGCGGAAGCGTCCTTTGAAATGCTCTTCGACAAGCTGGTCCACCACGCCAGGGAGTTCTTTGAACTGGATGGATTTCGTCTGATCACGGAAAAGAAGGGAGGGAAAGAGCCCTATTCGGAAGCGGTCATCAAGCTGCGCGTGGACGGCAAAGAAGAACATACGGCGGCGGAAGGCGTCGGCCCGGTGAGCGCCCTGGATAGAGCCTTAAGAAAGTCACTAACAACTTTCTTCCCCTGCATTAAGGATATCCGCTTGACTGATTATAAAGTCCGCGTGCTCAACCCCAAAGGCGCCACCGATGCCACGGTTCGCGTGCTCATCGAATCCAGCGATGGCCATGACACCTGGGGAACCGTGGGTGTTTCTAAAAACCTGATCGAAGCCAGTTGGCAGGCCTTGGTGGACAGCATTACTTACAAACTTAAAAAGGAGTATGGTTACAGGCGGAAGGCTCGCGAGGGGCACGCGGCGGAATGAGGCGGCTGAATTCCAATTCCGTATACAAAACGGGTTTAAGGATATCATTCACTTCATTTGACCAATATTTCCGGCGGCCGTTCTTTATCCTCATAGAAGGCGTGGGAGGGCAAAGTGAAAGCACTCGTAAAAAGCAAAAGGGAACCGGGGCTTTGGCTCGAGGACGTAGAAACGCCAAAAATTGGGATCAATGATGTGCTTATTCGTGTGCATCGCACCGGTATCTGTGGTACAGATTTGCACATTTACCAATGGGACGACTGGGCGCAAAAAACCATCAATGTCCCATTGGTAATCGGGCACGAGTTTGTGGGCGAGATTGCCGAGGTCGGATCGAACGTCGCGGATTTTTATCCCGGGGACATCGTGAGTGGGGAAGGGCACGTGACTTGTGGCCGGTGCCGGAATTGCCTGGCGGGCCGGCGTCATCTTTGCGCGCACACCCAGGGAGTGGGCGTCAATCGGGCCGGCGCATTCGCAGAATACATCGCGCTGCCTATGTCCAACATCTGGCGTCATGCCCCCACCGTCGATCAGGATACCGCGGCCATCTTCGATCCGTTCGGAAACGCCGTTCACACCGCCCTGTCCTTCCCGGTCTTAGGAGAAGATGTGCTCATTACGGGGGCCGGTCCGATTGGCCTGATGGCTGCGGCGGTCGTTCGATATGCGGGCGCCCGGTACGTGGTAATTACCGACGTCAATCCCTTTCGGCTCGGGTTGGCCAAGAAGATGGGTGTGACAGTAGCCTTGAATCTTCGCGAAGGTACTCTGCTCCAAGTGCAAAAGCAATTAGGCATGCTCGAAGGTTTCGACGTAGGGCTGGAGATGTCGGGCAATGGGGATGCCCTGCGCGACATGCTCGACAATATGAGCCATGGCGCGAAGATCGCCCTGCTGGGCATTCCCAAGCGGGCCACAGTGGTTGATTTGAACCCCATCATTTTCAAATTGCTGACCATCAAAGGAATTTACGGCCGCGAGATGTACGAAACCTGGTACAAGATGACCATCATGCTTCAATGCGGGCTGGATATCAGTCCTGTCATCACCCATCGCTTCCCGTATGACGAATTCATCAAAGGCTTCGAGGCCATGGAGTCGGGCGAATGCGCCAAGGTCATCCTCAATTGGATCTGAATCCATCGACCGACGGTCAGCAAACCACTGACCCTGGCTACCCGCTAGCTTCAACGCGCGCAGAGTCCGTCGTCCCTACCTCGCTTCGCATCGATCCCCGATTATTCATCCGGCGGTGATTGGCACGATCGGCAGGCCCAGGCTGGGCCTGATGACGCCTGATTATCGATTTCGATGCTGGTGGCGGCGATTTCGCGGGCCCGCATCGTATGCCCGGGAACGGGAATGCCGGTGCGAGCCCGTCAGTGATCGTGTGCGTTTGCCACCCTACGAGAATGCGAAGTTTTCCAGCCCTTCGAGATCCCGTCTATGGGAAGGTCGTGGTGAACCCCGTGATCACGTAGACTTCGGGAACGCCGGTGCGGTCGCTCGAGAACATGATGTGCTGCATATCCAAGAAACGCGGCTTCGGGATGCCGTTGTAAATGGCCTCCGTTGAGCTGGAATCGGGACTGGTCAGGAACTTGGTCTGGGTGCCATCTAGCGACATCAGATAGATTGCCTTGTAGCTTTGCGCGCAGATGTAGACCGAACTGTCGGGGGAGAGAGTGCAGAAATCCACGGTGAAACCACTGGAGGCAGGCGGCCCCAGGCGGGCCTGCGTGAAAGCTCCACTGGAGTTGAAATTGAAGGTCCCATCGGCGTTCAGCACGTTCGCCACCCACCAGTAACCCAGATAGATATAACCGAGTTTCGTCCCATCATTCGACCATGAGGCATGGTCGATCGCCGGGCTGTTCGGGCCGGTGCTTCCCGAGAGGCTGTAGACCGTGTTCGGGTTATTCAGGTCGATGACCCAAATCTCCGTCTGGGCATTTCCGTTGGTGTTGGGAGGCGGCTGGTCTCGCTTGTACCAGAGGATGTTGGAGAAAACCGGGTTCAGGCGCATGCGGTGGAAGACGTCGGCATTCTCGGGGTCGGGCAGGGTAAGGTCGGGAAGGGCGGTCCCATCATCGAGGACGCGGTGCAAAGTGGTCCCCTCGGAGAAGGCAATAACGTTGTGTTCGGTGGTTGGATCGATGCTGGAAGTTGAGATGATCAGAGCCTGCGCCGGTGCGACGAATTTCATGTTCCGTTCACTCAGGCGAGTTGATTGGCAGTCGCCGGTCGCGGTGAGGGGTACGGCATAAATATCAGCGGTCTGGTTGGGGTTCTGCCCCTCGTAGTAGGCGAACTGGCCATCCCTTGTGACCTGCACCTCAGTGCCCAGCGCGTTGCCGGAGATCACCTGAGCTTCGGTGCCATCCAGTCCGGAAGTGGCCACGGCATCAGGATTCGTTCCGTAATTGTAGGTGATGACATTCGTGGGGGAGCTGAAGGCCGGGTAATCAGCGTAGGTGTTCCAACTGGCCACGTTGTTATCGGTCAGTTGGGTCACAGTAATACCCGAGGCGACGCTGCTAAGCAGCGAGGTCACATCCACCGGGGTCTGGGTTATCGCCCTGCCAACGCAGGCGGAGGGCTGCGGGGCACTATTCATTCCGGTGCCGGACAAGCTTACTCCGATGGGCGAGTTGGAGGCGTTACTCACCATCGAAACGTTGCCCGAGGCACTTCCGGTCGCGGTTGGGGCGAAGGTGGCATTGAAGTTCGTGGACTGACCGGCTGACAGGGTGAGAGGTAGCGAGAGGCTATTGATGGCGAACCCGGTTCCCGTCACCGTGGCCTGGGAAATGGTTACGCTGCCTGTCCCGGTGTTGGTGAGGACTAATGGCAACGAATCGGTTGAGTTGGGCACAACATTGCCGAAACTGACGCTCGTGGGGCTAACACTAAGCAGCAGCGATATCCCGGTGCCGGAAAGCGCGACAAGTTGTGGGCTGCCTATCGCATTATTCGAGATGCTCAGCGAAGCGGCGCGGTTCCCGGCGGCGGAAGGAGTGAAGGTCACCGTGAGGGTGCAGTTGGCACCCGCCGCCACGGAACTCCCACAAGTATTGGTCTGCGCAAAGTCGCCGGCATTGGAACCCGTGACCGCGATGCTGGTAACCGTCAATGAGGTGTTTCCGGTGTTGGTCAGAGTGAGAGTCTGCGCCACACCGGTCGTGCCAACATTTTGATTGCCGAAGGAAAGGCTGGTGGCGGAAAGATTGGCGGCTGGCGCCGTGCCTGTCCCGGAGAGGCTGACAACCTGCGGGCTGCCGGTTGCATTATCCGAGATGCTCAGCGAAGCGGCGCGGCTCCCGGCGGCGGAAGGAGTGAAGGTCACCGTGAGGGTGCAGTTGGCGCCCGCCGCCACGGAACTCCCACAAGTATTGGTCTGAGCAAAGTCGCCGACATTGGAACCCGTGACCGCAATGCTGGTAACCGTCAAAGAAGCAGTTCCGGTGTTGGTCAGGGTGAGGGTTTGAGCCGCACTGGCCGTGCCAACGTTTTGGTTGCCGAAGGAAAGGCTGGTGGCGGAAAGACTGGCGGCTGGCGCCGTGCCTGTCCCGGAGAGGCTGACAACCTGTGGGCTGCCTAATGCGGTGTCCGTAATCGTGAGCGAACCGGTTCGAGTTCCCGTTGAACTGGGAATAAAGGTCACGTTGACTCCACAACTAGCACCTGCTGTGACGGTCGCCCCGCAATTGTTGGTTTGAGCAAAGTCGCCGCTCGAGACGATACTCGAAATCGTGAGCGCCACATTCCGGTTATTGGTCAGCGTCACGGCCTGGGCGCTGCTGGTAGTTCCAACCATTTGTCCTGCGAACGCCAGGCTGGCGGGAGACAGGGTGAGAGAGGGATTGGCCACTCCGGTCGCCGACAGCGCGACCACGGTGGGCGAGTTGTTAGCAGTACTGACGATCGAAATGGCGCCCGTGACGCTGCCGATGCTCGTGGGATCAAAGCTGGTGCTGAAAGTGGCGCGCCCGCCGCCGGCCGCCACCGTCAGAGGCAGCGAGAGCCCGCTGATGCTGAAGCCTGGTCCGGTTACGCTGGCTTGCGATACGGAGATGGAGGTTGTGCCAGTATTGAGCAGGGTAACTGTATAAGTGCTGCTGTCGCCCAACATGACGCTCCCGAAACTCGCGCTGGAAGGACTAACATTGAGCGACGTGGACACGGCGGCATTGGTGGTGAGGGAGCAAACACTGATAAGAAGCAAGACCGGGAAGAAGCGTTTGGCGAGGCGTCCGGTGTGGCGCCCCTCCTTGCAGTTTCTGAAAAGACATATAAGGGTAGTGATTAGTGCAGAGAAAGCGGTGGTTCGATTTCGGTCATGATCTTCGCAATTCACTCTGGTCCTCCATCGTTGAGGTTCTTAAACGTTCCTCATTGATATCGGCGGACCTTTCGTTAATCTTGAAGATAATGTCTTGCGGCTCGCTTGGGGGGCCGTGGGGGAGGCTTCAAGGCTTGGTTAGGCCTTTGGTTCGGGAGGCGGCCGACTGCTTGCTATCCGCTGGTCTGACTCTGCCTGTGAGGGACTTGCCCGAGGCGTGGCACTCGCGATCCGGGCGTCGCGTGCATCGGTCCCGCATTCCAGCGACGGATTGCCATTTCGCTCGCAAGGGAACTGCCCACTTCCGGCTGGATCCATCCGGTGGGCAATCGTTAACCGATCGCCCCTCCGGGTGCCGGGCGGGGTGGGGCTGGCTTTCCCATGGCTCGTATAATAGGCTAGAGTATTTCGCTTTTCCTGCGAATTCAAGATCATCCCTCCGCTCGCCACTTGCCGATGTCGCCAGACCTCTATCTTGTGGCATAATCGAGGCGCGGAATTTATATGGGAGGAAATCGGATGAACGATCGCGAGCGTTTTCTGGGCACGATGGACTACCATGCGGTGGACCGCGCCCCACTCTATGAGTTCATGTGGCCGGCCTGGCCGGAGACCGAGGAAAGGTGGGCTGGGGAAGGCGGTTACGTTCCGGGCCACACCGATTTTGGCTGCGACAAGTGGTTGGTGGAATTCACCTGGTTCTGGCCGCAACCTCCCTTCCCGTTGCGGATCCTGTCGGAAGATGACGAGCACGTGACCTTCGTGGACCCGCAAGGCATTGTAATGCGGGAATTCAAGAACCATCCCCGGAGTTCCATGCCGCAGTTCATCCGCTATCCGGTGGAAACCCGCGAAGACTTCCGCAAGTACTGGCGCGAAAGGATGCAGCCGGATCTCGCCCAGCGCCTGGGGCCAGACTGGCGCCAGCGGTTGCGCGCCTTGCGCCATCGCGACTTTCCTTTTGTGGTCATCGCCGACCGTTGGGGCGGATTCTTCGGCCCGCTGCGGAACCTGGTGGGCGTGGAGCGCCTCTGCACGCTTTTCTATGATGACCCGGCCTTCATCGAGGAGATGTTGGATGCCGACGCCGATTTCCTGATCCAAATGCTGGCGCAAATGCTGGAAGAGACGGACATCGACGTTTTTGGGTTCTGGGAAGATATGGCCTACCACACGGCCCCTCTGCTTTCGCCGCAACTGGCCCGGAAGTTCATGCTGCCGCGTTACCGCAAGGTGGTGGATTTCGGGCGCAGCCACGGTGTACACCTGTTCAGCGTGGACAGTGACGGGCACATTGACCCGCTCATCCCCGTCTGGATGGATTCCGGGATCGATATCCTTTGCCCCTTCGAGGTTCAGGCGGACATGGATGTGTTGGCGGTGCGGAAGAAATACGGGCGCGGCCTGCGCATGTGGGGCGGCATTGACAAACGGGCCTTGACCGTGGGGCGCGCGGCCATCGACCAGGAGCTGGAGCGCGTGAAGCCTCTCATCGACGATCGCGGCTATCTTCCCATGCTCGACCACAGCGCCACGCCCGACACGCCGTACGAGAACTACCGGTATTTTCTGGAGCGGTTGAAGACGTTTCTTTAGCGACAGTAGCACGGACCTGTCTTGTAGGTCCGCGGCTTTTCCTTGCCCATGGCGAACAAGACGCGGACCCACAAAACCGGTCCGCGCTACATCTGCTGATGGGGAGATACCATGCTGGCCGGTCTCGACCATATCATCCTCGGTGCTCGCGACCTCGACCGGGGCGTTGCCTGGGTGGAGGAGCGCACGGGCGTGCGCGCCCTCTACGGCGGCGTGCATCCCGGTCGCGGCACACGGAACGCTCTCCTGGCGCTCGGGCCGAGTTGCTATCTGGAAATCATCGCTCCCGATCCCCAACAGGCCTCGCCGGCGTGGTTTACCCAGGTGCTCACCATGACTGACCCCAGACTCATTACCTGGGCGGTGCACACGCCGGATCTCAGCACGCTCGCGCAAACCGCCATCGCGGCGGGCTTGCCTATTGACGGACCCCATGACGGCGCGCGCTCGCGTCCAGACGGCAAAATTCTGAGCTGGCGATTGTTCCATTTTTGGGACGACCGCGGCGGATTGCTTCCGTTTTTCATCGAGTGGAGCCGCGACTCGGTTCACCCCGCCGCAGACGCGCCCTCCGGATGCCAGCTCGAACGCTTCCATTTGCAATCCCCCCACGCGTCGGAGTTGGCGCGCATCTTGCAAACCTTGGCCGTTGAGGTCCCGGCAGAGCCGGGCGAAAAACCACTGATTTGCGCGCGCCTGGCAACTCCCAACGGTGTGGTGGAGCTTACGTCCTAACACCCTGAAATGCACCAGGTGTAGCGCGGACCTGCTTTTTAGGTCCGCGGCTCGTATCCCATGGGCGAGGAAGAGCCGCGGACCTAAAAAGCAGGTCCGCGCTACACTCCTTCGCATGTCGCCAATCCCCAATCGCCAATCGCAAATACCAATCACTAATCCTTTCAATGCGCCGCGGGTGGAATATAGGGTACCGCCTGGGTTCCTTTCTTCTGCGCGCCTCGCACCATCGAGCGATCCTGGCTGGGAAGATGAATGTACGACGGATAGGTAATGTGGACCGGCAGAAGGTGAGAGTGGATGCCGGGCGGCACAGGAATTATCTCCGCCGCGCGCGGCGGGGCATGAAAGTCGAAGCAATCCAGCATGTCATGGGCGCGATCGTCACGCGCGGTGAGGTGCGGCAGATTCCAGCGCTCCTCGATGAATTTGAGCACCGAGGTGAAATCGTAATTGTAGTGCGAAACGTAATCCGCCTTGGCGTAGGGTGAGATGACGAGCATGGGCACGCGCGGGCCGTACCCGTAGGCGTCCACTTCCGGCGGCGGCACGTGATCGTAGAACCCTCCGTAGTCATCCCACGTCAGGAAAATCGCGGTGTTGCCCCAATAGGGGCTCTTCATCAGCGCATTGATGATGCGGGTGACGTACCACATGCCTTGGTCCAAGGGCTCGGGCGGATGTTCACTATCCTGGAAGTCGGGAATGATCCACGCGAATTGCGGCAGCGTCCCCTTTTGCAGGTCGTCGTAATAGTCATCCACCGGCGCCAGGCGATTCATGCGCGTCTCGTCCTCGCGAATCGACTTGAACCCGGGCAGGGGATTCCACAGCGTGAAGCCCTTGGGATCGGGGAAGGCCAGGCGTGCCAGGCCGGCATTCACTTGCTCCCAATCGGGGGGCTTGGGCTGGGTCTCGACGTAGTATTTCCACGAGATGTTTTTGATCCCAAAATTCTTCACGATGGATTCGAAGGGGAAGCCCTCGGGCTCGTCCAATTCGTCTTCCAGTTCTTCCAGCGAGCCGAGGTTGTTGATCTCACCGGACTGCGCGGCGACGGTAAAGACGTGGTTGGGCGAACTCCCGGTCATCTCCGAGGAGAAAAAGCGGTCGCAGAGGGTGAAGAGGTGCGCGTACCGCCAGTAGTTGGGGATGTCGGTCTCGTCGTAATATCCCATCGTGTAGGGAGAGCCTTCCACCCATACGAACGCGTCCATGGCGCCGTGGTCGTAAGCCGCCTGGGCGGTTTCCCAACTGTGCTCCAAATCGAGCAGGGGCTGCCCCGCCGGCATGTGGAAGGGCTTGACGCATTTCTTGCTCCCCGGCATTTCCGCCAGGCACGTGGAGGGCGGGATTCCATCCGCATTGGGGAACGTGCCAAAGTAATTGTCAAAGCTGTGATTCTCTTGAATGATCCAGATGACGTGCTGGATCTTTTCCATGCCGTGCGGTGGCGCGGAAGTTGGCGCGGAACCGCCCGTCGCCTGTCCTCTGAGCAAGGCCTTCCTGCCCACTGGCATTAAGGCGATCACCATGCCCAGCCCTATGAGCAGGGTCCCCTTTATTATTCGTTGCCAGGATGCTGTGGTGGCGCGAAGATTTTGTGCCACGGGCGTCCCGCCCGTGCTCGAGCATGGCCGGGACGGCCATGGCACGGCTTGGGTTGCGGCTGTGCCGCGTTGTAAAACTCTCCAGCTTGACTCGTTACGATAGTTCCTTATGCGCATGGATTTGCCCTCGCATTACCTGGATTGGCTAGGTGTGTAGGCGGTTTCGACTCTCCGTCCCTGACACCCGGCGCCTGGTATCTTTCCGCCAAGCCATTTGTTTTCATAAACATCGCCAGAGAATGATTTTAACCCCTTTGGTTTCATCAACATCGCCAGAGACAAATAAGCTGACATTTTTTCTACATTTTTTTCCAACAACTTACCGAAATTTTGCCTCAATTTTTTACCGGTTTTTTTATTCATGACCCTGGCCACCGCGCATAGACTAACCATTTTAGTTTCAATGACATAGGTTTTTGAACGATCTTCGCACTTTATTGCTAACCCGTTTTCTTTTCTAATATATCGCGAGAGCCGCGCTCATTTCTTTCTCCCCCGCTCCCGTATTTCAAGCTAACTATCTTTATTTGAATGAAATAGAGCTTTCAGACATTTTTACTCTAAATGGCTAACCGATTTTGTTTCTAGTATATCGTGAGAGCCGCGCTCATTTCTTTCTCCCCCGCTCCCGTATTTCAAGCTAACTATCTTTATTTGAATGAAATAGAGCTTTCAGACATTTTTACTCTAAGCGACTAACCGATTTCGTTTCTAGTATATCGCGAGAGCCGTATTCTTCTAATTCTTCCACCTGGCGCCCAACACCTTCAATCTTCAGCAGAAGGTTGCTGACCACTAGCCTCTCGGGGCTGGCTTCTAGAGGTTTCCCCCAAGCCCCCATCACCTGGACCTAATTCTGGCACCCGACGCCTGGCACCTGACACCTACCTTTACTGCGCCATTCCCCCCCGACACAGTTCTCCACGATATAACCTAGCTTGTTGGCGGCCAAGTTTGATGGGGATGCCTGAGAATTCGTTTAATACCGGAACATTAAGTCTGATTTTTTCGCGAATTCCTACGGGCAGGAAAATGACAGCGCGGGCCCGCCAGTTTCCGATCGCGTCGTAGGGGCGGTTCGCGAACCGCCCCTACTCGTAGCAGGGAATGATCGTAGCCCGCGGCGCAAGAAGGATTGAAAGAATTCCGGGATGACCAAAGGCATTTCACGCCAAGGCGCAAAGTCGCAGAGGGCGCAAAGAACACATCACGATCCCCCTATCTTGAATCTGCCCTTTTGAGTTTGCGATGGCCCTCGGCCCCATCCCAATTGACGACGTGCGGTTGCCGCTGGAGTAACGGGCATGAGAAAATCCCACGGTCAGGACTTCCCTGACGTTGGCCACCCGTTCTGTGGGATAATTGGATCATACGGGGTGGATCCATCTTCCGGGGTCTGTCCTGGGAGAGTCCAAAATGCGCCTTACCGTACTTCATCTTAGCGACATCCACTTCAAGCGTGCGAATGACCCGATTGTCTCTCGCAAAGAAAGCATAGCCGCTGCGGTAAGAAGCCTCGACCCGTCTCCAGATGCCATCCTTATCGTTGTTTCTGGGGATGTAGCATTTTCGGGCTCTCCAGGAGAGTACGCCGTTGCAAAAGGGTTTTTCAACGACTTAATGAAAATAATCCAGGAGGTCGCCAAGACTGCTGACATTGTGCTTGTCTCTGTGCCGGGAAACCACGACTGCTATATTCCCAAGGGGGAAGAGGGCCTTCGCAAGTCCCTTATAGATGGGATCCTTCCAACTATCGAAACAGCTTGTCCCGATCAGAGCATATTGAAACAGGTCTTAAAAGCTCAGCGCGGATACTTCAGATTCGCCAAACACTACGCCACTGCTTCTGGGGGCGTCAAGCCCTGGCTGCACTCGACACAAGTTCTAAATACCGAAGGAGTTAACGTCCATGTCAACCTCTATAATACTTCCGTACTATCGCAGAATCCTGAAATACAAGGCAGCCTAAAGGTCCCCATAGGTGTTTTGGAACGTGATGTGCACGCGCCCACGGACAGTAGCTTCGTTATTTCTGTTATTCACCACTCGTATATATGGCTCGAGTCAAATAACGCTGTTCGCTTCCGAACCCACATCGACAACAGCTCAGATCTTATTCTGTCGGGGCACCAACACATCGAGGACGCTTACGTGAAAGAGGCATTTTCTGGAGCGCGAGCGACCTATCTCGAAGGGGCGGCGCTACAGGACGAATCGACTCCGACAACGAGTGGCTTTAACATTGTCCAGTGTGACTTTAGTGAGAGCCGGCAGCGAACTGTCCATTTTGATTGGCGCAAGGATGGGTATTTCCCGGTTGGAGAGTCGAACTGGACACCGGTGATCGCGAACCGAGCTTTTCGTCACGGCTTCACAATTTCTGAGCAATTTCGTCAATTTTTGACTGATCCCGGGGCAGGTTACACTCACGCTCGGAAGCCTCAGCTCAATCTCCGCGACATATACGTCTACCCTGATCTGCTGGTACGGACCACCGACCCAAATTCTCAGCCTCGGGATGTCGCGCCAGGGAGACTTCAGGAATACCTTCGAAATTCGCGGTACGTCATCTTTGAAGGCCCAGCGAGGTCGGGGCGAAGTGCGTTGGCCAAAATACTCTTTGAGGATTTTCTTGCGGCTGGTTTCGTTCCTTTGTTTGTCGACGGGGGTAGCGTGAAGTTTAGGACGGCAGAGAACCTCATCAATCGCCTCTGGGCCTCCGCCAAGGAACAGTACTCACCGCAAGTAGAGGAGAGGTTCAAACAACTTAGCCCTGCCTTGCGGGTTTTGATTGTGGACGACTGGCACAGAGCGCCCCTAAGCCCCGAAGGCAGAGCGACCTTCCTTTCGACTGCTAAGCACCACTTTGGTAAGGTGCTTCTTTTTTCAGAACCGCTGTTCAATATTCGGGAGTTCGTCACCAAATCGGCGGACGAAACGACCATGGTCCACTTTGATCGTGCAACACTTCCTCAATTCGGCTACAAGGCTCGTGGCAAATTAATAGAAAAGTGGCTGACCTTGGGGAGAGAACTTTCATACGATAGAAAAACGCTAATCCATGAAATCGATGAGGTGGAAAACACAGTAACGACCTTACTCGGTAAGAATACGCTCCCGAAATTTCCTTTCATTGTCTTGTCGGTCTTGCAAGCGTATCAAGAAAAGGCAACGACAAGACCCGAGGCCGGGTCCTACGGGTATGTGTACGAGGTCCTCATAACGACTGCCCTCGGTACCACAGCTAAGTCGCCAAGTGATATTGACAAGAAATATACATTGCTATGCCGGCTTGCGTACGACATGTTCAAGCGGGAAGTAGACTCGGTTTCGCATGATGAAATTGTCACTATCATCGAGAATTACTTCCGCGCATATGGCCTAAGCCTCGCAACTGACCAGATGATGGGAGATCTGCTAAAGGCAGGGGTGATCTCTGTTGTCGAGGGAACTTACCGGTTCTCATATGATTACTACTCAGAATACTTTGTTGCCCGGTATTACAAGGACGCTTTGCAGCGCGAGGACGGCAAAGAGACTGCCTTTGGGGAAGTCTGCAATATCGCGGATCAAATATATTATGACCGCTTCGCAAGAATCATCATGTTCCTTCTATACTTTTCCAAGAACGAAGCGCTTATTTCTCGGCTTGTCGCGGCCGCAAACAAGATTTTTGAGGAGTACCCCCCCGCCGAACTGAGCTTCGATATTGACTTCGCGAACGGTCTCTATAAGGGCCCACCGATTCGAGACCTGCCACAGAAGGATGTAGGAACATACCGCGAAGAGCGCCGGGAATCATTAGATCGAATGGAAAAACAATATCCTAACGATGAAGGAAAGATGGTGCAGTACTCCAAGAATTTGGCAGATTCCATAAGGTTCGGGATCGCAATAAAACACCTGGAACTACTCGGCCAGATTCTGAGAAATTTCCCCGGTTCATTGATTGCTGCTAAGAAGATGGACATCGCTGAATGTACGTACATGCTGGGGTTGCGGGCCATGAGCGTACTCATCAGGCTTATTGAGAGCTCAGTTGGCCAGTATCGAAGGAAAATTGCCGGCCTGCTCCAGGAGGAGAGAAAGGGACAGGAGGGGGGACTCGAAGGTGGTCGAACGGCAAGCGAGCGGCCGGAGCCATGCGCAGCGACTCTGAAAGAATTCCGCGACCTTGCTGATAGTGTCTGTCTACTTTTGACTAGGATCTTCGTAATCGGGCTTATAAAGGTGGTGTCCTTTGCCGTCGGATCGAACGAACTCGATCAAACTTATTCCGACGTACTGAATACTGTGCCTGACTCGCTCGCGGTTAAGTTTATCGACTTAACAATTAGGTTAGACCACTTTCGCGGATTTCCTAAGGCTAAGGTCGAGCAGTTGCTTCGACGAGTTGAAAAGAGCCTGTTCCTTCACGATGTGCTCAGCGAACTCGTTATCTACCACCTGATGCTCTTCGAAGTCGACCGGGAAATAAGAGACAGTATGGCCTCGCAACTGGGTTTCCATTCGTCGCACCCGAAGCTAATCGGGCAGGACCGCAAACTCCTGAGATCAAAAGAAATAGGTGGGTAGCAACCGTGTGCAGACTCCCACCGTTTTGGCCTGCAATATTTCGCTTGCTCGTGGTTTCGCTTCACCATTGCCTCCGCCCGGCATCGCACGGGGATTGGTAGTATGGGCTAAAAGCAGTGATGAGTGACAAGTGGCAAACGGGTATCTGGTAGCCACGCTCGGCGCCTTTCTGATCGTGGGCTTTTCCCAGGCACGGCACCCCAGCGGCAATCGCACGTCATCAATTTGAACCGGGCAGGTCACCATCGTTGCCTTGTCCAAGGCAGAATCGTCTTGACTCGACCAGCGTCAGAAGAACCCACGGTCAGAACTGCCCTGACCGTGGCTACCTTGCTGGCCATTGACAGCGCCTCTGTATTGAGATACGTTGTATCTCAGCGAGGTTTCAATCTTATGGCGACGACGATGGTACACATTCGGGTAGACGAGAAGGTAAAGCAGAGGGCGGCAAAAACCCTGTCGACCATGGGTTTGTCCGTGTCGGATGCGGTCCGCATCTTGCTGGTGCGGGTGGCGGCGGAGAAGGCGCTACCCTTTGCGGTGAAGGTCCCCAATCGAACGACGGTGAAGGCGCTGGAGGCAGCGGACCAGCGCAAGGGGAAGCGCTTCAAGTCTGCCCGCGCCTTGCTTAAGGACCTAGGAATTTGACCACACGAAACCTGATTCGCGGTACGCAATTCCGTCGTGACGTCAAACTTGCCCAGCGGCGAGGCAAAGATATGTCGAAGCTGCTGAGAGCCGTGACGAGTGACAAGTGACGAGTGACGAGCGAAAGCCCCGTGTCCCGAGTCCCAATCCCTAATCCCTAACCCCGAATCCCGAGCCCCGACCGACAGGAAAGGTGCGGTATACTGGCTGCATGGCCACGATCGATATTGCAAGTCTCAGCTTGGAAGAACGGCTGCGGCTTTTGGATGAGCTTTGGGAGAGCCTGTCCCGAACGCCGGAGGCGGTCCCCATGACCAATGCCCAGCGCGAGGAGTTGGACCGGCGGCTGGATGAACTGGATCGCGAGGGCCCCAACGGCATCCCTTGGGAAGAGGTGGTTCGCCGGATTCGCAGCCGCGCCCAGTGATGCAACTCCTCGTCCGGGCCGCAGCCGCGGCTGACGTTGGGGAGGCGTATTCGTGGTATCAGCGGCAGCGGGCGGGGCTGGGCGATGAGTTTCTGGCGGCCGTGGACGCTGCCCTCGGGAATATGCCGCTCACCCAAAAACCTACCCGGTGATTCATCGCGAGGTAAGGCGAGCGCTTCTTCGCCGGTTTCCTTAAGCAATCTTCTATCGTGTCTATGGTGAGACAGTCATTGTTATCGCGTGCATGCACGGACGGCGCGATCCCCTCCGCTGGAAGGGCCGCACCTGAGACCCTTCGGCTTGGCCGGAGTATCACGACGAGAAAGGCCGTGACCCAAGGGGGGCGCTGCCAATAGACAGTCGTCGGGCCGCGCACACTCCCCCACTTCGGTTATCGGCATCGCATGGTGAGGTGATGAATCAAATTACCGACATCGTAAATCGCAAATCTGAAATCAAAGATCTCAGACTGACAACCGAAACTCGATAATCGAAAATCGTCCGATCGCCCGATGACCCCGATGGATCAATCGCAATTCACCAAATCACCAAATCACTAAATAACCAAATGTCCCGATGATCCGATCTCCCGCCCTTGACTCTCTTTGACTGTCGAAGACATACTGGGTCGGGCAGCCCCGTTGCGGCGTGGCGCGGCCGCCGATGCCGGAAGTTTTATGCCGAAACTCCCATGCCGGGCGGCGAAGGCCAAGGGTGAATCAAGAAAGCGGTAGACCAATCGCCCATCACCAATCGAAAATCGAAAATGGCTGCACGGCCAGAGGTGAGATGAACACGGATCGAGCGTTACTGGTAGACCTATACGAGTTGACGATGGCGGCGGCGTATTTCGAGCACGGCATTGACTGCCACGCGACGTTCGAGCTCTTTGTGCGCCATTTGCCGCCGCAGCGTTCGTACCTGGTGGCGGCGGGGTTGGACTCGGCGCTCACGTATCTGGAGAACCTGCATTTCACTGACGATGATGTGAGCTTTCTGCGCCAGCAGCGCGCTTTCCATACCGTCTCGCCGGAATTCTTCGACTACCTGCGGGAATTCCGCTTCCACGGAGATGTGCGCGGAGTGGAGGAGGGCACGTTGGTTTTTGCGGAAGAACCCCTGCTGCAAGTGACCGCGCCGGTGCTGGAAGCGCAGATTGCGGAAACCTATTTGCTCTCGGTTATCCATTATGAAACGCTGGTGGCCTCGAAGGCGGCGCGGGTGGTGCGCGCGGCGGGTGGGCGCGACGTTCTGGAATTCGGAACGCGCCGGGCGCATGGGCCGGAAGCCGGGGTGCGCGCCGCGCGGGCGGCGTGTGTGGGAGGCTGCGCGGCCACCTCCAACGTGTTGGCCGGCGCGCTTTACGATCTGCCCCTGGCGGGCACGGCAGCGCATTCGTGGACCCAGGTTTTCCCCAGCGAGCGGCGCAGCTTCGAAGCTCTGCTCGAGACCTTTCCCGACACCGCCATCCTGTTGGTGGACACTTATGATCCGCTGGCGGGGGCGGAGATCGCGGCCACATTGTGCACAGAGCCTCCCGGGGTGCGGCTGGATAGCGGTGACCTACTGGAAAAGAGCCAAAATGTCCGGAAAATCCTCGACCGTCACGGCCGGCGCGATACCAAGATCGTGGCCAGCGGCGATTTGAACGAATATAAGATCGAAGAACTGGTGGCCCGAGGCGCGCCGATTGATTCCTTCGGCGTGGGCACGGACCTGGTGACCTCGCGCGACGTGCCCGCCCTGAGTGTGGTTTACAAACTGGTGGAGACTGAAACCGGCGGCGTAGTGGAGCCGAAAACCAAGTTCAGCGAGGAGAAGGTTTACTGGCCCGGCCGCAAGCAGGTATTCAGGTTTTCCCAGGACGGGCAATACCATCAGGACTTGCTCGCCTGCGCCCACGAAGAATACCCCGAGGCCTCGCCCCTGCTCCAGTCCGTGATGCGTGCCGGCCGCCGCCTGGCCCCGGCCCCTTCGGTGAAGCAGATCCGTGAGCGCACGCTGGCCAACCTTGCCTGCTTGCCGGAAGCCTACCGGGCGTTGCGGGGGGCGCCCCTCTATCCTGTCGAGAAGAGCGCGTGCCTAGAACAGTTGTTGGAGGATATTCGCGTGCAGCACTTTGGCGTGGCGAAACCATTGCACGAAGAGGGAGGACTTTGAGAAGTGGGCGTCTGCGAGCCTCTGGTCTTTTTCGATGTCGATACGCAAGTGGATTTCATGCACCCCACGGGGAGTCTCTACGTTCCGGGCGCGGACGAGATCGTGCCCAATCTCCAGCGCCTGATGAACTGGGCGCGCGAGAATGAGGTGCCGGTCATTTCCACGGCCGACGCGCACTCTCCCGACGACCCCGAGTTCAAAATCTGGCCGCCCCATTGTGTCATCGGCACTTCCGGACAGCGGCGCATTCCCGAAACGCTGTTTCCCGAGGCCGTGGTCATTCCCTGCCGCCCCGGCGCCTTCCGGCCTCCGGCGCGCTGGATGGGCCAGTTCATCGTGGAAAAGGCCACTTACTCGGTGCAGGACAACCCTAACTTCGACGCCATGCTGCACGCGCTGGGCTTGCGGCGCGCCGTGGTGTTCGGCGTGGCCACGGAATGCTGTGTGCTGGCCGGTGCTCTGGCTCTGCGCCGGCACGGATTCAATGTGGACGTGGTGGTGGACGCGATCAAGCCCATCACCGAGGAGGGCGGCGGCAAGGCGCTCGAGGAAATGGCGGCCGCCGGCGTTCGCACCGTCACCACTGCGGAAGTCTGCGACCCTGCTGGCTCGGCCCCTGGCGCATAGTCGCGATGGCCGTTCCCACGATAAGGGGCAGGGCGTCTTTTCAGCCGGTTTCCACGGCCGGATTCTTATGGATAGGAGTCATACCTTGATGAAGTGCGTAAACCAATCCAAGCAATTGCTTGCCATGCTCGCGGGCTTGACCCTTGTGGCCGGTCTCGTGGCGTGCAACAACAATTCCACGCCCGTCGCGAGTTCTGTGCCGGCGCCCATCGCTCCCGCACCGGACCTGACGGACGCGAAACGACTCAGCGACGGCCCCAGTAAGCTGATCGATGCGATGAAGAAGCCGACCGGGAAGTTCCACTTCTCCTTTAAGGGGCAAGAGAACCTCAGTGAGGACAAAACCAAGCTGCCGCAGGTTGGCCCGGTGGTTTTGCAGGCGGATGTCTCTCCGCAGGAAATCCACCTGATCGAGACGCGCGGCTCAACCACCAAGACCTCCAAGGCCAAAATGGGCGATGAGATGGATTGGGACATGGCGAACTTGACGACGCTCGGAGTGATGACCAGTCCGACCTTTGTCATTTCGCTGGGAGCCGCCGTAGCCGCTCCGCCGAGCACCGATCTGGTGGGAACCACCCCCGCCGATAAGTTCACCTTTGATACCACCGCCGCCACGCCCTCCCAGAAAGTGGGCCTGGATGCCGCTCGCCTGGTGCTGACCACAATCCAGGACTGTAAGGGAACGGCCTGGATTGCCAAAGATTCCGGCCTCCTCGTCAAGTTCAATATCGACGCGGATTACGTGGACAAGAACCAGCACGCTTGGAAAGAGCACTACGAAGGCAATGTGACCCCGAAGTGATCACCGGCCCCCCCCGGGGGTATAGCGAACATGAGAAACGGTGTTCGACTGGCACGCCGCCCTCTTTCCCATCGGGCTCAGCGGTCTCGATAAAATCAGCGGGTAGACACAGTCAGCGCAGTTCTGACTGTGGGTGCTTCCTTGGGTGGGGAACTTCCGGTCGAAAGAGCAGTGACGAGCGACGAGAAAACGGAGCTAGGCGCAGGAATTGGAGATGGCAGATTCAAAATTCAAGAGTGGCGAGGTCCTGATGAAATCGGGATAAATTCCCTCGCCGCTAGGGCAAACCGGCTAGTACTTTAGGGTATTGCAATGCGTCGCGTAAAGGAGTATGAAGGAAGTATGCTAACGGGAAAGGAGGTGTGACTGACTCCACCTGGAATGCATACGAGGGTCGAATGACCACACCGCTCTTGCGGTGCGCACCGTTGGCAACGCCCCGCGGACGCTGCCACGGCATTCACCACGAACACCTGAGACGGGGAGCCAGAATTGGTTCCCCGTTCTCGTTTTTGGCCCGAGAATCCCAGATTCTTGCCTCAGTCAGCATAGCGAGCATAGCGCCGAACAGTAATTGTGGGACAATTCGATGCTGTAACGGCGAGCTTAATTCCGAATTCGATCGCCTTCCCCCACGACAAGATGGATGCGTCCATCGAGATTCCGATCTCTTCACCGACGAGGTGGGACTCTGAACATCCCAACCTCTACACGCTCGGAGCGGTGTTGACGGTTCATAAGTCCACCGTGGAGAAGTTCGAAAAAAAGATCGGGTTCCGAAAAGTCGAGCAGAAAAGAAACAAGCTGTACGTCAACGGGGACGCGGTGAAACTGCGCGGCGTGTGCCGGCATGATACTCACCCCCTGTGGGGAAGGAGGTCCTCTCCGGAGCAGGATGAGAAGGATGCGATTTTACTCCGCGACGCCAATGTCAATTTCATTAGAACTTCGCATTACCCACCAGCGGAGAGCTTTCTGGCAGCCTGCGACCGGCATGGGATTTACGTCGAAGAGGAGTCCGCGGTGTGTTTCGTACAGAACGTCCCCGGGGCAGGCAGCCCTCTCACCATTCCTATCAAGAATTGGTTCAATCACACCAACCTGGGAGAACTCAAAATCGTTTGGACAGTTACGGGTGCTGCGCCGAGCGCGGCAGGGCTATTACCCGTGGGAGATATTTCCGGCGAATTCAAAGGCATGAATCTCACTCCCGGGGCAGAGGGGACGATCACCCTCCCCGCCCGGAATTGGAAAAATGGGGAATTCCTCAACCTCAAGTTCTTTCGTTCCGGTGCGCTGGGATTGCTGACCACGACGTACACCCTTCGCGGCCAGCCCAAGGGCATGAGCGAGGTGGGAATCGCCTTCACGCTGTCCAGTTCAGTCAATCGGCTCACGTGGGACCGGAGAGCTTTGTGGTCTGCCTACCCTTCCGATCACATTGGCCGCCCCCAGGGAATCGCCATGAGGGACCCGAGCGGCCCGGCAGAAATTTACCGCAGCCTTCCACGGGGACCGTGGTCGCACGACTCGAAGGATTTCTTCCTCTACGGTCCTAACGACGCTGGCGGCCGTGGCACCAATGATTTCCGCAGCCTCAAAGAAAACATCTGGCACGCATCGTGCGTCCAGGCGGGAACCGATTTGCGGGTCAGGGCAGAGTCCGATGCCACGGCGGCGGTGCGCGCGGAAGTCCTGCCCGACGGCAAAGTCCGGTTTCACATCGATAACCTCTGGGGGTATCCCGACCTGGCATGGGGGGGAACTACGCGCAGCCGATCACCCTCGGACCGGCCTACAAGAATACCGTGCGCCTGCGCTTGACGGATACCGACGGAGGTTTGTCGGTCGCCCTATAAAAGTAGGAAAACCGGATGTGCTTTTCCGAACTTGTCAAAGCAAGCTGGATTTGTTCTTGATATTGGACCACGCTTCGGAGCGCCATTCATCGACACCCGGATGAAGGAGGGTGCTCGACATAACGGCCGAAGGATTCCACCAGGAAGGGGTCCCGCTTGTGGCCGCCGTCGAACCGAACCTTTTCACCCAGGAGGCACGCTGAGACGTCAATCCGAATCGGGGCCGACGCCGTCTCACTCATGAATTCATCCTCCAGATGGCGGCGTTTAGAGCCGCGGCGTAGGTGACCCAGGTCAGGTAAGGCACCAACAGCCAACTGGCCGTCCTGGAGACAGGCCAAAAGGCGATCGCCGTCGACAGAATGAACAACCATAAAAGCACAACCTCAAGGAATGCAGCCCCAGGTAACCGCATGCGGAAGAAGATACCAGACCAAGCCACGTTCAGCGCGAGTTGCATAACGAAAAGGGTCAGCGGGAGCCTGGCAGGTGAGAATCCGGCCTGGCGCCAGACCAGCCATGCCGCCACAGCCATGCAAAGGTAAAGAGTCGTCCATACAGGGCCGAAGAGCCAGTTGGGCGGGGTCCAGGCCGGCTTGCGTAGAGTGGCGTACCACGGGTGAAGCGAAGGGGTAGTCAGGACGGAACCGATCCCCGCCGCGCCAAGGCAGATTCCCACCGAGACCGCCAAGGCAATCGCTTGTCGAGTTGTCGTCACTTGGCTCCTCCTTTCCGCGCCAGCAATTTCACGCGTTCGATATAGCCCTTGCTATCAAATTTCCGCGAGGTGCTAGCATAGGACATATAGCGGATCTTACCGTACACAGGACGCTCCGGACCCCAGGCGCGGTCGTGCTTGCCGCCGATGGCCCAGGCAATCCCCGTGTAACCATTGGGATCGCGGCCGTCGAGTTCATAGCGATCGTTCAGCCGAATGGCCATATCGTAGGCCTCTTCCGGTGAGCGCGTCCATTCCAGAATTTTTTTCGCCCAGTACATTCGCAGGTAGCCGTGCATCCATCCAGAAATTACCATTTGCTGCTGCGCGGCGTTCCACAGGGGGTCGTGAGTCTCGGCATCCTCAAGTTGCTTCTCCGTGTAGACGTACTCGCGTTCATCCCTCCGGTGTTCTTTAAGCGTTCGAAGCGCCCAGGGCTCAACGCCCTGAAGCCGGTCGTATTGGGGGTTGAATTTTACGAAGTTGATGGCCAGTTCGCGCCTGACAATGAGTTGCTCAAGGAATGCTTCACGGTCCGGGTGCGGCGCGCTGGAATCCTGCACCGCCAGCGCGACCGTATGGGGACCGATGTGGCCATAGTGAAGATACGGCGAAAGCTGGCTGGTGCCGTCCCGGTCGGGGTGGTTACGCTCGGTTGCGTAACCTGGTAATCGTTCGCGCACAAAGCGGGTGAGAGAATTTAGGGCCGCGCTGCTCCCTCCTTGGAAATTCAAAACCGGCTGGACCGTGGTATCGATGGGGAATCCTGCCAGCAGGTCGTCATTCATAGAAAGTGATTCCAATTGCTTTGAGTGCTGCCAAGGTATTCGCGCCTCGGGATTGCCGGGCGAGGTGAGAAACTCATCGAGCAAGGCGTGAATCCGCGGGCGGATGGTGCGTGCGGCATACTGCTCTTTTTTGAGGAGGGTGGAGGGCACGATGACGTCGGCATCCACAGTCCAAAACGGCACATGGAGACGCTCGGCAGCTCCTTTGCGCCATTGCTCGGGTTCGCGCAGGGGATTCTCGTCGCCCACCACCAGGCACGATTGAACCTCATTGCAAAACCGCTCTAGCTGGTGATCAGGCCACCGTCGCAACACAAATCCCACATTCTTCTGGCGCAGCCCCTCGCTAATATCGCGGAGCCCCTGCACGAGAAAGGTGTAACTGCGCAGGTTGGCATTAGGATAGAAAGGAACCAAGCCGAAGAAGGCAACAACGGGTTTGCCCAGAAGATTCGCCGCCGCAATGGCCTCATTGAGCGCCGGGTTATCCAGAGCTCGTTGGCCACGCTGCATCCAGTAGACGACGCACCGCCCTTCGGTGTTGGGGGGACCTGCCCGCCGCACCGTCACTCGCGCCTCTTTAGCCAATTCCTCCAGGTTTCTCATTACGCCCCACGAGTATTGTTTTGCAGCTACGAAGCGGTTAGGCTTCATCCCCTCGGGCTGCGCGGGAAGAGTTCACATTGGCTGCCGAGAGGCTGGCTTCCGCAATGTTGCGAAGCATACCTGCATAAATCCATCGATGGAACGGGTAGAGGCCGTACCAATAGACTAGGCCCAAAAGGCCCAGGGGGTCGAAGATAGCCGTCTGCCGAATTGTGGAGTGGGCGGAGTTGCCCGTGACTTCAAATTCCAGCCAAGCCCTTCCCGGGACTTTCATTTCGGCTACGAGTCGAAGACGACGATCCGCATCGAACTCTTCCACGCGCCAGAAATCGAGTGTATCACCCGCTTGCAGTGTTTCCGGATCGCGCCGACCTCGCCGCAGCCCCACCCCGCCCGCAAGCAGGTCGAGGAAGCCTCGCAATCGCCACAGAAAATTCGCAAAGTACCAGCCGGTGGTCCCTCCAATGCGCCTGATCGGAGCGAAAGCCGTCTTGGGTGAACCTTGGACCTGAATGGTTCGGGAATCCACGAGTCTGGCGCCAAAACGCAAGCCACCCCACGACTGCAGGCAGCCTCCGGACGAGAGAGCGTCTGACCAGCGGGTTTGAGCAATCTCTTGGTCTTCGTTATGCAAAGCCCTTTCCATGGCGGCGCACAATCCCCGTGGCCGAATACTGAACATCCGCGTGGCCGACGCGTCACGCACGACCGTCGGATGTCGGAGACTATCCACGAGTTTGCGCCCCACACGTGCGTAAACAGGAGTTTCAAGTCCCAACCATAGACTGGAGAGGCGTGGAGTCAGCACGGGTACAGAAATCATCCAGCGGCGAAGACCCCGCTGCCGGGCATATTCGCGCATGATATCGGCATATGACACCTGATTCGCACCGCCAATTTCGAAGACCCGAGATTCCCCGGCCGGTAGTGACAGTGCTTCGAGCAGATATGCCACAACATCCTCGATGGCAATGGGCTGAGCGGGCGTTGAAACCCAGCGTGGGCAGATCATGACCGGCAATCGTTCCACCAGCGCACGGATCATTTCGAAGGAAAGACTTCCAGAGCCGAGAATAATCGAGGCGCGAAATTCTATAACGGGTACGTTGGAGCTCCGCAGAATCTCGCCCACCTCCTGACGGCTTCTCAGGTGAGAGGAAAGATCCGAGGATGGATCGCCGAGACCACCCAGATAGACGATTTTTTGGACACCCGCCTGACGGGCGGCGTTGGCAAAATTCTTTGCCGCTCGCCTGTCTTCCTCCTCAAAGTCTCTTGGCGAACCCATCGAATGTACGAGGTAATAGGCCGTGTGCACGCCGGCCATGGCCGGCGGTAGTGTGCCGGGGTCCAGGCAGTCACCGGCTACAACCTCGGTTCCGGGACCCACTCGCGCTTCGAGGAAATGAGGGCGGCGCGCAAGGCAACGCACCGGCCGGCCACTCGATTCCAAGGCCTTCAGCAGCCTGCCACCAATGTAGCCTGTGCCGCCCGCCAGCAGGATCAGAGGCGAGCCCTCAGCGTGATCAACGTTCTCCATAGGCAAAATACGTTTCCTCGAAAATCAGCCTTTGGCCGGACCTCTTTCACACTCAGCTTTCAGTCTCCCAATAGCCCCATCAAGCGCCTGCCGCAGCATCTTCCGCATGAGTCTTGGAAACAGCCTGGCAAGCCAGCCCTCAAACGATTCGGCTGTCTTGACGTGAGTCCTGACATCCAGGCCTTTGAACTCCCAAACGTGAAATGCTCGTATTCCAAATGTCGAACATCGCGGGAATCTGCTTTGCTCGGTAATCAAAAATCCGCTCCACATCACGCCGCATCAGCCACCCGGCGAAGAGATCTCCCAACACCCCGGCCGGAACTGCGTATTGGACAGTGTCCTTGATCAGAGTGCCCCCGGCGCAAGCCTCGAAGCGATGGGTGTGGTGCCAGAGGCGGTAAGGGCCCTTTAACTGAACATCGACGAACTTTATGGGCGGGCACCATTCCTCAATGAGGGTCGTCCAGCGCACCGGAATGCCATGCCAGGCGAGCTCATGATGGATCAGAGTTCCGGCTTTGAGTTCGCGGTCAGTCTGGTTCCGGACTTTGAAGTGAAGCCATGGCGGAGTGATTCGATCCAGGTTGCGCGCTTCGCTGAAAAAGGAGAAGATCTCCAGCAGGGGTGCCGGGATCCTCTGTTCGCGATGGAAAGTTCTAACCTTCATAACTGCCTTGCAGGTCATTGCTTCCCGGCGATCAGCGCTGCTTGTAGGCTGGTGGCCTTGGCTTCATCAAAGTCGCCCTCAGCACGCCACAGAACGCGTCCTGAGCGATCAACCAGGATCGCGTAGATACGCTTTTCGTCCGGTATGTTCAACGCCTTTCGGAAAGCAGGCATGTCGAGATAGAGCGTGATGGTTCGGGCCCGAGCGTTGCGGTCAGGAATGCCGCGGCGCATGCCGCTATTGATGAACCAGCGGAAGAAGGGATTCAGCCTGTCGATGGTGGGCAGCTCGTAGTACTGGAAGCCGGAGGAATGCTCGAAGCGCTTCATCTGGTGCAGCCATGTGTCCACGTTCTGCTGCTGCTCGCGCTGGAAGGTAATGAGGAGCAGATTGCGGTCTCCGGCAAAGTCTTCGGGAAGCGAGAAGGCTTGCTTTTCCAGGTTTGAGGCGGTCAGTTTCGGAAAGGTTCCTTCCGGGGCTGCCGCTGATTTGTCCGGTGTGATGTCCCCAACGCCTGCCCAAGCGAGCGTCGCAGTCACCAGGGTAGTAAGCGCGAGATAGAACATAAGCTTCATGACCCCTCCTCGTTCGGCGCTTCTGAATCGATTTTATGCTAATCGAATCCTTTATTCCTTGTCCCTCACTGCCATGATCACACGTTCATGGAATTGAAAGGGGCATACTTGTCCAAACTGTATTTTCTTACGATCTCCCACTTGACGAAAGAACCTGGCGGAGTTCTTCCGTCAGGGAGGATTTTTCCTGGAAGACCCCCCGTAGTGCTACCGTCGTCATGGCCGTCTCATGGCATTTGACCCCGCGCACGGCCACGCAGTCGTGCCGGCCGGTCGCCCTCGCCACGCAACCCAGAGGCTTTACCTGCGCCATGTCTGGCGACGAATGTTACCCTCATGCGGATGCGGAGGAAATTCCCGTCGCAAACCCCAATTGACGAAATCCTTGAAACCCACGAGGGAGCTCTCAATCCCCGCCAGGAACTTAGGACTTTTGACCGGACTTTGGCGGCATCGGTCGCGCGCCTGGACATGGAACGCATGTTCGAACAATTGCCCGGCGGTTATCGGAAGGCTCTCTTCCTGCACGACCGCGAGGATTACTCTCACCCGGAGATTGCCGAACTCACGGGCTGGGCAATAGGAACATCCAAGTCGCAATTGCACCGGGCTCGGCGACGACTTCGAGCATTGGTGGAAGGGGAGCAGCAGGGCGGTTAGAAGGCCCTCTGGGCATCCGACAGAGAGGGGATGCCATACTCTGGGAAGCTGCACTTACCCCGCGCGGGGGAATGCCAGGTACGTCGTGCGATCTTCTGCCAAGGCATCCCTGGCTAATCGCTCAGGAGAACGCCGAGGAGGCTACTATTGACTTTCAAACTCGTCTCGCCCTCGTAATCAACAAAGCCAAGCTTCTTGAACTTATTCATGAAAAAGTTGATCCGTGATCGGGTGGTACCGACCATTTTGGCCAAGTTATTTTGATTGATGCTGGGAACTATAGTTTCGGACCTACTGTTTTTTCCAAAATGAGCCAGCATTAAGAGAGCCCTTGCCAGACGCTTCTCACTGGAGTTGAAGAGCTGGTGCACCAGGTCCTGTTCGTAGCGGACATTGCGCTCCAGTAGATGTCTGACGAAGAATTCCGAAACGTCATGGTGCTCGTGCAGCATGAGCGCCAGGAATCGCTTATCGAGCCGGTCAAGAATGCAATCGGTGATCGCACTCGCCGTGGCGATGCGCAACCTCTGGCCTACCAGGCAACCCTCGCCGAAGAAGTCACCCGAAGCCAGAGTACAGACGATGGCTTCCTTGCCTCGTTGCGAAACGACCGTGATCTTCATCTTGCCTCGCCGGAGGTAGAACACCGAATCAGCCGTTTGGCCTTGGCTGTAAATTTCGTGCCCGGCAGAGCATTCTACGACCGTCCTCACTCCAGGGATCCTGGCGAGGATTGCCTCCCAATCAACAGGGTGCCCCTTCTTTCTAAACCTGAAAACCTCCGACTCCCGGCGAGGTTCCTTTTTGGCGGCAATCAATTGTTCGAGCATAGCACCTCTCTTACCAAGTCTTGACGTAACCGTAATGTACCCATAGAGCTGTGTCAGTTCATTATTGAACACACGCTTGTTCAAAATTGCACAGCCAAAGTAGCGACGGAGTCTTGCCGGCCGGACCGGTGATGGGAGTTTGCAACCCCCATGCTCGTCGTGCAGAATTACGCTCCAGAGGCCACGATTGAAAGTCAACGCGCTGCTGGCGGTGTAATCCACAAAGCCCAGCTTCCTGAACTTATTCATGAAATGACTGACCCTCGACCGGGTGGCGCCAACCATCTGTGCCAGGTTTTCCTGGCTGAGCAAATTGGAACCGAAGCGTGTGCAAAGTTATACAGACAGGCGATTCACCCTGGTATATACCTAATCATGGCAGGATGATTATGTTCAGCACGCTGAATCCTTCTCTTGAGTCTCGCAAGCGCCGCGGTATCGCGTTTATCTGCGGCTCGCTCGTCCAAGCGTTGGTGATAGGCGCGGCTGTCCTTGTAGGCATGATATTCCCTAACGATTTGCCGGTAACCGACAATCGTTACGCATTAATATGGCTCCCGGTATTGAGGCCGCCCGAGAAGCCCATCGTGGCCCCGCCGCGCCAGGTGGCTCGGGTTTTCGCCCCGAACCTGAAATTTCCAGAGACCCCGAAACTCCTTGCACCTTCCGTGGCCGACCTCGAAGTTCCCAAAGTTCAACGCACTATTTCCTCTGTGTCTGTCCCTAAGCCCCCCTTGCCGGTTCCAGCCGTTGCGCTGGCTAGCCCGCCCCCTCGAGAGCAAATTGCCGTACGAGCCGGTCTATTTAGTAATGCGGCAAATCCGGTCACCACCCGCCGTCCTGTGGAAGCGGTGCAAACGGGTGGGTTTGGGAGTCCCCAAGGACTGCCTGGCCGCGCGCAAGGCGAAAATCCCGGCAACGTCCCGAAGTTGGGATCCTTTGGGCTGCCTGATGGCCCCGGCGCTGGAAACGGATCCGGAGGAAGCCGCGGTGTTCAGGGAGTGGTGGCTAGCGCCGGTTTCGGCAGCGGGGTAGCTGCGGTGGGACCTGGTCTCGGGGATGACGGAACTGGTGGGTCCCGAGTAGCCATGGGGGGTTTTGAAAACGTGCGCCCAGTCGCGCAAGCCCCGGCAGAAAATCCTCCGGCCCCGCTGCCCACGAATTTCCAGCCCGTCGAGATCCTCTCCAAGCCTTCTCCAGCCTATACGGAGGAGGCACGCCGGCTGGGAGTTCAAGGTGAGGTTGCGCTTTCAGTGGTCTTCCAAGCCAATGGTGTGATAAGAATCATTGGTGTGGTCAGATCCCTAGGACATGGGCTCGACCAGGCGGCGGTACAGGCCGCCATGCAGATCCGTTTCAAAGCAGCCCAGCACGGTGGCCAGTCGGCGGATTTTCCGGCTATCTTGCACATCGAGTTCCGGCTGGCCGACCAATCCATGTAATCGGAGGGCAAAGATATGCGAATTCTTCACCTCGGACGCACCACTTGGTTTCTTCCCGTTTTGATAATTGCTTCCCCGATGCTTTTGCCATTAGCGGGGCGTGACCGATCGAAGCCCCCCACCGTGGAGGGACAGGAGGAATCTGCTGAATTTGTCAGCGTTGTCGACCGCGTCATCACCAATGAGCACCGATACAGTGCGAACCTGATGAAATACTCTCCTCGCGTGGAGACCTACATTCAGTACTATAAGCCGGACGAAGTATTGGGCGACGTTCCCAGGAAGGACGGTGACTTTTTGGGGCGGTTGAAGTTCGACTCGGAGGCGAAGGAAGTATCTTTTGTTGGGGGTCCTGCCGCTGTCGATAATCCTGCCTCTGACCGGATTCTTCATCGTCCCCGGATGCCAAGGCCGCACCTTCACCTGGACTCCTTCACCGGGCTGATCACGCCGCATCTCCACCTGGACTCCTTCGCGGTGGAACCCTTGGCAGTGGACCAGGATAACTTTGATCGCACGCACTACCTATTCGAACCTGTCCGCTGGGAGTATTTCGGCGACATCCGGTGCCTGGCCATTGATGTCCATCCCCGAGGACAGGCGGAAGTTGGAGCCTTTGAAGGACGTATCTGGGTTGAGGATCATGACTACGCGATCGTTCGCTTGAAGGGCACGCGGGTCCATCCGAGTCATTGGAACTTATACCTTCACTTTGATTGCTGGCGCGAGAATCTTCAGCCGGGAGTGTGGCTGCCCGTCTACATTTACAGCCAGGAATCGGGCATCGGCACGCGGCTCCGTTACAAGGCGGAGACACGGCTTTGGGGCTATGACTTGACCGCCCGTCACCAGCAGCAGGAGTGGACCGACATTCAGGTGGAAGCCCCTGCGCCCGTCCGTGACCACAGCGAACATACGGCCGACCTGTCCCCCGTCGAGAGCCAGCGGCAGATCAATATGGAGGCAGAGCAGAATGTGCTCGACCGGTTGGAAAAGGCGCGACTCATCGCCCCGCCGGGGCCCGTGGATAAGGTGCTCGGAACGGTGGTCAACAACCTGAAGGTGACCAACCATCTCGATAACATGCCTCCCATCCAGTGCCGCGTCATGTTGACTTCATCCTTGGAATCGTTCAGCCTGGCCTATACGATTGTGGTCAGCCGGGGGCTTATCGATGTCTTGCCCGATGAGGCGAGTCTGGCCATGATTCTTGCTCCTGAACTCGCGCACATCGCTCTGGGGCATCGATTGGATCCCAAATACACTTTCAACGACCGCTTGCAAATCTCCGATGAGAAGTTGCTTGCCAACCTGGCCCTGGCCCGGGATCACAAAGACGATGCTGCCGCTGACGACAAAGGAATTGAGTTCCTCCAGAATTCGCCGTACAAAGACAAACTTGGCCAAGCCGGTCTGTTTCTGCGGGCGGCCGCTGACGCCGCCCCGCATGCTCCCCACATGTTCGGCGCTCACTTGGGCAATAGGTTGACCATGGGCAATAAACAGATCCGCATGGCGGCGTTGACCAGTGCCACTCCCGCGCTCACTCCCAAGAGCGTCGACCAGATCGCCGCGCTGCCCCTGGGTTCACGCGTGCAAGTCAATGCCTGGGATGGTACCGTAACCTTCACCGACCGGAAGGCGGTGCCTCTCGTTGACGCCAGTGAGAAGATGCCCTTGCGGATCACCCCCGTGATTCCATACTTGAGACCCTACTCGCAGCCGTCAAAGGTCGACGTGTCCGCTCGGAACTAGCGTACTGTCCCGCTGCGGACTTGGAGGTGGCGCTTCCGGTCAGATTCTGCCTGGACCGCAGCCCCCATCAACCAGCAGGACCCTTCCGCGGGACAGCGATGACTGGGTTGGATGAAGATGTGGCTTGTCATTACCTGGCATCATCGGACCCCTCCGTAGCTATTTGCTCATGACCACGCTCAAGAGGCCACTGTTAACTGTCAACGCGTCATTGTCCGCGTATTCGATAAAGCCCAGCTTGCGGAACTTGTTCATGAAATGATTGACCCGCGACCGGGTGGTACCGACCATTTGGGCCAGGTGCTCCTGATTGATTGCGGAATGGACAGTTTCGGTTCTGCTTTCGTCGTCGACCTGCGCCAGCCGTAAGAGAGTCCGGGCCAGCCGCTGCTCGCTGGAATTGAAAAGCTGGTCGACCACATCTTCTTCAAATCGAATGTTGCGGGAAAGGAGGTACATGATAAACAATTCCGAGATTCCTTGCTGCTCGTGAAGGAGACGCTCCATGAGAGACTTCTCGATCCTGTAAAGAGTGCAATCGCTCATCGCCGTTGCAGCATGAATGCGCCGCGCTTGGCCGGCAAGGCATCCCTCACCAAAAAATTCGTCGGCGTCCAGAATGGCAATGATCGCTTCCTTGCCTTGGATGGATGTCATCGCGAGTTTGATCTTACCTTTATGAAGGTAAAACAAGGAATCCGCAGGGTCGCCCTGTATGAAGATGTTACGGTCCGCGCCGTATTCCAGAATGGTTTTCCCCTGCAAGGTCTCGGTGAGGAATCCTGCCCGATCGACGGACTGTTTCGTTGTGTTTCCCGTGGCCAGTACGGGCTTGTCTTTGCCGTTTGGCCGGACATCCTTCCGATGGCTCTTCTGTGGCTTCATGACAACCTCCTCAAACCCCTGATCCCTAATCCCGGCCAGCGCAGGTCAGGCCTAATCACCCTGGCCCCCTTCCATCTACTCGCGGGGAGCGCCAGCCCAAAATTCTATGCGGGTTGTACTTGCGCAAAGATATTTCTCCTTCCTTGTTGAATATAGGCGTTGGGTGAGTGCAGCGGCTTATCGCTGAAGTCAGTTCGATAATATGTGCATTGGAACGCTGCTACACCCGGCGATCTCACGCAAGATACTTCCCTCGGCGGCGCACTGTCTGTTCAAAATTGACCACCACGCTCAGCGAAAGGCCCACCGCGACATTCAGACAATAACTTGAGGGCTCGAGGAAAATTTAGATTCATCCGCGGGACCAAATGGCCGATGCCTTATTAGGGAGGCAGGCACATGTGGCGACGAAGGCTCGGAGTAGTGGGAGCAATTATCTTCTTGGAATTACTTGCTGCGGGAGGGGTTAAAGGTGGGCAAAATCAGGGTAAGGCGGGCGATCTGACTGAGGAGGGAGTGATGAGTGCGCCGGAGCCCGAGCGGGCCCCGGCCAACCCGGAAAACCTCGATGCTCTCGCCTTTCCACACTTATCGGGCGCAGCACGAGGAAATGCCGGGACGGGTGCAGGGATCAGAAGTCAGCCAACTAATTTGAAGCGAAACACCAACCGACGATCTCTGATATTGATAGGGCTCTATGTCTCGCAGGCTGTCCTCCAAGGTCTTGACGCGCAGTCAACGATCCGTGCGCTCCGCACCGGCGCAGCCCGGGAAGGAAACCCGCTCATTAGTTCCTTTGCATCGAATCCGGCCGCCCTTGTTGCCTTCAAACTGGCAATAGCCGCTGGAACTATTTACGGAATCGACCGGCTGTACAAATTTCATCCCCGGCTGGCGCTGACCGCTTTGGGCGCTATCAACGCCGGGTATGTTTGCCTTGTTCAGCGCAATTATCGAAGCTTTTCCGCTCCCTGACCCAACACACGCCTGTCGTCAACGATGCTTTGTGCACCTGCTGGGCTAAGGCGCTGGCACGGTGGAGCTGGCTGAGGTGCTCGTGGCCAAGGGAATGGCAATTGCCGCGGCCGCTCCGATACCGGCCAACAGCAAGACGGACTCTGCTTCACTGAGCGGCCCAATGTGCCAGGCAGATAATCCCGCTTTTGCTAGCCCTCCGGGTGTCCCTGCATTGGTTTGATTGATTTCGCTTTGTAACTGGGCATCGGGGGTTGGCATAGGGTCGGTGGGGCGCTGTCCGCGGCGAACGGTAGTGGACTGACCGGCTTGCAATGTGACCTGCCCATTGGCATGCATTGCGGTCTGCCCGGGGACGGCAGGCGATGTGGCCTGCCCAGCGACGGCGGGATTGATGTTTTGCACTAAACATACACCTTCTAAGCAGGACACCTGAGTGACGTCAGGAAGCGCATGGACGAAAAGCACGGTGCCCACTACGTCGACTATCGCCGTCGGGGTTCGCACTTGAAAGCTCGCGCCGGGTTTGGTGTGAGTCACCACCTCGGCGCGCAAGATCCCCTCTGTTAGTTCAATCTGGGTCTGCTGCGCCTGCGGGTCTTGTTTGGTAATCCTCATAACCGATAGAGCGCCGATGTTCAAGAGAGAACCGTCCTGAAGCGTAATCCGAACTCGGCCGCTCTTCAGTGTGCGGACAAGATCTTCCTGGTTGACGCCGTCGCCCACCTTCAGCGGAGTCTCTGCACCCTGTCCCTGGCGCTGTAAGACCTCCGCCGGGATCGCGTTCGTGACGATACCAGCTTGTCCGGCGGAGGCCTGCTCACCTCCTGCCTTTTCTTGCGAGGGGACGCCGTCCGAAGTGGCAGGGATGGCCGCGTACTTCCCCTCGGGTAGGATATAGCTGCCGAGCGAGCCTGGCGTCCTGACCAGGAGATTCCCCATCATGGCGCTAGCCACGGTTTCCTCCTGCTTTGACAGCGCCACCGCGAAGCGGGAGTTCCCTTCCTGCGAAGGGGCAAATTGGAACTTCGGAGTGGTCACCACGATTGCGGGCTTGCCGGCGCTCTCGGAAACTACTGCTCCCCCCAGCAACTCCGCTTGAACCTTGTCGCCATCACCAAGAAACCGAACCGAGGTATTTCCCGTGATTTTCAGTTTCGCTCCCGACTTGAGCTCGACAATGGCGCTTCCACTGCCGGAGGTGGCAAGGACGTCGCCATTGAGAATGGTCTCTGACTTGGGGACAGACACTCCCCTCAAGCTCGTATCTTTGGAGTAAAGAATACGGCCAAGCTGTTGTTCCCCCGCCGGCTGGGCTTCAGATGAGAACAAGAGCAGGCATCCTAGAACGCTAGCAAGCGCAATCCAAATTCGAGAATTTGTTGGCATCACATCCTCCTCTGAGGGGGCGTTCCGAAATTGCCCCCGGCAAGCTTTTACCCCTCTCGCGCGGCGTGCGACCGGGCTATCCGAGGGAAATTCCGAATCTCTGAGGCCGTCATGGCCTTGGAATTTGCGGGACGGAGTCACGGCAAGCTAACAACGAATTCCCCGGCCATAATCAAACCGCATGATCAACCGGAGGATCTTCTGGCGGAGAGTCACCGCCAGGTTGCAGTGGCAGGTTTATCTGGCCACAACACCCCGGTGACTCGCGAAGGAACGAGGCGAGGGCGAAGCCAGCGGCAGGTCGCCATGACCCCGAAGTACTTGGTCCAGACCGGGAAGCATGCGGAGCTTGACGTTGAGACTCTCACATCGTTGATAGAGTTCCAGCAATCGATGTGGATCAATCGACTCGGCGCAAATCACCAAATCGGTCACCTTGTAGGCGCCACAAAACGTTTCGAGGTTTGCCGAGTTTCCCAGCACACGGCATCCCGCCATCAGCCTTCGATCCTTTGCCGGGTCGTCATCCAGAAACCCCACCAGGTTCATGTGCGGGTACCGGCGGATGTCATTGGCGGCCGTCAACCCCAGCAATCCGGCGCCGAGAATCAGGACGCGGCGTGCTCCTTCGGGGAGAGGTTGGTAATGGTGGTGCAGCAGATAAAGCATGCGTCGCAAAGTGCGCAACCCCAGGGCGGCACTCAGGGCGAGCAAGTTTTCAAGAGCGATGAGGCTCAACGGGACGAGGAATATGACCGCTTCCCACGAGTTTCTGGGCAGCCGCAGGCGGAGCACGAACAGGACCAGCGTGATGGGGGCAAGTGCCGCCGCCAGGGAGGAAGCGTCCTCCAGGGTGACGTACCGCCACATCATATCGTAAATCCCCAGATAGCGGTTCACCACCACCCGCAAGGGGGGGACGAAGGCCATGTACAACCACATCTGCCGGCGATAGAAACCCGGAAACCCACCTTCAAATCGTAAATTGTAAGCTAACCACACCGCACCCACGTATACCGCAAGGTCGAGCAGCATCTGCCCACCACGGCTGTAAGGCCCCACTTCCTGCCCAAATATAACCAGCCTTTTGGCCAGAGACTTCCCCGGAACACAGACCAGAACTAAGGTTAGCAATAGCAGTTTTAAGTCCAGCCGGAAGCTCAGGTTTTGCACATACTCGCAATCGATGGAACGTTTTTGGGGCAGGAGGTTGGTGCGATAGACCGCCTGCGGGTTGGCTTGCCGGGCACAGTAGTCAGCCTCCATGCGGTGGTGAATGGAAGCATAGGAGGTTACTCCCGGCCGGGCGCCCAGCAGGATGCGTTCCTTGAGATCGTCGATATCGACCTCACTCGGTACCCGTGGCCGCGGTCCCACAAAACTCATATCGCCCCGCAGCACGTTGATGAGTTGCGGCAATTCGTCCAACTTGGAGCGGCGCAGGAACGATCCCACCGTGGTCAGGCGCGCATCGTGTTTGAGCACCATGGACGAACCCAGGTCTTCGGCTCCCTCCACCATGGTTCGAAACTTGATCAGGGTAAACGGGCGCCCGAGATACCCTACGCGAGTCTGGCGGAAGAGCACGGGTCCGCGGGAGGTCAGGCGCACCAGCAGCGCTAAAAGGATCAGCAGGGGGCATGAGATCACCAGGCCGGCAAGCGATGCGGCAATATCGAAGAAGCGTTTCCCCCAGCGCACATAGAGGGAGGAGTCGCGGGCAGCAGAAGCCGCCACGGATACGTCGGACTTGCCGAACCTGGTCGTGATGGTAGCCATGGTTTTTGGGGGGATTCCCGAGCTTAGGGTATTTAGAACTTATGCAACGAAATGATGTCTTTTCAGATGGGCAAGCGGTCAGGCGCTTCGAGGCTTGCGGCGGGCAGCCGCGCGTCCACTCGTATCGCTGCGTGCCCGGAAGTGATTTGATCCACCAGCGTGCGGACAATGCGGGCGGAGGCGTGGCCATCCCAGAGCTTGGGGACGTGTCCCTTCTTCCCTTTACCGCAAAGGACCTTCCGCGCTTCCTCGACCAGGCAACGGCCATTCAGCCCAACCAACAGGTTCGTGCCCTCGCTGAGGGTAATGGGCCGCTCGGTGTTCTCGCGGACGGTCAGGCAAGGAATCCCCAGCGCCGTGGTTTCCTCCTGCACACCCCCGGAGTCCGTAATTATCAGCGCGGCTTCGCTCTGAAGTCGCAGAAATTGCAAATAGCTCATCGGCGGAACCATGCGTACGCCGTTGGAAGCCTCTTGCAGCGAGCTGCAGAACCCACCTTCCACCATCTTGCTTTGTGTCCGGGGGTGGACGGGAAAGATCAGGGGGACTTCTTTCGCAATCACTTCCAACGCTGCCCAGATCACGCGAAACGTCGCCAAGTTGTCTACCGTGGAAGGCCGATGGAGGGTCACCAGTCCATACGGACCCGTCAGGTCGACGCGGGATTTGCCCCGTTCATCGAAGTCATGGGGAATGGGAAAGTGTTTCGCCCGCGGGAGGAAGCGTTGCAGAGCGTCGATCATGACATTGCCGACCAGATAGATTCTCTCCTTAGGGCGGCCTTCTCTTAGCAAGTTTTTCACGCCGCTGGGTTCCGTGACGAAAAGATAATCCGATATGGCATCAGTCAGAACTCGATTGACCTCTTCCGGCATAGTTCGGTCAAAGCTTCTCAATCCTGCTTCCACATGTGCGAGGGGCAGACCCATCTTTGCTGTAGTTATAGCCGCTGACAAGGTGGAGTTGACGTCGCCGACCACAATCACGACATCGGGTCGCGTCTTCTCCATCGCCCGCTCCAGCCGCAGCATGATTTCGGCGATCTGCGTGACCACTGTGCCGGAGCCTGCTCCCAGGTTCAAATGAGGTGTGGGGATTTGGAGGTCCTCGAAGAACGCCTTGGACATCTCATAATCGTAGTGCTGCCCGGTATGGACCAGGATGGATTCTATCTCCGGATGACGGCTCATTTCGTCCAGGAGAGGTGCAACCTTGACGAAATTGGGCCGCGCACCGACCACTGTGAGAATTCGCATTCGCTTTGTACCTATGTCATCCGCTGGTCTGAGATTTTGTCAAGATCTGCCGCTGAGGGATTTATTAACCCGAGACTTCAATGAACTGCCACTCCCGGGCTTCGATCTTCCCTGCTTTCATCCCCCAGGATCACCACAGGGCGAGGCCCCCCGCCCAACATTGACTCGCGAATCCGGAACGTCGCCAGGGTCGTTGCCCAGAGGCTTTCGAACGCTATCGGGGGCCGCACTTTCCCGGCAATGGCGTCAATGAAGCAGTGCATTTCTTCCGCGTGCCCTTTGTCTTGCTGGAACAGCGATTTGGCATGGCGTTGGTTTGAATGACGGAACCAGGCCTTTCGGAAGTCTTCGCAAACCGCGGTGCGGCCCCGACCGAAGACCTCCAAACGTTCTTTGGGACCGCCCGGGTCACCGGACGCCAAATAGAGGATTTCTCCCTTCGAGCCATCGGCCAGGGACACCTGGATGTGGACGTTGCTTTCATCGGCGCTGTCGCCGATCGCCCAGGCTTCCACCTCAACGGGGAGCGCGTCACTGAGAAACGCGAACAAATCCACAAAGTGGCAGACCTCGCCAATCACCCGGCCGTGGCCCTGCCCAGGGTCCAGCGCCCAGTGTCCCTCCGGCAGCCGCCCCGCGTTGACTGTGTAAATAAAGGAAAGCGGCCCGCGACCAGTGTTGAAGAAATTTCGGCACTGCCTCGCAAAAGGCGAAAAACGGCGATTGAAACCTGCGCAGAGGATACGGTCCGAACGCGCGTAGAGTCTGGAAATCGCGTCCAGCTCTTGTTCGTTCACGCACAGCGGCTTCTCGACGAAGACGTGCTTGCCGCTTTCGAGAGCCGCCAAGACCATTGGGCCGTGCAGGTGGTGCCGCGTGCCGATAAACACCGCGTCGATGTTCGGATCGTGCAAAACCGCCGCGGCATCAGTCGTGCAATATTGAAACCCGAAGCTTTTTCCCACCCGGTTGGCGGAAAGGCCGGTGGCATTAGCTAGACCGACCATTTCGAGGTTGTCGAGCTTCCGCAAAGCCGGAAGCAGCTTGGCGCGGCTGAAGCTGCCCGCTCCAATCCAGCCGATTCTGATCTTGTCCGGCCTGGAACTTGCAACCGTTCTTTCGGGACGAGGCGGACGAAGTTCCTGGCGACGGGAAGATGCACCGGGCCTGGAATAGTCAATCAGAATGGCCAGGTATTTCTCTTGCCGCTTTCCGGTGAGCAGTTCGTAAGCTTCGGGGGCCCGGGCAATTTCAAATCGATGGGTGACCAAGCGGGTGAGGTCAATCTTCCTGGCTGCCACCAGGTCCAGGAAGGCCTGCATGTTCCTCTTCTCCGTCCACCGCACGTAACCTCTCGGGTAATCAATCCCTTTCTTCTCGTAGGCCGGGTCATAACGGCCAGGACCGTAGGAGCGCGAGTAGCGCACCTGCAATTCCTTCAGGTAGTAAGGCTCGCGGGGCACATCGACGCGTACGTCCCCCACGACGACGACCACCCCGCGGTCGCGAGCGATATGCCCGGCCAACTCGACGGGCTGTTTGGACTTCGTGGCCGCAGAGATAATGACTGCGTCCGCGCCCCCCATCCTGGGCAGGGCATCTTCGGAGATAAATTCGGAGTTCAGAAAGGCATAGGTCACGCCCAATTCCCGCGCCAGCGCCACACGCTCGGGGTCGGGATCGACTCCCCACACCGTACACCCTGCGGCCAGCAGGATCTGGGTGGTAACCAACCCTACCAATCCCAGGCCCAGCACCGCCACATGTTCGCCGACCTTCACCTCCGCCACGCGCACCCCCTGCAACGCGATCGAACCCAGCGCCACGAAGGAAGCGGAATCGTAGTCCACGTTATCCGGAATCTGCACGCACAGGTTCCTGGGAACCCAGATCCGTTCGGCGTGACTGGCATAATCCATGCCTGCGCATGCCACGCGCTGACCGACCTGGAACTCCTGCACACCCTCTCCCACTTCCAGAACTTCCCCCGCCGCGCTGTAGCCCAGTGCCATCGCCCGATCCAGCTTGGCGCGTACGGTGGCTACGACGCTGGAGACTCCAGTGGTTTGCAGGCGTTGGAACAAACTCTTCACCAAATCAGGGCGTTCGAACGCCTTGCCAAGAAGGCTCATGCTGCCCAATTTCACCGTGGCGCGTTCCGTCCCCGAGCTGATCAGCGAGGCCACCGTTCTTACCAAAACACCGCCCGGCTCACACCCGGGGGCGGGAACCTCATCCACCGCGATGGCGTGCGTCCGCAAATCCTGCAAGAGTTGTTTCATGAGTGCTCCGATTGGGGGGAGTAATCCTCGGGAGAGACGGACCGCTGTGGCCTTTTTAGAGGCGCCCTTCAGGGCTGCAGTTCTTTCTTCCCCTCAGGCGCCTGGCTAATGCCGGCCGATGCGAAAACCTGCCCGGCTAAAGCCGGCCTCTATATTTGCTGGCCGCGAGCGCCACTGGCTCCGTGGCGGCCACAAGCTTTCGGCGAGCGCACAATTCGCCCAGCAGGTTTAGGTACAGAGCGGCCTGCGTCCGGCGGAGGTATTTATTCAACACCGCCTGCCTTCCATTTTGTCCCAGGGCCTGGCAGAGTGACGGATCGTTCCGCAGCCTCAGAATTGCCGCCACCATGTCCTCGGGGTCTTCAGGCCGTATGGCCAATCCGGCTTGGCTCGCAAGAAGAATCTCCTTCGCTTCTCCCTCGACGCCCAGAATGGCCGGCTTCCCCGCTGCCATCGCCTCGAACATTTTGGAGGGAATGGCGCTTTTAAACACTTCCTTGTTCCGTAACGGAACCAGGCAGGCATCTACGGCGGCCAGGAAGGCGGGGATTCTCTCCCGCGGCTGTTTTTCCAGAAGCCGCACGTTTGAGAGTTGCAATTTTTCGATGCGCTGACAGAGCTCCCCGCGCTCGGCGCCGGCGCCCATGAGGAGGAAGACGATATCGCTGCGGCTCTTAAGCCGTTCGGCGGCTTGGAGGACAGTCTCCAGACCGTGGGCCATGCCAAATGTCCCGGCATAAAGAAGCACGAATTCATCCCCGAGCCCCAACTCCTTCCGCAATTGGAGGCGGGCTGAGTGGGCGTCAGCGGAGTTGGGATGCAAGCAGAAATCTTCCTCAATTCCGTTCCGGATTACCGAGATTTTTTTCTCTTCCACACCCTGATGGATCAAATGCCGGCGCTTCCATTCACCATCCACAACAATATGCGTGGCGTGCCGGTAAAGGAAATTGGCGACGCGCCCCACGCTTCGGTACAGCAGGGAGCCAGCGGTGGCCTGTCCTACGCCCACGAGCGACTCCGGCCAGAGGTCCCTCACCTCAAACACCCAAGGCAGGAACCGCGCGGTTCCCACGGCCCACCCCGATACCCCGACCAGAATCTGGGGCGAGGTGGCGATAATCACGCCGTCGCGCGGGGCCACGCAGGGTCCCGCCAAGGCAGCGGAAACGGCAAAGGAAGTGAAATTGAGGCCTCGGCGCCACAGCTTCCGATTGGCGGAAGGGTAGAGCCACGTCCGGTAAACCCTGACTCCCTCCCTTCCCTCGCTGACGAAACCGCGCCGCCAGGCCTTCTTATACTCCTCGTGCAAGACCCCTTCGGGATGGTTGGGGAAACCCGTGAGGACCCGGACATCCACTCCCGATCGAGCCCACTCGCGGGTAAAGCTGTCCACACGGGCAGCGGGAGCACAAGCTTCCGGTGGATAATATTGAGAAATATAAAGGACCGGCATCAGGCTAACTCTCTTCTTTCAGCAGAGCGCAATCTTGTTTCCCCCAATTTCGATCGAATTCCCGGACCAGTCCGCCGCAATGTGGGGAAGGTGGGCGCCCATCGGGATAAAGACGTGGATCATCCCCGTGGGAATGGTCCCCTGCCATGCCCAACGAAGTGCCGTGGAAGGTTGCCGGTTTCCGAATTGCTCGGAATACCAAGTCTTAAAGAGGTTGAATTGGCCGGCCCCGTAGGTCGCGAGCAAATAGGGCTGATGGGCATATTCCACCCTCCAGCGGCGAAGGGGCGGGCCATCACGGGTTTCCATGCGACCGGCCAGTGCCTCGACGCGAACCCGGGGATGGAAATGCAGGAAGGACTCGACGAGGTGTGCCCCACTGCCTCTGAGGAGGTCGGCCACGATCCAAGTATCGGGTGAATGCAACAGAATCGTGCGCGCGTGAACCACGCCGGCGCGCCGATAGGCATCGTGTTCGCCACGAACGAAACGGAAGGCCCCGTTGCAACCTCCCCGTATTGGACCCACTCGGGGACGCCGGCCCACACGGAAGCTCCCCCAGATTTCCGCCTGCTCCTCGCCGCCGATGCGAAGGGTATTGTGCGCGGCGGTGGATCGCTCGTAGTGACGCTCCGGCCCCGGCTCGTAGGTGCTGACGCCGGTGTCAACCACCACCCGCTGACCGTGCAGGGAAAGTTCATAACTAAACACGTCGCAATGGCTGTGGCCCGGCTGATAGTCCGGCCCCATCGGGCCGCAGTCGAAAATCAGGGCGCTGCGCGACTCTGGGCTCCGAATCACGCCGTATCCCGTATACGGGAACACCGTTACCGGCGACTCGCTCTTAGCGCCCTTGGGGTCATGCGCCTCCACTAGCGACAGCAACTCAGCGGGCATGGGCGCTCCACCCAATACCGAGTCGTTGAATAGTGGGATCTCTCCGTCAGGATGGAGGATTTCTTGCAAGAATTGCGCCATGGAACGTATCTTCTGCGACAGTAGGTGAGAGCACGAAAGCTTCTTTCCCGTGGCTGCGTGCAGGAGCCGGATTTCGGCCAAGTCTTCCAGGATCTGCGCGTGGTACATCGGTGACCGCTCGAAATGGCCGCCGTCCGGGAGAATCTGCTCGTTCAGTTGCTGCTCCAGCAACTCTTCCCCTTTTGTCCACCATCGGGCACTGCAAGGGGTTTCCAGCAATGCTCCGGCGAACAGCAGCGCCTTGATATTTTTCAGCAAGTGATTTCCCAAAAGATCTTTTTCCAGCCGGCTTTCGAGCGTGGCCACTTGGACGCCCAGACTCTCGAGCAGGGTGTCAATCCTTCTCCCCTCTTCCAGGAACTCCAGCGAGCCTCGGTGCCGGGCAAGAAACTTCAGCCAATTGATGATCCGAACCGATAGCGGGTAAGGCTCCCATCCCACTTCGGTTCCTTCCGTATTGTGCCTGCACCAGTCCAACACAATTTCAAGAGCTGCCTGTACCATGGGCTCTTCCTCGGGAAGCGCGAAGCCAACGTTCAAGAAATCAAAGTAGTTGAGATGATAGAGCCACAGCTTCGCATGCCGGCGGTCGTTCCATGGGATGGAGTCGTGGCTGGCGACCGTTTTGTTCAGGAAGGTAAATTCGCGCGCCGCGATCATTTTGCGCGAGGTTTCCGGCTGCCAGTCAATGAACCGCCATCGGCCCGACACCTCGCGCAGGCCCACGGGTCCCTTCATCTTGGCGGCCGAGTTCAAACGCGGCAGCACGCGCCTCAGCGCCAGGTAGCCAAGCTGCGACCAGCGCAGATGGCGCAACGTTCGCCAGTACGTCGCCGCCGTGGGTGCTTTCAAACCGGCAGAGCGTGGAACCCAGGCGTATGCGCCGTCATCGCCAGGGCGGGATTCGAGTCCAAGTGTGGTTGACATTATGGATAAAGCAAGAATGCCCACTAAAGGGTGCTAATGGCCGATGGGATGGTGTGACAATTTGTCATTGGTGCCGCGAGTTTACCTTGCCCCATGACCCAGTAGCGGCGAGTTTACCTCGCCATCGGGCGGCGTAAAGCCGCCCCTACAAATTGTCCCTCTACCGCCCTTGCCACCCTTTTCACGGCCAAGAGGATTAGGGGAGCCTCGGCCCGATTCCGCCAGGCATCCCTGGAGAAATCTCTCTTGTCCAAGGCCACGAAGCCCGCGACGGTCAAGAGGGATTCCCACCGGGCGCCTGCAAAGCGGTTCCTCGAAAGCCGGAGATAGGCGGCATAGGACTCGATCCGCTTAAATCTGTGAAGCAACGAAAGGTGGTGGTTCAAGAACATCGGCTGAAGCCAGGACTCCAGTCTTCGGACAAAATTGCCTGGATTGGGAACGGTCAGTAGCAAAACGCCCCCGGGTCGCAGGACCCGCGCGAGTTCTGCCGCCACGCGCGGCACATCCACGAGGTATTCAAATACACTTGAGGCCAAAATGCCGTCGAAACTCGCGTCCTCGAAGGGAAGAGCTTCCCAATTTGGTTCCAGGCAAACCCATTTTACCGATGTTCCGGGGTGACCGCGGCGAGCGCTGTCCATCATTTTTTCCGCGAAGTCGCAGGCGGTGACCTGATAACCCATTTGGCCGATGGCTGCGGCGATCTCACCCGTCCCGCAACCCAGGTCGAGGACGTTACCGGGAGGAGGACACAGCGCGGAAAGCCGCTCCGCGAATTGTCCCACGCGGGAGTTAAGCTTTCCTTTCGGACCGTACTTACTCTGCCAGCCGCGCGCCTTGTGGTTGAAGAGTGTTCGAACCTCGTTAGCGGCCGGCGTCCCCATGCATCCCTTCCCTCTCCAACTCACCAGCCCGCAGCCTCGGCGCGCACGGAATCTCTGCGCCAAGTGTCCGCTGGCTGATCCGCGCTGTGCCCTGCTGGTTTTGCCGCTCGATTATTTTCACGTCGATGAGAAACCTTACCCAGAAACTCCACAACATGTGGTAAATGAACCCTTGGCGGCCGTCGAGGAATCCTCCCTTGAGAAAGTAGTTGCGGAAGAAAAACAGGAAAGGGCGGATGAGCAACGGTAATCGATTCCATGCCTTGAGTTTGATCCAGCGCTTTCTCTCGGCTTGCTTCCCCCAGAACCGAACTTTGATCGTGCCCTGATATCCTCCCTGAAACTCTTCCTGAAGAAACTCTTCCGCCTCAAGCTCGGCATAGCGGTTATGTTTGGAGATCCAGTCGGAGAGAGGCCGCCGGTCCCGATGATCAAACGGCTGGCGCAGATAGCCCGAACTACCCTCCAGGACGACGTGCTCGTTCAGCGGGCGGTTCTCAACCCTGGCACGGTCACGCCTGAACAATCTGAGGATCCAGGTGGGATACAGGCCACCATGCTTGAGCCAACGGCCAAGAAAGAAGAAGCGCCGCTTGAGGTAATAGCCGGCCGGGGCTTGACGGTTGTCCGCGACGACCTGCGAGATCTCTTCCGCGAGAGCCGGCGGGATTTGCTCGTCGGCATCGAGCATTAGAATCCAGTCATGCGAGAAAGGAAGGTTTTCGAGCGCCCAGTTGCGCTGCGCGGCGTATCCTTCAAAAGGATGGGCATAAACCTGCGCCCCCATCTTTTTGGCCGTCTCCACCGTGCAGTCGGTACTCAACGAATCCACCACGAAAACCTCTCCCGCCCAGCCCACGCTCTCCAGGCACTGCGCAATGTTCGCTTCCTCATTGCGGGTGATCACGAGAACGGATGCCGGCACGCCGCCATGACCTTCGGAAGTCATATCCGCTCATCCCCTGAGGTTTTTGCGCTTCCCCCATGGCCGTTTGTCCCTTTGTGGCCTTCGATGTAAAGGCTGCGGTCATCGCGCTGGCCCCTTTCGTAATTCGAGACGGCAAGCGGATAGCGATCTCCAGCCGGTGATTCCCCCGAACTGGTTTCTACCACCTGGCTGAAACCGGTACCGGCCAAAAGTTCTGACAGAAAATCGCTGTCGAAAGCACATTTGTGTTGCGCGTCACAGAAAATGTAGTTGGTGAACCGCCCCCCGGGAGTCTGGAATTTTTGCGGATAGTCGATAAACCATTCCGTCCTTCGTTCGCTATAGGCCTTTATCGCCTTGCGAAGGTCGGGCACCACGATCCGCAAAACGCCGTCAACCATGAGGACGCGATGGCATTCTGCCAAGAGACGCGCTAGATCCTTCATGCCAAAGTGCTCGAGGGTGTGAGAGGTGTAAATAAATGAGACGGAGGAATCGCGGAAGGGCAGACCGCCGCGCACGTCCAACCAAAGATCCGGTCTACGCATGGGATTAATGTCAACATTGAGGAAGCCCGGCAACTTGACCGGCCCTGCCCCCAGGTGTAGTTTCAGCCCTCGGGCTCTCAGAAACCGCAGTCGCGCGGCAGCTTTGCTAACCACCAATCCTGGAGCCATCACCTGCCACAGCACTTCTTTTACACCCTGATCGATCATCGGCACCTCGCATGACCCGTAGGGTCCCGGCCCAACCAAGTGGGGTAGCAGAGGTGGGCGCAGTTCAGCCCTCCTCCGCGCTACCCCGCTACGTCGCTCTGGATAATTCGACCGCCCACGTCCAGGATTCGCCGAACATGCGTACCCCAATGGAATTTGTGGCTCGCCTCGTGACGTCCTTTGGCGCTCAACCGCTGCCGGAGGGAGGGAACCGCCGCCACCCGGCGAACTTGCCGAGCCAAATCCTCGGGGTTTTGCGGACGAAAATAGACCGCGGCTTCGCCGCAGACCTCCCGGTTTACCGGGGTGTCAGAAGCGACGATGGGCAGGCCGTAGGACATGGCTTCGGCCATGGGGAAACCGAAGGACTCCGTTAACGAAGGGAAGACGAAGATATCAGCATCGAGATACAAACGCTCCATCTGCTCTCTCGGCAAGGGTACAAGGAACCGTACCCACGGGGAGATTTCTGACTTTTGGGCGAGCTTCGTATCCTCCTGGTGGGTGACCGTCCAGGCCCCGCCTTCCCATGTGGGGTCCGCGGTGGTTTTCAGCAGGAACCTGCCCGAGCCATTCTTGTTGAGGATGGGCATGGCCCGTAGGATGGTGTTGAGATTCTTATGTTCTGAGTATAACGAAACGTAGAGCAGCCTGACCACGGCCTGGGGCTGGCTGGCTTTTTCTCCCTTGGTGGGAGGCGGCGAGGAGTTGGGAAGTTCTACCCCGTAGGGGCTTACCAACACCTTGTCATCCGGAATGTCAACGTACGCGCGCAATTCGTCCAACATGGCTCGGGTGGGGGTCACGACGGTATCGGCACTTTTGACGCTCCGGCAGATCAGCCAGCGGCGCAACCGGAATGCGACCTTCACCCTCAGGCTGTGTCTGGGCAAAAACCTCTGTTGGTAGAGGCGGGAGAAATAGAGGGCGTTGCGGACCAGTAAGATCTGCTTAACCGGGCAGCGAAACAGGGCGAAGTTGGCCGTCGAGAACAATACATCGACTTTCTCCCGCACCAGGAAGCGACGCAGAGTGATTTGCTCCCACCAGAGGCGTCTCCATCCCCCGGAGGTTTTGTCGGGAAGGGAACAAAGCTGGACGTTCCCGGGAACCGCCCCGAGTGCTCGAACTGTCTCCCTTGGCAGGAAGACATGGAACTGGTAACCGCTTTCGGGCGTGGGGAGATTCCGAAGGAAATTGGTAAGGTAGTTGACCGCCCCGCCCATCTTCGCCGAGGCGGCGTTAATGGCAATTTTCAAGTTGCTCCCCAATATTTCGACGGATCCAGCGTTTCAGGGTATAGAGGGTCCACGGCCGTGACCAACTGGTCTTCCCGGCCTTGAAGGCCTTCCAGACGTTCGTCACCTGCCGGGCGTCGAGCGGAAACAGTTCCTCCGGGTTGGGATCGAGAAGTTCCTGCTCCACCTCTGCCCCGAGTCCGTTTTGCATCCAGCGCTGAAAGGGTAGAGTGAATCCCATCTTGTGCCGTAAGTAGATTTCCTCGGACAAGCGCTGGCCGGCAGCGCGCAAAAGGAGAGGTTTGGGCAGGCGTGAATCAAGTTTCAGCCGGCCCGCCAGGGGAAGGATATATTCCCAGAGGCGATGATGCAACAAGGGGGTCCGGACTTCCAGCGAGTGGGCCATGCTCATGCAATCCGTATCGCGCAGGAGCATATTGGCCATGTACGTGGAGCCTTCCAGGACCGAGACCTGGTTGACGGCATCGAGACTGCGAACGCTTTCCACCAATTCGCCCAGGTTCCACGCCGCCTTGAGATTGCCGTTCGGAAGGGAAGGTGAAGGCATGAGGGCGCGAACAGTTTCCGGGAGGAAGAGGGCGCGGGACAGGAAGTAAGGCTGGTCACCATAGTAGTTGTGGCCCGCGAGCGCCACCATCTTCGCCAGCCGATTCGTCTGGCTCTTGTCCAGCAGGGCCTGAATTCCCTGGGCGAGGGGCCGGAACCACCCCGCACGGCGCTGGAATTTCATCATCCGCGGCACCGATTCAAAATTGCTGTATCCCGCAAACACCTCGTCGCCCCCCAAGCCGCTCAAGGCGACGGTGATTCCCGCCTGTTTGGTCGCCTGGGAAACGACGTAGGTATTGATGCCGTCCAAGGTCGGCTGATCCATGGAAGCCAGGGCGCCCGGGATTTCACCCAGGAGGTTGCTTTCGGTGAGATGAATTTGATGGTGGCGGCAACCAAACTCGCGGGCGACGCGGCTCGAAAAATCTGCCTCGCAGAACTCCGGTTCGCCGAACACCACGGAAAAGGTATCGGGCGGATCGTTGCGGACCTCGCGGGTAAGCGCCACGATGGCGCTGGAATCCACACCGCCGCTCAGAAAGATTCCCAGGGGCACATCACTGATCAAACGCTGCGCGACCGCACCCAGCAAGTGATGGCGAATGGCCGTTACCGCCTCTAGGGGGGAATCGGTGGCCGGGGGCCGCGAAGCCGCCGCCGCCAGGCTCCAGTATCTTTTGATGTGGCACTGGCCCTTCTCCCAAACCAGGGTGTGGCCGGGAGGCAGGGAACACACTCCCTCGATAATCGTATGCGGGTCCTGCACCGCCCCAAAGGCCAAATAGGAGGCTAAACCATCCGAGTCCAGCCGGCGAGGCACCAGGCCCGTGACGAGCAGGGATCGCACTTCCGACCCAAAGAGGAATGAACCCAGGCCGGGATAATAGTACAGAGGCTTTTCTCCCAAGCGGTCCCGCGCCAGGAAAAGGCGCTCCTGGCAGGGGTTCCAGATGGCAAAGGCAAACATGCCACCCACCCACTCCAAACAGGCTTCTCCCCACTGGGCGTAAGCTTTGAGGAGTACTTCCGTATCGCCGGTGGAGACGAATTGATGGCCCAGTCCCTGGAGTTCGGTGCGGATTTCCTGGAAGTTGTAAATCTCGCCGTTGAAGATCAGCCAGTTCCCGGTGGCGGGGTCGTGCATCGGCTGGTGGCCCGCCGGGGACAAATCCAGGATGGCCAGACGCCGCGATCCTAACCCTACACACGCATCCGGGTCAGAAGCCAGCGGAAGCAGTTCCGTGCCTTCATCGTCAGGCCCGCGATGGGCAAGGGACCGCGTGCCCAGGCGGAGCGCCCGGCTAACCTGGGGCGAGCGCTTGCCGACTAATCCGAAAATTCCGCACATGACTACGGCCTAACCTCAATACAGTTCACTTATACGAAAGTGCGTTCAAATTGGTCCTAATGGGTTCCCCGGAGGGGAACAATATCATTAGCCGTGGGTGAAACCCACGGGTCGGGAACCTACAACAAATAGAAATCCCCGACCCCGAAGGGGTCGAATATTCTACCCATCAACTTGTTGCCAAACACATTCAACCCCTGCAGGGTTGGTAATTCCTCAGAGACACCGTTTCCGTGGGTTTCACCCACGGCTAATGACATTGGACCTCTTCGAGGTCCAGATAGATATCTCTTTGATTGCACCCTGGTATGAACAGCTTTTTCTTGTCAATAAAGGACGAGCCGCGGACCTAAAAAGCAGGTCCGCGCTACACCGGCTTTTCGATCAGCGCTAAACCGGCAAGTCCGAAAATCACGCGTACGACTCCCCAAATCCGCGGGCTTGAAGCAAACTTCCCAGCGACCGTCGCAACGCCTCTTCCGTGAAGTTCTCCCGGGCCCACTCCCGTCCCCTTTGGCCCATTTGCGATGCGGCGGTGGGGTTCTCGAGTAATTCGATGATGGCGCCAGCCGTTTCCTCGACGGACGTAGGGTCAACCAGGAGGCCGGTTTCGCCGCGAAGAACGGCTTCGGCCGCCCCCCCTCCCCGGCTCCCCACGACCGGTTTGCCCGCGAGCGAAGCCTCGATGTAGACCCTTCCAAATCCCTCTCCTTCGCAGCTTCCGTTCGTCGTGATCGTCCTGCTGGGAAGGACGAACACATCACAGGAACGGTAGCATTGAGCAAGCTGCTCGTCCGAAACCGAGCCGGCGAAGGTTACCTGGCCCTGGAGATGGTGTTCGGCCGTGAGTTGCTCGAGACGGGGCCGGTCGTCACCGTCTCCCACAATGACGTACCTCAGGTTGGGCACCCGTTCGAGGACCCGAGGCAAGGCGCGGATGACCGTGTCGAAACCCTTGTAGGCAAGGTCCCTTGCCAAACTGCCCACGGAAAGGATAAGACGTTCCCGGTGAAGAAGGCTCGTTTCCGGTCCTCCCGCAGCCCCGGGCGCCCGCAACAATCTTTCGAAGTCATCGGATATGGCGTTATGAACTACCGACACCCTCTGCCGGGGAATTTTGTGGACCTCGGACAACTTTTGCGCCGTAAAGCGGCTGATGGGAAGCAGCAGGTTGGATTGCCGCAAGGCGACTCGCTTGATAAGAGGTAGCGGCCCCCAAACCTCGATACCATGACATACCACCCAGAAAGGGATTCTGTAGACAAAGCCCATGGTCGCGGCGACCAGCGCCAAGCCCAAGTGGCTGCACACGATCAGGTCGTATTTGTGGCGGGCATGCGCCAGGGCCTTGATCCCAAACTGAACCTTGGCGGCGGCGGTCAATCGGTCGGTCACGGGCCTAAACACCCGAAAGCGCGGGTGCAAGCCGGAAGCGTCTCCGTAAGCCAATAAAGGCAGGACGTGAACGTTGGCGGGTCCCAGCAGGTCCCCCAATGCGGACGCCAGGGTGTAAGTGTACCGGGCGATGCCACCTCGGGTGTAGATGTCGGTGGCTAGAATCAGGATTCGCATAGACGGTGGGCTACCACGGATTTCTCACCCCGAGTCCGGAAGTCCGGGGCTTTCGGAAGAGGGCTACGGACGTAATATGACAGCCGAGCAGGGGTCGGACCTTGCCCAGGAGCAAATGAAGTCCAATGAAACCCAGATGGATCACCGGGAGGAAAGTCGTGTAACAGGGCGCGCCGACAAAGGTTTCGATCTGCATGGTCTCAAACCCGATCATTTGGGCAATGCGCCGCATGGTTCGAGGCCTGTTGAATCGATAGTGGACGGGGAAGCTATCGCCGACGATATCGTTCGAGGGTCGTCCTAACCGGTGGATTCGGTCATGAAACTGTAACGGAGTAAGTCGCGCCGCCCACGCAATGTAGGAGGCACCGTTAGGGCCGCTAACAATCAGGTGCCCACCGCCCTTCAAGATTCTGAAGCATTCCTGCAAGACTCGAGTGGGGTGAGAAAAGTGCTCAAAAACATGCTCGGCACAGATGAGGTCCACGCTGCCCGACGCCAGAGGCAAATCTTGAGCGTCAGCGCAGATTCTGAGTTTGCCGGGGTTCTTTCGTATTTCCGGAAAGCTGAGGTCCAGGTTGACCACCTTACGTCCATTAGGGGACAGGCTGAGAGATGAGCTCAAATCAGTGGGCCCCGCCCCAAGGTGGAGCAACCACTTGGCATTGACCGCAAGCTCCCCGGTTAATTCCCGGAATCGCTCGATGTATCCCTTCTGACCGGGTGGGAAAAATCGATTGGTGAGATCAACATTCTTATTGCGAACGGTCTCTAAGAAAGGCATCACTCAATACTTCAATCAGGATTCGCAGGGGCGGCGGTCGGGCACTGGAACTGATGCCGCCAGGCTTCTGTGCCGCGCGGTGGGACCGTAGATGAGCAGACGCAAAACATAGAGGATGGCGAGCAGTTTGATAAGGCTCGTCCACAGTAAGAATGCGTCCGCTTCCAGAGGGAAGCCCAAGAGGAAAACGGCGGTATACACGAACAATTCCCGGGGTTCGACGGAAGCGCTCAAGCGGTTCGTGAACCACTGGGCGACGATGCCCAGGACAAACATCCCCACGGGGATTCCCCACAAGCCGAACTGGAGGTACAAGTCACCGGGATAAGTAATCGCGGTGGAAGAGCCGACGGAGGTGGGGTCTCCAGACCTTCCACTCAAAGCGACGTGGAACCATCCACCTTCCTGGAGAATCGGTTTGGAAGGCCAGATGAGCCGTGGAACGAAGGGATAAAACGGCAGCGTCCACCACTCGACGTGGCCTTTCACGATGCTCGCCCGAGAACCCAGCGTGAGCGCTTGGGCAACGCAGGTGAGCAGGTCCAGGCGCTGGAACGACTCCTGCAGACCTTCGCGGCCGAAATCCCCCGCGCTTGACCCGCCTTCTCCCACTCTGCTCAAGGCCATTTGGCCAGCCTCCGCCGCCCCTTGAAAGCTCGAAACATCCGCGCTCCCTTCCTGCAAGACCGAGCGGTAGGCCTCGGAGATAGGGTAGAGAAGCACTAATCCCAAGAACAGAATGACAATCCACCGCGCGTTCAGCCTTCGCATCGCAAACGAGGAGGCAACCGCCACGATGATAAAGTTTTGCAAGGCCAAGCCCTTCATCCCGGAGATCAAACCCCAGAAGACTTCCGAGGCGAGGGCGGCTGCGAAGAGTATCCTCCATAGCGGATCATGGCGGTGGCGATACCTTTCGATCGTAGCGATGATGAGAGCTAGAGATCCGAACTGCGCCACGAAGTTCAGCACCTGCATTGAGCCAAGATTCTCGTAATACTTGTCCAAAGACCCTGTATACGAGTAGAGATGGTTCTTTAAGAGGTAGACCCTGGTGATGAAACCGGCGGCACAAATTATTGCAAACGCCGCTACGACGCGCCTCTTGTGCAACTGAGGCGTAACGCTTGGCGAGTCCAGGCCGGGAACAATCCGCTCGCCCCCTTTGCGCCGTGCCAGTTCACAACCCATCCAAAACGCCATCATGCCCAAGATGATATAGGAGAGGGCCTGGACCAGTTCTAAGCCATTCGCAGATAGATTCTCATCGAGTTGTGCCGGGTCGAAGAAATTGCGCAGGGGGAGCAGCCCGAACCGAAGGAAAAACAAGGCTGTCAGGAATACCGGGAGTTCAAACAGTTGCACGTTGCCGCGTCGAATTCTCGACCCTACAAACACTGCGGAGGAAGCCCCGTAAAAGCCCAGTAAGGCCAGGTACTTTTGGAACTGCAGCCCCTCCCCGCCAAAGATGAGAGTTACTCCAAAGAGGAGCGCACCCAGCGCGAGGCTCAAGAAGACCGCGAGGTGGAGCGGCGTAAACGCCGCGGCCGGCGGGCGCGATACGAAGCCGCCACGAGTAAACCAAGGGTCGGTGCTAATTCGTGGGGATGTCATGGAACGCTGATTCGATGGACCTCATCGTGCCGCGGATTCCTCCACCTCGACAAGGCGCGGAGAGTGCAGGCGCAGGATTTCAAACATCTTTTCGAGCCTCTTTTCGTAGGTATGTTCGCGACGAGCTCGGGCATACGCGCGATCCGCAATGTCCCGCCGCTCCTCCGGATGGGCGAGGTAATAATCGACTTTTTCCTTCAATTCCTGTTGGGTTCTAAACGTAACAATTTCTTCCTCCGGCTCGAAGAGGTCGGGAAGCGCCGGCTTCCAATCCGCGATCTGAAAAGCCCCACAGCCGGCCGCCTCGAATAATCGGCAATTGACTCCCTCAATCTCACCATAGTGCATGGTGTTCAGTACAATTTTGGCGGCATTGAAGGCCCGCGCCTTCGCTTCTTCGGCCACATATTCGTCTTGATACATCGCGCGCAGGGGGGAGGCGAGCCAGGCGGGATAACTCTTACCCCAGATCTTCATATCGTAATTCCGGAAGATCTCCAGCAACTTCGCCCGGTAGTAGTACATATTGGAGGTCGTGACCAGGTCGCAGCCGTACTTACGCTGGTCCTCCGCGCTCAACTCGACTCTTCGGTGCCAGAGGCTATTGCAGGCTTCCGGCAAGTAGAAAGCGTTGAGGGCCAGTTTGTCGCGAAAGACGCGTACCAGGTAAGGATCCTTGAGGAACCACGCATCCAAATCGCTGGCCAGCAGGTACTGGCGGCCCAAGTTGACCAGGGCGTCCGGATACCATACGGCAATCCTGGCCGAACATGCACCTCGGAGTTGCCGGATGACCGAGGGTGGCAAAGTTCCATAGGTAAGCAGGATCAAGTCTGGAGCAAAGTCCTCCGCTGCCCGGACCAGTCGCCTGTGTCGTCGCTGTTCAATTTGCGGGAAGAGCCGGGGGGCAATCGTCCAGAAACCTGCCCATAAAACGTTCGAGCGCCGGTGAATCAGGATCTCCTCAACCACCCTGACCTGATGCTCCATGCGGCGGGCGGTGGCGGCGATATTGCGCGCGAAAGAATCCGGAAATAATTGGCCGGAGATCAATATCCTCAAACTCGTGGCCCTCTGATTCCGTTCTTACTCGGGATGTAACATCCCCACCGTTCCAAGAAATCCGGGGATAAGCCCAAGTCCTTGATGATCGACCCGTAGATGTGTCTGGCGAAATGGTTGATAGGGTCGAATCCATATCGCGCCCGCCACCTGAACCTTATTAACGAACCGCGAGGAAGAACCATAATCCGGCGCTGGGCAAGCAGGTCGGTCGCCGAGGTGTTGAGGCCCTCCTCGATCGTAAAGGAAAGATCGAAACCTTTGCCCACTGCCTGCCGGACCTCGGCATTGACAAGCCCGCAAGGGTAGGCGAATGAGGTGATTCGAGTCTGCAAGATCTCTTCCAGTTCCTTGCCGCTTCCGGCAACCTCTTCCTCCAGTCTTTCCGGGCCAAGCCGCGTTAGGTCGACATGCGTCCGCGAGTGGGCGCCGAATTCCATGCCCTGCCGGGCCCATCGACGGATCTGTTCGGCCGTCATCAAGGGCACGGAAGGGTACCCCTGTGCTTCATCCCATTGGTTGGTGTGACCGATGAAGCTGGAGACCACGAATACCAACCCGCCGAACCCATATTGTTTCAGAATCGGTAAAGCGCATTGGGCCATGTCGGCGTAACCATCATCGAAAGTGAGCAGGATGGGCTTGGCCGGAAGGGGCTTACCTTCGTGGACCCAGGCCAACCAGTCGGTGGCCCGGATGGACGTATAGCCGTGACTGGCGAGCCAGCGAATTTGCCGCTCGAAGAGGTCGCGTGGAACGGAAAGGTCGGGGCAGAAACCGCTCGGGGCTTCGCCGACGTGGTGGTACATCAAAACGGGTAGGCGCACCAAAACTCCCTGGGCAGTTCGCTCTGCGGTGTTCATGGTTGAACGGCGGAACGATGCGATCACAACGTTAGACCGGTTTTCTGGGAGTCTTTCAGGTGTGGCGCGATGGTCCGCTGGGCGCTGGATCCCCCGACGGCGGCTTGGTCCACCACCGCGTGAAGCGCCTCGGTGACGCCGCGGGCGGTTTCCGGCATTCCCCACTGCTGAATGCGCTGGAGCGACGCTCGGCCGAGCTCGCGGAGCCGCTCCGTCTGCGAAACCAATCGCTCCAACACGGTTTCGAGCGCGTCCACGGAGTGGTGTTCGAATACTTCCCCGTTGACCCCGGAGGTGACCAGGTCAGGGCCGCACCCGACGCGGTCGCTCACGACAATGGGCAGCGAAAAATTCATCGCCTCGTTAACTACCAAACCCCAGGGTTCGTGGCGAGAGGGCAGCACCAGCAGGTCCGCCGCCGCGTAAGCCTTGGGAATCTCACTCTGGTTCAGGAAGCCCGTGATGAGAACGTCGGGTATGGCGCAGCGGTGAATTTCGCCCTCGAGCTCCCCGCGCAGCGGCCCATCCCCGGCCATCAAGAGGGCGCAACGGCGTCTCTCGCGCACCCGGCGGTAGGCCTCAAGGAGTAACCGCGGCTGCTTCATGGCCAGCAACTTCCCGGCGAACAGGATCACCGGCCGGTCGTCATGGATCCCCCACTGGGCGCGAAGCTCGTGACGCTGAGGCGCCAGGGCCTCCGCGTGCCGCCGGAAAAAGGCATTATCCACCGTGTAAGGGCACCAAAACAGACGGCCCTCAGGCACCCCAAAGTGTTGGTAGTAGGCTTTGTTCAGGGTGCCGATGCAGAGAAAGCCCGCCAGCCGGCGGAAGAGCGCGCGCAACGCGAGGTCCTTGACATATTGCTTCGTTGCGGAAGACGGCTCCACGCGCAGGTGTGACTCACCCCGCATGAGCACGGGCACACCTTTCGTGAGGGCCGTCAGGATGGCCAGCCGGGAAGTGTTCCCCATGTACCCGTGAACCCACACTGCGTCATAGCGCCGAGGCGTGATCTCGTTCAGGATCGAGGGATTGAATTGGCGGGTGAGGGGCGTATGATCCGTCTCGCGAAAGAGGCCGGGCAGGTATTTGTAGGGGTACCCCTCGAGCAGCGGAATATCCCAGGTGTAGGCCTTTCCGAAACCCGGATCGACCAGCGGGACCGTGCCCCGGCGCGACTCGTAATACACCGTCAGATCCAAACCCGGTTGGGCCGCCAGCGTCCGAAACAGCGGCGCAAAGTACTGGATCGGGTGGGTAACCAAGACGGCGATTCTGTGGACACTTTTCCGGGGAAAATTCTGGTTATCGGGAATAATGCTCAAGGGCGGAGAGTCAGAACGCCCCGGCAGGGTTACAGTCGCCACAGTGTTGCTCCTGAATCAGAAAATAAATTTCATGCGACGGCAGAATCTCTCGGGGGTGCTTCGGCAGGTCTTTCGAGCACCACGAGAAGAAGCCTGGACCAGGCCACGGGGAGGATCCTCCCGAAGGTATCATCGAAAAGCTGAACACTCCCGGTGTAGAACCGGTTCGGGATCTTGTGGTTTGCTACCCACGTCCCGGCACGGGAAACCATTTTCGCCCAGCCATACTTCCGTCCATACTTCCCCAGCCATCCTAGCGCGGGAAGGTGTTGAACCGGCGAGCGGTTCATCGCGTGCCACCAACGGACATGAAATCCATGCTGAGCAAAACGTCCCAAGGCGGCATTCGCACTCTCCAGGCCGTAGTGGCCATCGTTTTCGATAAACGCCTCGGCAAAGAGATCCCGATCCTTCCTGGCCCACCGGAAAAGAGGGTTCTCACTGGCCACATCGAATAACAGAATCGCCTTTCCACCCGGCCGCAACCAGCGGTGAAACTTTTCGAGGAGCAGGTCCTTGTCTGGGAACGTCACGTGTTCCCAGAAGAAACAAGAGACCACCGCATCGAAAGTTTGGGGAGCGAACTCGACACAGCAGGCGTTGGCCCGGATGTCCCAGGCATACTTCTGCGCGGCTATTTCCAGCGTGGACAGGGAGAGGTCGAGTCCGGTCACTTCCCCCCAATCGGCCAGGAGCTTGGCCCCACCCGCACAGCCGATGTCAAGGATTCTTCCCCCCGCAGGAACAAACCCCACGATGGCCTCATAGTAGCCATTGACGAGGAAGTGAAGAAGGATTCGTCCGCCCACCTGCTCGAGCCGTGTCTTGTCAAAATGAATTTCGTTGGCATACCGGCCCTCGTAGAATTTGTCCGGCTGCGTCGCAAGATCCAGGATATTACCCTGCCACCGGAATTTGAACCCACAAGAGCATTGGCCTCGCGCCGATGTCAACTCGACATAGGCAGAACAAGACGGGCACAGAACGGCCGGGACTTCCCGCCGCTGATTCATTTCGCCAATCTGGGGATGAGTCATAAGCATGTCGACTCCGCGCGCCGCAGCACGCGCAGGTGGGCTTTCACCTCGCATGCCAACTGCCAGGTACGGCTGGCGGCGACGAAGCTGCAATGGCGGATGGCCTCGCCAAGCCGCCGGATCGGACGATCATGGTAATGACGCATACGGGCTTCCCAGAACATCCGCTCCGTATACACTTGCGCCAGCCTCTCGGCGCCACCTCCCCAAATGCGCGGAACAGCCTCCCGGCTGGGCAGCGCGATCAGGGGTTCGGGAATGTACGCGACATCAAAGCGCTCAGCCAGCCGCATCCACATATCAACATCCGACACAAAGCCAAAACGGGGGTCGAATAATCCCACGGCCAGATACGCCGAGCGTCGACCCATGACCGTGCCCCAAACGGGAGAACCAAAGCCCCAACGGCGAAAAAAAACATCTTCCAGGAGCACCGACCCCGCCATACAGGGACCTGCTAGCTCGTTGTAAACCCGGACGGTCTGGCCATTAACGTCAATGGCGCGATAAGCATTGAAGACAAAAGCCGCGCGGGGGAAGGCGTCGAGCGCCGCCGCCCATTTCTCCAGAAGCATAGGTTCGTAGAGATCCCCGTCGTGGAGATTCGCGATGTATTCGGCGCAGGAAGCCTCAATTCCGGCGTTCAGGTTTCCCGGCATCCCCACATTCTTCACCCCTCTACGGTAACGCACCCGAGGGTCGCGCTTTTCAAAATCCCGGCATACGCGCTCGGTCTCATCTGGCGACGCGTCATCGCTGATGACCAGTTCAAAATCCTGAAAGGTCTGCGCCAGGATGCTCTGGATGGTTGGGGCCAACAACGGCGCCCGGTTGTAAGTGGTCAGGACAACGCTGACCTTGGGGATCTTCACGGACGGCTCATCTGGATCCTGGCCGACCAACTGGGGGGCAACTGATCCATGATCTCGATGTTTGAAGGGCATTCCGTGACCTCGGGGATGGGGTGACTCTTAAGGTAGCCGGCCATTACGGCGAGGCCCTCGACCACTGCCGGGGACTCGGCGAAAACTTTGGGGAAAACGCTCCGTACGCGCGAGTGATCCGCATGAGCGTGCATGACCTCCTGGCGCGCCGGCAGAAAAACCAATTGCACTTTTACCCCCAGAATACGGCAGATGTGCTCAGCCAGATACCTAACGCTCATGCGCTCATCCGAACCAATGTTGAAGATCTGGTTTCTGGCGTCGGCATTAAAGGGAGCCTCCACGAGGCACTTGGCGACTTCTGAGATGTAAGTGAAACTCCGGGTTTGTGACCCATCGCCAAAGATCGGCAAGGGTTCACCCGCCAGGGCCTTCTTCATAAAAATGCCCACCACATTCCGATAGGGGTCGGAGGGATTTTGATGGGGGCCGAAGACGTTATGTGGCCGGAAGATGGTGTAGAAGGGCCTTTTATAGTAGCCATGAAAAACCCTGATGTGGTTTTCACAAGCTAGTTTAGCAACGCCATACGGATCGCAAGGGATGCAGGGGTCGCCCTCGCAAAACGGAAGGCCATTCTGCGCATGCCCGTACGCTGCAATCGAAGACGTGAATACGAAGTGCGTAATGCCCGCCCGGTAGCCAGCCGCCAGCACATTGGCAGTTCCCAGGAGGACGTTCGCGTAATTGAACACCGGAATGTGGTGGGAGAGCCCCTCCGCCGCGTATGCTGCGAGGTGGTATACGATCTCGGGCTTGAACCGCTCGAACAATGCATCGAGATGGTCGGTGACGGAGCGGCGCTCAAAATCAGCTTCGGTCGGGATGTTATCTTCAAAACCGCCCGACAGGTCATCGAGCACCAGCACACGGTGACCTTCATCCAGCAAAGCACGCGCGACGTGTGAACCGATGAAGCCTGCACCGCCTGTGACAATGATTCTCATGCTGACCTACTGGGACTAAGATTCTTTGACGGCAATTCGTAAATAGAAGTACTTCAATTCACCCTTGTAAACGACTTACCTGGTAGACCCGGTGTGCATTTCTTGGCATACTGCTGGTGATTTTCGCACACAAAATCTTCCGACTCCGCTACCGCCTGTCGCGCCAGCGAAAACCGATTCAAGACGTGCTGGGCGGGGCTGTTCAGCACGAAGCCCCGCAGGATTGTTGCCCAACCTCGCAAGCCCATACGCCCATGATGCTTGATCGACATATAAGCCAAGGACCGTATTTGATACCGGACCGCGAGTTCAGGATCAATCTTTCGAACTTCGCAACCGCCGGCGAGGCAATCGCGATGGATGACGCGGACCGACGGGTCGATAAACAATCGCACCCCCGCCTTGCGCAGGCGGTAGCAGAAGTCGTAATCCTCCCCCGATGCGGTGGACGTCAATCGGCCTAGATGCTCGTCAAAGCCTCCCACCCGGCGCACCGTTTCGGCCGGTACGCACATCAGCGCCCCGATGAAACGCCGAACCTCGATCAGATCGGGATTCGGACTCGAAACTCGCGGCCCATGCTTTCGCGCGTACCCTTGAAGAGAGCTGGCGGGATCTCTTTCATTGAGCACGAGCCCCGAGAGGGCCCGAGAACCTCGGGGTCGAAAGTGGGAGGCCAGACGCGCCAGCGTGTCGGGCGGGAGGATGATATCGTCATCGACAAACAGCGCCAGCTCTCCCCCGGCCTCGGCAAATCCCATGTTCCGGGCTCGAGGAAGATTCGCTTCCGTGAGCCGCAAGTATCTCAAATCCTTCTGGTGCTGGTGGATAAAAGCGGCAACTTCTTCGCTCGGCTGAGGGGTTTGATCGACGACGATCACTTCCGTTTTTCCAGGGTAGGCTTGGGAGAGAACGCTCGATATCGTAGAGCAAAGAGACTCGCCCCGATTATAGGTCGGAATAACGACTGAAATTGTGGGGTAATCCATCTCGATCGACCCGCTCCATGGGAAGGGTGTAGCGCGGACCTGCTTCACGAACCGATCCCAGCCCCGGTCAGGTCAAGCCTCTTGCCCGCCGTAAAGGTTCCGTGCATCACGTCACTCGCGACCCAGACGGGCAGCCACAAAATTGTCATGCCCACTACACGGGGAGAAGCACTGCACTTCAGTCCCTCCCGCAATTGCCCGCGCGCGGCGGTGAACTCCCCCTTGACCAACGCCTGGTAGGCACCGCTGAGGGCGCGACGGGCAACATTTTCTCTGGCCTTTCGCGCGAGGGTTTCCGCCTGATCGGAGGGCAGGAGTTCGCGCATAACGGCAATGCAACGCCGCTCCTCGGCCACGTTCTGGGCTGATTTCAAGAAATCCGCCGACCAGGAAGTGGTATGAGCGCGAAACGCCGCCAGGGTCGAGGGCTCGTACCAGACCGGGCTATGTGCCGCAACCCTTACCCACATCTCCCAGTCTGCCGCGTAAGAAAGATCTGTCCGGAATCCTCCCAACTTCTCGTAGACACTCCGCCGGACCACGATGGACGGACACTGAATTCTCTGTCCGACGCTGATCTTACCGAGAAAGCCCACTAAGATACTGGGTGTGGGGCTCTCCAATGGGGAAATGCCGCCCCAGCGCCCGTTCTCGTCAATGTAGGCATGGCGGCAAAACGCCGCTCCCACGTCATCCCTTCTCTCCAGCCCCGCCTTAAGGGATTGGTAAAAGCCGGAAAACACTACATCGTCACTGTGCAAAATGTGTACCCACTCACCCCTCGACCTCTCGATGCAACTATTCCAGTTACCGATTCCGCCCAGGCGACGGGGCTGGCGAACAAACTCAACCCTTTCTCCCCCCACCCGGCGCACCAACTCCTCCGAATCACCCAAGCTCGATGCGTCGTCAACCACGCCGATTTGCATCTCTTCCGCGCCGGGATCTTGCGACAGCACACTTCTAAGCGTGTTCTCGAGATACGTCACCCGGTTGTAAACGGGAATCATGACGGACCAAAACGGTCGCGGCCCTATGTCTCGCGCGGGGGCGATGGGGGGAGGTGGGAGTGTGAGCGAGTCCAAAGTTTTTCCTAAGTCCTAAGCGACGTACCTAACACCCGCGGCGCGATGCAAATGTGAGTCTAGCCGTGCGCCGGCTTGTTCCAATGTCCAGGAACTCCTCACTGCCTCGACGCCTCGGGTGCCCATCTGATCTCGAAGGTGATGATTCTGTAACAATTCGCCGAGAGCCGCCGCGAACGCCTTCTCATCTCGATCCGTTAGAAATCCTGTCTCGTTCGGGACGACGGACTCGCGCACGCCGCCTTCCTTGATGGCCACCACGGGCGTCCCGCAGGCCATCGCCTCCAGGGGCGCGAGGCCGAATGGTTCCAGAATGGACGCATACACAAAGAGCCGTGCCCGGTTATACAAACAAACCAACTCACTGTCCGGGATGGCCTTCTTTATCTCCAGGTCCACACGCAACCCGGCGGCCATGCGCACCAGATGCGCCTCCCAAGCTGAGTTGGTGGAGTTCGCGACGATGACCATCTTCGGCCGTCTCGGTTCGTCAATAAGACTCAGCGATCGAATCGCAAAGTCGTATCCCTTCTGGGGCAGGCACGCTCCCACGGAGAGGACGAAATTCCCTATGGGCAGGGAAAGTGGCCGGAATAAGCCGGCGTCAATTCCCAGATAGGAAACAAAGGAATTAAGTCCGTAGGCCCTTAAGATGGTCTCCCGGGAAAAATACGAGTTCGCCAGGATGTACTTCGCGTGCGAGGCATTTTCCTTGTCGATCTTGGGGACCGGGCTCTTCAAGCTCTTCAGATAGGCTCGCCAGATTCTCTTATAAGCCGGAACGGGGGTCATGGGGGACGCCGCCCGAACCACCTCTTGCAGGACGGACTCCTGCACCCGTGACGGCTGCTGACAATAATAGACGGTGGGTTTCTTCAGGCGCCGCAACAAGAACGGCGTCATGGTGGATTGATCTTGTTCCGAAAAGACCACGTCGTAAGGCCCTAAATTGATCACTTCCGCAATACGCTCCTGCGCCCGCTTCAGGTCTTCAAACGATGGGGGCAGAAGATACTGGAAAGATGAGGAAATGAAGCCCCTCATCGTGCGTCGCAGCGGGTAAACGTGAAATCCGTCGACCAAGCCCTCGAGCGGCAGGTAGTTCTCATCCGCAGTGGACGGCACGTGGACGTCAACCTGATGGTCAACGCTTTTGAGGTATTTAACAAAGTTGTACAAAGCCCTCTTGGCGCCACCCGACGGCAAGTTGTGGAAAACAGCTATTTTCACTTGCGAGCCACCGCGGCCAAGTTCCCGGTAAAGGCTTTCGGATGAACCCCGAGAAATTTGGCAAACACGCTTCGTCTCCCGTTATCGCTAACACTGACGCGCATTACTTTTATGCTCTGCCTTCCTCGCTTTGGAATCGACGAAAAAAGGAGTTCACTGCCCACTTCAAAGGGCGTCCCGCAACGACGGGGCGAGTCAGGACCGCCCGTCCCAAGGAGACCAGAGCCCGAATCGGTCTTCCCCGCCGGTAGTGAGTTCGAACCACCGAAAGCATTGCATTTGAAAGGTCAGTTCTATCGACCGGGCCGGACCTTGACAGATCGATCAATTCGTCCAGCAACCGTAGAACTGCATCGTCCTGAGAGGCTCGTGATATCAATCCAATCCAGAATGCATAGTTCGCCACAAGAGCGCGCTGCTGGGTGGCTTGGGTCACACCCAGTCGCACCAACTCCTCCGGTGTGACCCTCTCAACCGAAATGGCCGGTTCGGGGTTCCCTTCCCTCCTTGACGAGGCCAAGGTTTGAATGGCCAGCGCCATGAGGCATTGCTGCCGCAGCTTGCAGCAGGAAACTTGCTCGGGATGAATTCTGTACTTCAGGACGACTTCCCCAAGGTTCGCCACTTGGCCGCGCTCGGCGATTCGCAACCAGAGGTCGTAGTCGGCGGCGTCCGCGAAGACTTTTCGGTATCCGCCGGCAGCGAAAAAGGCTGCCTTTCGTATGACGACCGCAGGATGAATAAAGGCGCACTCGCGGAGGAGGAGAGTTTGGATCTCATGGTCTTCCAGCGGGTAGAGCCGTTTGTACAGGGTCTTCCCGGTGGGGTCGATGAACTCCACGGCGCCGCCCAGCAAGCCAACGTCATCATGTTTTTCCAGAAATTCAATCTGGCGGCTCAGGCGATCGTTGAGAGCGACATCGTCAGCATCCATGCGGGCGATATACTTGGCTTGCGCCGAGCGGCACCCGCGGTTCCACGACTCGGCCGCCCCCCGGTTCTGCTGGGGGTAAACTCGCAGCCGCGGGTCGCTTCGGGCAAATGAATCGAGAATCGCAGCCGTGCCGTCGGTCGAGCCGTCGTTAACGATGATGAACTCGAAATCGCTTAGAGTTTGGGAAAGAATACTCTCGACGGCTTCGCGCAGGAAGCGTTCGCCATTAAAGACACTCATCACCACGGAGACAAGTGGTTGGCCCATGACGAATGTCATAGGCCGCTGCCTCCGTCCCCGATCTTGTGTGCCACGGTGAGGCTGTCGGCGCGGCCTATCACCTCCCAATGGGGAGGCTTGACTTGTTCCTCCACGAGGCGAGTGGGCCCGGGAAAAATGGCGTAAGTGTCATGAAAGGCAACGTAGCCTTGGATACGGACAAAAGGCGCCCACGTCTCGAAATCACGCTTGACCTGTTCGTACTCATGTTCGCCGTCGATGAAAAGCATGTCGATGGGAGCCGCCCAGTGGGCAAGAATCTCGTGGGAATAGCCACGCAAGGGGCTGACGTAACGCTCCAATTCTGCCGCCGCGATGTTGTTCATGAACTGTGCAAGATAGCCGTGGACTTTTTCGCTTGGGCCCTTCGCAGCGCAGTGGCCCTCGGCCCCCACGAAGGGGTCAATTGCGTATAGCCTCCCACCCCCAGCCGCGCGTATTCCGCCTGCGATCATCAGAGAAGACTTCCCGTACCAACTTCCGATCTCCACCGCCAGAGCCGGCGCCGGGCAAGCCCGGGCAACACGATACAATGCGCCGGCTTCGTCGTCCGTGAGCCATCCTTCAACCTTGTGCATGTGCTGCACAAGACCCAGGGGTGGCTCATGGAGGCGAGTCCTCACCAGCCTCTTCAATCGAACCGGTAGGCACCTTCGGATCGTGGCGCTGCCCCGCCACCACGGCATCAGCGGATTGTTCTTACGCGCCATAGCACCTCCCGAGATGCGGATCCATCCTCCTTCAGGTGATACCATTCGAAGGGCTCGAGCTTCGTATAAAGAGCTGGCGACCCCGCCATACTCAGCGGCAGGAAGAACTGAAGGTAGCAGTGACCACACTCGACCAATTCAATCTCTCGTATGTCTTTGAGTTCGTCAGCAACATCCAGGCTATAGAGTCGTTGCCATCCCGCGAGGAGAGTTTTCCTACTGCTCCGGCGGCGGGGAGTGAGGTCACGGGAGTTGCCGCAAATCGGACAGGAGCGCGGTTGAGGCATCATGAACAACCTTGAACCAAAGGGACGGTTGAGGGTTTCCTGGCGACGACGACATAGTTCATGGGATTAATGCGATCCGGTCGGCGGTCGTCGAGATAAGCGAAAATGCGGTTGATGGTGCGAATCAAGAACCCGCGCTCCAGCCTTGTACTGGTGATGGTGTGGACCAGCACCTGACCGCATAACGCCCATTTTCCTCCATTATTTACAATTTCGATTCCGGTGAATCCGACATTCTCTAAAAGAAATCGTAAACCATATTCGGTGAACCGGAAGAAGTCATGCGGCTCTTCATGCAGCGGCCAGTACATGGGGCCGGACAAGATTAATACGCCGTCGTTTTGGAGCACCCGATACGCTTCCCGCAGCATGGCCTGGTGGTCGGCGACGTGCTCAATAACTTGCGTCATTAATACCGTGCTGTAACTTGCGTCCTTGAATGGCAAATAAGTGGCTAGACATATGACGTCGGCTCGAGACTCGCTTGACTGAACAACGTCACAGCCAACGTGCTCACTAATGCGACCTTGGAACATCTTTTTGTATGGCTTATTTCCACAGCCGATGTCGAGGAGCCTGCCGTGAGCGTGAACCGATGCCTTCTCCAAATCAGGGAATAGGCTGCGAAAATGAAGAAAATAGGGATGGCGGGCGTCGACCTGAGAGATCCTCAACCTGTCGAGGCCTTCTTCCCTGGGATTCATTGATGGCATCTTTGAGTAACACCCAGAAAGCAGCTATGGGTTGGAATCCATTTGATTCTCAGAAAATGTGAATCGCGTGGGCCACCAGAGGCAAGACAAGGATCTTGTTGGCAGCACACCATTTCCCCAGATGTCTTTATCTTCAACAGTGAAATGCAACACGTCCTCTACGTGATGTTGCTCGTGGGGATGACGGCACAACCAAAATGAAACTGAATATGAACCGGCCATGAGTGGTAGATCACCCAAATCGCAGATGATTGTGCCCTCCGTGACGGGCTTAGGGTAACTGGCGGAAGGCAGAAAATAATTGTTGGCATTCACCGCGTTTTCTCCGCGAGACGAACGAATTAGATAACCAACGATTGGTTTTTGGATGGGCTCACATGAGCGAAACCTTACCTCGAGACTCATTTTATCTCCGGTTTCCATTGTCGAATTTGGTTCACCGTTGCACAGAATGGAGACTGATTCCATCCAAACGTCGCAACTCTGCGGCGGTTTTGGAAGTCTTACGATATGGCCATTTGTCCGCTGCAAGCAGTTGTCCATGTATGTATCAATGACGGTTTCGATAGCACCAGACGCGGCAAGTTTTCCACTCCGCAGGAGTAGGCCAGTAGTGCAGAGAGTCCTCACGGCGCCCATGTTATGGCTGACAAAAATAATGGTACGGCCAGTTTTGGAAATATCACCCATTTTGCCGAGACATTTCTTCTGGAAGGCGATGTCTCCCACGGCCAGGACTTCGTCTACCAGCAGAATCTCCGGTTCGAGATGCGCCGCGACGGCGAAGGCGAGACGCATTTGCATGCCGCTGCTGTAATGCTTGAGCGGGGTATCGATAAAGTTCTCGACCTCGGAAAACGCCACAATCTCGTCAAACTTTCGCTCGATTTCCGTCTTGCTCATGCCCAGGATCGCCCCACTCAGGAAGACGTTTTCTCGACCCGTGAGTTCATGGTGAAAGCCTGTGCCAACTTCCAGCAGGCTGCCCATGCGGCCCCGGACCTTGGCGTGGCCTCTGCTGGGCTTGGTGATGCGAGCGAGGATCTTGAGCAGGGTGCTCTTTCCGGCGCCATTGCGGCCGATGATGCCGACTACCTCGCCCTGACGGACCCCGAAGGAGAGGTCCTTGAGCGCCCAGATATGGGTGGCATGGCCGTTGGAGGAAGAAGGCTTTCGCGCTCGGAAGAGGCGAACGGGGGCGGACACGGCGCGGGCAAGTATGTCGCGCAAGGCAAGATAACGCTCCCGCTCGCCGATGCGGTAGCGCTTGCCCAGATTCTCGACTCGAATGACGATGTCGCTCATAGCAGGAGTTAGGAGTCAGAAGTCAGGAGTCAGAAGCATCCAGCCGGGGACTGTTAACTGTGAACTGTCGACTGTCAACTGTTTTTCAGACCACGTCAGCAATAGTGCCTTCCATCCGGTTGAAGAAGGCGATTCCGCCCATCAGCACCACGACCACGGCCCCCGCCGACGCTGCCAGCAACAGGCCGGGCGGTTGACCCTTTCCGGTCAGGGCCCAGCGAAACCCTTCGATGACGCCCGCCATGGGGTTGAGCCCATACACCCAGCGCCAGCGTGCAGGCACCAGGCTGGCGGGATAGGCGACGGGCGAGGCGAACATCCAGAACTGCACCAGGAAGGGCACCACGTAGCGAATATCACGATAGATGGCGTTGAGCGCCGAAAGCCACAAGCCGACGCCCAGCGCCGTAGCCACCGCCAGCAGCAGGAAGACCGGGAACAGCAAGATGGCCATGCCCGGAGCGACGTGATAAAAGGGCATCATGGCCAGGAAGATGACAAAGCCAATGGCAAAATCCAGAAGACCCGGAACCACTGCGGAAAGGGGCAGAACGAGTCGTGGGAAGTACACCTTGGTGATGACATGCTGGTGCTCCACCACGCTGTTCGTAGCATTCTGGAGCGCCCCGGCGAAGTACATCCAGGGTAGCAGAGCGCTGAGGTAGAAGATCGGATAAGGAACTCCTCCGGACGGGATCCTGGCCAGGCGACCGAAAAACAGAGTGAACACCAACATCGTCGCCACCGGCTGAATGATCGCCCAGGCTGCCCCAATCGCGGTCTGCTTGTAGCGGACCTTGATGTCCCGCCAAACGAAGAAATAGACCAGCTCGCGGAATTGCCAGAACTCGCGAAGGTTGAGATCAAGCCATCCCCTCGGCGGGGTAATGTCAATTTCCGGGACATCGGTCAGCGGTATCTGCAGCTCTGCCGTGCTCATGGATGCGCGTTCCTCTCCAAGATTTCCCATCGCCGCGCGCTATGTCGGGGCGAGCGGGAATGACGCCTGCCCCGGCGCGCCACCCCGGCGCATCGGCAACGTTCCCGGGAGCGTCCTTGTTCCGTCAAGGTACCGAAGGGCTCCAACCTCAGCAGATCCTTCCTGGCAAGTTCTTTGGTGGACAAGTGGCCACGGCCGCGCACACGGCAAACCACGCGGCGTTGGCGGGAATGTGGAGGTTGAAGTCCGCGAAGCTATGGACGAGCAGGCCGCAGCAGCCGAGCGCGGCGGCGAACGGCATCCACCCGGCGGGGTAGCGGAGGCGCTGGCGCAGGTTCCGGAAGGCCAGCCAGAAGAACCAGCCGAGGGCGCTTAAGATGAGCACACCGCCGGCAAGGCCGGTTTCCGCGAGGGCCTCCGCGTAGTCGTTGTGGGCGTGGTCCCAACGGAATTCGCTCGCAAAGCTCTGGTAGCGGGGATAAACCGTCTCAAAACTGCCCAGGCCGGCGCCGAGCCAGGGATGATCGCGGAGAATCCCGAGAGAGTCCCTGGCGACGACCAACCGCTGGCTCAATTGCGCCTCGGGTGGAAAATCGCCGTCCCGCATCCTCGCCACGCGCACCGCGATGTGGCGCGGCGCCATCCAGAAGAATAGGAGCGCGGCGGCCAGGATCACAGCTCCCCCCACGAGGGCCGTGACTTTGCGCGCGTGGCGTGGCCCATACCCGAAAACCAGCGCCGCCGCCAGCAGGACCTCCACCAGGAGGGAGATAAAGCCTCCGCGAGAACCCGAGAGCAACAGCGACGCGACCGGAATCAGGATGATGAAGCCGATTAAAGCTGCCGACAGGTCTTTGCGCAGCGCCGGCAAGGCACTCGCCACCGAAAGGGGAATCAACATCTCCATCAGCCCGGCGTAGTCGTTGTGGTTGACGTAGGGACCAAATGTCCAACCCGGGCTTTTCACTACCCAGTAAATCAGCCCCTGACTCGAGAAGAATTGAAAGATGGCGAAGAGCGCCAGCAGAAAGGCATAGATGACAATGGTCCAACGCAGGGGCGAAGCGGACAAAATGTCGTTATTCTCTACCGCCAGGGATGGCCGGACACCTCCTGCACACTTGCCAGTGAGGGGAGCGCCTTCCGAAACCGGTGCGCTGAAAAGTTGCGCCGCCAGGAAGAAGAGAATCAGGTAGGTGGCAAGCTTCAGCAGCGATTCCCGTGTGGCGATGGGATCCATCGTGAGGCGCCCCGCGAGTTGAATCGTCCCCAGCACGAAGAAAAACCCGGCGGGCAGGTAGAGCGGCGACCAGAGAATCTTCAGACTGCCTTGCCGCACGCCGGCAATCGACCACAAGAAGAGTAGAAGAAATACCACCACCGCCATCGCCCCCCAGGCCCATTCCTGTACAGCACCAAAGGCCAGTGGCGCCGCCAGCAAGGTGGCGATCAGTGAAGTCCGAACCAGGGCGTATAACGGCGACCGCAGCGTGACCTTTTCCACGATGGCCGAGACGGGAGGGAAAATTTCAACCGAGAGAGTGGACGCCATATTGTAGGGTGCGGCAGGTTACGGTCGTTCCGCGCGTACGGAAACGGCATCCAGCCAGAAGCTCCCCGAAATATCCATGGGGAAAGTCCGGCTGCGTGGGCGCCAGACGGAAATCAGCACCGCAGGTGTTTGCGGGCCAGTAATAAACTTTAGCGTGACCGTGTGCCACGGGGTGCTGCCCACGGTTGTATCCGTCGCAGCATTTAAGCAACTCGGGCAGGCCGGATCTGTTACTCGCAAGCGCGGCCCGCTGTCGGAGGTGATGTCCCTGCTGCGGACGTAAGCCGCCAGTGTGTACGCCTGGTTAGGAGCCACAGGAAGGATCTGGTAAACCGGCGCGAATTCATCGTTTTGGCTGACCGGGAAATCGACGCGAAGGCAATGGGTCCCTTCATAGGGTGACGCATCGGCAAAATCAACGGAAACGTAGGGCGACGGCTGTGAGCGCCAATCGAATCCCGCGTCTAAGGGAAGTCGTTCAAAACCGCCGTTGAACACCAAATTGCCCTGCTCGCTGTCCGCAGGTCTGGCGATGACGCCCTGCCGCTCGAGGTCCACCCAAACCGCCTGTGCTTCCTGGTAATGCCCATGACTTAATAAACGGTCGAGGTAGGGCCGTACGGCCACAAAGGGAGGCGGTGTGCCCCCACCGACGATCCGGGTCCAAGCTTGATGCGCAACGTCAAATTGGTTATTCGCGCTCATGAAGTCCGCAAAAGCCAGCGCCAGCTTGGGATCTTTCTCATCGCCCAAGACATTTTCGAGAATCAACGTCGGGTTACGGTAAGTGCGCAGGGTAAGGTCGAAGGTTGGCTCTGCATAGTTAGGGCTCAGCTCGAGCAGGCGGTGAAAGCTGGGAAAAGCTGCATTCGGCTTATTGGTGCGCAAATAATAGTTGCCAGCCTCCCACCAAACCAGGGGCGTCATGGGGGAGAGCCCGGTTGCGCGCTGAAAGGCTTGGTCTGCACAAGCGTTATCACCGATAGACTCGCAAGCGGAGGCGAGATTCCGCCAGTAGTCAGACTTATGGGGATTTAGCCCCGTTGCGCGACGCGCCTGCCGAACGCTCTCGGCGAGACTGGAGAGTTCCAGAGAATCGTCATAGAGGTGGCTAAGCCGATCGTGTAGCCCTGGGTTGTCGGGATCTAGGGCAACCCCCTTAAGGACCTCAGAAACCTCGGTCGATTTCCCGAGCGCCGTGGCCGCCGCAATCTTTATTGCTTCTGCGCTCCCCACGAGCGCCAGGAGTGCCACCAAGGAGAGAATTAGCCCAGAACGCCCGCGAGACCTCAGCGAGAACTCAACATAATTCACAGAGAAGGGATGCATGAGCACGGAACTAGCTGACGGAGGTTTGAATTCAGCGGGTAGCAAGGATCGGGATTCTTCTAGTGGGGAGCCTTCCCTTAGCCCTTTTCACGCCACCGGGAATCCAGGAGGCAAGCCAAATATCACTTCCGCGGTTCCGCTAGGTGGCAGGATGTGAGCTGGCCGCTTCTGAACCCGCTTTTCGCTCTTTATCATCCGAGGAGTAGTGATCATTGTAGTGGGTATAGTACCCATAATACCCGTTATGCTGCACGTCCACCTTATTGAGGACGATACCCAGAACATTTGTTCCGGCATTGTGCAGAATCTTGCGGGCCCGCCTCACCGCTCCTCGCTCAGTTCCTCCACTCTCGATGATAAAAACCACTCCGTCCACCAAGGTCGAGAGGATAATCGCATCCGTGACGGGGAGCACGGGAGGAGAATCAATCACTACGAACTTGAACCGCGTGCGTAATTCTCGGAGCATTGATTCCATGGCCGAGGAGGAAAGCAGTTGGGCCGGATTGGGGGGCTGGGGGCCGGCGGGAAGTGCCCAAAGAGTGGGGACCAAAGGAAACTGTCGCAGCGCCTTCTCGATGCTGTGCGCTCCCGTCAGGAAGCTTGCGAGACCTGTGCCATTAACCAGATTGAGTGACTCACCGATTTTTGGATGGCGAAGGTCCGCATCGATGAGCAGAGTTGGCTCTCCCCGCTGAGCCAATCCTATCGCCAAGTTGAGAGCGGTGGTCGTCTTCCCCTCACCCGCCGTAGCGCTGGTTATCAATAACGCCTGAGGTGGTTGCGGGGCTTGCGAGAGAACCACCGAGGTCAAGAGAGTTCGGAAGGATTCAGCTACTGCCGAGGAGCGCCGACTCAAAACCGCTATCCCCTGCAACGCGTCCCCGTTACCGTTGTTTCCCGGATGCGATGGAATGGGTCGCCGAAACATATCGCGGGCGAGTGGGACGACCGCCAATGCCGGCGCGTTAGCCAATCTCTCCGCCTCATCGATGCTCTTGATGGAAGTGTCCACAGCTTCTCTTACGAAGGCAAGCGCCAGTCCAAGAACCCCTCCAACCATAAGGCCGACGAGGATATTGTGAAGGTTTTGAGGGCGAATGGGCGACCCGGGAGGTTTTGCCGGGTCGATCACATGAATATTCGTTGCACGCAAACCCGCTGAAACCGTCGCATCCTTAAGCCGCTGCAGCAGGTTGTCGTAAAGCTGTTGATTCGTATCAGCCTCACGCTTCAGGAGGTTGTGTTGGATGAGGAGCTGGTTGAGGGCTCCCACTTCGACTTTTTCTTTGGCGACGGCAGCCGCGAGGAGCCTCTCCCGCCCCAAGGCGGCCATGTAATCATTCCGTATTCTCTCCACGGTCCGATGTCGCTCTCTCTCGATCAGCGATTGGATCTCATCCACCTGGCTCTTTACCTGCTCGGCTTTGGGATGCTTCGGCCCGGATTGCTCCAGGATCTCAGCGTACTGCGACTTCAGATCAGCACATTTTTCTTCCAGATGCTGCAAGAGGTCGTTTTGCGCCGCGAAGGCGACTTGCGATTCGTTCGTGCTCACGAGTTCATAGACCGACTGTTTTTGCAGTAGATCGCTTTGGACGTTCGTCAGGTCCCGACTCAGATCAGCCATTCTCTGCTCAACGACACTTTCCTTGTCGCTGATATTGACCATGGCGTTTTGTCTCTCGTAGTCGACCAGGGCCTGCTGGGACTTCTCGACTTTGGCTTTCAACTCATCGAGCTGCTGTTCCATCCACCCGGAGGCCTGACGAGTGGCATCGTACTTCTGCCGAAAGTTGGATTCGATGTAGTTGGCCGCCAGCGAGTTTGCAACTTTGGCGGAGAGAAGAGGGTCCGCGCTGTCGAAACTGGCATTTACCACGTGACTGCCGCGCACTTGCTGGACGTGCAGGTCGCCCTCGAATGGCCCCAGAAGCTCGTCCGGCGAGGTCGGGAGCTTGGCCGAAGACAGGTCCCTGCTCTGCAGGATGGCTGCGACCCACCTGGGGTCGCTCGTCAGGCCGAGTTGCTCGATCGTGCGCTCGGCCAGGCTGGCGCCCTCCAGGACCTGAATTTGTGTACCAATGAATGCCTCGTCGGGGGAGGACTGGATATCCCGATAAAGTTCGTTCAGGGATTGAACCTGAGGCGTGTCGGCCTCGATGTCCAGACGAACCGTGGCTTCATAGATCGGCGTCGTCTTGAAGGAGGCGATTGCGGCCAGCAAGGTCACGATGAAGGCAACGATGATGACTGTCCACCGACGCTTGCTGATGATGTTCCAATAGGTTCGCAGATAGCTGAAGCTGTCGTACTCCTGGGCCTCGATATCGAGAACTTGGCCGACGGGTGAGTGTGCCGTTGCTGGCACCCGTGGCCCGCGCGGCAGCAGTGCTTGATTTTCAGGCATGTCCTTCACCCCAGAAACTAATGATCGTCAAATAGAATCGGATAGGCATTAAGCAGTCTCCCTAATGATCGATAACTCCCCAAGTAGCTACGGTGATGGCGGCCTCGATGCCCCGGCTCAAGGCTCTTTTCCCGGTACTTTCGGGAACGAACAGGATGTCATTGGCCCGCAGTTGGGTGTCATGCTCGTGGCCTGCCAGCACTTTCGTCAGGTTTACCGCAATTTCTTCACGTCCGTCCATCGCCGCCGGGTTTTTCCGAATGATGATCGCTTTCCTTTGGGCTGCGGTTGGCTTCACATAGTCGGCTAACATCAGTGCCTGAACGACCGTCATATTCTCCTGCCCGGTCTTCATCGGAAACCCTCCCGGCCGATTCACAGCCCCCACCACATAAACAATCCCGGCGCGTTGAACACTGACTCTGTCTCCCGGGTACAGATTGACGTTGAGATGCGGGTCGCCAGTTTCCGTCATCAAGCCGAGGTCCGCGCTGAAGGTGCTATTGCAAGAGGGCGGCTTGCTTGCGGCCCCGCACGCTTCGAGTTGCGCAACGACCTGCATGCCGATCGCACCTCGGGTTACAATGGCCAAATTGCCAGCGTCATCCGCAAGGCCTCCTGCCTGTGATAACACGTCCAATAACGTGGTCTTTCCAAATACGGGATAAACTTGGGGTTGCTTCACAGCCCCGACGATGGTGATGGCATGGACGCGAGATTCCTTGATGGCCACGGTCACTCGAGGATGAAGGTAGATTTCTGCTCTACGGTATTCTTCGCTGATCAGGTCAGAAAGCTGGGCAGGTGTCCGCCCGGCGGCGACGATAGGCGCAGAGAGCAGGGCTAGCACGATTTGGCCGGTTGGGCTGACACGGTACTCTCCGCTAACATCCGGAGCACCATAGACGCTGACGAACAGGACATCGTCCGGACTAATGATGTAGTCAGGGAGCGCCAGGGAGGAAACCGCGGGCAGCGTTGTGGCCGAAACAATTTCCGATGGATGGCCGATGCCCGCAGTGGTCTGCGCGGCCAGGAGGTGACAGCAGGCCAAGACAAGCGTCCAGGCGGCCACAAGTCGACCTGTATTGAGCTTTCTCAGGGGGCTTCGCGTCATACCAGCCGACACTCTCATTTCGGGTCTCCTGATCATTTGCCTGTGAGGGTTTTGTTCCGCTTGCTTCCTGCGCGCGCACATCAGACCGCCCAACCCTATGCCCCTCAAGCGCAAGGGCGGGGGTTGAAGGTGGAGGAGCGTCCGGTTCCGCTCCACTCGGGTCTTGGCGCCCGCTCCACCATCCACGCGTCCACTTCCACGGCCGCTGACTTCTGGACGAGTTCGACGGACAGCACCAATCGGAATTGCTTCTTGTTGCGCACCAGGATTCCCTCAATACCTTCCAACGGACCGCACTTGACTCGAACCCAATCTCCACACCTCAGGAACGGGTGGGGTTCAACGTGCGCGCAGCGCGCAATAATTCGGCGCACGGCCTCGATCTCCACATCGGGAATGATCGCGGGCACGCCTGCGAATCCCACCAAACCCTGGACGCCGGGCGTGGTCAGGATATTGAGCTGGTGTTCGACTCCCTCACGTAAGAAGAGGTAGCAGGGAAACAGGGGTGCGCAAAGCTCCTTGGTTCGATCACTCCACTGGCGAACGGAAGTGTATTGAGGCAGGAATACTTCAAACCCTTTGTAGGCCAGAGATTGCGCCGCCAGGTCCTCGTGCTGGTATTTGGTGTGGATCGCAAACCAGCCTGCGCTGCCCTTCCGGTAATCTTCAAGTAGTTTGGTGTTACTGGTCAACACGTAGCTTCGCCCTTTGAGTCCCAGGATTCTATTCCTCCCTGAGCCAAGTCCTATCAACGCCCCCGCCCCACTTGGGGACAATACTGTCGGCTGCCTTGCCGCCCATCGCCCCAAGCCATCCCCGGTGACAGTTGATTCTTTTATTCCACTTCAACTCTCCGTGCGCCCCAGCGTGTCCTCTCCTCTTACGAGTTACACGACGTTTCCTGCCGGGCTCGACGAGAGTTTCTTACTGGTAAAACCGTGGTAAGGGACATACCCTAACAGGTCGGATCCTGCCCCGTCTGTTCAATTGCGCACAACCAGATGTTCAAAATTGCACACCGTCTCAGGTTGCGGCACCGGGGCTGGCAGTCTTCATCAGGTTGAAATCAACGAGGTAGTTTTGAAAGAACCGACTCGTCCCTATGAAGCGTGCGGCAACTTCGAATCGTGGCATTAATCATACGGAGGTGAGCACTTATGCCCAAGTACGTGGTCACAATCGGGCAGACAGCCCTCTTGGTTGCCTTCATGATGGTGTTGTTGCTAGTGGTAAACAAGAGGGCTGCGGTGCGGATGAGTTCAGCAGCTTCCTCTTACAACGGAGGTAAGACATGGAAACTATATTGATTGTTATCTTGGTGTTGTTTTTGCTCGGTGGTGGAGGCTGGGGATATTCTCGCTGGCGAGGATAGCGTCCGGCGGTGCATCGCCAAAGGTTCAAACAAAAATCTGACCGTTGGGTCAGATTCGAATGCGCGACTCATTCCAGAATCACGCATCCTGCAAACGGATTACTGGCGTGCACGGTTGAGCCGACAGAGTATCCGGGAACATCCAGTCGGCAATGATCCTCTGCCCCTTCCCCCGACCTTGTGAAGGAGAGTTGGGGTGGGGGATCATGGGAGTTGCCCATAGCAAGTTGGTCGGACGCGAGGCCACGAGCGCAACCAGCCAATTCCCGGATGCCCAGAGTGCTCGCGGCACAAGACAAATTATTTCAAAACTTAGAGGAGGAAGATCCCATGAAACCAAGTACCCAGGACCAAATGGAGGGCACGATCCACGAAGTGAAGGGCAAGATCAAGGAAAAGGCGGGAGAGGTTACCAATAATCCCAATCTGGAAAACGAAGGCGCCATCGAGAAGACGGCCGGCAAGGTCCAGAATAAGGTCGGCCAGGTTGAAAAGGTTCTGGGCGTTTAGCAGACCAACTTCCATCGCAGACGGCCCAACAAGTAAGCACTGCATGAGCATAGGCTATTCGCTCAAGATTACGCTCAAGAGGCCATTGTTAACCGTCAACGCGCCATTGCCCGTGTAATCGATAAAGCCCAGCGTCCTGAATTTGTTCATGAAGTGACTGACTCGCGACCGGGTGGTGCCGACCATTTGGGCCAGGTGTTCCTGATTGATTCCAGGATGGACAGTCTCTTGACGGCTTTCCTTGCCAAAATGCGCCAGCAATAAGAGGATCCGGGCCAGGCGCTTCTCACTGGAGTTGAAAAGCTGGTCAACCAGATCCTCTTCGAAGCGAGTATTGCGGGTCAGCAGGTGCGTGATGAACAATTCCGAGATACCATGCTCCTCATGGAGCAGACGCACCATCAGCGCCTTCTCGATTCGGTAAAGAGTGCAATCCGTCACCGCGCTCGCCGTGGAGATGCGCAACGGCTGGCCGGCCAGGCATCCCTCACCGAAAAACTCATTGTCGCTCAGAACGCTGACGATCGCTTCCCTGCCTTGTTGGGAAGTCACCGCGAGTTTTACCTCCCCGTGTTGGAGAAACCACACGGAATCTGCAACGTCTCCCTGCACGAAGATCGTGCGGTTCGCGCCGTATTCCAGAACGGTTTTCCCGCGGGAGATTCCTCCGAGGAATGCTGCCCAATCGACAGTCTGAGTCTTCTCGTTGGCGATAGGAAGCTTGGGTTTGTCTTTGCCCCTGGGCCTGACAACCTCAGGCTGGGTCTTGTGTCGGGTCATAAAAACCTCCCTCCGGGATTATTCCCTGGGCTGAGCCCAACCGCTAAGCCGGAATTTCCGTTTTGATTCTTGACTGAGCAATATTATTCACCTCTCGAAACTTCAATACCTGGAGTGGCCTAAATCCCAGGTCCAGCGGGCACCGCCCCATTCACTTTCCCAGACCACCCAATGTCCCCCCCATCGGAACTCGGCCAGCAATTCGAACTCCGTGCGATTATCGTCGACAGCGGCCGAGGGACATCCCGACAAATCCTGGCGCTTCGCGACGAGTGCGTTCTTGAGCATCCCTTCTGCCCGGAACCAATCTTCTTTATCCGATCCAACGGGACAGCCGTTGTCTTGCCACAATTGATAGGCAAGCGTAGCGATTTCGCTTTCCGTGGGGCCGATGGTCGTGCCGGTTTTCACCGGTTCACTTTCCGTGCTCCTTTCGCGCATCATCATCATTGCTGCGGGGCTTGGCATGGTTCACCTCCTTCCGAAGCACTGTGGTGGCACGAGTCAGCGCCAGCTCAAGGATGAGCCTCACGCCTCTTATATCCATCGGGGGGAGTTGTTGAACCGCAGGACACTGGTCTTGCGCGCCACAAATGAAAGGCCCGAAAGATAAAAAGACCTTGAGCGCGTAAATTATTATGTGCCCATTCTTCGGCATATGCAAGCGGCTTGACGACACGCGGTCTCTAGATCGTATTTCTCAAAGCTGAGCATTTTGGGACAGACGGGCGATTGAGAACATGCCAAACTTGACTTGAGGAATAATCATGCCATTACCGACTAGGATTCAACTTGCCTTGGAAAAAGTGTTGCGAGCTTTGGCCAAACTACAGACTTATGCCCGAAGTGGCGCGAATAAGCCAAAGCAACAGATACGACTTGAGCAGGCCGTGGAGGTAGCGATCGATAGATTTATCGTCCAGTTCCCCGCTCCCGCTGTCTGAGTATTCCTAAGAAGCGACCAACCTCCAGAATCGGCTTGCCGCCACCTTATAAGCAACGCAAGAAGAGCACACTACCGACGACACCGCGCCTTGACCGGCTGCTGATTCCTGGCTCAAGTAATGATATTATAAAGGAATGTGGCGGGTGAGACATCGGGCTACCAAACCAGGAGCCAGGGCTGTTGTGGCGGCCCTACGGCGATCCGCGACAGGCGCTGCGCCCGTAGAATCCGCAGCAACTCTCTCCGGCAGAGGCCCTATCCAAGCGGCCCCCCATGGATAACATGATGAGCAACGATTCACGTCCAAATGCCACGCCCATTTTGCACGGAAACGAAACGAAAATGATGCTTCCCCCGCAGACACGAGATTTGGCCCAGAGCCTTATTGCTCACGAAGGCGCCGCGGGCAAAACCTCCGAGCCCATGGAGCTGGCGGCCTTTCGCGTCTGTGAAACGTTGCGCCGACCTGTTTCTGCACTCGCGGGAGTTGACGGTTTTCGCGCGCTCCTTTCTCGTGCGCTGGCGCTGGCCAGGGTGGAAACACCAGTTCTTGGCGTGCTTCAGGTCGCGGCGGATGGATCCTTGCAGGGTCTGGACGAGCTTGGTCGGCAAATTGACAAGGACCAGGTGGCGGAGGGAGGAGTAATTCTCATTGCCCAGTTACTCGGACTGCTTCTCACGTTCATTGGCGAAGCGATGACGTCGCGGTTGGTGACATCGGAGGAAGTTCTCCCACCCTCCAGGCCCATTCCGAAGAATGGTGTACGCACCGGCTTTGAAGTGATCATGAACGAAGTTGAACAGCTCAACGGCGTCAGCACGCGTCTGGAGGGAGTGGCGGACGAACACCCGCCCTTCACCGAAGCGCTGCTGACGGTGGCGGGAAACATTCGCAACACTGCCACTGTATTGGCGGTGTTGGTGGAAGTTCGAAGCCCGAAACCGAACTAAGTGCAGCGTCCGAGTCTTGCGCGGGAAAAGAGATCATGAGTCCTCCGGTGTCGCGACAACTGGCCCGGCGCCTTCTTACTTACGAAGCCGCTGCGGGCAAGAACTCCGAGCCCACGGCGTCCGCGGCTTTTCGCGTCTGTGAGAAGCTGCGCCAGCCCCTTTGTTCACTGGCGGGAGTTGCGGGGTTTCGCTCCCTCCTTTCCCGTGCTCTGGCGCTGGCCAGGGCGGAAGCTCCCAGTCTGAGTACGGTGCAGGTCGCTGCGGACGGATCCCTAAAGGGTCTGGACGAGCTTGGGGCGCAAAAAGACAAGGATATGTCAAAGGAGGGAGGAGCTATTCTCATTGCCCAGTTACTCGGGCTGCTTCTGACTTTCATTGGCGAAGGAATAACTTTACACCTGGTTCAGGATGTGTGGCCGGAGTCCGCCTTCGACGATCGCGATTCCGGGAAGGAGAAGAAAACTTGAGCATGCAAGATAAAGTGACGATAAACAAACTGCCGACCGGGGTCCCGGGCCTCGATGAAATCCTGGGCGGCGGTCTTCCGGAATTTTCTTTTAACATCATCGCGGGCGCCCCGGGAAGCGGCAAGACTACGCTGGCGCACCAAATCGTGTTTGCCAACGCCACGCCCGAGCGCCCCGCGCTCTACTTCACCATCCTCGGCGAACCCGCCATCAAAATGCTGCGCTACCAGCAACAGTACACATTCTTCGACCCGGCCAAGCTCAATAACTCCGTTCGCTTTATCAACCTGAGCCAGGTGGTGTTGGAGAAGGACCTCAACGCGGTTCTGGAGGAGATTGCGAAAGAGGTTGAGAAGGCGAGCCCCGGCTTCGTGGTGGTGGACTCCTTTCGCACCGTGGTGCGGAAGGCGCTCGGCGGCTCAACCGAAGTGGAACTGCAAGCCTTCATTCAGCGGTTAGCGCTGCTCCTGACCAGTTGGCAGGCAACGACTTTTCTCGTGGGGGAATATGTCGAGGGTGAGATCCGCGACAATCCCGTATTTACGGTCTCCGATGGCCTCTTGTGGCTCTACCAGGCCGCCGACCGGAATTCCATTGTGCGCAAGCTACAGATCGTGAAGCTGCGCGGGCAGGCGTCCGTGCCCGGGCTGCATACCTTCCGCATCACCCATGCCGGGCTGCAAGCCTTCTCGCGTACTCTGGGGCTGGGCGGACAACAAAGGAAAATACCCAGCACGCGGCGCCTTTCCATCGGTATTCCGGAATTGGATAAGATGCTCGGGGGAGGGATTCCGGAAGGCGATAGTGTCCTGGTGGCCGGGGCTTCGGGGACGGGAAAATCGGTTCTGGCAACCCAATTCATTGCCGCGGGCCTACGCCAGGGGGAGCCGGGAATTGTGGTGGTCTTTGAAGAACGGCCGCAAGAGTATGCGGAACGGGCCGGCAATTTTGGTCTGGATTTGGAAACGGCGCGGCAGGAGAAGAAACTCGAAATCCTCTACCTCCGTCCCCTCGACCTCTCGGTGGATGAAACCATGCGCGAGATTCTCGACGCGGTCCAGAAGATTGGCGCCAAGCGCCTGGTGATCGATTCGCTGGCAGGCTTTGAGATGGCTCTGGCGCCCAGCTTCCGCACGGAATTTCGCGAATCGCTCTACCGGATGATCACCGCTTTGACGGGAATCGGGGTGACGATTCTAAGCACGGTGGAGATGACTGAGTCTTTCACCGAATTCCCGTTCAGTACCTACTCGATTTCCTTTCTTACCGATGACATTATCCGGCTTCGATACGTGTCCATCGACGGCCAGCTTCGCAAGATCCTGGTCGTTATCAAGATGCGCGGCGGCAAACATAGCAACGATATCCGCGAATATGAAATCACCTCCGCGGGTCTGGTCATCAGCGACGACCGCCTGACGGATTATCAAGGCCTCATCACCGGGATTCCTGTGCGTTTGAACCGGCCCGGTCAAAAAGAGAAGCCCGCACGTGAGCCGAAACCCAAGAGCCGGGGCTAGAAGTAATCTGGGGTAAGCCTCATCACAAGAGAACCTGCGCCTAACCTGAGCCTCTGCCGCCCTGACGAGCAGCTCTGGGGGAAACCCCGTCTCATGGCCAGGCTCTTCGCAGGTGCTGATGGGGTAGTTGTGATCTCAGCTTAGGATTCGACCTGAAAAATGCGCATCCCGCGCCGGAAACCAGCCAAACGCCGGGATTGCCAATGGGAAGGTGACTTTTTAGGGCGAATCTCTTGTGTTGTAGTGTGCTGTCACTTTTGGCCATTGTGCCGGGACAGGCTCGCGCGCAACGCCCTGTCGACGACCTTCTCTTCGAGCGGGAGCGGCGGCACCGTGTTCTCCGTCGAAATTTCGCCGGCCTCCACGAACAGGTAATCGCCGCGGTGAGAGCCGCCAGTGTTAGCGATAACGAAAACAACCCGCTTCAAATGTGGCGACCTTGATCGCTCTTGTGCCAAGTCGGCAGGGGGGTCAGGAAATCCGAGTGTGGTGATCCTTGCCTGTCTTGTGCGCCGCACCCTGTGAACTCTATTCTTAGGCTCGCCCGGGATTTGATGCTGTCAACAAAACGGGATGGCTGGTCGTACTTCGGAGGAGTGGTTCCCGCTTGCAAATGACGCTGAGAGCATTCATACTCCCACCATGAGCCTCAAGAATGCGGCGCTCCTGGCATTGGTCGGGACAATCCTGCTAACGGTTTTGATAGCGGCACATTTCATTTCCACCGTATTGGGGGTCATGCGTGAAGTGATTCCGGCGATGGCGCTGCTGACGTCGCTGGTTCATCTATTCGCGAGCCTCAGTGTGTTGGTGTTCTTTTACGTCTTCTACCGAAAGCAATCCTGATACTCGAAAAGTGCCACAACAAGCCGCCGCAGCCGTATTAACTGACGCCCCACGCAAAGGGGACTAGGGGGAGAAATATGGGGAACCCGCAGTAACAGTTTGCCGATGAGCCACTTGAAGCATCATTTGTGCTGGGGACTTGTGCCGCCCCAATTTCGGGGCGTTCATGCCGCCGCTAACTCAGCAGCTTGTGGAAAAAAGACGGCAAAGGCTGATCTCCGGGAAGTTGATCTATGGCGATGCTTGTTTTACAAGTTCTGAGCGCCGCAACCGGGGACCCGAGCATCGTCCCACAAGCCTCGTTCCATCGGTACGGACTAACGACCACCAGGGCGAGGATCATCGCGAAAACGGTTAGAGTGACGACGATGCGCGCTGTGCCTGTCATTCTTTTGCCAATCGTGCGTTGTGCGTCTCCGGTATGAAGAAGTAAAGGATGCCGAACGCGGCCAAGGCGACCGCGGCAAGGAACAGGAAACCCGCGTTGGAACCAAAGTGATGCACGATAGAACCGGCGATGACCTGGCTGAGCGAAGCGCCAGTGCCGACCGCCGTGCTGATGGCCCCGAGGGTGAGATTAAAGCGGCCCGTGCCTCGCGTGAGGTCAGCAATCACGAGGACCGAGACAACGCCGAATATTCCCACCGCCACGCCATGCAGGATCTGGATCGCGACCAGCGCACGCGGGTTGAGCGTGAGGGTGTCAAGAACACCACGAATCGGAAGTACGCTGAACGCGATCAGCAGAAGGGGCTTTCGACCCCACGTTCCGGCCTTCCGTCCCGACCAAGACGCGATCAGCGCGATGACGAACTGGGTCGTTACCACGCATGCCGACATGCAGAGCATCGAGCTTCGCCCCCGACCCTTGGCCAACATCTCGCCCAAGAGCGGCAGCATCGCGGCGTTGGCAAAGCGAAACATCACCGCGCAGGCTAGGAAAATGAGCAACGGCCGATCATTGAGCAGAGCATACGGCTTGACGGGTGAGCCGACATCACGGAACAAAAGGTTGGCACGAACGCAATCAGCAACGCCCCTACCGCCAGCGCGACGATCCCCGCGGTAATCAAGGCGCGTTTGGATCGCAGGTGATCGACCAGCGCGCCCCCCGGCGTCTGCGTGAGAATTCCTGCGATCCCGCCGACCGTGAGCGCGAGCCCGACGCTCTCCTCGTTCCATCTATAGCCAGCGAGGTAAATCGCGACGAACGGCCCCACCCCCGTCTGCACGTCGGCGAGAAGGAAATTGAGCCAATCGAGGCCACGCAGCGTCCGCTGGGAAGGGGACGTTTTGGTCTCCGTGAAGGCGTAAGGATCGCGCGCACTCTTTATTAATCGGAACTCACATGTTGGAAGAAGGCGCGGATCTGTCCGCCATCCTGGAACTGCCCGCTCACGAGTGGTTTTCCACCACCCAGCGCTACACCCAACTTACCCCAAAACAAGTGCGGGAAGCTTAACACAAAACCCGTCCCGGGCGCGCTGAGCGCGTTTTACTAGCGGCTGATCGGAAATTGGTCGCCCGCCAGCGGCCGCAACAGCAGCACCGGGCAGGGCGCATGATCCAGAACAAAACGCGCAACATGCCCGACTGATCGCGGACCAATATGCGGCGGTTCGGGGACTCAAAACAATCCCGGTGCGGGTCCTCATCTTGCTCTGGTGGTCACATGGACGTTCTTGTCGGCAAACCGTAGATGTGGTGCCCACGTTCGCCCGCCGATTCGTCATGGATGACGTACTCGGAAGCTATAATTGGTGGGTGCTTCTACGGATTCGGCCCGCCCTTCCACACCCAAATCCACGCACGCTGACGACCCCAACTGCTCCGGAATAACCAGAGGTCCCAGTGGGCTGGATACGGGCGGACCGCTTGGATTTCGTCCCACGGACAACCCGATTCCAAGGTCATCGATTCGCTTTGAAATGCTAGCAGGCCGGCGGGCGCGCACCCCGCCGTTTTGGATCTGTGATCGCGCGCGCCCAGCCTGATGAGCACGAGTGGCCTATACAACGGTTTGTGCAACCGTCGCCTTCCTCTAAGGGCCTTCCTCTAAGGGTTGACACATGGTGGTAAGTAGGGTAAGTTATTGAAACAACGGACGCGGAGAGGTGGCCGAGTGGCTTAAGGCGGCGGTTTGCTAAACCGTTGTACGGTCAAAAGCTGTACCCAGGGTTCGAATCCCTGCCTCTCCGCCAGATTTCTTATCCTTCAATTACTTACACCTCATTGAATTGTAACAGGCGCGGCGTCTGGTTGTGCTTCCAGTGTCCCCGAGGTGTCCTGTTGGGCTTGGCTCGGCTCTGCAATTCGATTTTCAAGGACCATCATCGCTTCCCGCACGTCATTCGCGGAAGTCTTGATGTAATACCCCGTAGTGGTGCTGACATTCGCATGGCGTAGGATTCGCTGAATCACTACGTCTGGCACACCCAAGCGGTACAGGTTGCTTCCAAGGCCACGCCGTGCAGCGTGCCACCCATGCCATTCAGGGATAGAGCCATCACGCTTGTACGTGTGATCTGCCTTCCGATGCTCTGATTCGGCCTTGCGGCAGACTTCGCAGCGATTCAGTGCGGGGAGTATGACCCGGTTGACGGCACTGCCAAGGGCCAGCGGCTTGCCGAGAGCATTGGCGAATACGGGGCCGGTCTGAGGGTTACCATAACGCAGCCGGTGCATTTCCAATCGCTCAGCCAGTTGCCGAATCACGGGCACTGGCGCGCGCCCCTTGCGCGTCTTGGGCTCCGAGGTTCGCCCATTCCAAATTGACCGGGAGACGTACATCTCGCCCTCACGGTAGTTCTCCCACAAGAGGCCCTGAATTTCCCCATGCCGCAAGCCCATGAAGGCAGCAACCGCGAAGGCTGTAGACGAGGGCTCGGGGAGAATCGCCAGGATGCTCTTTATCTCGTCAAGACTGTACGCATAGGTTTCTTGGGGCTCGGCGGCCTTGGGATTGATTGCAGAGTCGCGGGCAGGGTTCTCACCTTGGAAATAGTCCAGTTGCTTCGCCAGGGTGAAAATTCCGCTGACGACGCTCTTGACGTGCTTTAGCGTGTTGCGGCTTAAATTGGCTCCTCCGATTTGGTTCAGCCAGCCTTGGACGTGGTAGGTGCGCGTGTCCCTAAGCCAAATCTGCGCTGAGAGCGGTTTGAGATGATCTTCCCAAATGTCCCGATAGCCCTTGGCCGTTGATGGCCGTTTGTGCTCCGTAATCCAGGGCAAGTAAACGCGCTCAACGAAATCCCCGATGGTAACAATTCGCTCGGCAGGGATAGACCCACTATTGACCGTTGCCATGTGCCGTTCGGCCTCTTCCTTGATGTCTGCGGGCGGGCGCTTGCCCCGTGTCGTGACTGGGCCAAGTTGGTGCGATACTCGCTTGCGCTCGACATTTGCGTTGACGGTTCGGCGTTCCCAATACCGGACGTACCAACGGTCCCCGATTCGGATGATCTGCCCATTCTGTTTTCGGCTTCTCATTAGCTTTTCCCCTCTCTCTTGGTTCAAGCGCATTGCCTTCGACCTGACGTGCCAGTACGGACTGACTCCAGGGCGGCCGCTGCGCATCGTTTTATGGCTCTGGCTGCTCTTCTCGGTCGTTTATGTGGTGTTCATGCACCGGCCGGGACCGTCGGGCATTTATTTCATCGGCAGCCGCGTATGGCGGGGGAAGTCAAACACTCAGGGCATCCAAATCCGGCCGCGCGCCCTTCGGGCCGCAAAGTGGTGGAAGTTGCCGTTTCTCTGGCTGCGGCGGGAGTGGCGTGTGCTACGCGCTGCCATGTTCTTCAGCCTGATGTCGGCCTTTAACATCGGTTTTCGCGACATCAACTTTGGCCGTTGGCTACGGATGCTTACCAAGCATGAATACGACCTGAAGGCCGTGGGCTGGGCGCGCACGGTTTCCGGCTTTCAATCCCAGCTCAGCGTATACCTTACCCGGCGTTCCGCAGGATGAATGCGGAACCAGGGGGCGGCAAGCCGTCCCCCTACACCTTGCGCAAACTGATCACGACGTAGGGGCAGGCCTCGTGCCTGCCCTCCCCGTCGGCAGGGCCGACTTCCGGGCACCCACGAGGGGTGCCCCTACGTTTCTTGGTTCGGCGGCAATGACAGAGGGGACGGCAAGCCGTCCCCCTACGGCGAAAGGCCTTGGGGACATCGGGGGCCAGGAGAACGAGATTTGTACCTTGGGGGTATCGCAGGGGGGCAGGGCCGCAACCAAATACGTGATCCCGAGTCGAGGCGGACAGTGAGCAACCTTCACTGCGGGCGCAGCCCGCTTTTGGAGTGCGGTCGCAGCAGCTACCGCTTTCTGGCAGCGACATGTCATAGCCTCTGACGCTTGTAGATTTATCTTGACTTTCATATTGTATGTTGATATAATAATCATGTGTTACTGTGAGGTGCTGAGAGCAGGAGTCAGGAGTCAGAAGTCAGAAGTCGGGAAATGAGGGGCGGTAGCCAGCGCGCCTTTTGCCAGTCCCGGCGACTTGCTTCGGAGGACAACAAAATGCCGCTCATGGAGAGGATGCCAGCCTGCGGCTGATTTACGATTGCCGATTGCCGATTTTCGATTTGAGGTGTGCCCCCCACTATGGCGGCTCACGAATGTGCTCTTCAAGGCTGCGGAGCGGGGAGACGACCCGAAGAGATGTTAAAAATGGAACAACCTCCGGGGATGTGTATGAAAACACAGGCCATGATGACAAAATGTCCACCGAAAAACACGGCCATTTCACGAAAATGCACTCATTGCGCGAGAATCGACAAGAATCTGTCGGGTTTTTGGGCCGAGAGTGTATAAGTTACATCCATAAGGCAGGACCGTAGGCGGCAGTCGACGGTAAACGGGGGAAACAGTGGGTACCAGGTGCGGGTGTCAGGGGCCGGGGCAAGTGCTTGGTGGCTGAAGGGGAAGAGGAAACCTGTGCTCTCGGCCGCGATTCGAGGCCCGCCACCAGGCGCGTGCCGGTAGGTAAGGGGATCATAAACTCGGTTTGCTCCAAGGCGGCAGGGCGCGACGAGCAGTCGGTACAATTGAAGCAGAGCCAGAGGTTCGGGTCGGCCACCAGCTCTCCTTCTGGCCGAGCTGGAGAAAGGTCATTTGGCGCCGCGGGAACAGGCTGCCTTCTTCCGCCAGATTGCCGGCGCGTCACATTACGCTGCGGTCGCGGGGTGGCGCTTCGCCGGGGGCTTGGGTTGCGAGCCAGTTGCAGCCTTTATCGGTGAGAAACCACAGATTGCGTGTGGGCGTGCTCTTTTTGCCGGCCATCGCCTGCTCGCGCATTCTCTCCAAACGTTTCGCCGCATCAGATTGTTCCATCTGGACCTCTTCGGCAAGGCTGCCGATGGTCCGGTATGAATACTGCCCGTTGAAAAGGGCCTTTAGGAGCTCGCGGTCGGTATGATCGATGGGAAGGTCCTGGAGCGAAGGTGGAATGCTGTTCCGCGCGGTTTCGGGAAGTGGTTCGGTACGCTCCTCGATGAGTTGTCGAAGCACCGGCTCGACTTGGCTGGCCTTTTCTTCCGCCAAGGCTGCCCGGGTCTGAGCTTCTTGGGATTCCCGCTTGGCCTTTTCCACTTCGGCGGCGAGCCGCTTGGCGACGGTCTCCGCGAAGGTTCGGGAGAAGACGGCCACCAGCAGGCAAAAGCTGATAAAAACGAAAAAGTCGAAGGGGATTCCCGACCCGTAGCGGATGCTCGTGACCTTATCGACCATGTCGCTGGCGACGGTCTTGAGAAAGAGGGGGGCAAGAAGGGAAGCTACCAGCCCCAAGACGAAGCTCCGCGAGCGCTTGGCATACTCAGGATCATCCTTGTGCAAAAGCAGATAGTTGGCCGCTCCGCCCAACAATCCTGAGCCGATCATGGCCACGAGCAGAAGAATTATGTTGTACCGGGTCATTCCTGCTATCCTCCCATTTCACCGGCATTTCAGCGGCGCCGGGATATACCCACTGCCGCGTGGAGGCGCCGATCCCGTGCGTTCCCCCCGCACATACTTAATCGACACTTCATTTTCGCGGATGAGGGAATTTGCGGATGGGGGGTATGAATTGCAAATTTTGAATTCTGAATTCTGGAAGCTCAGAGTAATGAGAACAAGGTCTCCGCCAGCCAACCCGGCTGACAATTGCAATGAGCGAGGGTCAGGTGTACGCTGACGGTAGGGCAAAAGGTCGAAACCAGGAATTCCGATTCGAGAATAAGGGGGACTTGGAAATGGACACCCTCGTCAAAGATCTCAAGCTTGCCTTCGGCATGCTTCGCCGCAGCCCTGGGTTCACGGCCACCGCCATTGCCGCGCTGGCTCTCGGCATCGGAGCAAACACTGCGATCTTTTCAGTGGTCAACACCGTGCTTCTGAAGCCCCTTCCCTATCCGCAACCGGACCGCATGGTGCAACTGATGAACGCCACGCCGCACCTCGACTGGCCCGGTGCTTCCGTGCCCAAGTACAACGTCTGGCGCGCCCAGACGCAGGTTTTGGAGGACGTCGCAGCATATGATGTGGGTGGGCCGGGCATCAACCTGTCGGGTGGCGACCGCCCCGAGCAGCTCCGCGGAATCCACGTCTCTTACGAGTTCTTCCCGCTCTTCGGCGCCCAGCCGGCGCTGGGCCGCACCTTCTCCGCCGCTGAGGACCGTCCGGGCGGCGGCAATGTGGTGGTGCTCTCGAACGGTCTGTGGCAGCGCCGCTTTGGCGGCACGCCCGATGTTATCGGAAAGGGAATCACGCTGGGTGACGAACCGTACACCATCATTGGCGTCCTTGCCAGGGGATTCTCTTTTAATCCGCCTCCCGACATTTACCTCCCCTTCCAGGCGGACCCGAATAGCGCGCAACAGGCGCACTACTTCGCCGTCGCCGCGCGCCTGAAGCCGGGCATCAGCCTGGGAGCCGCGCAAGCCGCCCTGAAGCTGGGGGCGGAAGAGTTCCGGCGAAGGTTCCCCAATGCCATCGGGCCGAAGGGCAGCTTCAGCTTCACGGTCGAACCGCTGCAAGAGATCATGGTCAGGGAAGTGCGCAGGGCTCTGCTTGTCTTGTTAGGTGCGGTCGGGTTCGTGCTCCTGATTGCGTGTGCCAACGTGGCGAACCTATTGCTGATACGGGCCACGGGCCGGGCGCGCGAAATCGCCATCCGCGTGGCGCTGGGCGCCAGCCGATGGCGCATTGTGCGCCAACTCCTCACGGAGAGCGTGCTTCTGTCGCTCCTGGGCGGCGCGGCGGGCCTTGCCCTCGGGGTGGCCGGGGTGCGTGGGCTGCTGGCCCTGAACCCTGGGGACATCCCGCGCATCGGCGAGAGCGGCGCGAGCGTCTCGCTGGATTGGCGGGTGTTGGGCTTCACGCTCGGGCTGGCTCTATTGACCGGCATCATTTTCGGATTGTTCCCGGCTTTGCACGCGTTGCGCACCGACGTAAATTCGAATCTGAAGGAGAGCGGCGCCCGTTCCGGAACCGGAGCACGCCAAAGCAAGACCCGCAGCCTGCTGGTCATCGTCGAGATGGCGCTGGCCATCGTCCTTTTGATCGGCGCCGGTTTGCTCCTCCGCACGTTTGCGGCGCTGCACAGCGTGAATCCCGGGTTCGATCCGCACCACATCCTCACCATGGACACCTCGCTTACCGGGGGCCACTATGACCAGACCGCCGTTACTTCCGAAATGGCGCGGCGGACCATCGAACGCATGGAGGCGCTGCCGGGCGTGGAGGCAGCCGCGGCAACATCCTATCTGCCACTGGCGGGCGGGTTCGGCATGGACTTTTCGATTGCCGGGCGCCCGGCCAATGATCCGCAGTCGCAAGGCGGGGCCGGTTGGGCTTATGTCAGCCCCAGCTTTTTCGAGGTCTTCAAGGTTCCGATCAATCGGGGCCGCGGCTTTACCCCGCGGGATGGTGCGGGCGCTCCCGGCGTGGTGATCATCAATGAGGCCATGGCGCGGCGCTACTGGGCGCGCGAAAGTCCCCTCGGCCAACGAATCACCATCGGCGGCGATATGGGACCGGATTTCGCCGAGCCCCCGCGCGAGATCATCGGGGTGGTGGGGGACGCCCGCGACTCGGCCCTGAACCAGGATCCGATGAACGAAATGTTTGTTCCACTCGCCCAGGTTCGCGATGGCGTGATGGCCCTGAACAACCGTATCACGCCGCTGAGTTGGGTGGTGCGGACGAAAATGGCTCCCCTGTCGCTCGCCGAACCGGTGCAACGGGTTTTCCACGAGGTTGCGGATTTGCCCGTCGGGCATGTCCAGACTATGGACCAGGTGGTGGCGCAATCGACCGCGCGCGACCAGTTCAACACCGTCTTGCTGAGCATCTTCGCTACTGTTGCCTTCCTGCTGGCGTCGCTCGGACTCTACGGACTCATCGCTTACACGGTCGAGCAACGCACCTTGGAGTTTGGCATCCGCTTGGCGCTGGGGGCCGATGCTCCTTCGATGTATAAAATGATCGTGGGCCAAGCGATGAAGCTGGCGGTGGCGGGCATCGTCATTGGCGTGGCAGCTGCCTACGGGCTTACGCGGTTGATGGCTACGCTGCTATTCGAGGTCAAACCCGCGGACCCCATTGTGTTCATATCGGTCGCGGCGTTCCTGGGGGTGGTGGCGTTGCTCGCCAGCTATGTTCCTGCCCGGCGGGCGATGCGGGTCGACCCGGCGGTCACTTTGAGATATGAGTAGGGCGGCATGGCCAGTTCAATTACGCCGTGTCTCACTCGGCTGGCCAGAGCACAATTTGGGGGAAATAGTGGGCGCACGCAAGACGCGTGGCGGCCGGGATTGGCCCCTCAGGCGTTATAGTTCAGGATCCGCCGGACGCGGTCGCAATTCTCCTTAATCTCGTCCTTGAAGCGGGGGAACATGCCCACGACAACGCAGTCCTGCGGCTTGATACTGTCAAAGGCCAGCTTGAAGGCCTTCTCGACTTCTTCCGGAGATCTCACCCGGCCGGCGGCGAGGATCTTGAACAAGAAGCAGGTCTTGGAGGTTTTCCGCGCCACCTCGTAGGCGCGCGGAGGATCGGTTTCAAGATATACATCCGAAGCGGGCAAGGGCAGCACGCCCAGCAGCTTGCGGAATTCCTCCGGTGTGCGGGTGCGATTGTAGGCGCACAGCAGGTAGAAATCCACGTCCCATCCGTGCTCTTCTACGTATTCCACCACTTCCGGCTTGTGGGTTCCGATGCCCACCTGAACCCCGGTCTGGCGCAGTTTCTTGGTGTACTCCTGCGCCTGGTCCATCTTGCCTTCGCGGAAGAGGACGTCGGTCCTTTCCCCGTGGAGGTAGAGCGCCATGGATTTGCTGCGCCGCACCACCTCATCCACCGGCCCCAGAGTAGGGTCCGTGGAGATCAAGTGCATGTTTCCGCCCTGAGAGCGGAAATTCTCCACATCCTGGAGGGGCTTTTCGCGGTGGGCGTACTGAAAGGCATTGATGCCATTCTGCTGGCACTGGAACAGCGTTTGACAGATGCGCTCCGGGGTGTTCCAATCCACCATTAATTTATCGAGCAGACCGTTGAAGTGGGAGTATCCATAAAACTGGTTGCTGCCCATCACCATACGGCTGATTTCCACGTCGCCAAAACGGACCTTGGGAAGCGAAGCCGAGGGAGTTGCCTGCCCTCCGGCCAGGGGGCCTACCGCCAATGTCGCTGCCAAACCGGCAGAGGATTTGAGGAAATTTCTTCGGCTGCTCATGGTTTCTTCACCTCGCTACGTATGGACATACCTCGATGAGTCAACTTCCACAGGCTGCTCACGATGCTCAACTTCGCAGCAAGAAGGGAGCCAAATCAGAGACACACAGTCCTGGTGGGATATCGGACAAAATATCAGGGCGGGGCAACAGCGGGCTGGCGCTTACGGCGTGAAAGCCCAAGATCGGGCAGCCCACCCTCATTGGCGTCCCTGCACTGGGCCGCCATCCAAGACTAGAGACGGGTGTAGAATGGTCGGTCACTTGAGTGGCGCAAAGCCCCGGGTGAAGGGGTGACCTGGGAAGCAATTGAGAAGCAAATTCCTGAAATTTAACACCATTGCGAACAGGAGTCGGACCATTCGAAAGCTCATCCATTTCGCCATTTTGATTGCCGTGGCTGCTCTGCCCCTGTACGGCCAAGGCAACTACGAAATCCAGGTTTACGGCGCGGACACGGTGGCGCCCGGGCGCACGATGGTGGAGCTGCATAGCAACTTCACCTTCGAGGGGTTCAAGGCCATCAACCAGGGCGTGCTACCGGACGAACATCAACTTCACGAAACGGTGGAGATCACCCAGGGCTGGACAAGCTGGTTTGAAACCGGGCTTTACATCTTCACCAGTCACGGCCCCAACCAGGGCTACAAGTGGGTAGGCGATCACATTCGCCCCCGGGTGCGCGTGCCCGAGAGCTGGCATTGGCCGGTGGGGGTGAGTATTTCGACGGAAATTGGCTACCAGCGGCCCATTTTTTCCGCTGACACCTGGACGTGGGAAATTCGCCCCATCATTGATAAGCAGTGGAAGTCCTGGTACGTGGCGTTCAATCCCGCCCTCGAGCGGTCGTTCCACGGACCCAGCGTGCCCGAGGGCGTAACCTTTTCTCCCAACTTCAAGGTAGCTTATTCGTTGACGCGAAAACTCAGCGCGGGCCTGGAGTATTACGGGGCGCTCGGGCCGGTCACGGGCTTTGACCCCCTGTATCAGCAGGAGCAACAGATAGTTCCCTCGATTGATTATGATTTCGGCCCCAATTGGGAATTCAACCTCGGTGTGGGCATGGGCGCGACGCGCAGCACCGATCATCTGCTGGTGAAGATGATTATTGGCCGGCGCTTTCGATTTATCACACCGCGCGTGCCTCGCGTTCTGAAACCGAATCCCACCGGCGGGGGTGATTGATTGTCGCCGGCATTGGTTCGCGCCCGAGTCGCGGTGTTCTTCCTGCTGAGCCTCCTGCCTGTCTCGATGGCCCGGGAAGCTGGACCGCCACAACCCGCCGGCCCGCCGGTTCCGTTAGGACTCCCACCCATTCCCTGGCCGGAAGACAATCCTTATTCCCCCGCGCGCGCTGAACTGGGCAAGGTGCTTTTTTTCGATGGGCGGCTTTCCTCGAACGACGTCGTCTCGTGCGCCTTTTGCCACGAGCCCGCCCATGCTTTTGCGACCAGCACGCCCCTTTCGAGAGGGGTGGATGGCAAGCTGGGAGTTCGTCACGCCCAAACCGTTATCAACCGCGCCTGGGGGAAATCGCAATTCTGGGACGGCCGGGCGCCCACCCTGGAAGCGCAGATTGTTTCTCCCATCACCAACCCGGATGAGATGGGCATGACCACCGACGGCGTGGTGCAAAAGATCCGCAACATCAAAGGCTACGAGCCGCTTTTCGCCGCGGCCTTCGGCGACGGCTCTATAACCTTTGATCGTATTGCCAAGGCTATTGCCACCTTCGAGCGTACGATCGTTTCAGGAAACTCCGCCTATGACCGCTACCTGGCCGGCGATAAGACCGCGCTGACCAAGCAACAGAAGGACGGCCTGGATTTCTTCAACAAGAAGGGGGAATGCGCCGAATGCCATAAGGGTCCGAACTTCTCTGACGAAAAATTCGCCAACCTCGGGGTGGGCATGGACCAACCCAACCCCGACCCGGGCCGCTTCAACGTCACCAAGAAGCGCAGCGACTTCGGTAAATTCAAAGCCCCCACCTTGCGCGATCTTGCTGCTCGCGCTCCCTACATGCACGACGGCAGCGACAAGACTCTCGGCGAGGTTCTGGATCTATACGCCAAAGGAGGGCTGCCCAACCCGCACCTCGATACGCGCCTCGCGGCCTTTTACCTGGATGAGGAGACCAAGCGTGACCTGCTGGCTTTCCTCGATTCCCTCAACGGCGAAGGCTGGCAAAAAATCACGCCCCCCGCCACGTTCCCGAAGTAACAGGCAGCCGGCGTAGCGCAGACCTCCGCCTTTGAGGTCTGCGGCTCTTCTTGAGGAAACATAACAAATCTCAACGACGGAGGTACCCCAGGATTTGGGTGCGATCCTAAGGAAGAACCGCAGACCTCAAAGGCGGAGGTCTGCGCTACGTAGGCTTCTCGGCGGGGACAACGTATCTGTGATCGTGCCTGGGAAAGTATGTGATAGATTTGTTCCCCCCGGAGGCCTGCATATGACCAAGTGGATCATCCCGTTTCTGCTCACGCTCTTTGTCCCTTCAGCCGTCGCGGCCAATCCACCTGACAACAAGCTCCAATACCAGTCCGCTTTCATGCGTGTTGAGCTCGCCCCCGATCAACCGGCCCTGGTGTCGCTGGCCGTGGATTCGCTGGGCAAAAACAAGCTGAGCGTGAACCCCCTTCGCCCGCCCGCCAAAGCGGAAACCACTTACGAGGTGCGCCGCGTGGGCAACGCTTTTGAGTACCGCCCCTCGGGCGCCGCGCCGGGAACGCTACCCGCCTGGACCTTCGATTTTTCCGACCGCCAAATTCACCTGCGCTCGCACTTCGCGGGAGGGAATCCGCCTCCCCCGCTGGTGCTGAACTTCGATTCCTACCTCAACCATGCCACGCTGCTGGGACTCATCAACGATGACGGCAGCGTGCGACTTCCGGCGCTTCTCCACTTGCCCGACCTTGGCACCTTTCGAATAGTTTCCGCGTCGGGGGCAAAGCTGGCGCTGGGATACGACGCCTTGCGGCACGCGGAGAATCCCTCACCCAGCAAGCCAACCTACCAGCAGGCGGGCGATTACGTGAAGGTGACTATTCCCGCTGCCTCCGCGGCCATGCCCGCGATCGATTACAACTTGGAAGTGGTGGCAATTTATCCTGGCCCGCCGGAACTGGCAAATGACGCCCGCTTCGACGGATTCCGCCGCAACTGGCTCAACATCTTTCAACTGAATCCCCGGTTACGAGTGCTGGCCAACCATGCCTCCAGCGACCCGTGCGCCTTCACCCTTTATGAGTACTCATCCATGGCCGTGCGCACGCCGCCCCTCGCCCCAGGGGTGATGGCATTGGACATGCTCCGCCAGACCTTGGACCGTTACCTCAGCGGGATGAAGGCGTACGGCATAGCAGGAGTCCAGCACGACGTCCCGTATGATTTCCTGGATTCTTATCCCTCGTTGCTGGTCGCCGCCTCGGATTACTATCAAGCCAGCAAAGATAATACCTGGTTGAAGAATAACTATCCGAAATTGAGAGACTGGGCCGCGAAGGTGCTCGCCATGGATCGCGATGGGAAGGGGCTGATTGAATACCCCTTGAGCGGCAATTCCGGTTCCTGGGCTCCGGGAGTCCCGGTGCGCCCGGCCAACTGGTGGGACGATATCGGCTTTGGCCACCAGGACGCCTACTCCAATGCCCTGGCCTACCATGCCTTGGTTGGCATGACGGAGTTGGCCCGCGAAGCCCACGAGCCCACCGATGTCCACCTGTATTCATCGCGCGCCGGGAAGCTGCGATCGGTTTATTTCGACACCTTCTATAACCCGGAAACGGGTTTGCTGGCCGGTTGGAAGAGCGCCGATGGAAACCTTCACGATTACTACTTCACCTTCGTCAACGGCGCTGCCATCGTTTACGGTTTGGTTCCTCCCGACAAGGCCAATGCCATCATGGATCGCCTGCTCGCCAAAATGAAAGCGGTGGGCTATACCAGTTTCCGTTACGGCCTGCCGGGTGTGCTGATTCCCGTCCGCCCGGAGGATTACGTCTGGGGCACGCGCGATCCCTGGCAGGTTTATCAAAATGGCGGCGCCGCGGGGTCCTTCGCCTATTTCACTCTCCAGGCCCTTTACCAATTGGGCCGCCGCGCCGACGCCGACGCCATTTTGTTTCCCTTGCTCGAAGGCTATGAACAGGGAGGCTTCCAGGGGTTTGGCCCCAACGGCAAATCCTACGATTGGAAGTCGTGGGACGGGGCGCCGCACGGCTACGAGGGCATCCTGGTGGATAATTATCAGGCACTGCTCGCGGTGCTTTCGCGCTGATCCGAAACCGTCTCGTAGGGGCACCCCTCGTGGGTGCCCACCACAAGGGCACCCACGAGGGGTGCCCCTACGAGACTTCCTGCGGGAGGCAATAACATGATTATTCGAGGATTCATCCGCTGGTTATTTCCAATCCTTCTATTACTGCTCCTGAATTGCGCCGCCGTTCCGGCCGCCGAGCCTCCTGTCAAGGTGTCGGTAAACTGGAACCAGATCCTGCGAGTGTCCAGAACCACTCCTACCCTTCAGGTGGTGGTGACCCCCGCGATGCGGCCGGGCCACGCGATGCACGACGCGGCTTTCCGCGCCCTGCACGACCTCGGCTGCGACATGGTCCGCTACGTTCCCTGGCTGCCCTATCCCAAGCTGTCGGTCGCCGAACTTGATCCGCCCAAGGACGGCAAGACCTCCTGGGACTTTTCCTTGATCGATCCCATGACCGCGGACTTTATGGAGGCGACCTCCGGGCACACGGTGTTGATGAATTTCAGCGCGCCTCCCCAATGGGTTTGGAAAACCGCGAAGCCCGTGCCCTATCCGGCCGATCCCGACCAGGTTACCTGGACTTACGAGCAGGGGACCGAGCTGCGCGATCCCAGCATGAAGGAATTGGCCGACTACTACGCGCGCCTGGTGAGTTGGTACACGCAAGGCGGCTTCAAAGATGAATACGGTGTCTGGCACCCCTCGGACCACCATTATAAGATTGATAACTGGGAGGTGTTTAACGAGGTCGATTCCGAGCATTCCATGACCCCTCCGCAGTACACCGCCTATTACGACGCCATTGTGGAAGCCATTCGGCGCGTGGCGCCGCAAATGAAGTTTGCGGGCCTGGCTCTGGAAAACACCTCGAGCCGTCCTGACTTTTTCGAGTACTTCCTCAATCACCGCCATCACCAGCCCGGGATTCCCCTGGACATCATAACTTACCATTTCTACGCCAACGCCGAGGCGGACCAGCCGCCGGAGGTGCAGCAGTACACGTTCTTTGAACGGGCCGACCATTTTCTCGACGCCGTGCGCTACATCGAGGTCATTCGCCAGCGTCTCTCCCCCGAAACGCAGACGGACGTCGACGAGCTCGGGACGAATGCCGACGATGGGACGGGGCATGGGCCGGGGTACGCTCCCCCACCCCTGCCGCACGGTTACTGGAACCTCTCCGCCGCAATTTATGCATACGTTTACGCCGAGCTGGCAAAGCTGGGGATCGAGTATGCCGGCGAGTCGCAACTGGTGGGCTACCCCACCCAGTGGCCCTCCGTCACCATGGTCGATTGGGTCACCGGCCGGCCCAACGCGCGTTACTGGGCGCTGAAATTGCTTCATGAGAATTTCAGCCCCGGTGACAAACTCATGGCAACCCACATCGGCACGCCCGGGGTTTATGCCCTGGGCTTCATCACTCGCGACGGCAAGCACAAGGTGCTGCTGGTGAATAAGCACGACCGAACTTTCGCCGCCTCCATTTCCGGCGCCGCGGGAGGCCGGCTGGAGGTGGTCGATCAGCAGACGGCTCTCGAGCCGCCCGCCGTGAGCCAACTCGCGAGCGATGCCGTGACCCTGAGCGGGTTCGCCGTGGCCGTGGTGACGTTGGCGAAGTAGCGCGGACCCCCGAATTTGGGGTCCGCGGCTCTTACCGAGCAAATACCACAGCCCCCGTAGCGCGGACCCCCCGCTTTTGGGGTCCGCGGTTCTTACCGAGCAAAGGCAACAAATCTCAAACATGGAGGCATGACCTTGGGTTGGATCGTGACTTCAGGCAAGAACCGCAGACCTCAAAAGCGGAGGTCTGCGCTACGATCGCCCTTTCGTCATGCTACATTTGCTTGGATGGGGCGGTAAGAACCGCAGACCTCAGCCCGTAGCGCGGACCCCCGTTTTTGGGGTCCGCGGTTCTTACCGAGCAAAGGCAACAAATCTCAAACATGGGGGCATGACCTTGAGTTGGATTGTGACTTCAGGTAAGAACCGCAGACCTCAAAAGCGGAGGTCTGCGCTACGATCGCTCTTTCGCCATGCTACATTTGCTTGGATGGCGCGGTAAGAACCGCAGACCTCAGCCCGTAGCGCGGACCCCCAGCTTTGGGGTCCGCGGTTCTTACCGAGCCAATGCAACAAATCTCAAACATGGAGGCATGACCTTGAGTTGGATCGTGACTTCAGGTAAGAACCGCAGACCTCAAAAGCGGAGGTCTGCGCTACACGTGCATTGTCGCCACGCTACATCCGGTCAAATGCCATAACAAGAACCGCTAAACTTCCTGTTGACGGTAATGTATTCTAGCGGCGTGTCACGCCTGCGTCGCCCTTATCTTTCCGATCGGTTCTTTTTCATCACGGTGCGCCTGCTCGAGCGGCGCCGCAAACTCGATGACGCAGATTTCGAACGTATGGCGCTATCCATCTGCCGGGCGCGCGCGGAGCACTCCTTCTTCCTGACGGCCTGGGTGTTTCTTCCCAATCACTGGCATGCGATCCTGGCGCCACAATACCCGTTGACCATTTCCGACCTTATGAAATCCATCAAGAATAGCTCGACAACACTCGTCAACGAGGGGCGCGGTGCATCCGGAGAGTTGTGGCAGGAACGCTTTTTTGATCGTGCGCTGCGAACTGTGAGGGAATACAACGAGAAGGTCGAGTACATTCACCTGAATCCAGTCAAGGCGGGGCTGGCCGCTCGGCCCCAGGACTGGCGATGGTCGAGCGTGAATGAGTATTCCGGCATGACGGCGACCGAACAGATGCGCCGCTGCGGATTAACGATCGACCGGGTGAATCTACCCACGGATCCGAAAGCACGAATCTGAGGCACTACTCGGATTCGGGAACGCTCGTAGCGCGGACCCCCGTTTTTGGGGTCCGCGGTTCTTACCGAGCCAATGCAACAGCGCCCGTAGCGCGGACCCCCGTTTTTGGGGTCCGCGGTTCTTACCGAGCCAATGCAACAAATCTCAAAAACGGGGGCATGACCTCGAGTTGGAGCGTGACGTCAAGTAAGAACCGCAGACCTCAAAAGCGGAGGTCTGCGCTACACGTGCGTACTCGCCGCGCTACGTGCGGTCAAAAGTCGAAGTAAGAACCGCAGACCTCAAAAGCGGAGGTCTGCGCTACACGTGCATTGTCGCCACGCTACATTTGCTTGGATGGGGCGGTAAGAACCGCAGACCTCAAAAGCGGAGGTCTGCGCTACGATCGCCGTCAATTGGCACGATGAAATTATGGCGCCGTGGCGCACACGTAGCGCCGGCCTCCGGGGACGGGTTTAAAGTCGTACCAGCCGGGCTGGGGCGAGGTGAATTCGACTTTGCCCAGACTCTTGCCGTCCGGGTCATAAGCCATCACGCTGATGGCCTTCGCGGCGCGGAAGGCGATGCGGTTGTTGCCATAGATATCAATCAATTCCCACAGGCCATCGCCAGTGCGGCGCATTGCCACGCTGCCGGTGGCTCCCAGGTTGCCGTTCTCGGTCCACTGCCCGCGTCCATCGAGGAATTCATATTCCGGCGCCTGCACCGCATCGATGCGATGCCCGGAGAGGTTGGCGGATTCTTCGTGGAAGTGGTTTTGGCTGTTGATGGCGAGCCACCCGGAGGCCGGCAACTCGTGTGTGGCGCCCGACGGTTCGGTGACGGTCCAGGCGCCGGCGGACGCGCGGTTCACCCAAATCTCGGTGCCGTTTTCGTACGCCACGTGCAGGTGGCCCTCCGCCGGCGCGCCGGACGCGATCGCCTCGCTGGGCTTCAAGAACTTCCCCGTGCCATCGGCGTACTCGATGACTCTGGGTTCAGAAAAAGCATATTGCTGCTGCAACTGTTGCATCATGTAGTATGACCGGGCGAGGGCCTCGACATAGAAGGGCTCCGAAGGATCGAAATCCGCGACCAGCCAGCCCATGTTTCCGTAGGCAATCGCCGTGGCCAGGAAAAGGTCAACATTCTCGCGCCTTTTCGGCGAGGTGAGCCAGTCCTTGTCCAATTGGCCCAGGTAGAAGCCCGTGTCGCCCATGCCGTAATCGCATTCGAGGGGGAGGATTTTGCGCAGCTTGAAGGAGACGTCCAGCGGCCTGGTCAGCAGGTTCTCCTTGGTGTAGACCCAACCGTAGCTCCCGGACGTCAATCCCGCGTACAACCATTGGTAGCTGCCCTCGGACTGGGTGGGTCCATAGACTTGCTGGTCGTTGCGAAGCAATTGTCCATAGGCATAAAAAGTGGCGGCAAAGGTACCCGCCCCCGGCACGCGCGCGTCGAAGTCGCAATAATCCCAGGGCTCGACGGCGGTGTGCACGTCCGTGTAAGACATCTTCACGCCGAACTTGTCCTTGATGCGTTGGGCGTAGTAAGCATCAAACTCCACGGCCTTGGCGGGCTTCAGCGCGTAGTTGCGCGGCCAGGCGCGGCGCCATTCGCCATCCGGCGATCGCTGCACGTGGTCCGGATTCCAGTTTTCGTTGACCGTATTGAAGTCGCAATAGTTGGTGTAAACGCCTTGCAGCCATCCCATATCGTTCTGGGCCTGGATGTACCACTTCAGCATGGCATCGCCGCCCTTTTGCGGCGCCGCATGGAGCTTCAGGGTGTTGCTGTCGCCCTCGTCGCGCCAGGTCACCTCATGGCTATGCTGCATGACCTTGTCCAGGCCATAGGAGCGGATTCGCTGGCAGCGCTCGTGGTCCCGGACGAACGAGTCCGGCTCCGTCACAGTCCACACCACCTGCTTGCCCTCCGCCTGTCGAATCGAAGGGGGATTGGCGATGGTGGGTAGCGTCTCCTCGTAATTGGCCGAGTTGGTGATGAAGACCCTCTCGTACAGGTTGTTGCGCAAACCGTCGGTCTTGGGCAAATAGCGCATTCCGCCGTTAATTTCCGCGCTATCGCTGGTCACTTTCGGGTCGGCGGTGAAATAGGGTTGCGAGGCATTCGACCGGTACCAATCAAACCAAATCGAGGTGAAGACGGAATGGGCCGCGTCGCCGGAAATCAGCACTCGCGGGTTGGTCGGCCCGTAGGTGATGTAGGGAACGGTAATCAGACGGGGGTGGGCGACGCCGGAGACGCGCCCAAAGCTCAGTTCGGTGGCTTCGCCGCCTTCGCACCACGCGTCGAGCACCAGTGACTTTTGCCACAAATGCAGCTTGTAATCCACCTGCCGCGATCCTATGCGAAAACGCGCCTCGATGGCGTCGTTTGCCAGTTCGGCGGAAACCAGTTCGCCTTCCAACACACTATTTGACGCGGTGTCGACGAACCGGACGCCACCGCCATCGAGCGGCTCGAACGGCGCCGCCCCATTAACGCGCACCGTCAACTCGCTCAGGCGGCCTTTTGCCGGACGATACTCGTAATCGACCGTTCCATCCCGGCCTTCGTAGCGCAGTTCAAAACGGCCGGGCCCGGCTTGCCGCACCGATACCTTGAAATCCTTCTCGAAATTCGCCGGCAGGATCGTTTCCTCGCGGGTGGGGAAGGGCAATGTTCCTTCACCGGTGTTCGTTCCTACTATTTGGCCGCGATAAGGTTTGAGAGGGCGCTTCGGCTGGGGTTGGAAGGTGAGCGGCTTTAGTTCTTCCTTGTAAAAGGCCAGCGAATCACAGAAGAAGTAGCGAGGTTGCGGGTTCGCCGCGTTGCTGATTTCGATTCCCGAAAAGCGCGCCGGCAGGACAATCTGGGCCAGAATCTCACGGGGGATGCGGCGATGGATTAGCCACCACTGCTTCCATTGGACGTCCGTGAGTTGAATGCGGAATTCCTTCCCCCGCGCGTCCTGAACCAGGACGGCGACCTCGGCAGGAGGCGTGGTCGCATCCGGTACCCAACTCCAGCGATTTCCATAACCCCACAAATCAATCGAGTCGAAACCGCCGGGGATGGGTACGGGCTGGGGCGGCCGGGCAATGACGCGGCTTTCCGCGCGCCCGCCGGAATAGACAATCTTGGCCACATACTCGCCCCACAATTGCTGCTCGCGGCTGCGCCGCAATTCTCCCTGCGCGCCGTCGTAGAGTTCCAGCGTCCAGCCCTTGAGGTCTTGAAAATCCACCAGCGTGTGCGGGTCCTGCTCCCGCTCGGTCCAGGTGAATTCATAGGGTTGCTGGCCCACCTGCTGCCAGGGTTCGACTTCATTGATGGCGGGAACCACCTTCTCTTGCGGGAAGACAAAGACAGGCAGGAAAAGCAGTACTAAAATGAACTCGATGAGCCTGCGCATGAGTTTTGAGTGCCTCCGTAATGCGTTGGCTGACGTTCACTTGGGTGGACATAGACACGATTCGTGCCATACACCTGGGATGTCTACCAGCCAGTACAGAACATCCCCACCGTGGTAGTAACCCACTTTTTCGACATCAGCCATGCGGTCAGCGTAAGCAATCTGCTCCGGTTGTAGCTTGTGGTGGTATTTCCACGTGGTCGCGAAGTGTTCGAGGAATGCTCGATTGGCGATGCACACTTTTGTGCCTTTCAGAAATTTACCTTCAGGATACAAAAACCGCTCTTCGCTAGGCATGCTTCGTTTCCCTATTTTTTCTCCGTATCGAGCCTGCCGCCGGGCCAACCCCCCTTTTCTTCCTCGTCAGAATGCAATCGCCAGAGAGTAATTCCGCTATGACCGGCCCGAATGACCTTACCCAGCCGGTTCGCCTGCGTCTGGAACTGCGGATGGCGGAGAAAACGGCGGATGAAACTTGCTGCCTCGTATGGGTTCACTGCCAGACAAACGATGCAGTAATGGGGATGGCAAAGAGGGCGATCGATTATATTCATTTGACGGCAGGTACGAGGTCTTCCTTGTGGTTCATCAAGATCTCTCGCGCCAGCCGCACGGACTCTGCGATGGCCTCATGGCTGAGAGCCCCTCGCCAGTTGTCGATGATGCCTTCCCATGCCATGCCATTGGCCACTTGATCGAGGACATCCGCAACCAAAATGCGCGTTCCACGGAAAGTAGGCTGGCCGTGGCATACATTGGGATCAACTACAATGAAACGCCCGATGGCTTCGGCCATGTTCTCAATTCCTCATTGAACGCTTGATTTTCTTCACAACACGTCCCGCCATATTATACAGGGCGGGAGGCTGCCGACCAAACTAATCCAGCATCGTAGAATGCTCCCACCTGACCATAGTGATTCGCGCTAGCGGGAGGCGCCCATGTGGCGTCGGCCGGCCGTGACCGTCCTACTTCTTCTCCGGCTCGAGTCTTCCCGCACTCCAGCGGATGGCGTCCTGCACCAGCACACGGTAGGCGGGGTAAAGATGCGCCGTCTCGCCATGGCCGAGTTGGATGTAGACTACGCGCGATTTGGTGTATGGGCTGATCCAGGCCACGGGGCCGTCACTGGTGCGAGCATCGGACCGGAGCAGCACTTTCACGTCCGGAGAGATCCACATACCCTTGTAGGTTTCGTCCCACAGGTGCATGGGTCCGATATGGGCGGTGATGGGATGACTTATGACGGGCGTGACGCAAGCCTCCTGATCGTGCAGGTACGTCGATGCGGGCGTCGAGCCTTCGGGTTTGAGCAGGTATTTGCCCCCTACCACCTCTTTGTACCACCATTCCCAGTCCTGGTAATCGGCGATGGCGTGATGGAGCACCACGATCCCTTTGCTCGCTTCCACGAAGTTGCGCAAGTTGGTCTTCTCCGCGTCGCTGATATCCTGCGAGAAGTCGTAGAGCACCAACACGTCGTAGTCTTTGCGCAGGTCATTTTTGAAGGCGGCGTGGTTGGAGAGGGCATGGTCCCAGTGCAGGTCGTCCGCCCCTTCAAAGACCGTGTAGAAGGTGGTGGCGTATTCGTGCCCGCCCGTGACCACCAGGGCGCGGATGGGTGGAAAGGGCCCCGGGCCGGTGTGGACCGTTGTGGGAGATGGAAGGGTAACGGCGCCGGTGGCCGCCCATTCCACGCCGCGCGTAATCGTGCTCACATAACCGCTTTCTTGCTGGGCTGAAGTGTCGTGGCCCAGAGCCGAATAGAAAACGCGGCCGTGGCCGTAATTGACCGTCCACATCAAGGGCTCGTCCTTGCCCGTGCCGCCATTCGCCGGATCGTCGAAAGCCGTGGCCAGGACGTGCGCGGCGGGTGACATCTGGGGACTGTGGTAGAGCTCATCGGAGGTGCGGAAGGAGTCGGGCAAATCGCGGGTGATGGGATGCTCGCGGTCGACGAACTTCACGGTGAAGCAGTGGCGCGGGGCGTGGGCGCTCTTGGGCGGCCCCAGCGTCCACCAGCCGCCAATCATCTGCAAATACTCGGGCCAAGGCGGCTGTTTGAGGCCGGAGGGCTTGTGGTTGTCCGCCAGCACCTCGAGCCCCGTGAAGGTGTAGTTGGCGCCGTGCACCGCCACCAGTCCCTTGCCCTGCTTGACGAAGTTCTCGACGGCCTTTTCCGTTACTTCGCCCCAGCGTGGGCCCTCGTAGTCAATGACCAGCACATCGTAGGCCGCGAGCGTCGCCGCCGTAACTCCGACCGGTTCTTCTTCCACCCGCACGTCAAACCGGCCGCTCGCCACCAGAATTTTTCGCAGGAAGGGCGTGCTGGCCCGCCAGTCATGATTATTGCGGCCGGAAAAGATCAGGACGCGAATTTTCCCCGGCTGGAAGAAAGGAATGGTGTCCTGTGCAAATATTGTGCAAAAGGCGAGGAGGCATGTGGCGCAAAGGGCCAAAATGACCGTCGCCCGAGAGACTTTTTGACTCATAATTCACCTTACGACGAAGATTATAAAATGGCAATTCTGCGGATAGAAAACGCACCCGTAAGTAAGTCCTTTTAATTCAAACGATTGCTTCCGCTTCCGGGTGTAAGATTATATCTATATACATAACCGACAGAACATTGATCGGGCATGAATGGCCAGTGGTGGACATTCGCCCTTTATCCACAATGCATCCCCGCGACCGCTTCTGAAAAATCCACTTTAGCCACTTAGCAATCCATTGAGGTGCGCCAGGCTGCGGGCGGCCTGCTGTTCGGTGCCGCACTCGACGGAGAGCACGCCACTGAAGTTCGCGCCGCGCAAGATCGCGATGACTCGCTGCCAATCGATCACGCCGTCGCCGCAGGCGCATCCCACGGGCGTGCCGGTGACTTTGCCGCGTTCCGCATCGGCGTGTTCAACGGTAATATCCTTGGCGTGGACGTGAACCAGTAAGGGGCAAACTGCCTTCAGTCCCTCGTAAGGGTCGCCGCCGGCCAAGTACACGTTGCCGGTATCGTAATTCACGCGTAAGAGCGGCGATTCCACCAGGCCGACGATTTTCAGCAGTCCTTCCGTGGTGCGGGAAATGCTCTGGTGAGGTTCGATGCCGATGAAGACCCGGTAGCGCTCGGCTATCCGCATCACCGTCGAGAGCGTGTACTTCATCACCGGAAAGGCCTCATCCATGCTCACCCAAGAAGGGCGAATACCCTCATCGGTGTTGACCACGGGTGCGCCGATGGCGGCGGCGAAGCGAATGGCCTTCTGCAAATACGGCACACTGATTTCCGGCCGCATCAGCGGGCAATGCGCGCTCAAGGCGGAAGGCTTCACTCCATTTTGATCGAGGATATCCTTCATTTCTCCCGGGTCGTCATCGAGAGAGAAGGAGTGGAAATACCCCGCCTCGCTCAGCAGCTCCCGCCCGTTGTGGACCATCGGCTCCACGTATTTGTAACCCAGTTTTGCCGCTCGCTCCACGCCGGCGGCGAAAGACTTATCCTGCGAGCGGATGAACTCCATATTGATGCCGACTTCGATACTCATACTTCCCACCCCTTCTGCCAGATGACCCGGCTGTGCTGCTGGTAAGCGATGTTGCCGATGTGGCAGGCCATCGCCGAATAGTGCCCACTCAGCACGTCGGCATTAGGTTGCTTGCGGCTGCGAATGCAGTCCAGCCAGTTGTTCATGTGCGTATCGTTCACACCGGGCACGGAGACTTCCGGCAACTGCGAATTCTCTTTGCTGGGGATGAATTTATACCCGGAGCGGAATATCGAGAGCCTTCCGCCGGTCCCCATGAAGACGATGTCCGCGCTGTCACGCCCGATCATGTCGGTGATCGTAGCTTCAAACGTCACGTTGAGCTTCTCGGGGTATTCGACGATGAAGTTCACGTTATCAGGCGTGTCGCGTCCGTCGTCGTAAAGGTAAATTCCTCCGCCCGCCACGGCCGCCATGGGGTGGGTCAGGTTCATGAACCAGTGCACCACGTCGACCATGTGCACGAACAGGCCGCCGGTCTGCCCGCCGGTGGAGAAATCCCAGTAAGCAAAGCGATTGAAATAGCGCTTGGGGTCCCAGGGGATTTTGGGAAGCCAGGCAAGGCAAGCGTCCCAATTGAGCCCCTCCGGTTTCTGCTCCATGCCGGGCGGGACCGGGGTTAAATAACCGCCATTGGCGTTCCAGATGGTCCGCACCATGTTGACCTTGCCGATCGCGCCGGTATCGAAATACTTCTGCTTGGCTTCGGCGAAATGGGCCGTGGTACGCTGCTGCACCCCCACTTGCAGGATGCGGTGGTTCTCCTGCACGGCGCGCACCAGGGGCGGCCCCTGCTCGGGCAGCGAGGTCATGGGTTTTTCCACGTAAACGTCCTTGCCGGCCTTGCAAGCGTCGATGGATATGAAGGAATGGGCGTGGTCGAAAGTGGCCACGATGACGCCGTCAATGTCTTTGCGATCGAGTAATCGATGGTAATCGGCATATTTATCGACGTGGGTGTTCGCTACCTTCTCGGCTTGATCCCGCCGCGCGTCATAGATATCGGAAATCGCCACCCATTCAATGTTGCCGGCCTCGTTGGCCCGGGTCATCAAATATTGCCCGCGCTGGCCCGAGCCAATGATGCCGAGCCGAATGCGGTCATTCGCCCCCCGAACGCGCAGGGCCGCAGCCGCGGTGGCCGCGCCGACCATAAAAGTCCTTCGTGAAATATTATTGGTCACTTCGATTTTCCTCCCTTGGGATGTACGACACTCCGCTGTTACAGAGGCGGGACGATAAGAAGCCATTCTGGTCCTCAGGCGGCCAGAAGTATACACCTCCAGCGCAATCGTGCCGGTACATTTTTCTGCTAGGGTTGTGAGCGGCGATGGGGAGTAGGGCCGAACGGCGTTCGGCCCCGGCGCTACAAGAATTGGCAGGCCTGACTACTCTTTATGTTCCGGCAATCCAAAGCAATAAAGGGTCGAACTATGGTCCACGGCGTACACGCGGCCGTCGGCCACGGCCAATCCGCTGAAGTGGACCCAACTGCCCATGGCGTCGCCGCTTTGGTAAAGGACCTTGCCGGTTTTGGCGTCGAGGGCGCGAAGAACGGCATTGTGGGTGTTCAGGCTTCGCTCCTGGTCCGTCAGCAGCTTATAGCCTGAACTGATGACGACGTTCTGCCCCGTTACCTGCGCGGTGTTCTCGCCGGTCGCCAGCGCAAAGATAACGCCGTTGGCGATGGCGACGGGCTCCGGGACGTCAAAGTCGCCGGAATTCCAGATGGGATCCAGAGTTGGCTTTTGCGTCGAGGGATTGGTGGCCAATTTGAACGCCATGATGCTGCCGTGCGGATTCGGGCCGTTGCTCACGGGAAACTTGGGAGCCTCCTTGGAGGCCGGTCCCCAGATGGGGACGTAAATCCAAGTCTCGCCATCCTCGTCCCGCCAGGAGGAGAGTTCTCCCCAGATGCCGAGCATCTCAAACCCCAACTCGTCATTGGCGAGCTTCTGGCGGTAAAGCGGCGTCTGGTGGTCCTCCGCGCCCAGGGAATCGGCGTCCAGCACGTAGAGAGCGCCTTCCTTGCCGCCTCCCGCCACCAAGCGATGGTTGCGATAAGGAATCCAGATAACACTGGCCGAGGCAATATCCAGATCATATTTGGTGACCTGTTGGAAGTTCAGGGGTGAATAGTAGTCGATCACCTCGACATTCTCCGGGCGCACGGCGATCAAGCTGCTGCCGTATTCGTCGTCGGCAGGATTGAATTCACCGTCGCCGGTGGAGGCGTAAATTCGCCCGTCGGCGCCGATGGCCACTCCCGCTCGGCCCCAGATTCCTGCCCCCCCGTTCGAGACCAGCACATCATGAATCGCCGGCTGGTTGGGATGGCGGATGTCCATGGCATAAATTCCTGACCGCGCTCCGCCACACCCCTGGGAGGTCGAGGTGTAGACGATGCCGTTCGAAAGGTTCAGGCTCCAGTCCTTGGAGTAAGGGGGGACAAACTGCACGGGACCGGTGCGCGTCTTTCCCGTGCCCAGGTCGAGGCCGTAGAATTTGCCGTCGGCGGCGATGACGTAAATCAAGCCGCGGTCCCTATCGATGGTGGGTGTGGCGTTCAGATTGTTCGGGCACAGCCACATGCCCGCGTCCTTGGGAAGCACGTGACTTTCAAAGGTCCGGCTCCAGACCAGCGCACCCGTGCGGGCGTCGATCGCATTGATGTTATCGGAGCTTCCCGCCACGTAAACCACACTGCGGATGCCGGTAGGGGTGGTGACGCCTTCCGCCACCACCGGAGCCGTGAGCGCCGCTAAAGAGCGAGGCTCGTTCTTGATCTGAGCCTTCCAGAGCAGTTTCAGGCCGGAAACGTTCTTGACGTTAAGGGAGCCCTCTTGAGTGGCCCAACCGGAGCGTTGGGGATCGTGGCCGAAAGTTGGCCAGTCCGCGCCCCAGCCGGTGACGCCGAACAAGAGGGAAGATAACGCCAGAAAGCAACTCATGAGCTTGATAATTCTCATCGAGTAAGCCTGGTAGGCCGGAAGCGGGGCCCGCTCGGCAGACATTCCGTCAGGGGTGAATAGATGGGCCGTCCCATACGCTCCCCATGGTCCTTGCGCTTTACCCGTCTCGAACCGCTGCGTGTTTATTGCCAAATTTGTATCTCCCATGCAGCCGGAGGGATCTCTTTTCGGATTCAGGTCGGCTGCTTGCAGAATATGTATCCCCTGTCGTCGAGATCCTAAACTCTGTATCACTGATGAGTTGCCATTCTTGCGACAAGGCTCAGGTAAGAACCTGCGATTCCGGTTTTCATCTTTTTTTGCCCTACGGCTAAGGTACACCCGACCGGCTTTGAGTTCAAGTGTTAAGGGCGCATCGAAGACTTCTGGAAGGCCGGACATACCGGATTGGGGGGAGCCCACTCACTCCTGCGCCGTGCACCGTGGACGCGAGTGGACGGGGCGCTTGAGCGTAACGGGGTAATCCTCACACCCTCCGAAAAAGAAAAGGCCCAACCCCGAGGGTTGGGCCAGGAAATGGAGAAGCAGATGCCGGTTAAGCGAGCTTTGTGACCTTGTCGGCCTGAGGTCCTTTCTGCCCTTGGACGATCTCGAACTCTACCGTGTCGCCTTCTTGCAAGGTCTTGAATCCTTCACCCTGAATGGCCGAGTAATGGACGAAGACATCAGCTCCGCCTTCCTGGCCGATAAACCCATACCCTTTACTGTTGTTGAACCACTTTACCTTACCTTGAAGTCTTGCCACTTGCGCCCTCCTTGATTTTGCTTTGGGATTGCTACTCCTTGAAAAAGCGCCCAAAAAAGAAAAAAGCCGAAGATCTCTTCGATCCCCGGCCCTATATTCCTATGAGCACTTTCCCAACAAGAACACTTTCCTAACTCCCTCATCAATACAGATAGCTTTTCCACCCCCAATTTGTCAAGAAAATAGTTGAAAGAAACCGTCGCCACAACGAACATCCAACCCGCCGAGGCTCACGCTGAAACCGTTTTCGGTCCATAGAGCAGCAGAATGCCCACCAGGGTTTTTCCATCGTGAATCTCACGATGCTTAATCATCTCCAAAACCTTATTGACGGTAAAAAATCTGACTTCAATTCGTTCGTCGGCATCGGGTTGGCCTTGGGAGGGAGTCAGGTCCCACGCTTCCACGAGATGCATCTTCTCGGTTAAGATTCCGGGGCTCGGATAGAAATCCAGCAGGGGCTTGATGACGCGGGCGTGGTAGCCGGTCTCTTCCAGCAACTCGCGGCGCGCGCTCTGGCGAGGAGTTTCCCCGGGCTCGATGCCACCGGCCACAAGTTCCCACAGGCTTTCCTTCGCCGCGTGCCGGTACTGGCGGACCAGGATCAGGCGGCCGTCCGGAAGGTGGGGAACGACCACCACCGAACCCGCGTGGCAAACAAGCTCACGCGTGGTCTCCACGCCCCCCGGTTCGATCACGCGTTCGACCTTCAATTCCACCACTCTTCCGCGGTAGATGGTTTTGCTTTCAAGTATGCGGGCGTGTTTTTGCACAGGTTTCGCCTCAAATCGTATAGTGCCGCTGCCAGCGGGGACAGCCAGTATAACATCGTCAACCCGAGTCCGCGGCGCGGCGCCATTCCCGGCGGCTCGAACGTCAGCTATAATATCCTGGCAGGGGCCGACAACGCGCAGTGTGTGGTCCGCAGCTTGGGGTACAGGAGGGTTCATTCATTATGAAAATCACGGCGTTGATTGTGGATGATGAACAGCCGGCTCGCGATGAGTTGGCGTTCCTGCTGAAGAGCTGCTCCGACGTCGAGGTGGTCGGCCAGGGAAAGAACGGCGTTGAAGCCGTGAACATGGTGCGCGAGCTGAATCCGCAGTTGGTGTTCCTCGACGTGCAAATGCCCGGCCTTGACGGCTTTGGTGTCATCAAACGCCTGCTGGAAAAAAAAGCGCGCCTGCCGTTTTTCGTTTTTGCCACGGCCTATGACCAGTACGCCGTGCAAGCCTTCGAAGTGAATGCCATCGACTACCTCTTGAAGCCAATCTCAAAGCCACGACTGGAAAAAGCCATCCTACGAGTGCGCCGCCTGCTCGAAACTGCCGACACCACCAGCCAGAAGCTCGACCGCTTGGTGCAGATGGTGGAGCAGCGCCCCCTGCCCCAAAAAGGGAAGCTGGTGGTCAAGAGCAGCAGCCGGCTCTTCCTCGTCGATCCTGATGAAGTCATTTACGCCAGCATCGAAGACGGAGTCATCAGCATCGTCACCCGCGAACTGGAAGGTGAGTCCAACTTCCGCACCGTGGAAGACCTCCAATCCAACCTCGATCCCAAGGTCTTCTGGCGCGTGCATCGCTCCTACCTGGTCAACGTAAACCACATCAAGGAAGTGGTCCCCTGGTTTAAGAGTTCATACCAGCTCAAAATGGAAGATCGCAAGCAGACGGAAATTCCCGTCAGCCGCGCCCAAACCCGCAAACTGCGCGAGTTGCTGAACCTTTAGCATTGGTTTGCTTTGTCGAGTATTCTAGCCTGAATTTCTCACCGTGCGGGGCCTTTATTGCCGCCTTCCAGCGACAATTTGGCACCTCGCCTGTCGGACAATTTGCACCCCCGTCTTCCATTTTTGGGATCTTATTGTAAGTAGTTTTATCTTCAGTAACGTAGTGGCTCTGGGAGGAGAAAAATCGTCTTTTTTACCCTTTATTTTCAGCAAGCTAGCGGCTTTGCGGGCTTTGCCCCGAAATGGATATAAAGTCGCAATGCCATTCGTACAATTTGTCGGCCACCCGCATCGTTCACCCTGCGCCTTGCCATCGATCCACCTGTTCCGCCGAGGGCGCAACCAGCCTTGATCGTCAGCTACAATTGTAGTCCAACGTATTGATTTTGTCAAGAAAATAATGAAGCGTGGCAAACTTGAACGCTGTTAGCGGATGAATGTCTTTCGCAACATCAATCATCTGAGCACCTCTTAAGCATCTTCACAGATGCTTTGCGAACGTGTACAGTCACCTCGTGGTGACTCAAATTGTGACGCAATTTGCTTCCGCCCTGTGCAATCCTTCTCTCGCCCAGGGTTGCCACAAGCACTTGGGCGGTAACCAGAACCAGCCGCCCTTGGCGTTACCAATCGAACTTGCCGTACCTTGTGCGGCGAATGCCGCAGTCAACAAACAAACAAAGGCAGCTTGGAGTTCGTGGTTGGTCTCGGCCTTTAACCGGTTCCAAACTTCTTCGGGGAGATCGAGCTTGTTTGATAGCATCGAGACCAGCCTATCGTTACCGACGGCAGATTTGTACAGCCAATCAAACTTTGTGTGGGGCTTCAGCTTCGGAGTGGAGAGGAAGACCTCTTCTGGCAGAAGCACACCAAGGAACGCATTTGGAAACGCTTCTACAATTGGGCCGTCACCGCGAACGAACGCATCGCGCACGATTATTTTCGAATCATCAAGCACCTGGCTGAACTGAGCGCAGGCGTCGGCGGCCGCACGTCTCAGATTGAACCCAAATCCACAGTGACTAAGCCCTGGCTTGCAGCGCTTCGAAAACAGATCCCGAATGAACACGAACTCGCATCTGCGGCGAACGTGTTCGTTGGCGCCTTTCGGGAGGAGTGGCCCGTCAAGGGCAATCACGCTTGGTCGAAAGCCTTCTGGTATTCGAGCTTTTCGGTCCTCCCATGACGTTTTTGCTCGCCAAAGAAGGAGTTCATTGCCGTCGAGGCACGCGATTCCGGTTGCCGCACGTTTCTTAGAGAAACCTACGTCGACCCCCATAAGCTTCATCGTTTCCGGTTCCTCCAATCACTGACCTTGACTAAGTTTGCACGAGGCTAAGTTATATTCAGGCATTGCTTGGGTTCACTTCCAACCCCACTCCGAAATTGCCCGCACCAGCCCTGCCATCGTGGACTCGCGTGCTTCGAGTGTGACGGTAACTGCGAGCTTGCGGAGAGTTTCGGATGTGACCGGGCCAATGGAGGCGATGACCACGCCGCGCAGGGTTTCTGCCAGGCGGTCCTGTCCCACGAGCGCGGCGAAATTCGCGGCGGTGGATGAACTGGTGAACGTAATCGCGTCCAGCGGTGGGGTGAGCAGGCGGGCGAGTTCTTGCGGGGAGACCTGCGGCGCCACGGTCTGGTAAGCCTCCACCACTTCGACGCGAGCCCCGCGCTCCTCCAGCACCCGCGGCACCAAGTCCCTCGCCACGCGCGCGCGCGGAATCAGAAATGCTTTGCCTCTCAAATCACGGTCACCGAGCGCCGCAAGGAGTCCCTCCGCCACGTACTCCGCCGGCAACAGATCGACCTTTACGCCCGTGCGCGCGAATTCGGCAGCCGTTGCCGGGCCGATGGCGCCGATCGTCAGTCCCTTCAAGGCGCGCACGTCGCGTCCGGAGGCGGCGAGGCGTGCCAGGAAATTCCGCACCCCATTCGCCGACGTCACCAGCAGGTAGTGAAACTCCTCCAGCCTGCGGATAGCGGCATCGAGGGGCTCCCAGGAGTCTGGGGGCCTGATCTCGATGGTGGGAATCTCGATGACTTCGGCGCCCAGGGCTGCCAATTCCTCGCGCAACACACCGGCCTGCTCGCGCGCGCGCGTTATGGCGATGCGTTTGCCAAATAGCGGCAGATCTTCAAACCAATTGAGGTGCTCGCGCAGCCTCACCACCTCACCAATGACGGTGATGGCAGGCGTTATGACGGCGGAGGCTTTCGCGGCGATGTCCGCTAGGGTTCCCTCGATGACCTTCTGCCCCGGCAGACTGCCCCACTGGATGACAGCGGCGGGGGTGGCGGGGGCGCGCCCATGCTTGATCAGGGCCTGGGTAATGCGGGGCAGATTTCTCACCGCCATGAAGAAAACCAACGTGCCGGGGCAGGCCGCCAGTTGCGACCAGTCAAGGCGTGAGGATTCCTTTTCCGGGTCCTCATGCCCGGCGATGAAGGTTACAGTTGATGTAATGTCGCGATGGGTTATGGGAATTCCTGCATAGGCCGGAACGGCGTGCCCCGCCGAAACGCCGGGCACCACCTCGAAGGCGATGCCGGCCTGGGCGAGCGCTTGCGCCTCTTCGCCCCCGCGCCCGAACACAAACGGGTCGCCGCCCTTCAAACGGCAAACCAACTTGCCCTCGCGGGCGCGCGCCACCAGAAGCTGGTTGATTTCGCTTTGAGGCAGGCGATCGGCTTCACCGCGCCGGCCTACACGAATCTTCTCAGCGTCGGCCCGCGCCAGGCGCAGCAAATTCACGTTTACCAGGAAGTCGTAAATGACAAAGTCGGCGCGCTCAAGAATCTGTTTTCCTTTGAGGGTCAGCAGCCCCGGGTCGCCGGGTCCCGCGCCAACGAGGTAGACTTTGCCTTGGGTCATCGGTCGTTATCCGTGCCTCAGTCACAAAAAGACGAAAATCGAAACTGGGAACTCGAAACTCGGAGCGATTTTCGAGTTTCGAGTTTCGAATTTCGACATTACCTCCCCCATCGGTGTTGCGTCTCGGTGACCGAGTCGAGTATCTCCTTCGCGCCCTGCCTCAGCAGGTCTTCTGCCACAGCGGTGCCCAACGCTTCCGGATCGGACGCAGGACCCTCTGCCTGGGCACGAATCAATCGAGTCCCGTCGAGGTTTGCGACCAGCCCTTGCAATTGAAGATGGCCATCTTCCACCAAGCCGTGTGCGGCGATAGGCACCTGGCAACCGCCGCCCAGGCGGCGCAGCACGGCGCGCTCGGCGCGGACGGCCTGATGTGTCACCAAGTGCTCGAGGCGCGCCACGGCCTCCCTGGCGCGCGAGTCGTCAACGTGAATTTCGATGCCCAACGCCCCCTGGCCGACCGCCGGGCACATCTGGTCGAGACTAAAATAGCTTGTTATCCGTTCGGTGAGCCCCAGGCGGTGCATGCCGGCGGCGGCCAGCACCAGCGCTTCGCAATCGCCTCGTTCGAGCTTGCGCAGTCGCGTGTCCAGATTCCCCCGCATGGCTACATAAACCAGACCGGGCCGCAAGGCGCGTAATTGCGTCTGCCGCCGCAAACTGCTGGTAGCAACCCGCGCGTGGGGCGGCAGGTTCTCCAGGAGTTGTCCATCCCGGGTGATGAAAACGTCCCTCGCGTCCTCACGCGGCGGCACCGCGCCGAGGGCGAGCCCCGCGGGTTGATCGGTAGGCAGGTCCTTCAAGCTGTGCACGGCCACATCGATTTCCCGTGCCAGCAAGGCTTCTTCGATTTCTTTGATGAACAGGCCTTTGTTCCCCGCCTCCGCCACCGTTTGCGCCATGGAGGCGGGCAGCGCATCGCCCGGCGCGACGGCCTGTAGCTTGTCGCCGGTGGTCTTGATGATGCGAACTTCGTTTTCGTAGCCCGAAGCGGCAAGCTGGTCGCGAACCCAGTGCGCCTGCCAAAGAGCCAGCTTGGAACCGCGCGAGCCGATGATCAGTTTCATAAAATTCAATTGCCAGCGCGTTAGAAAAGGGGAAAGGTCAAAGGCTAAAGGGTAAAGGGTAAAGGTTAAATGCAACCCCTTTATCCATTACCCTTCACCCTTTACCCTTCACCTTTCATCCTTTACCCTTTACCCTTTACCCTTTATCCTTTGCACTTTTTAATTCCCCAGTCCAAAGATCTTATGGATCAGCCGTACCAAGGCCACGTTTTCAGGTTCGCCTGCTCCACTCTTCAGTTCCGTAATGGGGCCGTGGAGGATTTTGTTCATGATGCCGCGGGTCAGGGCGTCCACGGCCTGGCGCTGCTCGGGAGTCAGGTTTCCCAGCCGGCCCTGATAGCGTTCCATTTCCGTGGCGCGAATGCGGTTCAGGCGGTCCTCCAGAGCAACGATGGTCGGCACGACGTCGCGTGACGCCAGCCGCTTTAACGTCTTCTGGACTTCTGTCTGGATGATTTCCTCGGCCCAGACGGCTTCGCGCTCGCGTTGCTTCTTGTTGGCCTCCACGACGTGTCCCAGGTCGTCGATATCATATACAAAGACATTATCCAGTTCATTCACAGCCGGGTCGACATCGCGCGGCACGGCGATATCCACGAAGAAAATGGGCCGGTTCTTGCGTGCGCTCAGGAGTTTTTCCACTTGGTTCTTGTTAATGATGGTGTGGGGCGAACCGGTGGAACTGATGACAATGTCGGCCTGGCTGAGGTGTTCGTAGAGATGTTCAAAGGGTACCGGGGTTCCATGAAACGCCGCCGCCAGTTCCACCGCCCGGTCGTAAGTGCGATTGCTCACCAGGATGTTGCTGGCGCCGCTGCTCAGGAGGTGTTTGGCCGCCAGTTCGCTCATCTTGCCGGCGCCCACGATGAAAATGGTTTTACCCTGGAGGCCGCCGAAGATTTTCTTCGCCAACTCCACGGCCGCGTAAGAAACGGACACTGCCGCTGATCCCAGCGCCGTTTCGCGCCGCACACGCCTCGCTACCGCCAGCGCCTGGTTCACCACTTCGTTCAGGGTGCCGCTCATGGCGCCCACCGCGCGCGCCGCGGCGTACGCCTGTTTCATTTGTCCCAGGATTTGTGGCTCGCCGAGGATCATCGAGTCAAGGCTTGACGCCACACGGAACAGGTGCTTCACGACGTCCTGCTGCCGGAGACGGTAGAAGAAATGCGCAAATGGCCCTAAGTCGCAATGGTGATGGTCGGTCAGGAAGCGGCGAATGATCGATTCCGCATCGACCTCGTCCTCGGCGGAGGTGGACACTTCAACGCGGTTGCAGGTGGAAAGAATCATCCCTTCGCGAATGCCGGCGCGATGCACCAGGTCGGAGACGGCTTCGGCCAGGCAGGCTTCCGGGATGTTCATCTTCTCCCGGACTTCCACCGGCGCGGTGCGATGATTGATGCCCAAAAGGGTAAGATTCAAATCCGAATCCCTAACCCCGTAATTTCGGGATGTAGCCGTGCTCTCCACTGAGCAGGCTGATGCCCACGAACGTCACGAGAATGGCGGCGAACCCAAAAATCGCAAAATAGGCAGCGCGCCGCCCGCGCCAAACGCCGCTTACGCAATTGGAGAAAAGCACCAGGTAGATCACCCACGTCACGATGGAAGCCAGGATTTTCGGGTCGAGCTCCCAGGGGCCCTTCCATGTGCGGCTGGCCCACACGAACCCCGTCAAGATGCCGAGGCTCAGGAAGGGAAGTCCCAGTACCAGTGAACGGTAATAGAGTTCCTCGCAAACCTTCAGCGAGGGCAGGCGATAGTAAAAGCCTCGCGGCTGTTTTGACTTCAGTTCCCGCTCCTGAATCAGGTACATGACGGCGGCGACAAAGGTCAGGAACAGGGCCGTATAACCGAGAAAAATCGAACTGATATGAACCAGCAGCCATCCGCCTCGAAAGGCCGAGGAATCAAATGAACCTGGGGGACGAAGCGCTGAGATCAGGGTCAGCAGGAAGACGAGCGGGAGCATGAAGAGACCCAGGGAAACAATGCGATAGCGCAGGTAGACGAAGAAGAAGGCCAGGGTCACCAGGAATGCGTAAAACGACAGGGCACTCCGAACGTCCGTAACCGGCAGGCGATGAAGGCGCGCGGCTTCGATGGCCAACGCCCCGGCATGCGCAGCCAAGCCGATTCCCAGCGCCCCCAGGGAAGCAGGCGAAAGCGACGGCCGTCGCCGTACAACGGAGGGGACGATGAGCAGAATCCCCAAGGCGTAAAATGAAAGCGCCATCCACACGCAGGCATCGTGCATAAGAGCTCCAAAGGCGTAAAGGCAAACTTAAGAATTATAGCATCCCTGGTGTGCGAGTCTTGGGGCAAGTGAGGCGAGATGCTGCACGCAGAATGCCAGCAAGGGGCGAGCCCTTATCTTTGACAGAATGCCGGCGCCATTGAATCCAGGCTGTTCAGCAATGCGGTCGTGTCAATTGGCTGAGATGTTTGCGCGTGAACGGAAAACAGGCTGCGGGGGTCCTGGGGGTATGAGACAGCGTATTCGATGTCCCCAAACAACATCGAAAAGAAAGTGCTGAACTCCGAATCCGCTGCAGTGCGGGTCTCCGGCGTATTGGGCGCCAGAAGTCGATCGTTGATGAACACTTCAATTTCCCGGCCATTGAATTGAATCCGGCCGCCCAGGCTCGGCTCGATTTCCAGACGGCGGCAGGCAGCCAGGGCAGCCTGTGTTGCCTGGACCAACCGATCCTGGTCGGCTCCCTTCAACACCGCTTTGCGGTTGTAGCGGACACCCAGCCGGCCGCCGGTGTTATCGAGGCTATAATTGCCCTGGTGCCCGATCAAAACCACTCCCGGGCCCGCGTGGACGTGCCGATAATCCGCGACGTCCAGCAGGAGCTCACCGTTGGCCTGATTTTGGATCCAGCGATGAAACACCGGAATCAAGGCCTCAAGGTCAACTTCTTCTGCATTTTTCGCGAAGAGCTTTACGTTGACGTGTTGAAGTTCCATGGGCTCGACATCTCTCCTTTAGGCGACGCTGACCGCTCCCAAGCGGTTGTAGCAGGCGTGCGACGCATCAATAAAGAGTTGGGCTTCATCAATCAGGTAGCGAGCCGAATCCGGATTGGCCGGCTTGTTCGACGATGCGTGGGCGTCGAATAAATACTGGGCGAATTTTCCCCCCGCGAACGTATCGAAGAACCTCCGGGTGTCATAGAAGCGGGTGGTGAATTCCCGGACGATCCGGTCCGGATCGTCGGGGATGTCTTGGAGTTCCAACTTCACCAGCGCCTTGGCCGCGTGGAGCATCGCCAGATAAGCGGTCCGGGCAGCTTGCTGGAAGTTTCCCCTCTCCAGATCCACCTGCGCTTCGAACACCTCACGCTCGGCAGCAGCGAGGTCGAATTCGATTGCGGAAACCACTTCTCCAGCGCATTCACCAACGCCCCGGTCACTCAAACTGTATTCGCGCGGATCGCTCCAGTCGCTGAAGAACGAGCGGTCGGCGTCGTCGGCCGGCAGCCAAGTGAGATCTTCCAGCAGACTCTTGATTTCCACCTTCCCAATGCGCTTGACGAAATCCTTAAAGCTTTCACCACTCTTACGGTCGGCCACATATCGATCCGTCAAGCGGGTCACGACCTGCGGAATGTTTTTGGACGGGACCGCTACGACCGGCAGGCCATATGAGCCGGCGTTGCTCTCCCAATCCCCCCCCAGGACCACCTGGAAGTGAGGAACGGCGTAGCCGGCCATCTTGCGGCTGACGCCGTAGAAACCGAGATCGGCGACGTGATGCTGGCCGCAACTGTTGAAGCAGCCGCTGATCTTGATGTGCAGGTTCTGTACGGCTACGTCCATGGCAAAGCTCTTCTGGGCGAGGCGGTTGCGTAGTTCCGCGGCCAGACCTCGCGACGAGGAGATGCCCAGTTTGCAGGTGTCGGTCCCGGGGCACGCGACAATATCCACAATGGTTCCAGCCCCCGGGTCTCCCAAGCCCACCGCGCTCAATGCCTCATAGATGTCCACCAAGTCCCGATTGCTGACCCAACGAATGACGAAGTTTTGTTCGACGGTGGTGCGGATGGTTTCACGCGTGAAGCGACGCACGATGTCGGCGAGGGGGCGGAGCTGGCCGGCGGTGATGTCCCCCAAGGGAAGCATGGCCGTGACCGTGGAATAACCTTCCTGGCGCTGCGGCCGCACGTTGGTGTTGCGCCATTGCTCGAAGGCCTCGGAGGCCGGCGACGGAGTCTCACTCGGCGTGTGCAGCGGCTCCTCCTGCAATTCTTGCGCGGTCTCCAAATACTCCGTCCATCTCGGGTCCGAAGGCAGAGTGCGGCGCTCCTCCCAAACCAATTCCTTGAACTTTTCGATTCCCAGGTCGTGAATCAGGAATTTAATGCGCGCCCGGTTGCGATTTTTTTTTTCTCCCAATCGCGCGAAAACCCTGGCGATTGATTGCGCGATGGGCAGCAATTCTTCCGGGGGCAGGAAAGGGTGGAACAGTTTCGCCTGGTAAGGGACGGTGCCCAGTCCTCCGCCCACGTAGACGGCAAAACCGCGTACTTCCTTCCCGTTTTCGGTGCGCGTAACCGCAACCAAGCCCAGGTCGTGCATGTTGGCGAGTCCGCAGGCATGCTGCACGCAGCCGCTGAACGAGGGTTTGAATTTCCGGCCAAAGCTCTGGCAGTCCGGATGGCCGAGCAAAAATCGCGAAAGCGCCCGGGCATAGGGGGTGACATCGAAAGCTTCGTCCCGACAAACCCCGGCGAAGGGGCAAGCGGTAACGTTTCGGACCGTGTTCCCACAGGCTTCGCGGGTGGTGATCCCTGTGGCGGCCAGGCGGCGCATGAGCGTGGGTGTATCGTCGATGTGTACGTAATGAAGCTGCACGTCCTGACGAGTTGTGATGTGAGCGATCCCATCGGAGTACTCTTCCGCAAGCTCGGCGAGAGTCTCAAGTTGCGCGGCGTTCAGGCCGCCGGCGGGGATCTTGATGCGCTGCATGCCCGGGGCATCCCAGAGGGTATTCGGCCCCTTGGTCAAGCGCCCGGAGGGGTATGCGAACTCTTGTACCCGTTTGCCATCGTGCCGTTGGCCATTGTCGTAACGTTGGCCGTACACGCCTCGGCGTAGCCGCGTTTCCGCGATCAGACGCTCGTCGAGCTTGCCTTGTTTCTTCAGACCCAGATCCGTTTCGTAGGCGTCAATCTCATGGGTCAGGGCTTCCGGCAACTTACCTGCTAGATTTTCCTTCCACAGCGCGTTCGAGGCTTTCATGATGATTGCTCTCCAAAAACAAAAAACCCACTGCCGGATTTGTCTCCGACGGTGGGTTGAAATCAGATCGTTTTGATTAACGCTCTGCTAAGCAACTCCTCCACACGCCGGCATTGGCGCCGTACAACAGCACTTCGCCGCGTCGAGTTGGAGGATATTTACCATTGCTAACATGTCCAGCATAAGTTGCTGGGGACAAAATGTCAACTGGAAACTCTCATTAGACCTCTTGATACAAGAGCTTCAATCCAGCAAGCCTAATCATCATGGCGAGACCGAGGGTGTGCACCGCCCCCTCTTTAGGTGAACCGGACAACTAACTTGTACCGGCCATCCTTCACAGCCTCTAGAGTCCAATCTGCCCCGTCGCAGCCACCGTGGTGCTCCGTTACATCGGTAGGGAGGCTCCAATAGTCCAACTCTTGGGGACTTCAACACATTGACCCACTACCATCCAGAATCCCGACTTGGTGAATCCCACTGGGTCTTGTTATGATGGGCCAGGGGAAAATTATGTCATCGCCTATTACCCCAGTCGTGCCAGGAAAGCCGCGCCCGCAATTGCAAGTGCGGGCGGCAGAAATACGCGATGCGCACGATATCGCGCGAATTTATCTTCAGGCGATTCAAGATCACTTGGCGACGTTCGAAAACTTTCTCGGCACTCCCGAGGAGCGCACGCGCTGGGTGACGGAACACTCCGGAAAATACCCGCTCCTAGTGGCGGATCTGAACGGACGGGTTTTGGGGTGGACGTCGCTCAGCCCCTATCAAGTGCGGCCGCGCATCGAGGGCATCGCCGAACTGCTCATCTACATCGACCGCGATTACCGGCGGCACGGCGTGGGCAGGGAATTAATGCGTGCCATTCAATCCGCGGCGCGCAAGGAAGGGCACCGAAAACTGATCGGGAGATTTGTAGCTCACAATGACGCCGGCCGCACGCTTTGCCGCATGACCGGCTGGAGAGAAGTGGGCGTGCACCTCAAACACACCTTCCTGGAGGGCTGCTGGCACGACGTGGTCGTGGTCGAGTTTCTCATCATGGAAAACCTGGGGAGCCAGGAGCCGGGAGTCAGGAGACAGTAGATGCTATGCGGTAGACGGCAGACTTGGGACGAAGGCTTATGGATTGGAGATCGTGTGGTTTACCCAGAATCGCAAATCCAGAAATGAAAATCCCGGATGGTGCCTATTGTTTCCAGTCTACTGACTTATGACTCCTGACTTCTTTTCCCTCCCGCCGAAGCGCGTCCAGACGAGATAGACGGGAATTCCCAAGAGCACAAGTCCCAAACCGATGCCCGATTCGCGCGGGCTGCGGGCCAGCGCATTGGTAATGATAATCAGCGCTGCGGCGGCAAAGGCCAGTGGCAGTGCGGTGTATACCCGGTAAGGACGCGCCATCTGCGGGCGCTTCCGGCGCAATATGACCACCGCCAGCGCCGCCGCCGCGTAGAAAATCCAGCCGGTGAAAATAACGTAGGTATAGAGTTGCTCATAGGTGCCCGAGGCCGCCAGCGCGATGGACCAAACTCCCTGGATCAGCAGGGCTACGTAGGGGGTTTCAAAACGGGGGTGAATCCGTCCCACCGCGGGAAACATGACGCGGTCGCGCGCCATGGCGAAGTAAGCACGCGCGCCACCCAGGATGTTGCCGTTCGTCGCGCCAAACATCGAGCAAAGAATCAACCCGGAAACGAACGCGGCGCCACGCGGGCCCCAGAGGATTTCCATGGTTTTTGCCGCCACGCGTTGGTAGGCCTCCTGGGCCATGACGGGCAGTGATAAGACCTGAAGATAGGCAAGGTTGGCGCTGAGATAAACGACAATGACGACGAGCGCGCCGACCAGAAAGCTGCAGGGGAGTACCTTCGAGGGATTCTTCACTTCGCCCGCCACATACGACAATTGGTGCCATCCGTGATAAGCCCACAGCACCCCAATCAGCGCTACCCCAAACGAACTCAGGGTGGCGTGTGGGGACGCATATCCCGGCGGAGGCGCAATTGGTGGCCCGTGATAGGCGAATAGGGCAAAGCCCACGATGATGGCCACGCCCGTCAACTTGGCCAGCGTAAAAAAGGTCTGTACGAACGACGCGCGCTTGACTCCGGCAATATTCACCAGCGTCAGCACCGCAATTACCGCGCTCGCCACCAGCTTTCGTTCGAGGGGGCTGAGAGGGAAAAAGGTGGAGCTGTAGATGCTGAAGGCCACCGCCAGGGTCGCGATGCCACCCGATTCAATCACCAGCAGCGCCGCCCAGCCGTAAAGAAAGGCCGCCAGCTTGCCGTAGGCCTCGCGCAGATAGACGTAGACTCCGCCCGCTTCCGGAGTTGCCGCTCCCAGTTCGGCGAGAGAAAGCGAACCAGCCAGCGCCAACGCTCCTCCTACCATCCAGACCAGCATGACGGTGGAGACGGACCCGACCTGTAGCGCCACATTGTGCGGAATCATAAAGATCCCGGACCCGATAATCGTGCCCACCACAATGGCGATTGCACCGGGGGTGCCGATGGCGCGCGGGAGTTCGGTGGGCGCGTGAGGTGCCGCACTTGAAACCAAAGAGCCGGACGATGACCCCGAAGGTGTAGTCATAGAAAACCTGAAAAAATTGATCCCCTGCCCCACTCGGCACGGCCTTTACGAAACCAAGTTGGGTTATTATACTGAGGCGCTTTCGGGAAGGCCAACAACCTTTTCAGGTCTCCCGCGGGCGGAGACGGCAGGGCAAACCATGACGAACTTTCTTGCCGGACGATTTGAAGGCCAGGTGGCGCTGGTGGTGGGCGGCGCGCAAGGCATCGGGAAGGCGATTGCCGTGCGCCTGGCTGGGGAAGGCGCGCACCTGATGATCGCGGACATCGACCGTCCGATGATGGCCCGCACCGCGGAAGAGATCAGCGCGGCGGGGGGAAGCGTGCGCACTCTGGTTTGCGACGTGCAAAGAAAGCCGCAGGTGGAACGCACCGTGGCTCGCATTATCCGCTGGCACAAGCGCCTTGATGTAATGATGTACGTCGCCGGAGTGGGCAAGGGCGTGCCCTTCGTGCAGACGGAGGAAAAGCTTTGGGACTGGACGATGGGCATCAACCTGCGTGGTGGTTTCCTGTTTGCCCGCGCCGTGGCGCCGCAGATGATCAAGCAGCGGAGCGGCAAGCTGGTTTTCATGGCGTCCACCAACGCCTGGGATGCGGAAGCGGAGCTTGCGCCTTATAATGCTTCCAAGGCCGGCTTGTTCCTGCTGGCCAAGACGCTGGCGCGCGAACTGGGTCCCTATGGAATTAATTCCAATGCCATCGGCCCGGGATTGATCCGCACGCGCCTGACCGAGCCTTTTCGGAATGATCCGAAGTTTATGAAGAAGTATGAGAATCTGATTCCCCTGGGCCGGCTCGGCGAACCCGAGGACGTTGCCGGACCCGCGACGTTTCTGGCTTCGCGCGACGCCGACTATATCAACGGTGTCCTGCTCTTTGTTGATGGTGGGCAGTTGGCCTGACGGCGCGCCGGCGCGTCAAGCTTGGCGGCCCGGTCCGTAACTTTCTGATCGAGGAGATAACAGATGTAGCGGCGAGTTTACCTCGCCAAATGGCGGCGTAAAGCCGCCTCTACGTCAATAGGAGATAACCGATGTAGCGGCGAGTTTACCTCGCCAAATGGCGGCGTAAAGCCGCCTCTACGTCAATAGGAGATAACCGATGTAGCGGCGAGTTTACCTCGCCAAATGGCGGCGTCCCGATAAGATCGGGACAGGTTCCGCCCCCTCTACGTCAATAGGAGATCACATGCTCAAAGTGGTTCGTACCCCGAACGCTCCCCTACCCAAGGGCGTTTATTCCCAAGCCATCGTTGCCGACGGCTTTGTTTTTGTTGCCGGACAGGCGTGCGTGAACCCCCAGACCAATGAGTACGAATTCGGCGACATCCAAGCGGAAACCCGGCGGACCCTTCTGAACATCCGTGCCATCCTGGAGGCGGCGGGGAGTTCGCTGAAGGACGTGGTGCGCGTGGGCGTATTCCTTGCCGACATGAACGATTTCGCGGCGATGAATGTAGTTTACAAGCAGTTCTTTACCGAAGACCAGCCTGCCCGCACCACGGTGGGCGCGCAACTCCCCAAGATCAAAATTGAAATTGACTGCATCGCGCGCGTCAGCAAGCGGCGCAGGAAGTAAAGTGAGGTATCCATGCTGGCTCGAGAGCTTTCCACTCCGGCGCTAACCGTCGATCTGGACGTCCTGGAAAAGAACCTCCAGCGGGTGGCGGAATTGTGCCGCCGGCAGGGCGTGGGTTTGCGCCCGCACACCAAAACGCATAAGACGGCGGAGGTGGCGCGTCTCCAGTTGGCGCAGGGCGCCGTGGGCCTGACGGTTGCCAAAGTGGGGGAAGCGGAAGTGATGGTGGGCGCGGGGCTCGACGACATCCTGGTGGCGTTTCCCATTCTGGGGGAGGAAAAACTCCGGCGGCTGGCCCGCCTCGCGCGCACGCGCCGTCTGCTGCTGGCGCTCGATTCGGAAGCCGCCGCGCAGGAGCTTTCCCGCGCCGCCGCCGCGCAAAATGCCACCATCGGCGTGCTGGTGGAGTTTGACGCCGGCGTTCACCGCTGCGGGCTTGATCCCGGACCGGCGTTGGTGGCGCTCGCCAAGGTCATTGAGAAGCTTCCCGGTCTGAAGTTTCGCGGGCTGATGAGCTTTTTCGGCAATGTCTGGGGAACCCCGGAGCAGCGCCGCGAAGAAGCCCAGCGCGTGGCCGAACGCGTAGCCCGCGGCCTTGCGGCGTTTGCCGCCGAGCGTATGCCGGTGGAGATTGTTTCCGGCGGCTCCACCCCTTCCGCGGAGTTTGCCCACCTCATCCCCGGGCTCACGGAAATTCGTCCCGGCACTTATGTTTACAACGATCTCAATACCTATTATCAGAGCGCCTGCCGCCTGGAGGATTGCGCGGTGCGGGTGGTGGCCACGGTGGTTTCCACCGCCGTCCCCGGCCGCGCCATTATCGATGGCGGCTCCAAAACGTTTTCTTCCGACGCGCTGGGCTCCGGGCCCAAGTCCGGTTACGGGTACGTGGTGGAAGCGCCCGATGCGCCCATCATCAAGCTGAACGAAGAGCACGGCTATCTGGACATCACGCAGTCGCAGCACCACTTCCACGTGGGCGAAGTTGTGACCGTCATCCCCAATCATGTTTGCACCACGGTGAACATGCATGACGAGATTCTGACGCTGCGCCACGGCGAGGCGGTGGGTTGCTGGAAGATTGCCGCGCGGGGAAAAATCCGTTAGAGGAGGGAACGCGGAAATGAACGAGCCCATGACCATTCTGGGAATTGCCGGCAGTCTGCGCAAGACTTCGTACAATCGCGCCGCGCTGCGGGCGGCGCAACAACTGGTCCCGGCGGGGGCGCGCCTCGAGATCTTTGACCTCGAGGGGATTCCACTCTTCAATCAGGATGAGGAAGGGCCCCCTCCGGAGCGCGTTGGGCAGTTCAAGCAGCGCATTCGCGCCGCCGATGCCATCCTCATCGTTACCCCGGAGTATAACTATTCAATTCCAGGGGTTCTCAAGAACGCCATTGACTGGGCCTCCCGGCCTTACGGTGATAGCGCCTGGGAGGGCAAGCCGGTGGCCATCATGGGAGCTTCCCTCGGGGCGCTGGGGACATCGCGCGCGCAATATCACTTGCGGCAGGTGTTTGTGTATCTGAATATGTACGCTCTCAACCGGCCGGAGGTGATGATCTCCAACGCCGCCCAGCGTTTCGATGAAAAGGGCAATCTGAAGGATGAGGAAACCAAATCGAACATTCAGAAACTATTGCAAGCGCTGGTGGCGTGGGCGAAGCACCATGAAGGAGGACGTCGAGCCACCGCCGCGAGCGAGTGAGCGGGTTGCGCGGCAAAGCAAGCGTAGCGCGGACCTGATCTGTAGGTCCGCGGCTTTTCCGTGGCCATAGGGGGACGAGCCGCGGACCTACAAAACAGGTCCGCGCTACAACGGCTAATTTGAACGCCGGCGGCGAGAGGGCGTGCTAAACTCGCTCGTTGCCCAAGTCTTCGCCGCGGCGACGACGCGGGGATTGTTCCACAATTTCGGTAAGGGGCGGTTCGAGGATTGACCAATGAAACTCCGCATTCGTGGAAATTCCATCCGACTCCGCTTGGGCCAGAGTGAGGTTGCCCAGTTGGCGAAGGATGGCCGGGTTTCGGAATGCATCCGGTTTTCGGCGCTCCCGGAAGGTCAGTTGACCTACAGCCTGGTTACTTCCCCGGCCGAGAAGGAAATCACCGCCCGCCTCGCAGCCAGTGAAATCAAGGTTACCGTGCCCGCAGGCTTAGCACAGGGTTGGGCGAATTCCGAGCAGGTCGGATTGAAACATGTGCAGCAGATTGACGGCAGTGCGAGCCTCGCGATCCTGATCGAGAAGGATTTCGAGACTCTGGAGCCGCGAGCCGGCGAAGACCAGTCGGATAGTTTCACCAACCCTGCCCAGGGGAAACACTGCAATCATCCTTAACCAGCCTGTGGGCGCCAGATGTAGCGCCGGCTTCCAGCCGGCACTGGGCCGCCAAGATGGCGGCGCTACGTTCACATCAGGACAGCGCCAGCTTGTGAGTTCCTCGTATGCACGATGTAAGCGCCTTTGTGCTGGCCGGCGGCCAAAGCAGGCGAATGGGCCACGATAAGGCGCTGCTCACCCTCGGGGGTGAAACCCTGCTCGAACGGGCGCTTCGCCTGGCGCACCAGGTTGCCCCGCGCGTGGCGATTCTGGGGCCGCGGGAAAGATACGCGACGACGGAAGAGTGGATCATCGAAGACGAGTTCCCGGGCTGCGGCCCGCTGGCCGGAATCCATGCGGCCTTGCAGGCGACGGATACCGATCTGAACGTGATTCTAGCCGTTGACATGCCCTTCGTGCCGGCGGATTTCCTTGCCTACCTGATCGAACGCGCCCAATCATCCCCACACGCGCAAGTGGTTGTGCCCCGCGTAGGTGGTATCGTCCAGGGAACCTGCTTCGCATGTCGGCGCGCCTTCCGCAGCGCATGCGAACAGCGGTTGCGCCTGGGGTTCTATCGAGTGGAGGAGGCGATTGAATTTGTGCGGCCGGAGCATATCGAGGAAGAAGAGATTCGTGCCCGCGGATTTGGTCCAGACATATTCCGGAACCTCAATATCCCGGAGGATTTCACCGGGGCGCAAGGAACCATCGCGCGCCAGGGCATTGGGTTTGAAGATAAAGGTGGGCAGTAACGTTGCGGCCAGCCGCTAGGCCGAACCGCTTGGCTGAGAATGAGGCGGGCTTGGGCGCACGACCAATTCGGGGGTCCTATGCCAACGAAGGAGTAACAAAATCCCTCAAGAATCTTCGCACCACAGATTCCCATGAGCCCGGTGGCTCGCTACTGTACATGAAAATGTGCGAAGCACTTTGGAGTGCGACCGCGAAGCTGCCGCTTTCCGGCCTTGATTCATGCGGTTTGTGGGCAAGGGGCAAAGCGGCAGCTTCGCGGCCGCACTCCAAAGTGCCTTCGGCACCGACATTTTCATAGCAGAGATACAGAGGCGCAGACGGAGTGCAGTCCTGACACTGGGTTCTTCTGGCGGTGGCCGAGGTAGAGCAAACTTACTCTGACAGAGCAACGTTAGCGGCGTGTTTCAACCCGATTGACAACCTGCCGCTGGAGCATCGGGCATGAAAAAAGCCGCGGTCAAAAAACGTTGACCGTGGCTACGCCGCTTAGTGACCCCCGGCGAAATCCCCCCCGGCGGTGTCGCCAGGACTGCCGCGAGGTAAGCCGCGGTCAGAACCGCACGGGCCGCAACTGGGGTGGGAGGTGCCAAGGTCAACCGATATGATCAGGTTGGATCTTGAGCTTCTTGCCGGAGAGCACGTTGATCTGTTCCTTATAGTACGTTTGCCCCTTGGCATCACGGAATTCGAGGGTATGCATGCCGGTTCGCAAGGGGAACTTCTTAAGTTCTCCGGTGCGGCCCGCGAATCCGCCATCCACAAAGATTTGATCACCCTTCTGCTTCGTCAAAATCTGGACTTCGCCCACCGGGGAGACGGGGTAATAACGCGCTCCGTAGGGGCCGTATCCATAATACCCCCCCGGGTAAAACGCCGGGCCGTAGCCACCACTCATGTAGCCCCCCCCGAAATAGCCTCTTTGCGCGGACGCTGCCGGCACAAAGGTAAAGAACGCCAAAAGGGCAATCGCGGAATACATCAAAAAGCGTGTCATGGCTGCTGCCCTCCTTCCCACGCCGGCCTTTAAAACCTGCTCCCTACTTGACCAGCATACCCTATTAGATGCACGAAATAACCAGTTTGATGCTTTGAATTAGTTAATTAATATTCAACGTCTTGAAGCTGGCAGCGCAGAGTGAGGCGCAGCTTGCCTAACTCGTTGCTTCTCGACATGATACCATTAACGCATTTATTAGCACACAAGAACGAAAGCCGCGGAGTAATCCCGCCGGGCGGGATTACTCCGTGCTACCCGCTGCGGAACGGCGCACCCTGGCGGTAGCCATGGTCAGCGTTTTTCTGACGGCGGGTTTTTCCCTTGATGACGAAGGCATAGCAGGCAGGAAGAGTTCAATCCCGCGCGCAATCGGCGGGTGAGGCGGGGGTAGCCACGGTCAGTGCAGTGGGTTCTTCTGGCGGTGGCCGAGTTACAGCAAACTTAATTTAGCAGGGCAACGGTAGCGGCGTGTTCCCTCCCGATTGACGACCTGCAGCTCGAGCATCGGGCATGAGAAAAGCCCACGGTCAGTGAAAAAATAAACAATCTCGCGCAGAGATGCGGAGGCGCAGCGATTTCGAAACAAACAACTCCTTTTTTTCGCTTCTACCTCTGCGCCTTTGCGCCTCTGCGCGAGAGGCTTTTGCTCGTCCTGGGATTTTTTCACACCTTCGGACGCCCGTGGCACAGCAGCGGGCAGGATGCCCGCGCTCCGTCCGGCGGCGATCCGCTTACTTGAACCGCTGGCGGAAACGGATTTCCATGCCGAACACGCCGTTCTGGTCGCGGACCCCGAGCACCGAGACCTTATCGCTGACGTTCCATTCAAACTGAATGATCCGGTACTGGGAATACGAGGTGTCGGTAACATAGGTGAGGGTGAGGTCATGGGTGACCTGCTGCTCCACCGTGACGCGGGCGCCGGAGCCGAAGCCGGGCACGGCCACGTTGGGATCGATCTTGATCCGGCTCACGCCGAACAAATGCTGAATGCGGCTGGTGGTTTGGCTGGAGAGTGCTTCGGAGAGAAGCGCGGAGGCGCCGATGGTGGCGCTGGGGTTTCCTCCTGCGGCCGAAAAGGCTTGTTCCTGCCGCACGTAGCCGAGGGCCAGGAGGGAGAGGATATCGGTGGTGGGCAAAGGCGGGTCGGAACGATACGCGAATTTCAGCCGGTCGATGGGGCCGGAGATATCGAGGGTCAGGTCATAACTCTGCACGCGGGTCTGGGCCTCCAGATCCAGGTAGAGTTGCGTGCGAAAGGGATTGGTCATGGTCATGTCGCCGCGCACCAGGGTGTAGCGGTTGCCGCGAAAGACCGATTCGCCGCTGAGGAAATGGATGCTCCCCACCTGCACAGGATTGGCCGCCGTCCCTTGCAGCCGGAGGTCAATATCGCCCGTCAACCGCAAATTGGGGGTCTGCAACTGCACCGGGGGCGAGGAAGTAACGCGCACATTCAAGCGAATGTTGGAGGCCAGGGGTGAGGCGATGGCGGGTATCTGGTCCCCCAGGGGGCTTGAAGATTCAATAATCTTAGATATGAAATTAACGTTTGCATTAGCAACGATCTGGCGAACGATGAGTTCGCCCTGCAACTGCGCCTGGTCGGGGTTCCCTCCCAGGCGCAAATTGCCATCAATCACCGAGGTGAAGCTGGGCGGGTAGCGCACGCGGACTTGGCTAAGGTCAGCCCGCACCTCGTAGCGGGGACTTTCCACCAAGGTTACAAAACCGCTCAGGCTGACCGTTCCTCCGCCGCTTAAGCCATGCATGGAGCTGATGACGGCGCGCTCGCCCTCGAGCTTGACGGTTCCTTGCAGATTATTGAAGCGAAAGGGCAGGCTGCTGTAACCCAGGCTCACATCCTGTATATCGACGGCGCCGTTCAGCAGGGGGTGGTCCGGGGTGCCGGTCAGGCGCAAGCGCAGGGCCGAGCGGCCGGTGGCCTGGAGGTTGGGGTCGAATATGGTCAGCACCGTAGCGTTCGCGGTGCCCTCGGTGCTGAGGTCGAGCGTAACGGCGCTGTTGAAATGCAGTGCCCCCTCAATTTGAAGTTCCGTGAAAGGCCCTCGCATGACGAACCGACTGAGCGCCAGCCGGCCGTCCGAGTAGTGCACATCTACGGGTTGGGCGTTGTGCCACTGGACGCTGGGAAAGTCTATGGCCACATCACGCGCCTGGGACTGGAGATCAATTTTCGCCGGAGTGCGCAGCGGCCCCACCGCGCGGAAGGATCCGCCCAAAGTTACGGCGGCCGCGAATTCGCGATTGAAGAAGGCGCGAATCCACGGATCGGCGCGCAGGCTCGAGTATTCCCCCTCGGCCTCCATCGGCCAATCTCCCTGTGCCGTCGCCTTGGCGCTAACGCGCAAATTTCCCCCCGGGCTTTGGTTTTCGCCCTCCAGCTTTAATTGCTTTCCTTCACCCGACAGCGTGCCGTGGAACTCGCCCAGGGGAGTGCCCTCGACACTCAAGTCCTGAACCCGCCATGAGCTTTGCAGGTGAAAATCCTCCGGAGTTCCCTGGCCGCTGGCATCAAAGTTGAAAGTCCCGTCCAGCCGCCCTTTGGGAAGCGCGAGGGAAGCCGTCATCGGCAATCGGCGAATGTCCGCCAGGCGGAAGTTAGTTCCCACGAGTTGCCCGGAGGCAAAGCGGCGCTCAGGCTCCAGAGTGAGGCTGCCGCTCATGCGCCCGTGATCCTTCGTCAACTGGATGTTTTGCAGTTTCCAAATAGACTGCGTAACCTGCAACTGGGTGGAGAAGGAATCAAAGGGTTCATCCGCAAAGGCGCCGGCATCGATGCGTAGCGAGCCTGAGCCCCCCAGGTTGGCGACAGTCCCTTCAACCTCCACGCCGCCGCTGACGGTGCCGCGGATGGGCAGGTCCGAGTTGATGACTGCCGTTAAGCCTTCAATCGGTGTGTGCTGCGCCTGCGCGGAAAAGCGGATAACGGAACTGGGAGTCAATCGCCAATCCTCGAGTTGGGCAGAGCCGGTCAACTCAAAAGAACTTTTGGCATGATCAACGCGCCCCCCTGAGATTTGGACCAAACTGGGATTGAGTGCGACCACCGCCGTGAGCCGGTCCCAAGCCCAGCCGTGATACTGGAACTGGCCCATCTTCACGCGCCCTTGCAAGGAGGGCGCCTCCGCGCTGCCGCTGAGCTGCCCGGAAAACTCGGCGGGCGACTTCAACTCCAGCGGGATGCCGGAGGGGGCGGCAACCAGCTCCTCCAGGAAAGGCCGCCACTCTTCGAAATCGTCGGTGGTGACGGTGAGGGCGAGTGATTCTGTCGCGGCGGGCAGCGTAATCTTCTGGGCAAGTATTCCGCGCGCGGTGATGGTGGAATGCGGTGTGCGCAATTCAGAATCGGCGAGGTGGAGGGTTAAGCCCTGCCCGTCTTCGAGCGTGCCGCGCGCCGCGCCGCTGACGGGAAGCACATCGGGAGGCACGGCAGCCGGCGCTTGCAAGGCGAGATCAAAATCCGCTTTCAACCCTTTCCCTTGTCCGGACCACGTTGCACTGAGGGCGCCGTCGGCCATCGAGGCCGGGTGCAATTGCGTGGTGAGCAGGGTCGGCGTGCTCGCGGAGCGTAGCACGTCATCCAGGCGCACCTGATGGATGCGCGATTTCAGACGAAACTGCGCCGGCGAATCCTGGAAATTCGCGTGCAACGTCCCCTGCGCTGTGCCTCCCCAAACCGAGACAAGGAGATTAGTGAGATCGAGTTGATTTTTTTCCAATGCGTAATTGGTTGTGGCATCCACGCGCAAGGATAGGTGGGCAGGCGTGAGGATCGTGACTTGACGAGCTTGGGCGCGGCCCTGTGCCGAGATGTTTCCATCTTGATAAACTGCCAGTCCTTCGACTTGCACGGTGCCGGCTTGGAATTCCGGCGCGTGGAGGAGACGGGCCAGCGCGGAGACCTCCGCCGAGGCGTGGAACGACCCGGAAGCTTGCCAGACCGAGCGCGGCAGGATGGTGAACGAAGCCTCGCCCGCCGTTCCGGGCGCTTGCCACGCCAGCGATGAAAAAACCAGGCTGGCGGGGGAAAGCTCGAAGCGGCTATTAAAATGGATGGGCGGAGTCGACCACTTTGATGAGCGAATGGTGGTAGCGGAAGAAGAAATCGTGCCCGTGTAGCGCCCGCGACTCATACTGAGAAGCATTGCCAACTCACGCGCGTTAATCTCCATCGGTAGCCGCTGGTCGTTCCAGAAAAACGCGGAGCGGGAAACTGTGAGACGCGCAATGAAAAGACTCATCAAACCCGCCAGGCTCTGCTGCGCGGAGGTTTGCTCCACCGGGCCGGGAAGGCTTGTTAGGCCTTGGCGATTGGTGCGGAGGTGTACCTGGAGGTCATTCACATCCACGTGGCGCAGGTGAAGCCGGCGGCGCAAGAGTTGCGCGGGGTTCACAGCTACGTCTACCTCACCCGCCGAAAGCAAAGGGGGATCGCCGGCGGCTTCCGAGCCGTGGATCACCAGCTTTTGCAGGGTGATTTGGAGAACCCAGGGCTTGAAGCGAAAGTGGCCGATTTCGACGCGGCCGCCAGTGAGGGTCTCGAGGCCAGCGATGACGCGGCGCTCCAACACCCGCTGGAACCACCCGCTGCTCATGACGATCAGGGCGACGAGCGCCAGCACCAGCAGGTTCTCCACCAGGTAGAGCGTGATGCGGACCGGTTTGGAAACTTTCCAGCGCGTAGACCACCTTCACTTAAGACGAAAATCGAAACTCGAAATTCGAAATTCGAAACTGGAAACTCGAAACTGGAAACTCGAAACTCGCCCAAACGCTCATTCCCACGAAAGGGGAAATCCATGGCCCCCCGCTTTCGCCTGCATGACATGGCTATCGTTTAATTTCCAATTTCGAATTTCGAGTTTCCAGTTTCGAATTTCGAATTTCGAGTTTCGAATTTCGGGTTTCCGCCTCTGGCACCTCGCACTCAGAACGAGTGAAACCGCACATTCGTGGTGGGTTTCAACTCTTCGATCCATTGATCCAGCAATTCGTTGATGCGTTTCTGAATAAGGATCTCCCGGATCTGGGCATCCACCTCGGAAAGTGGTGGCGCCGCCGCCCCGCCGTTCTTCTTTTGGAATTCCGGGACGAAGGTCGAGCGATAATAACCCGCAACCTCATCATCACTGGGAGACGCGGCCGGGCGCAGGCGTTGATCAATCAGGCGCAACATGAGTTCCTGTTCGGCGATGCGCGCCAGCACTTCCGTCTCGGTCATGCCCAGGTCCTGGAGGGCGCGCTGGAAATCCTCCGGGCGGCCAAATGCCTTGCGCAGCGCGGCCAGGCGCTCGGCCGCGGCCTTCTCGCTCTCCGCTCGATCGGCGGGCCCGGGATTCTCTTCGCCGTTCAGGAGAATCTGGTGGGTAAGATGCTCGCGGGCGTCGGCGAGGTTGGCGGGCTGGGGCGGTGGCGGCGGCCATTGGGCATCGAGGAAACGCTCGAACCGGTATTCTTGTTCAACGTCGATGGCGGTAATGGCGGTGTGGCCAATCGAGGCGACCACGCGGTCCAGCGTCTGCGCGGCTGGGCTTACCCTCGTGCCGCCTGCGCTGGCCGCCGCCAGGGCCGCGAGGATCAAAAGCTTTGGCCGATGCTCAAGAAATACTGTGCGTGCGATAATTGTTGCACCTCGGTGCTTGCCACGCCGTTCTGCGTGGTGATCACATTGTATCGTGGAGGGTTCAGATTGTAACCCATGTCGATACGGAGAGGTCCCACGGGCGTTTTGTAGCGAAGGCCTATTCCCACCGCCTGCGAGGTATAGTCGAAATCGGCAGGTGAGGACTGATTGAACTTCAAAAGCCGCATCTTGCGAATCGTGGAGTAGACATTGCCGGCGTCCTCGAAAAGCACCAGGCCCAGGCGCCGTTGGGCAAAAAATGAGCGTAATTCGACGGAGTTGAAGAAAAGCGCGTTGCCGCCGATGGGATATCCGGTGCCGGGGTCGCGGGGGCCGGCCTGATTGATGGAAAAGCCGCGCATGGATTCGCTGCCCCCCATGAAGAAGCGTTCGGGCAGGGGGATAGAATCCGTCAGGATGACCTCGGCGGGTTGGCCGTTGCTGGCCGGAACGGTGATGCGGTACAGGCTTCCGTAAGGAGATATCACCCCGAACTGCGTTTTGCGTGCAAAAACCAAGTGCGAGCCCAAAGCATGGTAAGTGGAGTTTTGCCCGGTGAATCGCAGGAAGTTCGCCTGCGATCCCAAATCCCGCCAGGAGACTCCCGCATTCACCAGTGTGTAGGCGCCACGGGTGGCGTCTGCCGGATCGTCGCGATGATCCTCAACAAAGCTGCCCCCGATCATCCCCACCAGCGCCGGCTGGCTGAGCAGAGGAATCTCCTCTGCGGAAATCCGGTTGGAAATATCGAGGGCCTCCACGCGGCGGAAGCTGTACTGGCCAATCAGGAGGGTGGCAGCACTGAAGCGCTTCTCCACGCTCACGGAAGCTTCCTTGCGGTCGGCCGTGAAGGTCAGGACGTCGCGTGAGCGGTCCACCAGGCCGTTGATGCGCAAGCTGAGGTCGTCGCGATTGAGCAGACGGGGAATCAGATATCCCATATTCGCGCCCGTATCGATGTTGGAAAGGCGCCCGCCCATACTGAAAGTCTGCCCACGTCCGCCCACGTCCAAGCGGGTGAGGTCAAGTGACAATCGCGGACTCTCTTTGTATTGTCCTTGCGGCTGGTTGCTGCCCAGTTTTTGGACCTCGAAGCCTCCCCCATAGCCCAGGCTCCAACGGCGGGATTCCTCCAAGCCTACGAGCAAAGTCTTTTCGGTGTCGGAAGCCGGTTGATCCTGCGGCGTGATCTGGACCTGATTGAAGACTCCCAGGCTGTAAAGGCGCTGCTGGGATTCGAGCACCGCGCTCTGACTGATCGGTTCGCCGGCGTGAACGAGCAATTCCCGATTCACCAGACCCGCGCGTACGTGCTCGTTTCCCATAATCACAATACGCTGAATGCGATCCTGATCACCGGGCACAATATTGAATTCCAAATCGACTTGATGGGGGGATTTCGCCGGGGTGGTTCGCCAGCTTGCCGTGGCGCGTGTATATCCGTGGTTGGCCAGATAATCCAGGACGCGGTCACGGTCCGCGCGCGCCCGCTCCAGCGCATAGGGTTGCAGCGGTTTGCTCGCGAGCGACGGCCAGAGCTTGCTTTCGGTGGCGGCATCAATTCCCACCATGGTGATGGTGTTCACCGTTGTGCGCGCCCCTTCCTGGATGACCAGGGTTACAGATCGCCGGCCGGCGGCGCCTCCGTAGTTGTCGTCAATCGCCGGAGTGATTTGGGCATCAAGAAATCCCCGTGATTGGTAGAGGGCCAGGAGCGTCGCGATTTTCTGATCCACAAGATCCTGGCTGTAGGTGGGGGAGGACGGAAGCAATCCCTGCACCGGCGGGCTGATGGCCGCCATCAGTTCTGGCGTCGGAATGGCAGTGTTGCCTTTTACGCCGTAGCCGGCAAAATCACCGTGCTGCCCAAGGGCCGCGTGGAAGAGAATCTGGACGTGTGGTTGCGGTTGCGGCTGCGATACCCGCGTGGCCTTGACCGAAGCAAAGAAATAACCCTGTTGCTGAAAATGACCTTCGAGTATTTTCTCGCTACGGGCCAGGGCCTGGTCGTCGGTGACGCCGTCGTGATAGAGAGGAAGCAGGTTTTGAAGTTGCGAAGAGGAAATCGAAGCGCCCTGCACCCGCACTTGGAAAAGTGGCCCGCTGTCCACCTTTACGATTAATTTCTCGGTTTTGGTTTTGGCGTCGTAGACCCTTTGCTGGATGCTGACATTGACCTGAAGGCGTCCATGGGTGATGTAGAATTGGTGCAGGCGATCCAGCCCACGCTCGGCGCGCGCTGCCGTCAGGTACATGTGCGGATGCCAGCCCGAGACTTTCATCAGGCGCTCGGGTGAAAATCCGGAGTCGTCGGAGAACTGCACGGCGCTCACCCGCGCCGGAGGCCCCGCTACGATGGTGAAAACCACGTCGGCTTCCAGGGTGTCGCGATTGCGTTCAATCGCGTGCTTAATGGTCGACGCATAGTAACCATTGGCAACCAGCAGGTTATTCAGACGTTTGTGCGCGGCATCGAGTTCTTCGTCGCCGAGCGGTTGGCCGAGGCGCAATCGCGAAGTGGTGACGAGCGCTCGGGCATCAACGGGGCCAGGGTTGCCTTTTGCCGTTACCAGTCCAATGAAATACTGGGCGTTCGCGACAAAAGTGAGGGATGCGCCATTTCCTTCAAGAGCGCCCTCCGCGCGCAGTTCCGTGAAACGCCCCGAAGCGTAAAGGCGCTTGAGACTATCCGAGACCTTCGCGGGGTCGAGAGGCTCACCAAGTTGCTGGGTCACCGCGCCGGGGAAGTTCTGGAGCTTAAGGTTGCAGTCGCATTGGAGATGAAGTTGAGTAACCGGCCGGCCCCACAGGGCGGGGATGCCCTGATCCACGCCCTGCGCGTGCCCACGGCCAAGTAGCAGCGCGAGAAGGATAATCGTGTAGGCTGCCCTGCCACCAAGGGCTGCGGGGACGCAACGCCTCGTGGGGCGGCGCAGAAAACAAGCGGACAGCATTCTAAAGTTTCGGTTGTAGCGACGCACCCCGTAGTTTACCCATCAACCCGGCATCACTGCTCTTACAGACTTCAACTGGCATTATACTTCGGCAACGCACCCCCCATGGGCAAAGAAAAGCAGTCAAGACATGGATAAACAGAATAGACAGGATGTTTTAATCCGCATTAACCAGACATCTGAGCGTGCAAACGGGCGCTGCTGGCTGGCGGCGTGAGGAGCGCGTCAGTTCTCGCTCAAGACACCGGTGATTGCTTTGCGCAGAGATTCAAGGGGGACGTACCCGATCCAGTGGTCTCTTACCACTCCTTTTCGATCAATCAAAAAAAGGGTCGGAAAAATGGCGATTCCGCCGTAAGCCTGATCGCTTTCCTTGGTCCAGTTTCAAGAGGCGTGCTCTCACTGCGAGCCTTTCTTCCCGGCGGCGCCGGTTTCCTCGGCCTGGCTGAAGACCTGCCAGTGGAATTCCAGGGAGAAATGCAGGTATTGGTCCAGATAGCTCCAGCCGTGGTTGCCGGGCCGCAGGGTGAACTGATGGGGGAAACCCCTGGAAGTCAGAATCTGATCCAGCTCTTTTGCCCCTGCGTCAAAACCGTAGCGGTCCTGGTCGCCACAGTCGAAGTAGAGCTTCAAATCGGCAAATTGCTCCGGATGCTCGGCAAGGGTCAGCGGGTTGTTGGCGTCGAAATGTGCCTCGTTCAGGGGCGCGCCGAAGGGTTCCTGCAAGACCCGCGCATAGAATCCCCAGCGGCCCTCGGTGGGCAGGGGGTTGGGAAATTTCGCAATCAGCGCCGCGCTGTGGGCGCTGGCCGACCCGAAAACGTCCGGATGCCGCATGCCCAGGTGCAACGCTCCGTAGCCCCCCATCGAGACACCGCTAATCCCGCGGGCCTCACGGTTGGCCATCGTCCGGAACTTGTGATCGATTGCCGGGACGAGCTCCTGGATGAAGAAATCCTCGTAGCGCTCGTGCCCGTCATAAGAGTTTACGTAGAAACTCTTGCCGCCTTCGGGCATCACCACGATGAATTTACCGATCTTCCCCTGGCTCATCAAACCTTCCCAAGTTAGCTGCCCGCTGTGTTCACTCCAGCTCTGGGCATTTTCGAAAAGGCCGTGGAGGTAGTAAAGCACCGGGTATCTCCCGTCGCCCACCTCGTAGCCGGGAGGGAGTGCCAGGCAATAATTCACCGTGCGGCCGAGGATCGCGCTGGAAATGGACTCGCATTCGACGCGCGCGGCGGCGGTTTGGGCAAGGACCGGCGTCGCGAAAAGGAGTCCAGCGAACAGCATGAGCCTCGGGCCCATGAGCCGTTGGAGGCCCAGAATGGTGCGCTTTCGAATCATTCCTTGGTTTCCGCCTGAGTCGAGATTCGCCCCACCAACACCTTTATTCTGAGGCCACCCTGCGCAGGAGTCAAGCGCGGACCTCGCCGGGTGAGTCGTGTGATTATGCTGTAAATTGCCGATTGCCGATTGTCGATTTTCGATTGGCAGGCGAGGATAATTTCCTCATTTGTCGATCGGCCATCGTCAATCGACAATCGTCAATCGGCAATCGGCCATCACCTGGGCTGGTCCCAAAGGAGTTCAAGGGTGACTCCGCCATGCGGGTCGGTATCCAGGTAAGCGAAGCGGCCTTTGCTTTGGGGGGTGTCCCAGCCGCCCCCTTGGGAGGGTGGCGCGCCTTTGCCCTCCATGGTCTTTGTGGCGGCGTCCATGTCCTTGACGTCGACTCCGAGGTGGTGGAACCCTTCGCCGTGCGCCATGAGGTACTCCTCATAAACATTGGGACCTTGGGTTGATTGAACCCACTCGAAGGGCGCATCCCCGAAGCGCTGCCAGCCCAGATCCATTTCGAATTTTCCCGGCTGGCCGCGGTAGTAACGGTTGACGCTGATGTTGTGATCTACCTGCATGCCGCCAAATCCCAAGCTCTGCCAGTAGTCCCCCACCTTCCGGACATCGCGGACTACGAAGGCGTAGTGGGAGGGTTGCGCGAAGGGGGCGTCGTTCCCTGATGGGCCCGCGGCCTCGGGCGGGGGGCCGGCAGGATCATGGTAGACGGCGATATCAACCCCGCCGCCCTTCGCGGCGGTGTCGAGGTAAGCGCCGTGGCCCGTCCCCTTGGCATTCGTCCATTGGGTGCGCTGCGCGACCTCCACGCCTTTGGATCGGAAATATTGAATCTGTCGTTCGAGTTCCTGGTCGCTCTTCACGGCAAACCCCAGGGCGAGGATGCCGTCGCCATGCCGCTTCAAGAACTCCGTGTAGATATTCGTTCCAGTTACGGGCTGGATCCACTCGATCATCACACTCCCCAGGTGGCCGAACGCCGACCGGGCCGTGGTGGGAGCGGGCTTGCCCCGGTAAATGAGACCCGTGAACTCCGTGACGTTGGTCCGTTCGATATCCTTCAGCCCCAGCTTTTCCCAATAATTCAAAACTGGGTCAAGATCTTTGGCGATCCAGACCACCGAACTCACGTGTCCGTAAATGGAAAGATCGACGGTGGGCTTGGAAATTTCGGCGGCGCGTGGCCGCGGCACGTGGGCGGTGGCGAAAAGGAGCGCGGAGATAATTACCAGCGGGGATTTGACTTTCATGAAAACCTCCGGGGATTAGGCAAAATCGCCACCCCCATCGAAAGCCGAGGCGATGGGCTCAGGCAGCAGCCGCCAGCCGGCAAGACCGTCGACTTCGCGCGCCAGGCGTTCTGAGATGGCGATGCGGTCGAGGTTCAGGGTGTTGCGAATCCATGCCACGCGCTGCTCAGCGGGTTCGGGACTGCCCAGCGCGCCGAGAAGCCAGGCCACCGCTTGTTGGTCGCAGGGAAAGAAAATGGGGATGCGCGGCATAGGAGGGTTCATGGAGGTGCGAGCGTTGGCGTACATCTTCTCTAAGTCGATCTTGCGGTAAAGCTGTTCGTGGATGGCGTCCGCCAGCCCTACACCCAGCGCATTTCCGCCACTTTCCGGGGTGAGATCCCGGACATAAATCAGGCGAATCTGCGGCGCCTCGCCCGGCTGAACCTCGACGCCGCGGCCGACGATTTTCGTGTCCATGCCCGTGCCGCTGATGTTCTTGCCCAGTTCCTCGACGATCAGAAGATCGAGCTTGGGGAAGGGAATTCGCGCCACCCACTCCCGGGCGCCTTCCAAACAAGATTCTTCCATGGCGACGATGCCCGCAGGGGTGGCGGCGCCCATCGCCGCGACTTGATGAAACTCGTTTTCGACCACAGCTACGCCGGCCAGAATTTTTCCTGTCGCCAGCACACTTGCGGACATGGCACGAATGACCGTTTCAAATCCAAACTTCCAGCTCCAATGGTGACACTCCAAAGCGCCTTCGGCTTTCCCCATGCCGACGGCCATCATCTTGAGCAGCCCGCTCTCGATTTTGCCGGAAAAATCCGTGTGGGGTTTGACCCGGCTCAGCAACACCACGCCATCGGATTCCCAAGCGGCGCGGTCCATGAAGACCTTAAAACCCTCGGGAGTCTTCCCCAACGAAACGCTCTCCATGGAAGAAAGCAGGTCGACGCCCAATGATTCCGGGGTGACGCGATATTGCTCCAGGATTTTCTTTTGCCCTTCGGCGGTGGCGCCGCCGTGGCTGCCCATGGCGGGGAAGACGAATGGCCGCGCGCCCTGACTCTTGAGCCAGCGGCAAAGTTCCGCAGCGAGAATATCAATGCTCGCAATGCCGCGGCTGCCGATGGCTACGGCGATGCGTTTTTCGCGGAGCGTCCCGGCCGGCAATGCCAGTTCTTCCAGAACCCGCGTTAATTGCTGGGGCAAATCAGCGAGGGCGGGAGCACTGGGGGCCACTCTTTCCAGGATTCGCAAAGCACCGAGGGGAGAAGGTTGATTGTTCGACATGGCGCAACACACGTTATCGCTTGGGAGAAAAAGCGTCAAGGGGGAGGTGAATTGTGGTCATGATTGCCGTGGTTGGGGGTTAGCCAACAGTGGCAAGCAACCGTCCCCGCCCGCCGCGCGGCCAAAGTCGATCCCCTGGTGGCGCTGAGGTATGAGTAGGGCAGTGGACAGTGAACAGTGGACAGTGGCTAAAGTTCTGGTGACAAGATGCGGGTGTAGTCCTGGGAAGCGTGGATGACGCGCTCGATCTGGACCCCGTTCGTCCGGGGGTAATAGAAAATCAGATACTTTTCGAAGTGCCGGACTCGCCACATTCGCAAGGCTGGGAACTTTTCGGATTTACCGGGGGCGCCGAGGTTGGGCGCTTGCGCCAGCTCGAGGAAGGCGGCACGGGCAGCGGCGAGGAAGCGGTGCGCCACGTCTATGCCGCCGTTCTCGCCAAGCCAGGCGAAATGTCGGATGAGATCACGCCGCGCGGCAGGTCTTACGATCGCTCGCCCCATGCCCGGCTACGCTTTCTTCCGGGCCCGCATGAGGGTAAGCCCTGCGCGCTCGACCTCGGCCCAGTCGCGGTCCGCCATTTCCCTGGCTTTACCGCTGGCTTGGGCCTCTTCCACGAACACGTCTACGCGCTTCTGCCAATGTTCGTCCACCGGAACCGGCCGCCCATCACCCTGCCGGAGGTCCAGAAGGAGTTCGGCCGCTTCCTCAAAGAACTTTTCGCGACTGGAAAATTCCCCGCGCGCGACGGTTTCGTTGACGCGCTTCTCGAGATCGGCTGGTAGTGCAACATTCATCGGCAATTCTCCCTGAGCATATTTTACGACAGGAGAGAGCCTCATTCCAGCTTGGAATCTAGGGAATCTGCGGGCAGCGCCCGAACCGTACTTTCCCTGGCCGTCAGGAGGCCCGCCCGCACGCATTGCGCACGCATTACGCTTTGCAGGAAGGGGCGCAGAAGTGTTAGGCTTGCGCGCACCGGCTCCACTTTCGAGGGTTCCGGAGAAAGAGGTCCCTATGTTTATAGGTCGTATCGTCAAGCATTCCTTCCTGGCATCGACAGTTTTCCTGGTCGCGGTGTCAGCGTTTGGTCAGGCTGATCCGGACATGCTGAAGGACATTTGAACGTGAACGGGAATGAGCTGGTGCTGGGCAAGGCAGCCGAGTACAACATGATGGGCATCTCGAACGACGACTCCCTGGGAATGCATCCTGCCAGCGCGCCGGATTACCTGCCGGTTTCGCAAATGCGGGAGCTGCAATTGGGCCGGTTGCGGAGTACGGTTCGCCGGGCTTACCTGCACGTTGATCTCTACCGCCAGCGAATGGACAAGCGCCACGTCCGGCCGGAAGATATGCGGACCCTGGATGATGTGGCCCGCCTGCCTTTCACGGTGAAGGCCGACCTGCGTGACAGTTATCCCTTCGGCCTGTTCGCCAGCCCCCTTCAGGATGTGGTGCGGTTGCACGCCTCGAGCGGAACCACCGGCAAGCCGATTGTCGTCGCCTATACCCAGCACGATCTCGCCGTCTGGACCGACGCCATGGTGAGGACGCTGGCGGCGTGCGGCCTGGGGTGCGGCGACATCATTCAGAACGCTTATGGCTACGGCCTGTTCACGGGAGGATTGGGGGCTCATTACGGGGCCGAGGCGCTGGGGGCGACGGTGATTCCCATTTCCGGCGGCAACACCGATCGGCAGATCATGGTGATGAAAGACTTCAAGGTGACGGCCATCTGCTGCACCCCCACCTACTTTCTGCATTTGCTCGACCGCGCCGCCGAGATGGGAGTCGATCTGCGCGATCTCCCCCTGCGCGTGGGAGTCTTCGGCGCCGAACCCTGGAGCGACTCGCTGCGCCGCCACATCGAAACCGCCGGCGGCATCAAGGCTTACGATATCTACGGGCTTTCGGAGATTACCGGCCCGGGCGTGGGGAGCGAGTGCCGTTGCCAGGCGGGGCTGCACATCTTTGAAGATCATTTCTATCCGGAAATCATTGATCCGGATTCCGAGCAGCCGGTTGCGGAGGGAGAGGAAGGGGAACTGGTGGTGACGACCTTGAGCAAGCACGCCATGCCCATGCTGCGTTATCGCACCCGCGACATCAGCGCCATCCTCCCGGGTCCATGTCCCTGCGGACGAACCCTCCGCCGCATCAAACGCATCAGCCGGCGGAGTGATGACATGTTCATCATTCGCGGGGTCAACGTGTTCCCGTCCCAGGTGGAATCCGCCCTGCTGGCGGTGGAAGGCACGCTGCCGCACTATCAGATCATCCTGACGCGCCAGGAAGGGTTGGACCAGATGGAGGTTCATGTGGAGGTGACCCCCGCCGTCTTCAGCGACAAGGTTGGCGCGCTGGAAAACCTGCACAATAAGTTGGCTCAGTCCCTGTATCAGGCCATCGGACTGCGAGTGGAGGTGCGGCTGGTGGCGCCGCAGACGCTCAAGCGCAGCGAGGGAAAGGCGCAGCGGCTCATCGATCGAAGGAATTTGGACGCGACGTAGCGCGGGCGTCCCGCCCGCCCTCGTGGCACGGCCATCTTGGCCGTGACGGCGCACGGGCGAGACGCCCGTGCCACAGCGGTGAGGAGCCCGCGCAACGCCCGCCTTTGTGGCACGGCCATCTTGGCCGTGAGGGCGCACGGGCGGGACGCCCGTGCCGGGAGTTTCTACATTTGAAATAAACGGGCTGATCCCCTTCCAAGGGGCGTCCCGCGGTTTTGAATTTCCAACCCTCTCCCCCTTGGAGGCCGTTTCAAAACTCAAAGCGGGAAGTGGCGAGCAGAATGCTAAGCGCAAGGGCATGAGCGGAGAGATTCACGCAAATTATGATCAGGTATTTTTATTGCCGCCGGCGTTCGAGGA